>Ga0222427_100042_pt1 | contig 367822 bp, 313 predicted proteins | sample 2B20Ametagenome_FD_182890 | JGI IMG/M metagenome (GOLD analysis project Ga0222427, IMG submission 182890) | Enriched microbial communities from leaf-cutter ant dump, University of Wisconsin, Madison, United States - 2B20A (version 2) | ecosystem: Environmental > Terrestrial > Nest > Insects... | reverse complement strand
TCCGTATCCGCTATATTCCGATGGGCACCAGGCCCCTCTTTATCTTTTTTGTTTCCCTCCGTTTCCGTTGGGACTGCAAAGGTAGAAATCTTTTCCGGACTTCCAAAAAACTTTTAAAGTTTTTTTTCTTTTTCCCGATTTCCGCGTTTAACTCTCATTAAACCCTTCTTTTTTTCATGGTCTCTTCTTTCGAAGTAACCGTCCCTCCCTTGCGGAGTGGTGCAAAGATAGGGAGTTTTCGGGCAAACTTCCAAGCCTTTTGTTCTTATTTATTTCATTTTGCTGCTAACTCGCTGTGAACTTGGCCGATTCTTTTTGTAAAACAGGATCACGGAGGGCTCCGGGGGACAAAAAAGGACGGTTATGGCCAGATCGGACGCAGGGAAACAGCGCCGAGACTGTGGAAACGCTGTGGAAAGGCCGGATTGCCTATGGGCTAGACTTACGCCGCAGCAGCGCAAAACCGGGTAATGCAGTGGAAAGGTCGCAGCAAGGCCAGCTATACGCAAAAAAACAATGAAGGGAGAAAAGTGCATGGGCAGCGGGAATCAGAACCTGAGAATGGACATCTCAGCGAACCCCTGAAAAACAGTCGCCCGGAACAGAAGAAAAAATCCGAGGGGCCGGATCTACCAGTAGGGATGACGGAAAGGCGGCGGATAGACAGACCTAAAAACCACAGCAAAAAAAACATGACCGTAGAAAAACAGCCCGCAAACAGTGGTTATCAAGGTAAGGACAAATCCGATGTTTAGTTAGGGTTTGTTTAGGTTTAGTTTAGGTATTACTTAGGTTTTGTTTAGGTTTTAGCTAAACTAAACCTAACTAAATGCTAACCTAACCTTAGGTTACTGCTATTTTAATATTGGAACTATCTTTAAAAGATACCAGAGCTGATATTTCCAAAGGCAAAAGCATTCTGTTTCGGGGCCGCCCCCCTGCACCGAGAATAGCCCCCGGCAGTCGGGTGTATTTCAGTCGGGACTACTTTGATACCTGTCTATGCTGTATTCGCGGTGAGTCCGCCTTAAGTTCAGGTCCTAGCATGGAAACAGCAGGTTTGCAATCCGGGCTTACATCGCCAAAATCTGCACTCAGACACCTTCAAAGCCCTATTTAGACCTAATTCAGGGGTGGCCAAAAAACGAACCGCAGCGTCAAAAAACGCTAAACACGCGAACTAACTCGCTTGAAACGCAGTTTTTTGAAGCAAAAGCATCCAAAAACTACGGATCAAAAAATAAATTGAGCAGATTACTTCCCATAAAAAGCAAAATGCGGACGCCGCAAAAAGTATGCGACCTCCGCAAATAGCTTTGAATGGTATCCCAAATAGAATTTAAGATATAAACAGAATTAAGAAGAAAATGCATTAAGCCCTGTGATATCCTGACCAGTAATCAATAAATGGATATCGTGAGTTCCTTCATATGTAATAACCGACTCAAGATTCATCATATGTCGCATAATTGGAAAATCTCCGACAATGCCCATTCCTCCCAAAATCTGCCGAGATTCACGCGCAATCTGTAAAGCCATATGCACATTATTCCGTTTGGCCATCGAAATTTGCTGCGGCGTTGCTTTCCCTTCATTCTTTAAAATCCCCAAACGCCAAGACAATAACTGGGCTTTCGTAATTTCTGTCAGAAATTCAGCCAATTTTTTCTGTTGCAACTGAAACCCACCAATTGGTCTGTCAAATTGTTGACGCTCCAGAGCATATTGAACAGCCGTTTCATAACAGTCGATCGCCGCACCTATCACGCCCCAAGATATTCCATACCGTGCAGAATTCAAACAAGACAGCGGCCCACGCATTGAGTTTACCTCAGGCAATACATTTTCAGCGGGAATAAAGACATCATGAAAAACCAACTCGCCAGTTTTAGAAGCTCGTAAAGACCACTTATGTAATGTCTCCGGTGTTTCAAAACCATCCATCCCACGTTCAACAATTACCCCTCGTACTTTTCCAGCCTCATCACGTGCCCACACTACAGCAAGATCACATACTGGCGAGTTTGTAATCCACATCTTAGCACCGTTCAATAAGAAACCACCATTACTCGCTGTCAACCGTGTTTCCATCCCTCCGGGATCAGAACCGTGATTCGGTTCGGTTAAACCAAAAGAGCCCACAAGTTCCCCGGAAGCAAGTCCCGGCAAATATTTACGGCGTTGCTCCTCGCTACCATAGGTATATATCGGATACATCACCAAAGAAGATTGCACCGAAGCCGCAGAACGAACCGCAGAATCACCGGCCTCCAGTTCCTGCATAATCAAACCATAAGAAATCTGATCTAATCCAGCGCCACCATATTCCACTGGAATATAAGGACCTAAAGCACCTATTGCTCCAAGTTTGGGCATCAACCCTTCTATGGCCTGATGTGCCTGTGCTGCATCTTCTATGAATGGCTTTATCTCTGACCGAACAAAATCCCGAACAGCACGACGGACAAGCTTGTGCTCCTCCGATAAAAGGTCATCTACCTGAAAATAATCAACATTTATTTGTTTCATAATCGTATAGTCTACATTAGCTTCTCTAAGATAATAAAATATTTTCAAACTGAACAATATTCACACATAACTTGTTTAACAGAATTTTATTCCCTATATTTAACATATCCCACGAATAAAATAAACCATTATGATAGAAAAAGAACTTAAAATACTCGGCATAACATCCCAGAATTTAGGCTCGTCAACAGGCCAAAAGTGGTTTTCTGGTGGTGAGGTATTCGAATCCCTATCTCCTGTAGATGGAAAACTCATTGCAAAAGTGTCAGGTAGCAGCCAGAAGGATTATGAGACAATCATCGGTGATGCCCAAAACGTATTCAAAGCGTGGCGACTTATCCCCGCTCCAAAAAGAGGAGACATTATCCGTCAATTAGGTGATAAATTACGAGAATTGAAACCGACCCTCGGAAAATTAGTCTCCTATGAAATGGGTAAATCTTACCAGGAAGGTATGGGGGAAGTACAAGAAATGATCGACATTTGTGATTTTGCCCTTGGTTTATCAAGACAGCTCTACGGAAATACTATTCATTCCGAACGTCCTGGCCATCGCATGTATGACCAATATCATCCACTGGGCGTCGTCGGTATTATTACCGCCTTTAATTTCCCCGTAGCTGTGTGGGCATGGAATACGGCCATCGCTTTGGTTTGCGGAAACACAGTCATATGGAAACCTAGCGAGAAAACGCCATTATGTGCCATTGCCTGCCAAAAACTATTATCAGAAATCCTCCATGACAATGGATTACCTGAGGGCATCTCCAACTTGGTCATAGGTGACAAAGAAGTCGGTGAATGGCTTGCTGCTGATAACCGTATCGCTTTAATTTCAGCAACGGGATCGACACGGATGGGAAAAGAAGTTGCTGTTACCGTCGCACAACGGCTGGGCAAAACGCTACTGGAACTTGGTGGCAACAATGCGATTATTGTTACCCCAGATGCGGATCTCAACATGACAATCATCGGTGCTGTATTTGGAGCCGTGGGAACAGCAGGACAACGCTGTACTAGCACACGACGACTGATTATCCATGAGAGTATCTACGACAAAGTAAAGAAACAACTGACAAAAGCCTATGGTCAATTAAAAATTGGTGACCCATTGGATACAAAAAATCATGTAGGACCATTGATTGATAAAGCCGCCGTAAAATCATACTTAAACGCACTAGACAAAATTAAAACACAAGGAGGGAAACTTCTTATCAAAGGAAAAGTACTAGAGGGCAAAGGTTACGAAAGTGGTTGCTATGTACAGCCCGTTATCGCCGAAGTCGAAAATCATTATGAGATCGTACAACACGAAACTTTCGCTCCCATTCTATATTTGATAAAGTATCAAGGCGACATCGGCAATGCTATCGCCTTGCAAAATGGCGTCAGCCAAGGCCTGTCCTCAGCTGTGATGACAAACAATCTGAGAGAAGCCGAACTATTTCTTAGTGCTGCCGGATCGGATTGTGGTATAGCAAACGTCAATATCGGTACCTCAGGTGCAGAAATCGGTGGGGCCTTCGGCGGAGAAAAAGATACTGGGGGAGGTAGAGAATCCGGTTCCGATGCATGGAAAGCATATATGCGTCGCCAGACAAATACCATTAATTACACAACAGACTTACCATTGGCACAAGGTATAAAATTTGATTTATAAACCATTCAGATTCGAAATTATGAGCAACGTACATGAAAGACTAAGTAAACATATATTGGCAGACGGGTTTCCACTGGTCATGGATATGGAAAAATCACACGGCTCTTATGTTGTCGATGAAAATGGGGACGAATACCTGGATATGTTTAGCATGTTTGCCTCTATGGCTGTTGGCTATAACCATCCCCATCTGGTCAAGCATCGTGAGTTTCTGGGCAAGATGGCAGTCAACAAGCCTGCTATATCGGACATTTACCCCAAAGAATTCGCAGATTTTGTAGATACCTTCGACCGTGTGGCAATACCAAAAGAACTCCCCTATGCATTCTTTATTTCCGGTGGAGCACTGGCCGTGGAAAACGCACTGAAAGCAGCCTTTGATTGGAAAACAAGACTTAATTTCGCTCAGGGCATACAAAAAGAAGCGAGTCAGGTCATCCATTTTAAACAGGCTTTTCATGGTCGATCGGGCTATACGCTCTCCTTAACAAATACGCAGGATCCCCGAAAGTATATGTATTTTCCAAAGTTCAATTGGCCGCGTATTGTAAACCCCAAATTAACGTATCCATTAACGACGGAAAATATCAGCCAAACAATAAACGTGGAAGAGAAGGCAATCGCAGAAATCAATCAGGCCATCCACGACAATCCCAACGATATTGCCTGCATCATCATTGAACCAATACAGGGCGAGGGTGGAGACAATCATTTTCGGAAAGAATTTTTCCAGCAACTGCGCCAGATCTGCGACAATAATGAAATTCTCCTGATTTTCGATGAAGTACAAACAGGGCTGGGTATTACCGGAAAAATGTGGGCTTATCAACATTATGGGATTATACCTGATGTCCTGGCTTTTGGCAAGAAGGCTCAAGTCTGCGGGATATTGGCGAATAAGGAAAAATTTGATCAGGTTGAGCATCATGTATTCAAAGAATCCAGCCGGATCAACTCAACCTTCGGCGGAGATTTTATAGACATGTTGCGTTTCAAATTAATTCTAGAAGTCATCGAACAGGAAAATCTATTGGCCAATGCCACCGAAAAAGGAACTTACCTTAAAAGCAAGCTACAGGAAGTTATGAAAAATAGACCGCAGCTCAGTAACTTAAGAGGGGAAGGTTTGTTTGTTGCCTTGGATTTTGATACTGCAGATTCCCGTAACGAATTTATCAAACGTGCTTATACCAATAAATTGATCATTTTGGGCTGTGGCGAGAAAAGCATCCGCTTCAGGCCACATCTAAATGTCAGCACGGAAGATATTGACAAAACAATGGCGATCATCAACGACAGTCTTTAATACAAAAATGCAGTATTGCCGAGGATTATCTCCTGACAATACTGCATTTTTGAAAGGAAAGCCTTAGATCGCTAGTTCCTACAAACATTTGGACGATCTATGTCGACCAGTTCTGATATTCCATATTCGTCAAAACGATCCAATAAAGCATCTGTTCCTTCTTCCAGTTTGAAATCCATCTCTTCCTTGTAGACCGGAATCATCGCATAGAAATTGATGACATTACCATCTTTCGTTTGAAGTTCCAAAAATTCCTCATCAAAACTCAACATGGGAGGCAATAAAAGCATACAACCAAAACCGGTATTTGCTATTTCTTCAGCTTCCATTCCATTAGGAATCGTGTGCCCATAACCTAACCAGGTTTTATACTCGTGCGGAAAACGCGCCAGTCTTTTCAAAAAATAGACCGGCCAGTAATTGTTATCATCCTGAAATTCCTCCTCGCCTATCTTCCAGTCCGCAGGAAGTACAACCATCAATTCGGCGCGTTCATAAGCTTGCTTATCATCTATTTCCTCCGGAACATTCATCGGCAGGTCACTCATGCCGGATGTCACCAAGATATTGTACGGGTAATTCGCGCTAGGTTTGATCCAATGCACATCAATATGCACCAACTCCGATATAATTTCGTGAAAAACCAAATCTGGCTCAGCGATATATTTTGCTAAATGCTCTTCAATCTCTTCCAAATAAACACATTGCACCTCGGGGAACAGGTCTTTTGGATCTTTTTCCTCAGGTTGATTTTCATAACGATACACAGTCGAACCCCCGGCGGTAATTTCAACATCTTTCTTTTCAGTGGAGGATTCATCCTCTTCCCCACTCATGATTTTTTTGACTTTATCCCAAAATGACATACTATGCGAATAAATGGTTAAATTTTCAGATTGCAGCTTGTATTTATTTATTCAATAACAGCAACTACAGGTTGCCTAAATCTTGTTTTGACCGGCTTTCCTTTGACTAAAGCTGGCATCCATTGCGGTGATTTGCGCATAGTGGCCAGTACTGCTTTAGCAAATTCAGGACTTATCTTTTCTGGATTCTCAATTTCGATATTACAAATTGCTCCATCCTCACAAACGATAAAATTAAGAATCGCTGTTTGTTTGGAGCCATACTTTATGTAAGCAATACTATCCATAGCTCCGACAGTTCGTGTCAAATCGAGGTTATTTTGCAAGAACCTCGACCATGCCGTTATTCCGCCCTTAAAGTAAGGAAAATCATCCACATTTTGAACTAGACTATCTGTAGGAATGTTACGAACAACACCAGTCTGTGCCTTTGAGGTCAAACAAACAATAAAAAATAGGACTGATAAAACAGTCATTTTAAAATTTGGTGAATACATACCTGATCCTATCCATAATCATACCATTTTAACGTGTATTTGGAACAACTTATTACACTACTCTCTTCAGATTTAATTAAGGGGCATATCAACATCCCCGATAAAAGCACCTTGATCATCCAGCAAAAAGCTAATTGGTTGTTCTGGATTTTTAATAATTTCAAATAAGGTCAACCCCCAAGGCTTCCAGAAATTTTCCAGTACCTGACCATAGGTCTTGTTCTGCCAATGATCAAATATAGGTTTCATAGACATATCCGCTAAAGGCATGGGTTCAACATAAACTTTCTGCGGCGTATTTAAATAGGTATAATCGGGTAAACGGTTGAATAAATAGGCTGAATAGAAAAAGCGGGCACATAATTCTTCAAACTGTATAGGGTGAAGCTTTTTGCCAGCAATCACTTTCAATACGTCTTCGTGATAGATATTGTTTGTCGCATTATCCTGAAGGCAAGCAATGAGCGCAAAATCTTTCATTCGAATCGAAAAAATCAAGGTATTTATTTCATCGCGATACATAAAGGTATCCGGTGCATTTTCTACGGGCACAACAACAAGGGAAAATGGAAATGTATTTTCAAATTCCATTGGAACAATCAACGACTGCAACATGGCATGCAGGTTTGTAAAACGCTGTGCCAAAGCCTGCGAAAAGTTCATGTCTTCACCTGAAGCTTTCTGTTGACGGATTCCAGCGAGAATTTCGTTATAGACAACGCCATAGATGATTTTTGTCATCCATTGAAAAAGTAGCAAAGGATCTAATTGGCGGACCGCTTCATAGCCCTGCTCGAATGATTGCTCAACGGCACGTTCCATCTGCTCTATTGCTTCAGCAGCAAGGATAGAACATGGAAGTTTTAAGGACTTATAGGTTACTAAATTCTCATCTAGCATTTTGAACGGCTTATCTTCCAATTGAAAAGATTTCATCATCCAGACTGGAAAGACATGGATACTCTCCTCCTCATACTGAAGTTTATTACCTGTTAAAAAACAGATAGCCGGATCAAACTGAAATTGTTTGAATGGATTATACAAAGTTGTTGCCATAATGCCAGCAAAGTTAATACAAATCAAAAAGGACACAAGAAAAGGAAAACCTTATTACGATATGGTGACTTGTTTATTGAATTTATTTTATTTTCAGAAATTTTTGAAAATTCAAAAACTATATATAAATTTGAGTAAGAAATAAAAATGAAGATGGAATTACAAGAAGCAAAACAGCAATTTATAGATACTTGGGGAGCGTTGGGTTCCGAATGGGGGATCAACAAATCCGTTGCTCAGGTCCATGCATTACTCCTTTCTGCGAGCAACCCCATGTCTACAGATGAAATCATGGAAAAGCTGGTTATCTCCAGAGGTAATGCCAACATGAGTATCCGTCAATTGGTCGATTATGGCATTGTTTACAAAAAACATATTGCAGGGGACCGAAAGGAATATTTCGTTGCGGAGAAAGACGTACTAAAATGGGCGATGAAAATTGCTGTTATGCGCAAGCAAAAGGAACTTGATCCGGTCATGGATATTCTCAGAGAAATCAGCAAAAATACCGAGAAAGATAAAACGTCAGAAGGCAAGGAGTTTCATAAGACAGTAAAAGATATCCAAGTATTAACGGATCAACTCGAAGCCATCGCAAACAAATTATTCAATTCTAGCGGCGGGGATCTGTTACTAAAATTGATCAAACTAATGATGTAATCTGATGAACTTTAATATCCTTGCATACGCGATATATGGTTTGCTAACCTGTTACATTATCCTTTGGGTAGGTCGGTTGTTTCACACAAATGGTCGGATTTTTATTCTTTCGTTGTTTAAAAACAACATTGCACTAACAGACACAACAAACAACTTATTGCTTATGGGATATTACTTGCTCAATATTGGTTATGCCGTCATCCAATTCAGTTTCTGGAAGCAGATCCAAACATTCGAAGATCTACTCAGCAGTATTGCATTAAAAACCGGGACATTGTTATTTGTACTTGTCGGTATGCATTACTTCAATATGCTCGGTATTTATTTCTTCGCAAAAAAGACAAATTCATTCACCATTAAATCATAATATCATGGGAAATTTAACAGTTATCGGGTATTTTATTTATTTACCTATTGCAATCGCATTAACCTATTACGTTGCATATGTGCTTTTCAAAAATAGCATCGTGTACATGAATGATATTTTTGCGGGGCGACCGGAAGTCGCCAATGCGACAAACAATCTTTTCCGGATTGGTTTCTATCTCATGAATCTGGGATTTGCATTGTATATTCTGGAGATCAGCTTGTATAAGCCCAGTGTACAGGAGCTCATTGAGCGGCTTAGTTATAAAATCGGTGGATTCAGCATTTATTTAGGTGTCATGCTTTTTCTGAATATGTTTCTATTCTTCCGGGGCAAAAGAATCGCAAAACAAAGAAGAAATATGCCAACAACAATTAGCGAGTAAAACTGACCTCTAAAAATGGTATTATCATGCCCAAAATAGTCATTGCAGGTGGAACAGGTTTTGTCGGACAATATCTTTCCAAAAAATTCCAAAAAATGGGATATCAGGTGATCCTCGTTGGTCGACAGAAAGGAAATATGCCCTGGACCGATACGGATGGCATTTCGGCCGCACTTGAACACGCTGAAATGTTGATCAACCTCGCGGGCAAATCCGTCAATTGTCGCTACAATGCCAGCAACAAAGCGCAAATATTTTCTTCAAGAACAGAGACAACAAGTATTTTAGGTAAGGCAATTGAAAATTGCAGCCATCCTCCTATTCTTTGGTTAAATGCAAGCACTGCAACAATCTACCGCAATGCAGCCGATCGTCCAATGACCGAAAGCAGCGGTGAGATCGGAACGGGATTTTCTGTCGAGGTCGCAAAGAAATGGGAGAAGACATTTTTCGATTTCCACTTACCCCGAACCAGACAGGCGGCTCTTCGGATGGCTATTGTCCTAGGCGCTGATGGTGGTGTTATACAACCTTTTAAAAATCTTGTTCGCTTCGGTTTAGGCGGAATACAAGGCAATGGTAATCAATATTTTAGCTGGATACATATCGAAGATCTATTCCAGATTATCTTATTTATACAAAAACATCATGAAATAGATGGCGTCATAAATTGTGCTGCCCCCCATCCGATTACGAATAAGACCTTTATGGAGACTTTTCGAAGCATCATGCATCGAAAAATTGGGCTCCCCTCACCGAAATGGCTGTTGGAAATAGGTGCTTTATTGATTGGGACGGAAACCGAGCTGCTCTTGAAAAGTCGTTGGGTGGTACCGGAAAAATTAGAAAATAATGGATTTGAATTTAAGTTTCCTACGATTTCAACTGCTTTAGAAGAAATTTTAGCTAAAGAATAAATATATCCAGTGCTCAACGTGGGATAGATTTAACTATCCCACGTTTACTTTAAAGTTTTCAAATACAAGGGGAGCATTTACGATGGCACCCTCACTATTTTTAACACCTTTAAATTCCGAGGTCTTCCCTTTTTCCAACAGATTCTTCATCTCCTTTTCCTCCAGAAAAATACCGTTCAATGTTCGCCAGATCTTAAAATCACAACCGCGGGCATAGTGATCACATTGTGCCACCCGATCATAGAGCAGGATTAAGCCCTTCTCACATTTAGGACATTTGATTTTCCCCTTTTGCTGTGGTTTGACTTCCTCTTGCGCCAATGAAATACGCAATGTCAATAACTCTTTGGTAATTTTCGCCGTGTAGTCCTTAATATGTTTCATAAAAACATCATAAGAAACCTTATTGGCCCGCATTTCTTCCAGCTTTTGCTCCCATTTTCCCGTGAGTGTTACTTTGGCGATCGAGCGATCTTTGACAAGATTATACACAGCTAGCCCCTTTTCTGTTGGAATCAATTTTTTCTTATCCCGTTTAATATAATCCCGTTGAAAAAGCGTTTCTATCGTTGCCGCACGGGTAGCTGGTGTTCCCAGTCCACAGTCTTTCATCGCTTGACGCATTTCATCATCCTCAATTTCTTTACCTGAAGTTTCCATTGCTTTTAAGAGTGAAGCTTCAGTATGAATCGGACGTGCCTTGGTAAAACGCTCGGCAAGTTCCAATGTCAATATTTGCAGTAATTCCTCCGCCAGCAATTTAGGTAACTGCGCATTCTCATTGTCTTGGTCATCGGCGTTCTTATCCTCATCCGGAGCTTCTATCTGCTCGGCAGAAAGGCGCCAGCCGTACTGTTTGATGACCGTTCCCTTTGCGATCAGCTCGACTCCCTGTGCGTCTATGGTGACTGTGGTGATATCCTTGATACAGACTTCAGAGAAACTCTCGACCATACGCTTGGCAATCATGTTGTAAATATTCTGCTGTTCTTTCAACATGTGGCCGGGCTTTTCATCAGTCACCAACAGCGCATGGTGATCGGTTACCTTTTTGTCATCTACAGAACGCTTATTTAACTTTGCCCCGATTAAATTCTTCGCGATGGAAGCAATAGATTCCTCCGCATGATCCGAGAGGTGCTGAAAAAGCTCCTCGATATGTTCGAAAACATCCTCACCGATATAACGGGATCCCGTACGTGGATAGGTAATCACTTTTTTTTCGTAAAGTGCCTGCGCAATACTCAGGGTCTGATCGGCTGAGTAACCATATTTTTTGTTCGCATCCTGTTGCAGGGAAGTCAAGTCAAAGAGTAAAGGGGGCTGCTCCTTTGTCTCTTTAGCTTCAACCTTAGCAACGCGTGCATTTGCACCAACAGTCAATCGGGCGATGGTCTGTTCGGCAACATCTTTTTTATCTATTTTGTTTGAAGTAGCTTTAAAACTGATATTATCTTTTTCGAAGCCGGCCTGTATTTTATAAAATGCCTGCGGCTTAAAATCTTTATTTTCCAGGTAACGTGAGCAGATCATCGCCAAGGTTGGCGTCTGAACTCTTCCCAAAGAAAGAAGCCCTTTGTTGCCTGCTGCCAAGGTGATCGCCTGTGTAGCATTGATCCCGATCAGCCAATCTGACTCTGATCTTGAACGGGCAGACATGTATAAACTATCGTATTCTGTTCCCGCTTTTAAATTTGCAAAGCCCTCTTTGATGGCTTTATCCGTCTGACTCGAAATCCACAGTCGTTTAAACGGCACCTTCGAACCCAAAAAGTAATAGATATTACGAAAGATTAACTCCCCCTCACGCCCCGCATCCGTTGCCACAATAATCTCTTCCGCCTGCTCTAACAGCGATTTTATCGTATTCAGCTGTTTGACCGCACCTGCGTCATCCATCTGCTTTCCATCCCGCTTAACTTTTTTCGATTCAAGTTTAAAATTTGCAGGTATAATAGGAAGATTGGAAATGGTCCAGCTATTATAACCGTAAGCCTGAGGCGTGCATAATTGAACCAAATGACCAAAAGCATAAGTAAAGGCATAGCCGTTTCCGGCGATATAGCCATCTTTGACTTCCTTCGCTCCCATGACACGGGCCAGATCACGTGCCACAGAGGGCTTTTCAGCTATTACAACTTTCATTTTAACGTTTTGAGATTTGAGTATTGAGATTTGAGACACTACCTATACAAGCCCTTGGCTTATCAAGCCCTTTCATTTTTGTTTTGACAAGATAACTTACAAAAGTAAGCATGATCTTAATAATTCGATTACTGGGATCACTCGCTAACAAAATAAATTGTTCGCAAACTTATTCGATACTCGGAATTGTTATTCCTTTAATCTTACGATAGAGTTCAATGGCATATACATCAGTCATACCAGAAACAAAATCCAGTACACAGCGGATTTTGGAATAGGAATCCTGCTTGTCAGTATAAAATTGCTCCGGAATCAGTGCAACTAATTTTTTATCGTAGTTATTTTTGTTCTTTTTGAGGTATGCAGGCACAAACTCCTTTAACAGAGCATCCATGACACGATAACCGGCGATCTCAATCTGGACTACGGTAGGCGCATTATAGATCTTCGCTATGGAAATTTTCGAGATCTTATTCATTTGCTTGACAATATTTTCATCCAGCGCATCCATCAATGCAGAGGAGAAAGTCCCTGACAAAAACTGTTCCTGTTCACGTACAAACACATCCACACAACCCTTGATCAAGGTGTTAATTGCCTTAGCCCGCAATAGCGCCACACGGCTCGGTGTATCCAGCAAACCATCCAATCGGTCACGAAGATTTTCGGAACCACATAACGGCAACAAAAGTTCCTCGACCTCTTGGTAGGATAGTATTTTTAAATGATGTGCATCCTCCAGATCAATGATATTGTAACAGATATCGTCAGCCGCCTCGACCAGGTACACCAAAGGGTGCCGTAAATACCCTTTGGGGTTTGAAGGATCCCTTAACAGCCCCAATTCATTGGCTACTTTCTCGAATGCTTTTTGCTCTTCTGTAAAAAATCCATACTTTTTGCGGTGATGGCTTTTTTTGATATGGCCATCTATCGCTAAACAAGGATATTTTACAATAGATGCCAAGGATGTATATGTCAGTGCAAATCCTTTAGGGTCTTTTCCCTGAAAAGCGTGGGTCAGAATCCGGAGAGCATTGGCATTGCCTTCAAAATGTGTCAGATCTGCCCATTCTTCGGCAGTCACTTGTTCCTGATACTTACGCCCTTCCCCATCTGTGAAGTAGGTGGATATCGCAGACTCCCCCGAATGGCCAAATGCTGGATTACCTAAATCATGAGATAGACAGGCTGCCGAAATAATATTTCCGACTTCCTGCAGAAACGGGTATTCGGTATCTATATTGGAATTTTCCTCCTTTAACTGCGCATAAAACATACGGCCAAGTGACCGACCTACGCTGGCAACCTCCAAGCTATGCGTTAGCCTATTGTGCACGAAAACAGCTCCCGGAAGCGGAAAAACCTGCGTTTTATTCTGTAATCTTCGAAATGGGGAAGAAAAGATCAACCGGTCATAATCCCGTTGAAATTCCGACCGAGCCACAAGGTAGCTGTCAGCTGTTCTATCTTCATAGCCCCAGCGTTTTGCAGAAAGCAAATCTTTCCAGTTCATTTTTTCAGACATAGCGCAAATATATAAAAAATAAAAATTCAGGCACCTATTAGATCAACCCGAAAAAACAGCCTAACCGGAGTCTCCCTTCTCAATTCTCATATCTCACTACTTATATGTATCTTTAACTATCAATACCAATAGGAACAATCATGACTAGATATCAATCACTTATTCCAAAACATTTTGAAACCAATATTGAGGGAAAAAACACCCATTTACTTTTATTAAAAAATGAGGGCGGTATGCAGGTGCTTTTAACGGATTACGGCGCCCGTATTGTCAGTATCCTAGTCCCCGACAACAAAGGCAACCTAGTTGATGTTGCTCTAGGCTTTGATTCTATTCAGGGTTATCTGGAATCCGATGAAAAATACCATGGCTGTACTGCTGGCCGATTTGCAAACCGCATCGCAAACGGCAAATTTGAAATAGACGGGAAACAGTATACTCTTCCCCAGAACAATGGCACAAATTGTCTGCATGGTGGAATATCGGGCTTCCATGATAAAGTTTGGGACCGTAGAGTAACCTATCAGTCTCATGTAGAATTTTATTATGTTTCTAAAGATGGCGAGGAGGGCTTCCCGGGAAATTTAAAAATAATGGTTTCCTACACCCTAACGAGAAACAACGAAATCATTATCAAATACCACGCACAGTCCGATGCTGACACGCATATTAATTTAACAAATCATACCTATTTCAATCTTGATGGAGAGGGAAGCGGAGATGTATTGCAACAAGTACTTCAAATAAATTCAGATGAAGTGCTGTTTGTGGATGAGAATCAAGTACCCAATGCGGTCGTACCAGTAGAAGGGACGCCTTTTGACTTCAGAACCCCTAAAAAAATTGTTCAGGACATCACAGAAAATGATGAGCAGCTCATTGTAGCCAAGGGCTATGACCATTGTTATGTCAATAATAAACCAATCTCCCAGCCCTGCGCAACAGCTTACTCAAAAAACACAGGCATTCAGCTGGATGTATTCACTACCGAGCCCGGGGTACAACTGTATACCGGAAATTGGATGACGGGAAATGATATCGGCAAAAGAGGGTACAAATATCTGCCTTATGCCGGATTCTGTCTGGAGACACAACATTTTCCTGACAGCCCCAATCAGGTAGAATTTCCCTCGACGCTTTTAAAGGCCGGTGAATCGTTTGATTCAGAGACACACTTTAAATTTTCAATTAAGAAATAAAAAACAAGAGCTGTGATAACATAAATATATCACAGCTCTTGTTTGTCAAGCATGTCTCAATCAGCAACTATTGTTACCAAGTAGTTTTACGGACTGAACAGGATGATTGGTCTTATTTCACCAATTCTTCCAAGGCCTTTTCTACTTGTTCAAATCCGAAAGTCGCTTTTACCTGCTGAAACATTCGTTGAATCTGATCGTTGCAAAGATTTCCGATACTACCTTCATGTGTATGGTTAACCTCTTTCGATGGTTTGAAACGTCCTTCGTCTATATCAATACCAATAGTCCGGTAAGCCTCACGGAAAGGCACGCCTTTAAGCACCTCATTGTTTACCACCTCGACGGAAAAGAGGTAATCGTATTTTGGATCATCAAGGATATTGTCCTTTACGGAAATATTCTCTAGCATGAAAGTCGCTATTTCAAGACATTCATTCAGCGATTTAAACGCCGGGAATAGATTTTCTTTTAGCAATTGGAGATCCCTATGGTAACCTGAAGGAAGATTCGTTGTCATCAATGCAATTTCATTCGGCAATGCCTGAATTTTATTACAACGTGAACGGATCAGTTCAAAAACGTCAGGATTTTTCTTGTGTGGCATAATACTCGACCCTGTTGTCAAATGGGCCGGGAATGAAATAAAGCCAAAATTCTGATTGATATATAAACACACGTCCATCGCAAACTTTGCTAATGTAGCCGCGATAGAACTCATCCCCTGTGCTAAAATCCGTTCGGTCTTCCCCCTACCCATCTGCGCATAGACCACATTATAATTCAGATCTTCAAATCCCAATAACTGTGTGGTCATTGTTCTATTTAACGGAAAAGAAGAACCATAACCCGCAGCCGAACCCAATGGATTTTTATTACAGACCTTCCAGGCAGCTTTCATCATTTCCAGATCATCAACCAGACTTTCCGCATAAGCGCCAAACCATAAACCAAAAGATGATGGCATTGCAATCTGAAGATGTGTGTAGCCCGGTATCAAAATATGTTTATAACGTTCGCTAAGCTGGATCAGTTCATTGAAGAAAGCTTCGGTATTCTGAATTATATGTTGGATCTCTGTACGGAAGTACAGTTTTAAGTCCACAAGCACTTGATCATTTCGGGATCGGCCTGAATGAATTTTTTTTCCGGCCTCGCCGATGCGTTGTGTGAGTAACATCTCAACCTGTGAATGCACATCTTCGACCGAATCTTCAATCTGAAAATCCCCTGCTAAAATTTCCTTATAGATATTTTTCAGTTCCTTCTGTACCAAAGCAAGATCCTCATCAGTCATCAGGCTGATGCTATTTAGCATCCGTGTATGGGCCAAAGAGCCCAAAACATCCGCTGCAGCAAGCTGTAGGTCCATTACACGGTCATTACCTACGGTAAAAGATTCTACAAACGAATCAACATCTATATTTTTTTGCCAGATTTTCATTAATTATATATTGTTTTATGGTAACGAAATTACGATGAGCCAATATTCATTTCGATTTTGCAGCTGATCATAGCTCATCAGAATATTTATTTGTATGTCATAAGTTATTTGTCAATTGGCGCAATCTAGCATTTACAACTCAGCTTTGTTACGCATAAAACGATCTTTATTCATTATTTATGCTCTATCTTAAATAGATTGAAGTTATTGATCCAAATGCACCTGATTTATTAACATTGCAAAAATACCAATTGCAAATGGTTATATCAATGCCAAGCTGTGCGAGGTGGAACAATAATCAAAAGAAGGGTGAAAAGGAGAATTTGAGGATAAAAAAATATGTGTTAAAAAAAAAAACAAATGTTAAAAGTTTGTTAAATCGCAATAAACACATATTATAAGTAACCACTCACTTTATTTTTAAAAGTTATTTTGTCAGTTTTTTAAGTATTCCTATGTTTGTAGTGTAAGGGAGATGAAAAAATAAAAGCCGGTAAGGTTAGTAAATACTTACCACTTTAAATACACCGAGATTAAAAACCAAATATGATAGACCCCAACGTCTTAAAACTTGCAAGAAATTACCTAACCAATTGTGAATCGAAATTTAAAGGCACGTCAAACCAAGATGTGCCTTTTTTCGTATACACGGGTACTCAAGCCCAGTCGATAGGTATGCATGTGATTCTAGCCTAAAATACCTATCTTTGTGTATCATATTGAGAATATTCAACATAAAACGTATACGATGGGAACAGAAAGCAAGAGACAGCAACGTTTTGCTGGAGTCATTCAACAAGATCTAGCAGCATTATTTCAACGGGAAGGTAAGGCATGGGCTCCGGGAGCATTCATTACAGTTACACGTGTCCGAGTTACTCCTGATTTGGCTATCGCACGTGTTTATTTGAGCTTTTTAAACACGAAGACTGCGCAGGAAGACATCAAAGCAATACGTACCAAAACATCCGAGATACGTTATAAATTGGGATCAAAAATTAAAAACCAAGTCAAAATTGTCCCACAATTGGAATTTTTTCTGGATGACACCAATGAGTACGTGGAGCACATGGAAAAATTATTTGAAGAAATAAGTAAAGAGCCTCGTCAACCAGAAGAATAACGCAATTTAAAAATTGGCCTATCTAAGGATCGATGGTATTTGAACTGGATAACAAAAAGCTGGAGTTTCCACATCCGAGCTACGCTGATGAAGATGGTTTATTGGCTATCGGGGGTGACCTTTCGGCTGACCGACTGCTTTTGGCTTATAGCAATGGTATATTTCCCTGGTTTAGTGATGATACACCGATATTATGGTATGCACCTCATCCACGCTTCGTCATCTACCCTGCCAAGATTAAGATCAGCAAAAGCATGGCTGCCTGTATCCGGAAAAAGACCTTTTCCATTTCGGTAGACAGCAGCTTTCACACAGTTATCCAAAATTGCTCCGCTATCAATAGAAAAGATCAAGATGGAACATGGATCACAGAAGACATGATCCAGGCTTATACAGCACTGCATGAAATAGGATATGCACATTCAGTGGAAGTATGGCAAGATGGATTACTTGTAGGTGGGCTCTATGGTATGCTGATCAATGGTGTATTTTGTGGGGAGAGCATGTTTTCCAAAGTACCTAATGCTTCTAAAGCTGCACTGATTTACCTGGCACAAGAAATAGACCTACAATTGATAGACTGTCAATTTCATACGTCTCATTTGGAAAGCATGGGCGGTGAATACCTTTCTTTACCTGATTATTTAGCAATATTAACAAAAAAACCAAGATATGAACAGTCCATATAGTAAATATTTTGACATTGATGAAGCGACAACTTACTTGACTACCCCCGGATCAGGCCTACTTTCACGTGAAACAAAGCAATGGCGTACGCAACGCGATCAAGCGTTTCATGAGTCCAACACATCACTTCGTGAACAACAGGGCGCCATGTTGGATTCCTGCAGAAATACACTAGGGCAGTTTTTCAATTGTCCTAGGGGCAATGTATTTTTGTCAAGCTGCTTTTCTTTTGCCTTCAATGCATTATTAGCGGGCCTTCCCAAGCATTATAAGGTGCTGCTTTTGGACAATGATTATCCCTCGGTAAATTTCCCAACAATAATTAGTGGGTTTGAGCATAGCTTTGTCAACATGGACGAACAGCTTGAAGCTAATATTCTGGATGCCATGGCAACTTTTAGACCCAACGTACTTATTCTATCCATAGTTCAGTACATCTCCGGTTTAAAAATAGACCTTTCTTTTATACAGGAATTAAAACATCAGCATCCTGATTTGTTAATCATTGGCGACGGAACGCAATTTTTAGGAACTGATTTATTTGACTTTAATTCCTCGGGCTTTGACGCCGTATTGAGCAGTGGATACAAATGGCTAATGGCCGGATTCGGAAATGGCTTTATCCTGCTGAACGATCGACTTAAAGAAATCCTTTATGCTGATATCCAGAGAAATTACAGTTACCTCGACAACCAATGGATGAATAAATCCGTAGTACAGTTATGCTTTGAACCAGGACACTTGGATACCCTAGCTCACGGAAGCTTACAACAGTCTTTATTGCAGTTGGAACAATGGGGCTATGCTGAAACAGTCTTGTATACACAGAATCTGGTGACACAGGCCCGGGCTGAACTGGTTAGCAGAGGGCTACTCCTGGATCTTATTATAAATAGACGTCCACAAAGCAATATTTTCAATATACAGATCGACCCCAAAAATTTTCAGCTTCTGATGGATGAAGGTATAAAATGTTTCCCCCGCGGTTCCGGTATACGCGTCGGATTCCACCTCTACAATGACCATGCAGATCTTGAAAAACTATTATATATTATAGATACAAAAGTAAATTAATCATGAAATTTAGAATAGGCGACTTAGTCAGATTTGTGGATGAGCCAATTGAAGGACATATCACCTCCATGCAAGCGAACAATATTGTCGGAGTAACAGATGAAACAGGATTTGAAATTCCTGTTCCCATGGACAAGATCACGCTCGTCTTTGGAAATATGCGCAGAGCAGATGACGAGCTTGATCAGCATGCCGCCCCATTGACTCCGTATCGATTTATCGAAAAAGGAATTTTACTGGCTATCTCCGGAGATCATAAAGATGGATTGGCCAAACTACATATTATCAATGAGACAAGTTATGAGCTATTGGTATCAGTTTCCGAAGCTACGGCGAATAAAGTGAAAGGCCTTTTTAGCAATAAAATACCGCCGCACGATTCTATTCAATTTTATACGGGAAACTTCGCCAATGTTGGAAAATGGCCGACATTCCGTTTTCAGATCATTAGACATAGTAGCAGTTTGCAGGAGCTGACTAATCCAATCGATAGAGAGCAGCGTGTACGTCCAGTGGACCTCACCAATCCGAAAGTGCTGCATGAAATTTTGGATGAGAAAATCTGGTCTTATGAGTTAGACAAAATTGAAGAGGATCTCGGGCTGGATAAACTAAAGGCGCATTTTATACCGCATCGTCCGAACAAAAAATAAGCTAGATAAAATATCTAGCTTATTTTTTGCTTCACTCATTTGTTGACACAATCTTCTTGGTGCTCAACAGCAATAGCAGGATACCAATCAAATAGACAATCCATCCCCAACGCATGTGGAGCGATTTGGACAACAATTTGTCAGCAAACCCCCAGCCAAAATAATTGTTGATTTTAAACCATACGGCGGTAATACTGACTAGATACCAACATGCGGACAGCCTTGTCATCCATTGATAGGCGCGTACCGCACGAACAAAAAATAACAATGCTGTTATTCCCAGAATCAGCATGGTAATAAAAAATAGATAGGCGTCCACCTGATAAAGATTCCAGTTACCCTTGATAGGAACTTTTAAAAATGGAGTCATACTGGACAAAAAACAAATGATTAGTCCAACAATGGCAAAATACTTCCTGATGATGACCATGGCTCAAATTACTTTAAAATTGATACGAATATAAGTTGAATATCGCCACATATATAACTTGTATTTCATTTTTTGGAAATTTGTTCTAATTTTAAAACGAAATTTTCGTATAACATTCCGGACAAATAACAATAATCCAAAAGATCATTCGAAATTGAACAAAATAGCCCCCTTCGAAATTGAGTTAAAAAAAGTATCTGAAATAGAGTCTTTACCCAAAAGTTGATTTAAAATTTAAGGCAAATATTGAACATGAAAAGAGCATTTGAAGAACCTGAGACAGAACAGGCGCCAAAACAAAAATCAAAGAAAAGAATATATATCGTTATCGGAATTGTCTTGTTATTGATCGCAGTTGCCGGTGGAGGATATTATAATATTGTCCAGCGACAAGACCTTGATGCTATGCCTGTAGAAAGTGCAACAGCCGTGGACGGATTTGAAAATGCAGATCCAAAAGATCTCGAAGAGGCTGATGGCTGGAGCTCCATTGATGACTATGCCCATTGGAACAATGCCATCTTTACAATCCCCGAATATGACAATATTCCATTACGTTACCGAAGAGGCATTACAAAAATCTTTATGGGAAATAGTTACCTGGAACCTTCCGGTGATAAACCTATCTATAAATTTACCCGTATAAAGGACCGTGCAAAATCGGTATTCTGTTACGGTAATTTTACTGATCGTCATGATGCGGACAATTGGAATAAAGAAATGGCTTTTTTAGTGGAAAAAAATGACTATCAAAGTAGTGCCATCTGGATTATATCTGCAAAAGGAGATATTCTTTTCTGGAAAGAATATTCCGGTGAACTTCCTTTGATCAATAGCTTCAAAAAGGGACAAAAGATTTTTATGGATGAGATGAAATTGGTGCCCGCCCCAGCTGACGGAATTATTGTCAAAAACAAAAGTTCCAAGTATGCATTGATTTACAATAAAGAGACTAAAACATTTGATACTTATTATCAATATACTGACAGTGAAATAAAGGAGGCAACCACCAATGAAGAAGTCCCCTATGTAGAGGAACTGGAAGATATCACCATAGACTCAGCACAAACAAATACAGGCAATAATGAATAGTTTAACACCTTCAAGAGGTTGAAATTTTCATCACACAGATGTGTGATGAAAATCACTCTATTCTACAACAATACTTAAAACACTAAAAACCAACCAATTAAAAATAAAATAAAGCTATTTAAAATCTTTCTAAATTAATGCGTTTGACAGATTTTTGACACAAGCACAAAGCATTTAAGCTACATTTGTACCGTTAAATATAAGCGAGGGATTAGAGCTTTGAAAAATCTTAAAGTATTAGCGTTTACTCATAAACATGTCGAATTAAAAGATCTAGGTAATCTAGTGATCTGCAATGAGGATTTAGAAAGTCGCCTCATTAGCTTAAAACACAGCCTGGATATTCCAGAGATCTTTTACATAGGTACTTGTAACCGGGTAGAGTTTGTATTTTATGGTGCTCATGAGCTGACTAACGAATTTATTGCGGAATTTATGGGAAAATTAAATTTCTGTGTTCCGCAGGAGCGACTCCAATGTTATTTGGGTCAGGTCAACAAATATGAAGGAATGGATGCCTTACATCATTTGCTTCGGATGTCCTGTTCGCTCGAAAGCCTTGTTGTTGGCGAGAAAGAAATCTTGGCGCAGGTACGTAGAGCTTATGATCGCTGTAGAGAAGCTGGTTTTACAGGTGATTTCCTTCGTTTAATGATGGATCGTCTTGTAAAAACAGCAAAAGAAGTTTATACTTATACAAAAATTTCCAGAAATCCGATTTCTGTTGTTTCTCTTGCCTACCGCAAATTACGTGAATTAAAGCTCGTTGAAAACCCTAGAATCCTTATTGTCGGATCAGGCGAAACAAACCAGAACTTAGCAAAATATTTCCAAAAAAATCAAAAAGCCAAATTTGTCGTTTTTAACCGCACGCTTGAAAACGCAAAAGCATTAGCTGAGGAGTTAAATGCTGAGGCTTATCCACTTGCTAGCATTGACAAATACAAAGGAGGTTTTGATATTCTGATTACATGTACAGGTGCTCCAACATCAATCATTGATAATACCTTGTACCAATCGCTACTAAATGGTGAAACCGACAAGAAAATTATCATTGATTTAGCTGTTCCAAATGATATTGATGCCGAAGTAATCAAACACAACCCGATTCATTACATTGAAGTCAGTAGCTTACAAGCTATTGCGGAGAAAAATATCCAGGAACGTTATAATGAACTGGACAGTGCTGAAAAAATCATACAGGACAATATTCAGGAATTTTTACCACTGATCAAACAGAGACGCGTAGAGGTTGCTATGCGTGAAGTTCCTGAGAAGATCAAAGAAATCAAGTCATTTGCCTTAAACGAGGTCTTTGCCCAAGAAGTACAGGCGCTGACACCTGAAGCGAGGGAGGTTCTTGAAAAAGTCATCAACTATATGGAAAAGAAATATATCAAAGTTCCGATGGTTATGGCGAAAGAAATCTTGGTTAAAACGCCTGAGATTGAGAAAAACTAATTGCAATCCTACCGCTGCAATCATTTCTGACGAATTACATTTATCCTTTTCTGACTTGTACCCCAATAATGGCGACCGTAATGCAATTGATTTTTTTATCAAGGGAGCCCCTACTGCTGTTCTAATTTTCGGTTTATCAATCATTTCCTCCTAGATAATGACAGTAACGTGTCAACATATTCCACCTATTTATTTATTTTTGCTTCAATAAATTGTATTAAACACATTTTAATAGGTAAAGTAAAATAACGTGAATAGAAAACTAATCATTGGCACCCGGGGAAGTGTTCTTGCAATGTGGCAGGCAAATTTTGTGAAAGACCGATTACAGGAAATTGGTATAGAAGCAGAGTTAAAAGTCATCAAAACTCAAGGTGATATTATTCAGCATCTCCGTTTGGATAAATTGGAAGGTAAAGGATTTTTCACCAAAGAACTTGAGGAAGAACTTTTGAACGGGACCATCGATTTAGCCGTACATTCACACAAAGATTTACCTACAATCAATCCGCCGGGATTGATTATTGCGGCTGTTTCCGAACGGGAGGACCCTTCCGAATTATTGATTATCCACAAGGATTGTGTAGATATCAAGAAACGTCTATCGCTAAAACATAACGCAACTGTCGGAACATCTTCCAACCGTAGAAAAGCACAAATATCGGCTTTACGCCCAGACCTGGAATTCGACGATCTAAGAGGTAACCTCCAAACAAGAATGCAGAAGCTGCGGGACGAGCAATACGATGCTATTGTGCTGGCAAAGGCGGGTATCAGCCGTATCGAAATGGATATCACAGACTTTCATGTCGAAGAAATTCCACCGGTCGAAATTATCCCTGCTCCGGCACAAGGTGTATTAGCTATTCAGATCCGTGAAGTCGATAAAGAACTCTTTACTGCATTGCAACCACTAAATAACAATGAGGTCGCTAAAACCATTGCAGTAGAACGATTGGTATTGAACAAATTTGACGCTGGATGTCATGCACCACTCGGATGTTATTGCCGCAAAAGTGGTGATGAATATGAAGCTTGGGCTTCTATTGCCGATACAAGTGAAGACTTTCCTGACCGTGTATATTTGAGAGATACCGATCCAACCAGATTGGCTGAGCGTATTTTCAGCAAGTACGCAAAAGATCGTAAGTTACCGCAATCTGTCTTTATTTCCAGGGAGGTAGACGAAAATTCCTACTTCGCCCGTGCTATGGCCAAACATAATATCACTATCGAAGGCCGTTCGCTGATCAAGATATTTCCGATCATCAATAAACTGGACCCTTTTATCCTAAAGCATGTTGATTGGATCATATTTTCAAGTAAGAACGGGATTGAGCATTTCTTCAATCTGGAGCCGCGGTTAAGTAAAAAGACCAAAATAGGCGTTATCGGCCGTGGTTCGGAAGAAATATTACGTAAGTACGATCGCGTAGCGGATTTTTCCGGTGACAGCGAAGGTATTAATATGGATGAAATCGCCAAGAAATTTGCCGAATTGGCAAATGGTGGAACGGTACTTATCCCGCGTGCAAAGGAATCGCTTGAGACGATTCAGAAAGCATTAAGTCCGGAAACTAAGATCATTAATATCCCAGTCTATGAAACCGTATTGGAGGAGGATGTGGATCCGTCCAATGCAGAAGTACTCGTATTTACAAGTCCTAGTAATGTAGAGGCTTATTTTGCGGACAATCTTTTAGAACCGGGACAAAAAGTCATCTGCATCGGTCGTTCAACCGGGGCCAAGTTTGATGAGATGAATGTTCCTTATACACTTCCATATTCTCCAGATGAGATCGGTCTTTCAGAGGCTGTATTTGGCTTGGAATATTAATAGTATTGAGTAGTTAGTATCAAGTATTGAGAAGTTGGCAAAAGAATTTATAGTATTTGTCATTGAACAACACTGGATTACTGGATCATAAATAAATTAAATATAATGTTACAACGTCCGAGAAGAAATCGTAAATCTGCCGTGATTCGCGACATGATTCAAGAGACACGTTTAGACGCGTCAAATTTGATTTTTCCACTTTTTATTGTAGATGGCCAAAATCAAAAAACCGAGGTTAAATCAATGCCGGGCATCTACCGCTATTCGATAAATAATTTATTGAAAGAAGTGGAGAGCTGCCTCAAATTAGGCCTACGTTCATTCGACCTATTTCCCAATATTGAAGAATCATTGAAGGACAAATACGCGACGGAGAGTTACCGTGACGGAAGTTTGTATTTACGGGCTATTGAGGCTGTAAAGAAAAATTTTCCCGAAGCTTGTGTTGTTACAGATGTAGCAATGGACCCTTACAGCAGCGATGGTCATGATGGAATTGTTGAGAATGGCGAGATCTTAAATGATGAAACATTGGAAGTATTGGGCAAGATGGCACTCGCACACGCGCAGTCGGGTGCAGATATTATCGCGCCATCGGATATGATGGACGGACGTATCGGGTATATTCGTCAGCTATTGGACCATAATGGTTTCACAAACGTGTCTTTAATGTCGTATACGGCGAAGTATGCATCCGCCTATTACGGCCCTTTCAGAGATGCTTTGGGCTCAGCTCCAAAACATGGGGATAAGAAAACGTATCAGATGAACCCTGCGAATGCAAAAGAAGCACTTATCGAGGCACAACTAGATGCCCAAGAAGGTGCGGATTTTCTAATGGTTAAACCGGGACTTCCCTATTTAGATATTGTGAAACTTCTTGCTGATAATTTTGATCTCCCGATCGCGGTGTATAATGTCAGTGGCGAATACGCTATGTTAAAAGCTGCCATTCAAAATGGCTGGTTGGATGAACGTGTAATCCTGGAAACTTTATTAAGCTTCAGACGCGCGGGCGCAACAGCAATTTTATCGTACCACTCAAAAGAAGTCTTGGAAAAGGGCTTTATTTAGGCAAATAAGATCGGGGGGTCGCTCTAAAAACAGCGAATTGCTCAAAGATAAAAGTAAATATTAAAAAAGGTTCGAAATTAAGTTTTTCGAACCTTTTTTTGGTCCACTACTTTTAAACTGTCTGACCCCAGCAGAGTCAAACGGATTATTATAAACATCCATATTATGTTAAAAAGTATTCTTATCAGCAGTTTTCTACTGTCGGGTTCTGCTGCCCATGAGCATCCTATTTACTCACTTCTGGAAGGTGTATGGATCGCCGAAGACGCAAAATTAAAATCAGTAGCATTTAATAAAAATGGTGATGCTTTCTTTACGTTTATAAACGCAAAAGCAGGAAGCCTTAATACCTCAGTACACCAGAAAGTCGATAGCCTCGTGCTATTAAACCAACAGAAATTTAGTGGTTATCTATTTAGTCCCAATCTATTTGGAAAATACAGCGACAACAAAACTCCATTTGAGATTCAAATAAACTCAACAAACGAGATCACTTTATTGATCAATAAACAAGAAATATTATTACGAAAAAAAGAGGACACCCCGACCTTTAAATAAAGAATACCACTGAATTCTTGATTCCTTACGTTTCCATGAGACTTATCTTCGTAAAAAAAGATAACTTCGCATTCAAATATAATGACTATGCAAGCACCTGATATTTCAAGAGCAAAATCTGCTGAATTATTTGAAAAAGCAAAACAATATTTCCCGGGCGGCGTAAACTCTCCCGTTCGAGCTTTTAAATCCGTATTTGGTACCCCCTTATTTATTGAACGTGGCGACAAAGCGCATCTTTGGGATGCTGATGGCAATGAGTTCATCGATTTCTGCTGTTCGTGGGGTCCTTTGATTTTGGGACACAATAACGATCAAGTTCGTGAGGCCGTTGCCGCACAATTAAGTAAAGGATTGAGTTTTGGTGCACCTACTGCTCTGGAAAATCAACTTGCCGAATTGATTATTGAAAAAAATAAATATATCGAAAAAATCCGCTTTGTCAGTTCAGGAACCGAGGCTGTGATGTCTGCAATCCGCTTGGCAAGAGGATATACCAAACGCGATAAGATCATCAAATTTGACGGATGTTACCATGGTCATTCGGATTCGCTTTTGGTAAAAGCAGGCTCGGGATTGGTGACTTTCGGAGAAACTTCTTCGGCTGGCGTTCCCAAAGCTTTTGCAGATGAAACAATCGTCATCGAGTTAAATGACAAAGACGCACTGAAAGCTGCTTTTACAGAATTTAAAGATCAGATCGCTGCAGTGATCATTGAAGGTATTCCAGCCAACAATGGTCTATTGATGCAATCCAAAGAATATATGCATTTCCTCCGTGATATCACAAAAGAAAATGGGAGTATGCTAATCATGGATGAGGTCATCACCGGATTCCGGATCGGTTTTGAAGGAGCTTCTGCTTACTACGAAATACAGCCAGATATTATCACCTATGGCAAGATCATAGGTGGTGGCATGCCAGTGGGAGCCTATGGGGCATCCAAAGAACTTATGGCCTGTATCTCACCTGATGGTGCCGTTTATCAAGCTGGTACCTTGTCAGGGAACCCTGTAGCCATGGCAGCAGGTATTGCAGCCTTGACTATTTTGGCACAAGATGATTTCTACACAAACTTAAATGCGAAAACTGCGGCATTCGTACAGGATATGCGTGATTATATCGCTGAAAAAGGCTATCAAGTACAATTATTCCACGTTGCCTCTATCTTCTGGTTTGCATTTACTGAGCAAGAAGATATCAAGAAAGCAAGTGAAATTGATCCTGCTTCCATGGAATCATACAAAATCATGCACCGCGAACTCCTGAATAGAGGGGTTTATTTCGGTCCTTCGGGCTATGAAGTTGGTTTTGTTTCTGCTGCGCATACCGAAGCGGATTTAAATACCGCCAAGAAGCATATTTTCGATGCCTTGGACATCGTCTTTGAGTCATAAAAAGGAAGTATACTACAACAATGCCCCAAAAACTATTTTAGTTTTTGGGGCATTTATATGCTGTTTAATCAGGATTCTCTATCTCAGCTAAAGTTCCTGTTGAACTACAGTATGGGTATCAGCCAATTTGGTGGCGAGCTTTTTATCCTTTGATTTTATCTTATTCAATCCCTGGATAAGCTCATCCAGCGAAAACTTACCTTTTATATCCATAAATACACTTTCATCTCCTTCGTCATGGACCAATAGCGAAACCCGTCTGATCACATTATCTTTATCAATGCGCGCATTAATCGAGATCTCCTCTCCCTCAGTGTTGATCACCAGTAGCTCCTCAAATTTATTCTTCTTTAAAAACTTATGGTAATCTTCCAGAATCAATGCATTCTTTTCCTGATCATTATTTGATAATGTCATCATCCTGAATTTTTTCAATTTTTTGACGATGCCCGCCATGACCTTTGCATCCTCGTCGTTCTCGTCCTGCAAGGCCTTTTTGATAAATGGTTTTGTCAACCACATCGGCAAATTAATGGCAACGATCTCTGCATTATTTGAAACATTGGATCCCCTGACGAAATCCATGTTGGAACCTTTTTTGATGATGCAGGATTGCAATGAAAATAGCACTCCAATTAGGCATAACAATGTTAGTAATCTTTTCATCTGTATAAATTTGTTTTTCAGTTGTGATGAAGCTATCAGATTTATTCACTTTCCAGTTTGAGTGAATAAATCATGATGGTTTCATAATATTTACTTTTTATTGTTATTCTGTTTGTCCTTACTCACTTTGTTATTTCCTTCATTGACCAAGTTCGTCACGTCTTTCAAAGGTATCGCCCCATCCAGAATCATAAATAGATTCTGGTCATCTCCATTTATTGTAAGCAACAAATTGTTTAGGATATCTGCATTAGCAGACATATTCTCCACCATGAATCGAATATCTTGACCTTCACTGTTGAGCGACATAAGTTCCTCGTATTTTAAATTTGAAACGGCGCCGCGAATGATACCTGTCAAGTTTTTATCTTCGCCATCCTCTACGATCAACATACGCAAAGATTTAACATTCTTGAGTAGTGGCGTAATCGTCTGCATATCCTCGTCATCAATTTTTAAATTCCCTAACAACTTGAACATAGGGGCTCCAATTTTAAGTGTGGTCACTCCCTTTTTCCCCTGATATTGCTCGAAAAGTTTATCTAACTTGGAAATCTGTGCGTTTGCCATACTTGCTACAAGTAATAGGCAAGCTATTAATAATCCTTTCATATTATTTTAGTTAATCGATATTGACATTTGTTTTATATTCATTGCTTTATCTACTCCATTTTCCAGATTGTTTGCCAGCAATCCCAATGACCTAAGGGTCAATTCCACAGCTTCCTCTTCGTTAGCAACAGGTTTGCCATTTAATACCACATAATCTGCTTGATAACCATCTTCCGTTTGCTGTAAAGACTGGACAACCCGCTTCTTTTTCGCCATTATTTTCTTCGATGGCACGCGTTGATTGAAATGCTTCAAAGTATTCGTCGCCAGCATTGTACTTTGTTTCCTGTCTCCATGTGTTACTTTCACCACATCGGAATGAACTGTTGCTTCATTGTTTCCCCCCACCTCTTTCATCGACGGTCTTTGAGGTTCTTTGATCTCTTTATGGGCAAGTACTGGCTGTTGTACTTGCTGCTTCTGGTTCAGATAGACTGATAATCCAACCACGAACAAAAGAATTGCCGCAGCAGCATATTTTATCCAGATATTGCCTCGCCATCTGATGATTTTTTTATCTGCTTTGACTTGATTTTCAAAATCCTCAAACGACCAGTCCATTTTCACATTCTTTTCCTGATCCAATAGCTGAAAGAACAGTTCATCCGATTTTTTCAGCTCCCTTTCTTCCTCCGATGACGACTTGCCATCAAAGTATTTTTCTTTCAATTCCGCTAATCTTCTGTTTTTCATCATTACAACTTTGAGTTTCACTGTTAATGAAGCTATTGGATCTATTTTTTAGTTGAATAAATCCGGAAGCTTTCATAATCAAATAATTTTGTCAACTGCTCCTTTACTTTCTGCCTGGCCCGCATCAGATTAACCCTGACAGCAGACTCCCCCATTTCCAATACTTCACCGATTTCGTCAATATCATAATCTTCCACATCACGTAGGTGCATCACAAGGCGTTGTTTCTCGGGTAGCGAGTTGATCATTTCCAAAATGATTTCTTTCGTATTTTCAACTGAATTTTCTGTTGTTGAAATAATCTGGTGCTGTTCGGCGAAATCTGTACGTACCTTCGCTTTTTTTATCCGGTTCAATGCTTCATTTTTAATGCTCTGCATGCAAAATGCCTCTAAATTCCTATATTGATACAATTTATCTTTCCCCTGCCATAGACGCATCATCACATTTTGAACCGCATCAAATGCTTCATCATCATCAACCAAGATCCGTTTCGCAAAGCGAAATAGCTTATCCTTATGGACGAAAACGGTATTTTTAAATTGCTCTTGGTTCATTCTTAGTATTTAGTATTGAGATGCCAGATTTGAGATTTTGATCGTACAAAACTGCAGTTTATCTAATTTTTGTTTGTTCGTTTTAAATACGTGCTATATTATTTCCTTTACCATTTTTGCATACTATATAAACAAGACATTTCAGACTTCTTATTTATTACATCTCATATAAATATTTTTTTAAACTATTTATTTATTCAAATCACAGGCTATGTACGCTGTTCTTTCAGCCCCTTGAAAACGATAGACAAGATGATCTCCTGTTTTAAGATACCGTTTTCTCATTAACAGATTATACTCTTTGTAGCATTATTACAAACAAAATACGCTAAGCTATTGTTATTTAAGATGCTGAACGATAAAAATTTAAATAAGAAAAATTATGAAGTACTACAGAATTACAGCCATTACTGCTGCATTAGTATTATTGATCGGAGCCGCCGGATGTAATAATTCATCCAATAAAGGTACTGATCAAAAGGATTCAATGGGTGATGCCGATACGAATACTGCACAGAAAATGGATTCCATTTCAGTTAGTCCAATTGCTGATTCAAAACAATTTCCCGGAGCGCACCTCGAAATCGCTTCTATAAGCGCCGAAAAAGTAGGTGCTGACTCTGCAAAGGTTACCGTGAAATATGCTGTTAAAAATTTCAAGCTAACTGAAATGACAGAAGATGCTCATGCCGCCCATTTAGCCAACTCGCACGATGGGCAACATATCCATTTTATTTTAGATAATAAACCTTATACCGCTCTGTATAAACCTGAGCACAGCGTTACTTTGGCTTTAAATTCAGAGCACTATTTACTCTCATTTTTGTCCCGGTCCTATCATGAATCCATTAAAACTACGGAGGCCTCAAAATTGATTAAATTCAAGATAGATGCCACGGGGAAATTGTCACAGGAGCCAGCCCCTAAAGAACCGTCTTTGTTTTACTCGCGTCCAAAAGGGGAATACAAAGGTAACGAAACCAAAAATCTACTTCTGGATTTCTACTTGGTCAACACTAGTATTGCTCCAGACGGAAATAAGGTGATAGCAGATATCAACGGACAGACATTTACATTGGATAAATGGGTCCCTTACGAAATAAAGGGCTTGCCAATGGGAAATAACAAAGTGAAGCTAACATTGGTAGATAAAGAGGGAAATGCCGTTACCGGTGATAATGTATCAGTAGAACGAGATATTAAACTCTCTGAGCAATAAATAGGTCATAACATAACAAAAAGAGTCGCATTGAAGTGCGACTCTTTTTGTTATGTTATGCTACATCTCTGGCTTTAGAGACAGAGTTAGCCATTATGGCAATTTCTCAAAATCAATTTTCGGAGCAGTCCTTTTATTGACAAGCTCAAACTTGCTGCCCGGTTTAACAATCTCATTAAAAAAACCGCCATTTCTTAAAAAGTAGCCATTTTTTGTTGTTCCACCCATAGCATCAATCCGTTGATAGGCACGATAAGTATTATCGACACTAAATGAGGCAGATTGGACGGCACGCCATTGCCCGTCATAAACCCATTGATTTTTAAATTCCACCTGTCTTCCTAGATACCCCTGATTCGGACTAAAATTCTCTAAGAAACTATGAAACTTTTTTAAATATGTATTTGTTTGCGGACGTTTGAAACTAGCAATGACATTCCATGCATTTTCCTCAGGCACAAAAAACCATGCAGTATAGTCTGTATTTCCTTTTCCATCCGGAACGCCTTTCAACAAGAATTTATAGGTTTCACCCGCTTTCCAGAAATATTTACGGTAACTCTGCCCACCGGATCCCTCGTTGCCAAATTCTCCTGTATGCACGTCTTTTCCTTTCTTCAATAAATGGATTTTTTGTTCATCTGGAATACTTTTCGGGTCATCCGTATGAAAAGGGCTCCATACTGAAAATAAAATACGTCGTTCGGTTTCCGAATTCACCTGTATACCAAAATATCCCTCTCCAAAGCCATTCGCCATAAAATATGAACCGACTTTATCCTCACCTTTTGGTACAGTTACCTCATTGTAATAATAGCTGACATTCCCTTCACTTGGTATCGTATAATTTAAGTGACAGGAAGGGCCGCGACGTGACCAATAGTAATAATCAGGATCATTTGAGTAGGTAAGGCCTTCAGCTGCTGCTTCTCCACTAACGATTAATTCCGTTACATCGGCAAACCTATCACCCGACTTACTTAATCCTTTTAAATTCACCTGTACGTAGCCCGGTGTTTTGACATCAATAGACAAAGCCGCTGTTTCGGCTAACTCAGTCCCTTTGATATCCAAAGAACTCTTTTTGCCCAAAGCAGAAATCTCTATTTTGGAGGAATTTCCGGCATGAGCTTTTGCTTTGAGTCTTAATTCGAGGTTCCCCGTTTTCTCCGTTCTGAAATATACCGATGCAATGCTTTGATCACTTGACCATTTTACCAATCCATTGCGTCCAGAAATTTCTGCTCCATCATTTTGTCCACTAGTAATAAAAGCATTTCCCGCGAGCGGAACGGCATAAGATTTTATAGAGGTTTGCGCATCAACACCTAATGAAAGGCAAGATAAGGCACCTATGAAGAGCTGCTTGATAAAGAATTTTCTTTCCATCTGTTTAATTTTTTTCATCTATTGTCTGTTACCTTGCCTACTTATGTTACCTAAGCTACCAGGGTTTTATAGGAATTGAAGGATATCAATTACACTAATCTAAGCGTGAATGTATATTGGTTCTTAAAAACTGTATTATTTTGATGAAGATAAGGCTTAGATTGACAGAAAAAGAAAGGAAATGTATATCAATCGATTGTGTAAAAAAGCAGCGATAATCAACCCGCTATTTAACCTATTAAAAAGATTTATGAAAGATATCTGCGTAGCCCCGTGTGAATCTCAAATAAATTAAAGAAAAAGAGCAGAGCCACTTCTTTAATTGAAAGCCTATTCATTCAAACCGAGTTCGGTAACCATCTTCTGATAATTATTCAGAAAATATTTATATAGTTTAAACTGTTCCGTTTCTTCATATTCCACCTGTTGCAAACCGAACTCAGAAACGGTGTAAATCTCCGAATCTGGATAGGCCAACAAAATTGGTGAATGGGTGGCAATAATAAATTGGGACTTATTGTTGACCAATTGGTTTATTCTAGTTAGTAAACGAAATTGGCTATTGATGGAAAGTGCTGATTCAGGTTCATCAAGCAGATACAGTCCACGTCCCGAAAAGCGTTTATGCATTAAGTTAAGAAAACTCTCCCCATGAGAGCATTCGTGCAATGAGCCACCATAAAGCTCAGAAAGAGCATTTTCTTTATCTGGATCTCTTAAAATTGCCTCTTTCTCTTCACTGAACAATTCATCAACCTCAGTCGCTACATTATAAAAGCTCTCGGCCCGTAAGAAAAAGCCATCATGCTCACGGAAGGCTGTTCTTATGACCTGCAGATCATTAAAAAGTTCGGAATGGGAATCCTTCGTATGGAAATTAAAGTTCTTCGTTCCTCCTTCGGGATTGAAACCAGCATTAATCGCAATAGCCTCCACCAAAGTGGACTTACCCGAACCATTCTCCCCAATAATAAAAGTCACTGGAGATCTAAACCGCAATTCATTCAAATTCAATATTGAATCAATATTAAATGGATAAGCGATTCGATCCTCGATTGGTTTTGTATTTCTTATGGAATGAATATAGTGCATAGAATGTATAGTAATGAAGTACTAAGCTTTCCGGAATCCTTGTGCAACATAATAGATCAATGGAATAAAGATAAATCCCAGTGTCAGTGGGAAAAACCATTCGCCTAACCCATCAGAAGTCCCTGCCGAATTTGGAATCGCCTTGAACGTGATAACACCAAAAATAACTACAATAATACATTTCAAGTACCGTATCATACGACTTGCGTTTGCATATTGCCGGAAGGCATTTTCTTCAGTTATCCGAACAGGATAGTTAAATGTATGTGGAAATCGATTTAGGATCGTCATTCCTATAAATAGTATTGTGGCAATAATTGGTAAAGCAAAAATAGTCTCTTTCCCACCAAAACTATCCGCATTTCCTGCAGTATTATAATGCACTGGAATCGTTTCAGGTAGTTTATAATAATTTATAGCAACCAGATACCATAACGTGAATAAGGACAGGTAACCAATTAATTCCAATATGATATCGCCGAGCGTCGGTATGAGTTTTATACGTGGTCTTTTTTCCATTTTGAAATTGGTTATCGATACATTGATTTGGCTAAACAAGATCGAATAAAACTCGATTTTATACTCACTAAGTTAAGAAACATACGGTAACAATACAATGCATAAACCGACTGCTAACTACCTCAATATTCCATTAAAATCGGCCTAATACCTGAACAGTCATTGAGCGTATCCACATTAATCCTTATACAAATCGGCGTCGGGCATAAAAAAAGTGAAGCGGTTGCCCTCTTCACTTTTCCACACAGCGTTAATAACTATGTTGACAACTGTAATTTTATCAGGATTTTACTGTTTCGATTATTCACAGTCTGTTAATACAGGTGTTGAATAAGCTATAAACAATTAAAAACCAACACTTTTTAAATTTAATCCCGTACGCTCATTCAATCCGAACATGAGGTTCATATTTTGTACGGCTTGACCAGATGCTCCTTTCAACAAATTATCAGTCACATTTAAGATCAGCAACTTATTTCCATGTTTCTCCAAATGAATAATACTTTTATTGGTATTTACAACTTGTTTGAGGTCGATATTACTCCGGCTAACGTGTGTAAATGGATGTGTTGCATAATACGATTCGTACAACTCATACGCTTGTTCCTCGGTCAAATCAGAATCAACATAAATTGCCGAGAAAATTCCCCGTGTAAAATCGCCACGCTGTGGAACGAAATTTATCCTTTCAGCAGCACGTGCTAATAACGAATCATCAGACGCTGGCAAAAATCCATTTTGCAATTGATCCAACGACTCCGAAATTTCCTGTAGGTGTTGGTGCTCGAAAGACTTGTATGCAGAAAGATTGTTGTTACGCCAAGAGAAATGTGTGGTCGCCCCCGGCTTCTGTCCGGCACCGGTAGATCCCGTTGTTGCATTAACGTGAATCTGATCGGGTAATAACCCTTTACTTGCCAGCGGCAATAGGGCTAATTGTATATTTGTTGCAAAACAACCCGGATTAGCAATATACTGCGCAGATTTGATCGCTTCCTTATTTAGCTCCGGAAGTCCATATACAAATTGCTGCCCCTGATAAGCGGTATTTGCACGAAGGCGATAATCTTGCGAAAGATCAATAATCTTTACAGATGCTGCAACTGGATTCGCATCCAAAAATTTGCGTGCATCGCCATGCCCAACGCATAAGAACAATACATCAATATCGGAATGAAAATCAGAAGAGAAAGTCAGTTCTGTATCACCGAACAGATCATTGTGGACTTCATATAATTTGTTTCCCGCGTTAGACGCACTATTAGCAAATACAATCTCTACTTCAGGATGATAAATCAATACCCGCAATAATTCTCCGCCCGTATATCCTGCTGAACCAACGATTCCTACTTTTATCATATTTATATTTCGTATTGAGTAGCTAGTATGAGTATTAAGACTTTACTTCTGCAAGCCTATGGCTTACAGAAGTATCCTAATTTTTTATTTTTGATTTACTTTATGCCAGATAATGGTCTGGTTTCCAAAAATTTTGGAGAATCCTTTTACATCGTCACCCGTGTAACCTTTATTCATCTCACCATAGCTACCAAATTTATTCGACATTAAATCGTGCTCGGATTCAATACCAATCACTATAAAACGATAAGGGTGTAGTTCAACGATTACGCGACCTGTTACAGTTTCTTGTGAAGACTGCAAGAATGCTTCAATATCGCGCATGACAGGATCATGCATTTGTCCTTCGTGCATATAATTTCCATAGAAAGCAGCGATTTGATCTTTCCAAGATAATTGCCATTTAGTCAGCGTATGTTTTTCCAAGGTGTGGTGTGCCTTAATTAAAATCACTGAAGCTGCGGCTTCAAAACCTACACGACCTTTGATACCAATGATTGTATCACCTACGTGAATATCACGACCGATGCCGTAAGGTTGTGCAATAGCCTGCAGTTCCTGAATGACTTTCACAGATGCCATGTTCTCTCCGTTTAAAGCAACTGGCTCGCCCTTTTCAAAATCTATTGTGATCTGTTGAGGTTCTGAAGAAGTTACCGGCGTTGGCCATGCTGATTCCGGTAGATATTGATTGGATGTCAATGTTTCTGCTCCACCTACAGACGTACCCCAAAGGCCTTTATTGATCGAATATTTAGCTTTTTCGGCAGAATATTCAACACCATGTTTATTCAGGTATTCTATTTCCGCTTCGCGGGATAACTGCAGATCACGGATCGGTGTGATAATTTCAACCCCTGGGATCAAGGTCTGGAAAATCATGTCAAAACGTACCTGATCATTTCCGGCCCCTGTAGAACCATGTGCAACACATTCAGCACCGATTTTCTTTGCATAGTTTGCAATGGCAGTAGCCTGACATACGCGTTCAGCGGACACTGACAGTGGGTAAGTCGCATTTTTCAGCACATTACCAAAGATCAAGTATTTAATAGTTTCGCGGTAATAGTCTGCTGTTTCGTCAATCGCCGTATGTGATTTTACGCCTAATGCGTACGCACGTGCTTCAATCGTCTTTAATTCTTCATCCGAAAAACCACCTGTATTTACGACTACGGAATGAACCTCCAAACCTAAATCTTGCGAAAGATAAATACAACAAAACGAAGTATCTAATCCTCCGCTGAATGCTAAAACTACTTTTTTCATTGAGATAAATTGTTTTTTTTTGCCGTGAAACTATTATCAGCCAATCCGGTTCTATTTGAGCCTTAAGCTGACCGTTTCATCGCTGTTCATTATTTATTTTCAATGGCTACTACGCCAGTTGACATGTTATGTATGATTTTTGCGAAGAAAGATGTATGACACTCGATTTCTTCTGTTAAAGTTATTAAAATCCTTTTGCAACTTTATTATGTTTTGGGAAATTGACCGCAATGAATTTATTGGCCGATTTCCAGAACTTTGCCTGAATACGTTTTAACAAGGATTGTTTTTGTGTGATTCTCTCCAAACGCTCCTTTGCTTCATGTTTACGTTGGATCTTTTCTTTCAGCTCACGTTCTTTTTCTTCCGGATCCCAGAGCATGGCTGTACACATACAATTCTTACGGTCTTTGCTCATTAAAATTTCATAATTCACACAGCTCTGACAGCCTTTCCAAAATTCATCATCGTTCGTCAATTCTGAATAAGGTACGGGTTCGTATCCAAGTTCTGAATTAATTTTCATGACAGCAAAACCTGTGGTCAAACCAAATATCTTTGCTTTGGGATACTTTTCACGGGACAGATCAAATACCCTTTTCTTAATGGCTTTTGCCAAACCTACCTTTCGAAATTCGGGATTGACTATAAGTCCAGAATTTGCAACGTAATCGCCATGGCCCCAAGTTTCAATATAACAAAAACCTGCCCATCGACCGTCCCTATGTAAAGCAATCACTGCTTTACCCTCATTCATTTTGTTGGCAACATACTCTGGTTTACGACGTGCAATACCAGTACCACGAGCCTTTGCAGACTCGAACATTTCGTTGCAAATAACCTCTGCATAATGTGCATGCTCAGGTTTAGCCGGAATAATTAAAAAATCTGATATAGTCATTGACTTACGACCCTAATAATAAAACAACAACTACTGTCGTGTTTTGTTACTGAATAAATTAAAATAATGGATTCAAAACCATCGGACAATCATGGCCTTGTTTGGAAGATTCACTACCTCAAATCAAGCCCGAGGTAGTATGGGTCGTCGGAAGCGTAAAACAGGTATTTCTACGAAAATGAAAGCACAAAACACCTTCCTCATAAACTTCTCAAAAGTTTGAGTATAAGAATAGTCGTTCTTTTTGCTCTGTTTCATTTTATTTCTCTGTCAATTTGTTTCTGACGTTGCAAATGTATAAAAATATTTTTTTCTTTTCCACAATATTATCATGGATTTTTTGCAAAAATCAAAAAATTACAATCAGGACTCAAAACAGGCTTGTAACCTTCATTTTCAAGCAATTAATTATTGACATCCCCAGTCTATCCCCTGGCTTCAGACGATATTAATTTGACAATAAAATCCATAAAGGTTTAAGGCTTTATCAATTGATAAGGGGACTTTTTTTCACGGGTTCGTTATTTTTGGACAAAAACGATACTTTTGTATACATCATTTAGAGGAAAATAGCATGTCACCGAGTTTAATTTTCTATATTATTTTTGCTGTACCTTATATTGTCTTTATGTATTGGCTTGTCAAACAGGACAAACGTAAATATGCCTGGGGACTCGCAATCATTACTGTAGTTGCTATACTTGCCATCTATGTATCGCAGAAAGCGAGCAAAGTTGCGATGGACAACTATCAACAACATCAGATCGATTCCAGAGAAATCGAACGTGAAGAACGTTTACAAAAACAGCAGGACAGCATCAATCATGCTCAACAATAAAAAAGCGGCAATGCCGCTTTTTTATTGTTGTCGTATTATCTCAATTTAGTGATCGATCCCTTCCAGTTTAAACAAAAAAGCATATTCTAGAGCAATCTCCTTCAAATAGTCAAATCTTCCCGAAGCGCCGCCGTGCCCGTAATCCATATCTGTTTTCAAGAGCAAAACAGACTTACCCGTTTTGGCAGTCCGTAATTTTGCCACCCATTTGGCGGGCTCAAAATATTGAACTTGGCTATCATGTAGCCCAGTGGTAACCAACATATTTGGATATTCTTTCGGTTCAATATTCTCATAAGGCGAATAACTTTTCATATAAAAATACGCATCAGACACGTTGGGATTGCCCCATTCATCATACTCATTCGTCGTCAATGGTATTGTCTCATCCAACATGGTATTCACAACATCTACAAAAGGGACCTGTGCTATTATACCATGGTATTGCGCGGCAGCAATATTCGCAACAACCCCCATCAATAATCCACCTGCGCTTCCTCCCTGTGCATAAAGGTGGGCCGGAGAAGTGTAGCCCTGTTCAATAAGGTGCCGCCCACAATCCACAAAATCATTAAAAGTATTCATTTTATGCATCATTTTCCCATCCTCATACCATTGACGTCCCATTTCTTCGCCACCACGGATATGTGCCAGTGCATAAATAAATCCACGGTCTAATAAACTCAAGCGATTGCTGGAAAAACTAGGATCCATCGATGCACCATAGGAACCATAGGCATACTGTAATAACGGTGCTGTGCCATCTAATTTGGCCCCTTTCTTATAAACGAGAGAAATAGGCACTTTTACACCATCCCTCACGGAGGCATAGATACGTTCAGTCTTATAGGCTGTCCGGTCATAGCCGCCCAGAACTTCCTGCTGCTTTAGCAATACTTTGCTCCGATCCCGCATGTTATATTCGTAGACGGAACTTGGCGTCACCAAAGAAGTATAACCATAACGCAGACTTTCCGTATTATATTCGACATTGATCCCCGGATATACCGTATAGGCCACCTCTCCAAAATCCAAATAATGCTGCTCCTGACTGCCCAGATTATAGATCGCCAACTGAGTCAATCCATCTTTTCGTTCAGCTATTGCCAAAAAAGACTTAAACTCTTCGATGTCACTCACCAGCACATCTGGACGATGTGCCAAGAAAGTAGTCCAATGTTCAAGCCCCGTTTTGTCCAGCGGACATTGCATCACCCGGAAGTTAATGGCTTCATCATTGGTCAGTATCAAAAAGCGATCTTCCAAAGGAACTACAGTATAAAGCACGTCATTCCGGCGTGGCTGAAAGACCTTAAAATCATCATTGGGAAGATCGGCATCCAACAACCATATCTCGGAGGATAGGGTGCTTTCGGAACTGATGATAATGTATTTACCATTTTTTGATTTACCGACCGCGATGTAGTTTGTATTATCTCTTTCTTCATAAACACATACATCTGCTGAAACGTCCGTGCCCAATGAATGCCGCATAATTTTTTCACTCAGTAATGTCACCGGGTTTTTAGCTGTATAAAACAGTGTCTGGTTATCATTCCCCCAGATTGCAGTACCTTCCGTATTAGCAATCCGGTCAGGGTAAATCTCACCTGACTCCAGATTTTTGATGTATATTGTATATTCCCTTCTGGAAACCGTATCCACACTAAAAGCTAGCAAACGATTGTCTGGACTAATTGAAAACCCCTTAGCAGTGTAATAGGCATATCCTTCCGCTAGGTTGTCAATATCCAATAATAATTCTTCGTCGGCATCCAAACTTCCCTTCTTGCGGCAAAACTTAAAATATTGATAGCCCTCCTCAGTTCTGCTGTAATAATAGTAACCGTTCTTAAAGTAAGGTACGGACACATCCTTTTCCTTGATGCGGGATTTCATTTCGCGGAATAAATCTTCCTGAAAAGATTCCGTATCTTTTAGCATTGCTGTGGTATAGGCGTTTTCTTCGTTCAGATAATTGATCACCGCCTCCGATCTGGGCCCCTTTTTAAAATAGTCAATCATCCAGTAATAGTTATCCACGACGGTATCACCATGAATCTGTCTTTTATATGGATATGTTGCAGCTATCGGCGCTGAAACTTCCGGCCATTGTACATTTTTGTTATCTTGCATATATGCTATAAATTCGCTAAATATCGTCTTCTAATTTAAAAAACCACGTATTATGTTTTTGTTCCTCATAATCGCGCGATCTCCCAAAGGAAATCAATTTAACGCATTTATTTAAACATATCAAAACGATATTTTAAATACGGCCGATTGGTTTTAGTCCGTCCTATGATTTTTCATATTTCGCAATACGTATCCTTGTGATCTATCCCATTAAGAGCACGAAAAGTCACTTTTAATAAAAATTAACAATTCATCAGAAGCATTAATACTATCTTTGCTACAATGCTAGGAGAAAATTTTATGAATTTAAAGAAATCATTATATCTGATTGCCCTAGGTGTGCTGCCGGTAATCTCGTTTGCTCAAAGTGAATCTGTACCTCCAAATTGGTATAACTTGGATTACCACACGGATGGTGTCATGGGAATCAGTACGGAGAAAGCCTATAAAACTTTATTAAAGGGGAAAAAATCAACACCTGTCATTGTTGGCGTTTTGGACGGTGGCGTGGATGTCTTTCACGAGGATCTGAAGGATGTCATTTGGATCAATCCAAAGGACAGTCTTACCAATGGGAAGGATAATGACGGTAACGGCTATATCAATGACAAGTATGGCTGGAACTTTATTGGCAATGCCGATGGGAAGGACGTTCAATTTGACAACCTAGAACTTACGAGACAATTAAGGATTTTAGATAAAAGATTTGCAGGTGTCACCCCTACGACTGAACTGAATGAAGCTGACAGGAAAGCTTTTTTGGCCTATCAAAAGATGGTGGTCAAATACAAGAACAAGTTGGAAGAAGCCAAAATGGGGCAATTTTCTTATGATGCCCTTAAACGCAACCTAGACGCCGTGGTCCGTGAAATAGGTAAAAGACCAGCGGAAATTACATTGACCGATCTAGAGAACTTCAACCCAAAATCGAATAATCAACGTATCGCACTCAGTTATGCGAAAGATGAGATTCAAACCAATGGTTTTGTCAAGTTTTTTGATGATATCACGGAGGGTGCAAAATATTTCAACAATCAGGTGGAATACCATTTGAATAAGGAATACGATTCCCGTCCCATTGTTGGCGACAATTATGAGGATGCCTCCGAACGTTATTACGGAAATGCGGACGTAAAGGGTCCTGATGCACTTCATGGCAGCCATGTAGCCGGTATTATTGGCGCCAGTCGCAACAACAACATTGGCATCAATGGCGTTGCAGACAATGTCAAAATTTTAGCTGTACGTTTGGTTCCGGACGGTGATGAACGTGACAAAGATGTCGCAAATGCAATCCGTTATGCAGTAGACAATGGCGCAAAGGTGCTCAATATGAGTTTCGGAAAAAGTTATGCACACAACAAGCAAACCGTGGATGAGGCTGTTAAATATGCCGAGTCCAAAGATGTGTTGATGGTGCATGCAGCAGGGAACGACAGCGAGGATAATGACGTGGAACCAAATTTTCCGATGAAATACTACACCGATACAAAGGGAGATACTACCGGTATCGCAAACAACTGGATCACCGTGGGTGCAACGGGCTTATATCCGGACAACACGCTTTTAGCCGATTTCTCCAATTATGGCAAAAATTCAGTTGATGTGTTTGCTCCCGGTGTGCAGATCAATTCCACTATTCCAGATTCACAGTATAAAGAAGAACAAGGAACAAGTATGGCTGCTCCTGTAGTCGCCGGACTGGCAGCTATGATACGCTCCTACTATCCGAATCTCTCAGCTGTGGAAACCAAACAGGTCATTTTGGAATCTGTCGAAAAACCGGTGGGGATGGTTCGGATCAAGGTAAGTGAAGATACAACAAAAATGGTCAAATTAGCAGATATCTCTGTCACCGGAGGAATCGTTAATGCATATAATGCGATTCTTAAAGCTGAAGAATTTAGTAGTAAAAAGAAAAAATAAATATTATTCTCGTTTTTGTATACCAAAATCATCTTTTGTCCGTTTAATTAATTAACTTACAGGGACAAAACTCAAGATGCTTATGGTAGAAAACTTTACCCAATCAGAAAACGAAGTTCAAAATTTGCTAACCCAAAACGAGAAGGTAATGACTGACGAGGATATAGAAAATGAATTGAAACTTCAATTACCCAAAATGTTGCTTAATCCAAGCAAAAGATGTATTGCGAATATCATGGAATATTCCAAACAAATGGAAAAAAGAAAGGCCTAATCCAAAGATTAGGCCTTATTTATTGAAATAATATCAGCTTTCCTCCTTCCTATTATCTAAGCAGGTAAATGCCACTGCCACTTTACTAAAATACCCGATAGATTTCAAGCCGCGCGCCTATTGTCGCAATCCATCTGTATTCCATATTAATCTGCTCGGTGAGCCGTATGTAAGCGTTAAGTTTTCTTTTTTGATAGAAATTTTGGCTAGTTTTGGAGTGATGTTAAAACAAGAACGATACAAAGCTTTTGTGGAATATTTTTCCAAAAATAATCCGGATGCGCAGACAGAACTCAACTATAGTAATCCGTACGAATTGCTTGTTGCTGTTATTCTATCTGCCCAATGTACAGACAAGAGAATCAATCAAATTACGCCAAAGCTATTCGAACGTTACCCCGATGCGTATAGTTTGGCAGCTTCCAGTGTGGATGAGGTATTTAGCTATATCCGCTCCGTAAGCTATCCAAATAACAAGGCCAAACATCTGGTCGGAATGGCCCAAATGCTTATTGAAAAATTTGACAATGTCGTTCCCGAGCAGATTGAAGATTTGGTCAAGCTGCCCGGGGTAGGTAGAAAAACTGCCAATGTCATTTCCTCCGTTGTCTATCATAACCCAGCAATGGCTGTAGACACGCATGTGTTTCGTGTGGCTAACCGACTTGGGCTCACCTATCGTGCGACAACCCCCTTGGCTGTAGAGAAACAGTTAGTTAAAAATCTCCCAAAAGAGACCATTGCCGTTGCGCACCATTGGTTGATCTTGCATGGACGATATATTTGTCTGGCCCGAAAACCCCTTTGTGAAAAATGCCCGATCACCTATATGTGTAAATACTTCGAGAAGACCCATCACATAAAGAGTGCTCCAAGCACGATAGAAATAAAAAACTAATTTTTTTAGTGAATAATAGTTGGTTTATTCTTTTTTATTTTTAATTTTGATAAATATATACTAAAAATATGAGCAACACGGATAAATTAAAAGCGTTACAACTGACGTTAGATAAATTGGAAAAGAACTTTGGAAAAGGTTCTATTATGAAATTAGGAGATACAGCTGTTGAGCCAATCGAGGCAATTTCTACAGGATCCTTAGGTTTGGATATCGCTTTAGGAATTGGCGGTGTTCCAAAAGGACGTATCATTGAAATATATGGACCTGAATCTTCGGGTAAAACAACATTAGCAACACACATTGTTGCTGAAGCACAGAAAAAAGGCGGTATTGCAGCAATTATTGATGCTGAACACGCTTTTGATAAATATTACGCACAAAAGCTTGGTGTTGATGTTGAAAACTTATTAATTTCTCAACCTGATAATGGTGAGCAGGGCTTAGAAATTGCTGACAATTTAATCCGTTCTGGTGCAATTGATGTCATTGTTATTGACTCTGTAGCGGCATTAGTACCTAAAGGTGAGATTGAAGGTGAAATGGGTGATTCAAAAATGGGGCTTCAAGCCCGTTTAATGTCTCAAGCTTTACGTAAGTTGACCGGAACAATTTCAAAAACAAACTGTTGCTGTATTTTCATCAACCAATTGCGTGAAAAAATTGGTGTGATGTTCGGTAACCCTGAAACAACAACAGGTGGTAACGCATTGAAGTTCTATGCTTCTGTACGTTTGGATATCCGTCGTACATCACAGATTAAAGATTCTGATGAGGTATCCGGTAACCGTGTAAAAGTTAAAATTGTAAAAAATAAAGTAGCACCTCCTTTCCGTATTGCAGAGTTTGATATCATCTTTGGTGAAGGTATCTCAAAAGTCGGTGAAATCATTGACTTAGGTGTTGAATATGGCATCATCAAAAAAGCAGGTTCTTGGTTTAGCTATGGTGAAACCAAATTAGGACAAGGTAGAGATGCTGTAAAAGCCTTATTGTTTGACAATCCAGATCTAATGGATGAACTTGAGGCAAAAATCCGTACTGAAGTAACAGGAGAAGATCCTATGCTTCATGTAGAAGAAAATGAAGACTAGTTGCTGTAAAAATTAGTATAATGTAGGTAGCCATCCTTTTTGGGATGGCTATTTTTGTTTTGTTTAAATGATTATTTTGTTACACGCCCAAAGTTTTGAGTTTGTACGCTATGATTTTAGTATTTTTAGCGGAGTGAACATAAATCGCTGACATCATTCTAAACTTAACTTTGAAAAATGAACCGTAAGCTAATTGCATTTCTTTTAATCCTTTTTGGATCAGTATTCCATCTCAGTGCACAAAAAATCCGCGTACTTTCTTTCAATATTCATCATGGCAATCCACCCGCAGAAAAGGAATCTGTTGTCAATCTCGATACCATCGCTCATATTATTAAAAACAGTAATGCAGACCTTGTAGGGTTGCAGGAAATTGATGTCAACCTAGGGCGCTCCTATAACGAGGATCAAGCCAAAAGATTAGCTGAACTAACAGGAATGCATTACATTTTTTCAAAAGGAATAGACCTTGAAAAAGGTGAATATGGCACAGCAATATTATCGAAACATCCGATAGAACGTGTAGAAAAACATTTTCTACCTTCTCCCGTCAAAAGCGAACGTCGAAGCTTATCCATTGTTGAAGTGCGTATCAACAATAAGAAGATCTTATTTGCGAACACCCACCTGGATCTAAAAGACAAAAACAAAATCGCACAAGCAAAATTCATTACATCCCGTTTCAAAAATGAAAAGCTACCGACGGTCCTGGTCGGCGATTTAAACTCCGAACCCACTGATCCTGCAATCGTAGAACTTGGTAAAATATTCACAAAAACGACGGGCCAAAATGGCTTAACTTTTCCACAAGATAAGCCTAATACCGAAATAGACTATATTATGGTCAATACTTCATCACATCCGAAATTCTTCAACCACCGTGTCCTTGAAGAGAAATATGCGAGCGACCATCGACCATTATATGTTGAAATCGAAATTAAATAACCGATTATGAATTTTAATAGAAGAAGATTTTTAGAAGCGCTAGCATTGGCAGGAATTACATTGCCCAATATCGGCGTCGCTAAAGAAAAAGAAACAGAAAATCCGGAAGGAGATTTTAGTTTTATAGTACCCGCTTATTTACAGAATCAGACAGAGCAAGGCATCAGCATCTTTACGATCTTGAGCAAACCTGCTCTAGCCTGGTTGGAAATTCTTGATAGTGCAGGTAATGTACAGCAAACGATCCACCAATCCGAAGATGGTATGATTAATGCAAATACAGATTTCTTTCACTTCACTATCGCAGATGCCCCCAGGTCTTTTCGTTATCGCATCCGGGCAAAAGAAATTCAAAAATTTGATCCCTATAAGATCGTCTATGCGCAAGAAATCGAAACGCCAATCTTTAAGGCCAAGCTGGCAAAAAATAATCAAGAACAAATCCGTTGTCTGGTCTATAATGATGTCCATGAAGAAAAAAGTAGTTATCGTGATCTTGTACCCAATCATGACATCTCAATCTATGACTTCTTTGTTTTGAATGGAGATTCTTTTCATTATGTGACCAACCAAGAGGATATTACCGAGAAATTACTAAAGCCGATCGAATTTTTCGCTACTGAGAAACCCTTTATTATGAACCGTGGGAATCATGAAACAAGAGGTTACTTCGCGCGCAATTTCAAACGGTATTTCGCTTATCCCAACAATAAATACTACCAAGCGTTCAAAAGGGGACCTATTTTTTGGATTATGCTAGATAGTGGTGAGGATAAACCTGACAGCCATGAGGTATATGCGGGTACTGTAGATTACGACAATTACAGAAAAGAACAGGCGAAGTGGTTGGAAACCGTATTACAATCCAAAGAAAGAAAGTCGGCCCAACATACAGTGGTTATCAGCCATATCCCTATATTCCATTCAGACGAATGGCATGGTACATTGCACAACCGGGAATGCTTCCATCCTTTGTTTCAGAAATACAAAATAGATGCAATGGTCTCTGGCCATACACATCAATATGGATACTATCCGGCAGATAAGGACCACAATTATCCCGTATTTATAGGCGGTGGCCCAAAAGCTGGAAAAAGGACCGTTATCGATATTTCGGGATCTGCCAAATCACTGGCTATCCGGATGACCCGAGACGATGGAACTGAACTGGGACAGTTTAAAAAATAACAAAGGCACTCCACATAGCGGGGTGCCTTTGTTATGTTGAATGTATCCGCTATCGTCGATAGAGCTTACAAGCAAGCTACACATAACCGTTCGTGCAGGATAATTCGATTATTTTATTCGCCTTTTTCTAAGAAAGGGTATCTGTAATCTGTATCTGGATTGAAGGTTTCTTTGATTGTACGTGGAGATACCCAACGCAATAAGTTGATCATAGATCCAGCTTTGTCGTTTGTACCTGAACCTCTCGCCCCACCAAATGGTTGTTGTCCTACTACGGCACCGGTACATTTATCATTCACATAGAAATTACCCGCTGCATGTCTTAATTTATCAGTAGCTAAATTAATGGCATAGCGATCTTGTGCGATAATTGAACCAGTCAATGCATAGATCGAAGTTGTATCAACGATATCCAATGTTTCCTCAAACTTAGCATCTTCATAAACATATACGGTCAATACAGGACCGAACAATTCTTCGACCATTGTTTCGTAATCAGGCTTTGAAGCTTCAATGATCGTCGGGTGAATGAAATAGCCTTTGGACTTATCATAAGTACCACCAACTACGATCTCTGCCTCATTGGATTCTTTCGCACGGTCAATGTATTTCGCCAATTTATCAAATGATTTCTCGTCGATAACCGCATTGATAAAGTTTGTAAAATCTTCAGTTCCACCGATTGTAAACGACTTCACATCAGTAGTCATTGACTCTTTCAATGCTGGCCATAATGATTTAGGAATATATGCACGTGAGGCTGCTGAACATTTTTGACCTTGATATTCAAATGCTCCACGAACCAAAGCTGTATTTGCCGCTTTTAGATCAGCCGAAGGGTGTACAACAATAAAATCCTTACCGCCTGTCTCACCGACGATACGTGGATAAGTTTTATAACGGTGAATATTATCGCCGATAGTTTTCCAGATATCCTGGAATACACCTGTTGAACCTGTAAAGTGGATCCCGGCGAAATCAGGATGTTGGAAAATCACATCACCAGCATCCGGTCCCGAAACATAAACTAAGTTGATGACACCATCAGGAAGCCCGGCTTCACGGAAGATTTTCATCAGCACATTTGCAGAATAGATTTGTGTATTGGATGGTTTCCATACCACAACATTTCCCATCATCGCAACACAAGATGGCAAGTTACCTGCAATCGCAGTAAAATTGAATGGCGTCAATGCAAACACAAACCCTTCAAGAGGACGTTGTTCAACACGGTTCCACACACCTTTTCCCGATACTGGAGGTTGTTGTTTATAGATTTCACTCATGTATTGTACATTGAAACGCAAGAAATCCACAATCTCACAAGCGGAGTCAATTTCAGCTTGATATGGGTTCTTTGACTGACCCAACATTGTTGCTGCATTTAACTCATAACGGTATTTTCCTGAAATCAATTCAGCCGCTTTCAAGAATACTGCCGCACGATCTTCCCATGCTAGATTTTCCCAATCCTTTTTAGCCGACAAAGCGGCATTGATTGCGTCTGTTACATGAGATTTGTCGCCTTGATTGTATTGACCTAAGCTATGTTGATGGTCATGTGGAGGAGCTATAGTTACTTTTTTTGAAGTAGTGATTTCTTTACCGCCAATATACATTGGGATATCGATTTGTTTCGAACGTGCCTCATCAATTGCTGCTTTCAACAATTTACGTTCTTTCGTTCCAACAGCGTAAGTATACACCGGTTCATTGGCAGGAACAGGAACTGTAAAAAATCCTTTAGACATATTACAATTATTTATTATTCAACTTTTTAGAATCACACTAAATGATGCTAACAAGAGTAAAATTACCTTAAATTTTACGAATACCCAAAGTTACTCCCCCTCTTTAAGCACCTTGGAAAAGATACGTTTAAATTTTTCCAATTTCGGTTTAATGACCAATTGGCAATAAGGTTCCTTACCATTTAAGCGATAATAATCTTGATGATAGCTCTCTGCCGGATAGAATACCACTGCTGGCATAACCTCAGTTACAATCGGTTCGTTATAAACTTTCTCCTTATTTAGAGCCGCGATATAAAACTGTACTTTATCCAGCTGCTCCTTGCTATGGACAAATATAGCTGAGCGGTATTGCGTCCCCACATCATTCCCCTGACGGTTGAGTTGCGTGGGATCGTGTGCGACAAAAAAGGCCTCCAATAGTTTATCGTAACTGATCACATTCGGATCAAAAATAATATTGGTCGCTTCGGCATGTCCCGTATTACCTGTACAGACCTGAGCATAGCTGGGATTAGCTACCCACCCACCTGTATATCCGGAAACTACTTGCTGCACACCTTTCAACTCCTTAAATTGAGCTTCGGTACACCAAAAACAACCTGCAGCAAATGTAGCTGTATCAGGGTTGGCCATATTTTTTGCGGGCAATTTAGAAAAGTCCGTTTTCTTTGATTGTTTTTCCTGCCCCTGACAGGAAGTAAAGACAAAAAGTGCCACTAAAATTATATAAAGATTTTTCATGTATTTAATTGTCAATTTGTTTGTTAAAGCTACAAACCGTTCTTGCTTTCAACTAGACGTCGTACAAATGCAGGTAATACAAAAAATGGGCTCAGTTCACTGAAACAAAACCTTCATGATTTGGAAGGCCAACACCGTTGAAAGCGAACTGAAAGTTCTCTCTAGCCAATAATATCAGACACCTTCAAAAAAAAAGCGACAATAAATTAAATTGTCGCTTCTTCTTGTACCTATTTAAATGATCAATTATTTTGCTGCAGCATAATTCTGTGCTACGGCATCCCAATTGATAACATTAAAGATTTCTTCCAAATAAGCCGGACGTTTATTTTGGAATTTCAAGTAATACGCATGTTCCCAAACGTCAATACCTAAAACTGGTGTTCCTTTTACCTCTGCTACATCCATCAATGGATTGTCTTGATTCGGAGTCGAAGTCACCGCCAATTTGCCGTCTGCGCCAACGATCAACCATGCCCAACCTGATCCAAAACGTGTAGCACCAGCAGCCTGCAGTTGTTTTTTCAACTCGTCAAATGAACCGAAAGTAGCATTGATCGCCTCTGCCAATTCACCTGTAGGAGCTCCGCCAGTATTTGGACCTAAAACTTTCCAAAACAAAGAGTGGTTGAAATGACCACCACCATTGTTACGAACAGCTGCTGAATATTTGCTCACATTCTTGATGATATCTAATAAAGAGAGGTTTTCTGCATCTGTTCCTGCGATAGCTTTATTTAAGTTGTCCACGTATGCCTGATGGTGTCTGTCATGGTGGATTTCCATTGTAGTCTTGTCAATATGCGGTTCTAATGCGTCGGCTGCGTATGGTAACGCTTCTAATTCAAATGCCATATCTATTTTAATTTAAATGTTTATTACTTCGTTTATGTATACAAATATAACACAATATAGCCTGTTATGTTTTTATGTGTTACAATAAATTCAATATTTCGTTAGCGTTTTTGACGAAAAAATGATTTTACCAAATCGGCACATTCCTCCTGTAAAACACCTTGGGTAACGACAGTTTTCGGATGTAAAATCTTATCGTGAAAATGAGAATAACCTCGCTTTTCATCCTTGGCCCCATAGACAATTTTACTGATATGTGTCCAGTAAGCCGCTCCAGCACACATGATGCAGGGTTCAATAGTCACGTACAATGTACAATCGTCCAGATATTTTCCACCAAGATAGTTTGCTGCTGCTGTAAAGGCCTGCATTTCGGCATGAGCAGTGACATCATTCAAGCGTTGGGTAAGATTATGCCCTTTACCAATGATGCGCCCCTTATGTACGATAACTGCGCCAATAGGAACCTCCCCTTCTTCAAAAGCTTTTTTCGCCTCATTTAATGCCATCCGCATAAATGATTCATCGCTATCCATTAACTGTGTTCCTTCAAAATCTATAAATGTCATGCCACAAACTTAACTAAGTTTCGATCCATTTGGTAATTTCCTGTCTACAGTAGTCAAAATAATATCTCCACGCTCATCAGCAAATCCTGTCACCAAACATTCGGAGAAAAAATTGGCGATCTGTTTCTTTGGGAAATTCACGACTGCAACAATCTGTTTTCCGATCAGTTCTTCCTTACTGTAATGTGCTGTTATCTGGGCGCTACTTTGTAATATTCCGATTTCGTTTCCAAAATCAATTTTCAGTTGATAAGCTGGTTTTTTTGCTTTCGGGAAATCCTTTGCATCCAAAATGGTTCCGACCCGTAAATCTACTTTTTCAAAATCTGTCCAGCTGATGCTGTCACTCATAACCTATTGCTATTAATGTCCTGAATTTCCTTACCAATTGTAAATATAATATAAGAGGGCTTGCGTCGTAAACGCGAAGCGAGTTTATGAATCAATTTATCTTCTTCACCTGCTTGAAAAGCTAAATCTTTGTCGCTTAAATGATTGTACTTGCGACGGAGTTTTTCTTTGGCAACCAGCCATTGTTCTTCGTTAATTTTCAGCATAACTATGATTTAGGTACAAAATTTGTATATCTTTACCAAACTTGTGAAAGTTTGTTTAAAGATACAATATATACATAAATAAAAGATTATGAAAAAGATTTTACCAGCATTACTCTTGATTTGTGGTAGCGTAGCAACGGCACAAGCGCAGCTTCTCCCCGGATTTGAGGTAGGTTTAAAAGGAGGATTGAACTTCTCCAAGCTTAAAAGCGATGGCAAATATTTCAATTCAGACAATAAAGCGGGTTATCAGGCGGGTCTTTATGGACGTGTTGGTGTATTGGGCTTCCATATTCAGCCAGAGGTATACTTAACAGGTAAAAACACGACTGTAAAAGCAGAAAATGGAGAAACTACTGATGTTAAGTTTACTACAGTCGATGTTCCTGTATTATTGGGCAAACGTTTTGGTTTGGGCCCAATTGGGGCAAGAATTCAGACTGGTCCAATCTTTTCTTTTAAAGTAGACGATAAACAGGATAAGGTTATTGACCAGTTGAACCCAAATAACTACAAGAAAAGCGGTACTTCCTGGGCTTTCGGTGTCGGTGCTGATATCTCAAGTTTACGTGTAGATGTACGATACGAAATGGGCTTGAACAAAGTTAACAACGAAAGTCAGGCAAATCCAAAAATCAACATGTGGAGCATCGGTTTGGGGTATAGATTATTCAGTATCCTATAAGTCATTAGCAACGTTTCACTCTTATTAAAAAGTCCGTTTTTATCCAAAACGGACTTTTTATTTTAAGAAACTTTAGAACCGTTCTAAATTATTCCTTTTTCTTGTCAAAATGGTATCATATTTAATAGCAAATAGTAGATTTGCCTAATTAAAATTAAATTACAAGCATAATGAGTAAATCAAAGCCAGTTTTCAGTTCTTCGATTGGGAAGAAGCTAATCATGAGCTTAACAGGAATCTTCCTATGTTTATTCCTAGTTGTTCACTTGGTTGGTAACTTGCAATTATTTAAAGATGATGCGGGTCTAGCGTTCAACAAGTACGCTTATTTCATGACTCACTTTACACCAATCAAAGTTGTTTCTTACTTATTGTACGCTTCGGTAATCGTTCACGTCATCTACGCCATTACATTGTCGATGAAAAACAAAGCCGCCCGTCCCATTGGTTATGCCAAATACGATGGTCAAGCAAACAGTAAATGGAATTCACGCAACATGGGTATCTTAGGTACTGTCATTTTAGTATTTTTAGCTACACACATGTCTAATTTTTGGTGGAAGTTTCACAATGATCAGGTACCTTACATCGAATACCGTACTGATTTGGCAACTGGACAGACAACAGCTAGAGAACTTCAAGCTTCTGAATTCCACGATTACCAAGAAACGGTAGAAAACAATGTTCAAATCTTAAAAGCAAGAGATTTGTATAAACAAGTTGACTTTGCCTTCAAAAATGTGGCTTTAGTTGCTTTGTACGTTATTGCCATGGCGGCTTTGGCATTCCACTTAATTCATGGTTTCCAATCTGCATTCCAAACTTTAGGTTTTAACCACAGAAGATACATTGGAATTATCAGAGCAATCGGAGTTTGGGTATTTGGGGTATTAATTCCAATTGGCTTTGCAATAATGCCATTGTTTTTCTTCTTTAAATAATTCAGAATCTTTTAAGGTGGGGCTTAGGCCTTATCGTTCAATATAAAATTAAGAGATATGTTAGATTCAAAAGTACCAGCGGGCCCATTAGCCCAAAAGTGGTCAAATCATAAATTTAATCTTAAGTTGGTTAACCCTGCTAACAAACGTAAATTTACCGTTATCGTTGTTGGTACAGGACTTGCTGGTGCATCTGCAGCAGCATCTTTAGCTGAGTTAGGATATAATGTAATTACCTTCTGTTACCAAGATTCACCTCGTCGTGCGCACTCCATTGCGGCACAAGGTGGTATCAATGCGGCAAAGAGCTACCAAAATGATGGTGACTCTGTCTTCCGTTTATTCTACGACACAATCAAAGGTGGTGACTACCGTTCACGCGAGGCAAACGTTTATCGTTTGGCCGAAGTATCTGTGAACATCATCGACCAATGTGTTGCTCAAGGGGTTCCTTTTGCACGTGAATATGGTGGCTTATTGGACAATCGTTCTTTTGGTGGTGCTCAAGTAAGCCGTACATTTTATGCACGTGGTCAAACTGGACAACAATTATTGCTTGGCGCCTATTCAGCATTGAACCGTCAAATCAAAAAAGGAAAAGTAAAATCGTATACACGTCATGAGATGTTGGATTTGGTCATGATCGATGGTCATGCCAAAGGTATCGTAACTCGTGACTTGGTATCTGGAAAAATCGAAACACATGCAGCGCATGCGGTATTGATGTGTACTGGTGGTTATGGTAACGTCTTCTTCCTTTCTACAAATGCAATGGGATGTAATGTTACAGCAGCATGGAGAGCGCACAAACGCGGAGCTTACTTCGCTAACCCTTGTTATACACAGATTCACCCAACTTGTATTCCTGTCACTGGAGATCACCAATCGAAATTGACCTTGATGTCCGAGTCTTTGCGTAACGATGGCCGTGTATGGGTTCCTAAGACGAAAGAGATGGCTGAAAAATTACGTAAAGGTGAAATCAAAGCCAACGACATCAAAGAAGATGACAGAGATTACTTCCTAGAACGTAAATATCCATCCTTCGGTAACCTTGTACCACGTGACGTAGCGTCCCGTAATGCCAAAGAAGCTGTTGATGATGGTCGTGGAGTCGGTAAAACTGGTTTCGCGGTATTCTTGGATTTCAAAGAAGCTATTGGCCGTTTAGGAGAAGATGCTGTACGTGCTAAATACGGTAACCTATTTGACATGTACTACCAGATCACTGACGAGAATCCTTATAAACAACCAATGCGTATCTATCCAGCTGTTCACTATACCATGGGTGGTGTATGGGTGGATTACAACTTGATGACAACAATCCCGGGTTTGTATGCATTAGGTGAGTGTAACTTCTCTGACCACGGTGCAAACCGCTTAGGTGCTTCGGCATTGATGCAAGGTCTTGCAGATGGTTATTTCGTAATTCCTTACACTGTGGGTGATTACCTTGCTAAACTAGGTTCTTTCGCACCAGTAGATCATAGCCACCCAGCTTTCGAGTCCACACGTAAAGAAGTTGAAGAGAAAATCAACAAATTGTTGTCTTTAAATGGAACACAAACAGTTGATGATATCCACAAAAAATTAGGTCACATTATGTGGGAATACTGTGGTATGGCTCGTACAGCTGAAGGACTACAAAAAGCTCAGGGTTTGATTCAAGAGTTGAAAAAAGAATTCTGGACTAACGTTAAGGTCCTTGGAGAAAACGAAGAATTAAATCTTTCTTTAGAAAAAGCTGGTCGCGTCGCTGACTTCTTAGAATTGGGAGAGTTAATGGTTGTTGATGCATTACAACGCGCTGAGTCTTGTGGTGGTCACTTCCGTCTGGAAAGCCAAACTGAAGAAGGTGAAGCAAAACGTAATGACGAGGAGTTCGCATACGTATCTGCTTGGGAATACAAAGGTGAAAATGTGCCAGAGCAATTGCACAAGGAAGACTTGGTATTCGAGAACGTTCAGTTAACACAAAGAAGTTATAAATAAGAAAGAAAATTATCATGGCACAACATATGAATTTAACGCTGAAAGTTTGGCGTCAAAAAAATGATAAAGATAAAGGTCAATTTGTAACTTATCAGGCAAGCAATATCGCTGATGATATGTCTTTCTTAGAGATGCTTGATATTGTGAATGAGGAATTGACACGTAAAGGTGAAGACCCTGTATATTTCGATCACGACTGTCGTGAAGGAATCTGTGGGATGTGTTCATTAGTAATCAACGGCCGCCCACACGGTCCTAAAGAAGGTACGACAACATGTCAATTGCACATGCGTAGTTTCCACGATGGACAAACTATTGTGATCGAACCTTGGAGAGCTGCCGCATTTCCGGTATTGAAAGACCTTGCGGTTGATCGTACGGCTTTTGATCGCATTCAACAAGCCGGTGGTTATGTAAATATCAACACAGGTGGCGTTCCGGATGCCAATACGATTCCTATTCCTAAACGTATTGCTGACGAAGCTTTCGAATCGGCAACGTGTATCGGTTGTGGCGCTTGTGTTGCGGCATGTAAAAATGCTTCTGCAATGTTATTTGTATCGGCTAAGGTATCTCAATTTGCTTTGTTGCCTCAAGGTCAAACTGAGCGTTACGAACGTGCACAAGCAATGGTAGATCAAATGGATGCTGAGGGATTCGGTAACTGTACAAACACCGGTGCTTGTGAAGCTGAATGTCCAGTAGGTATTAAATTAACGAATATCGCTCGTTTAAACCGCGAGTATTTGACTGCTAAAATCTTCAAACAGGAAGAACCACACGCATAAGCAATTTTAGAATAAAATAATATAAAAGTCCTTGTCCTAAGAAAGCAAGGACTTTTTTTTATATTTACAATAATGTAAATTGACTAACGTGAATTCTGGTATAAAAATTCGTTTACTTCTACTTATCTTAACACTATGCTTTATAGGAACAGCGATCACCATCAAAGAATCTGTTACAAATAAGGAAATACTTGACATCGATACCAAATCACTCAATGATTATATCTCCGAACAAGAAAAAAAGGTAGATCTTATTTTTAAGGACTCGCTGCTGCTCAAAACATTTAAAAATTACGATCAATACCCCATAGCCGTCTATCAAGCCTTCGAAAGGTATAAAAACGATCAAGAGGTTTATCTTTTCCTCTTTAAGGACCATCAACCCAAGATGTGGAGCACAAATTTATTTGTACCGATCACCGATCAGGGCTTCTTAGAAAAATCTAATTTCGTACAAGATGACAATAGGTCCTACGTCATTCGTAAAAAAACAATTGGAAATATTAGCATACTTGCCTATATTCTTGTTAAGCCTTATACCAACAATAACAATCCTTACTTAAACTCTTCGCTACGCAGAAACTTTTTTGATACGCGAAACATCGACATTGCCTCCTATACGGATACCGTAGCCATCAAAAATATCTACAGCAATGAGGGCTCTTATCTATTTTCTGTGAAGCTTAAAGATGGCGAGCATGAAAATATCTATACCATCTTACAATTCTTCTGCTGGTTACTGGCATGGATTGCGCTTTTGATTTTCTTCAACAGCCTTTGCCTGCACATGGCAAAGACCAAAAGAGCTTGGTGGGCAATAGTGTTATTGGCGGGTATATTTGTCTTGGTCAAATTTGCGGACCTGAAATGGAATCTGCTCTCTGAAAATGCCACGTTTGCTATATTTGACTCCCGCAACTATGCCTATAATAGATTCTTCCCAAATATTTGGTCGGTGTTATCCACGACAATATTGATCCTATGGTGGATACTATTTATCTATTCCATTCGAAAGGAGCTCAATTTTGACAAAATCAAAAATATCCGTCTCTTTAGACTACCTATTGCCATTGGCTTTATACTGAGTATATATTTTGCCTTTGCACTTTTATATGATATTGCTGGCACACTGATCACCCATTCAAATAATATCTATTTCGATTTCACCAAACTTGTTGACCTGCATTTCCTGAGTTGGGTGGATTTAGGCATTGTCGGAATGGGAATATTAGCATTAAGCATTTACATAGATCTGGTATTGTTCTTTCTTAAAAAGTTGGAACTAAAACCTACTCAGTTGTTAAATATCCAATTGGCCTGTGTCATATTTGTGATTCTCATTATCTCCATTTACATTGAGAAAAATAGCTTGGTCAATCTGCTTTTAGCCCTGATTATCCTAATCAAATCTTTCGGCGAGAAATACTTTGATAGGCATATTCTGACCAATTATATCGCCGTTTTGATCCTTTGGGCGATCATAAGTACCATTACGCATGCTCGTTTCTATCAGGAGCGAGATCTCATTGACATGAAGATCTTGTTAAACAATCTTCAATCGGAAGATGACGTTAATGCTGTTTCACTATTTTCAGATATTGAGAATGGAATTACCAATGATAAGGAACTAAAACACTTGTTCAATATCAGCTTACCCTATACAAATACCGATGCCATCAATGATTTTATCAAGAAAAAATACTTCAGTGGATATCTTTCAAAATATGACTTTAAGGCATATTACTATGATCAAAATAGTATTCCATTAAATCCGAACAGTCAAAATAAGATTAATGAATATCGAGAGAAAGTAATCAATAAATCGATCAAGGTTACTCAAAATTTTTACCGTGCCAGTGCTGAACTTGGAACACATGAATATTTTTCGATTATTCCAGTGACAATCGATCAAAACAGGGTCGTTAACGTGATTATTAATCTATCCAACAAGGATTTCAGTTATACGGTACCGTATCCCGAAATACTGACAGATATGCGGATCAATAATTCGCAATATTATAATAAAGGAGAGTATTCCATTGCCTTGTATAAAGGAGGCTCGCTTGTCACGCAATTTGGCAAGTATACCTATGAAAATAACCTCCGGGGATTAAAAGGTGTACCTGGAGAATATATTGAGATATTGGATCGGGATTCATACCTACACATGGCTTATGTTGCCAATACCTTTTCAACCTATGTCATTAGTAAACAGAAACCATCGTTTTGGGATTATGTCGCGACATCCTCTTTCCTGTTTTTGGTGTTTTTCATGATTTTCATGTTGTTTCATTATGTCACTTCGTTTTATATCTTCCTGAAAAATACAAAACTGACGTTTCGCAATCTGAAATATCAATTCTATAAAATCATCAATAAAATACAATATTCGACACGTATCCAGACTTCGATTATTTCCTCGGTGATCTTAGCCATTCTGATATCGGCTGTGATTTCATATATCAGCATCAATAAACAGCTCTACAACAACAATAGAAATAGTAAGGAGCGTTTCATTATCGAACTAGGAAAACGGATAGAAAATATGCTCCCCAATACCGATGAAGTCTCCAATGAAAACCAACTTATTAGCATTCTAAAGACATTATCTGAGACCATATCAAAGGATTTCAACCTGTACTCAAAATCAGGCAGGCTTTTGTATAGTTCACAACGCCGAATTTATGACCTGGAACTTTTCTCCACATTCATCAACCCGATAGCGCTAAAAAATCTTTCGCTGCTAAAAAAATCAGAAACAATTGAAGATGAGGGAATCGGAACCTTTCAGTTTGAAACAAGTTACGTTACAATTAGGGATAAAGATTACAGCACAGTCGCTTATATAGGCATTCCGAATTTCTCGCTTCAAAAAGAAGAAAATATCAATAAAAATTTACTACTTAATACCATTGTCAATATCTATTCATTAATCATCATTGGTTTCGGTTTCTATGCCACTTTTGTTGCCAACAGTGTAACCAATCCACTCAGTATCATCAGTAGAAAGATCTCTCAGCTTCGGCTAGGACAGCCTAACGAACCCCTTTTCTGGCAAAGAAACGATGAAATAGGGACATTAATCAAAGAGTATAACCTCATGATCATAAAACTGGAGGACTATGCCAATAAGATCAAGGACACGGAACGTGAATCTACCTGGCGTGAGATGGCGCAGCAGATCGCACATGAAATTAAAAATCCGTTGACGCCCATGAAATTAGGCATACAACAGCTTCGAAGATCGTATAAAGACAATGATCCGAAGTTTCCGGATCGCTTCAATAAGTTTTCCACCTCATTTATTGAGCAAATAGATGCATTGACACAGATTGCTTCAGAGTTTTCCCACTTTGCAAAATTTCCAACGACGGTGATGGAAAATATCAATATCGTTGAAAAAGTTGTGAAATCCATATCACTCTATAACAATACCCCAAACGTTAACATCCGCTTAATAAATAATGCTGATCAAAAAACACTGATTGTTAAAGCCGATGGCAATGAGCTCCTTCGGACATTCAATAATTTGATAAAAAATGCCATTGAGGGTGGATATGGAAGAAAAAACATGAAGATAGAAATATCCATCGAACGATACTCAGACAAGTTTGTAAAGATAGATGTCAAGGACAATGGTTATGGAATACCCGAAGGGATGAAAGATCAGATATTCCAAATTAACTTCACCACAAAAAGCTCCGGAAATGGTTTAGGCCTGGTACTCGTTAAGAAAACGATAGAAGCTTGTAACGGACAGATCTACTTTGAAACCATGGAGGGGGAGGGAACCACCTTCCATATCCTACTTCCATTACAGCAAATAGAGTCTTAATCGGCATGGCGTAAAAATAAACTGACCATATCTAGAGCGCCTATTTTATAAATAAAAGAAGCCGGCCGTATTATAAATGAAATTCACATTTGCAAATCAGAATTAAATTTGAGAGGATAGCTTTTAATTACAGAAATCATAAAAAAAGGGTCAAATCTCCAGATGAGGTTTGACCCTTTTTCGCTGAATCTAACAAAGTGTCGAATTTTATTTGGCATCAATATAGTAAAATTGACTTTTGATCCAACCCCTATACCAATTTCAATGCCTTGTATATATGGAAGCGTAGTAAAGTCGATATTGAATTTGGCGAATGTGCAATTGTTCAATCATCTTAGGTCATAGGCAAATAGGATCATCACATAATGCCATTTAGTGACTTCTTCGCCACTTGGACTAAATCATCAACTTTTGTACGCCTGATCCTAAAGAATTTCATTTGTGTCGTAAAGTAAATGACAAAAAGATCCTAAAACCAAACTGAAAAATTGAGCGGACTGTAAAACGAAACGGGCATCACTGTGGGACGCCCGTTCTATCTTTTTTATATTACTGCTTTACTAACGCAATACCACTGTGGATCTGCCCATTATAGCATTGTCTTCGTAAAGTAATACCGTATATGCTCCTTTGGTAAAACCATTCTCCGCTGCCCAATACACAATATAATCCTCTCCTTTATTCGTAAACAAAATATTATGCTTAAAGGTATATTGTAATTTTTCACCATGAACAAAGAAAATATTGTCTCCCTGAACAACCAGGTTACCTTGCGGATCGATAATTCTTATATAAATGTCCCGCTCTCCATTTTTTGCCAGTGCATTATCGGCGATGGTAAAATTGATCTTCAGTTTATCCACACGTTTGGCCCGTTCTTCAACAGACTCTTTACCATTTTTTTTGACCTCAAGCCCATTAATGCTGATACTTGAAACCTTTAAAGCAGATGCTGTTGTCACTTTCTCCTTCAATTCAGAATTAGTCGTCGTCAAAGAAGTAATTTGTTTGTTTTTCTCGGCAACAGACTCATTCAAATTTGAATTCTGCTTTGATAAAATTTGATTTTCCTGAATCAATCGCTGAACATCCACACGATAATTGTCAACTTGCTTCTTTAATAGATTGATTTTACGTTGCGCATCATCAATATCTTTAGGAGTAATGCTTTTATTTTCAAGCTTTTTCCGTAGCGCAGCAATTTCTGCTCGCGAATCATCCTTTTGCACCGTCATCTCAGGAGTCAATTGAATATTTTCAACGTCAATCTTATCCAACTCGGCCTCTATCCGATCGATCTGTACCTGAAGGTTTTCTTTTTCTACAGTTAAGGCATAGACTTTTTCTCCATTCGTCTTAAACTTAACATAAAAATATATATTCGTTGCTAGTAACGCTGCTATCGCAATGATGAAGAAATAAACTTTAGAAGAATCTCTCTTCTTTTCGTCCTCCTTCTTATTCGAAACAACCTCTGAATTCATCATAATACACTGTCATATTCATCGTATGAATTCATTGATTCATACCAATAAATGTTTAAACAAAAATTATTCCAGTTTTATTTTTTCCTTATCAATTATGAATTATTCAAAATAGTTCAGTGTCTGAAAACCACCTTGTTTCAAATATTCTTCCTTTCTCATGAGATGCAGATCTGATTGTACCATATCTGTTACGAGCATCTGGAGGTTATATTTAGGTTTCCAGCCTAGCTTGGTATTTGCTTTGGTAGGATCTCCAATAAGCAAATCAACTTCTGTCGGTCGGTAATAAGCCGGATCCACTTTAACGACTGTTTGCCCAAATTTAATCTGCGATTTATCAATATTCAATTCGGCCAAACGCTCCTCATCAACATCAATGATCACTCCTTTTTCTTGCTCTCCTTTCCCGCTGAATTCGATTTCAATCCCCAGTTCGGCAAAAGCTAAGCGGACAAAGTCTCTGACAGTTGTGGTAACTCCGGTCGCAATGACAAAATCCTCAGGTTTTTCCTGTTGGAGTATCAACCACATCGCCTCAACATAGTCCTTTGCATGCCCCCAATCCCGTTGAGCAGAAAGATTTCCCAGATAGAGTTTGTCCTGTAATCCCAATGCAATTTTTGCTACAGCACGGGTTATTTTACGCGTCACAAATGTCTCGCCCCGAACAGGACTTTCGTGATTGAACAAAATACCGTTACAGGCATACATCTTATAGGCTTCGCGGTAATTAACAGTAATCCAATAGCCATACATCTTGGCAACAGCATACGGGCTTCGCGGGTAGAAAGGAGTAGTTTCACTTTGCGGCACCGCTTGCACCAGACCATATAGCTCAGAAGTTGAGGCCTGATAAATACGTGTTTTCTCAATCATTCCCAGTAATCTGACTGCTTCCAATATACGAAGTGTACCGATTCCATCGGCATTGGCGGTATATTCGGGGGTATCAAAACTTACCTTAACGTGGGATTGTGCCGCTAGATTGTAGATTTCATCCGGTTGCGTCTCCTGAATAACGCGGATCAAATTGGTTGAATCAGTCAAATCACCAAAATGCAATGTAAAATTTCTATTGTCAAGATGGGGATCTTGATAAAGGTGATCAATACGATCGGTATTGAAAAGGGAGCTCCGGCGTTTTAGACCATGTACCCTATAACCTTTTTTCAATAGGAATTCTGCTAAATAGGCACCATCTTGACCTGTAATACCTGTTATCAATGCAGTTTTCGTGTTTTGTTCAGCCATATTTCTATCTATATTGAGCAATTCCTAGCCTTGTCGCCGGGAATCATGCTATTTTTCATCCGATAAATCTGTTCAACTCCGCTCCCAATAGGAATAAATCATGATGGTTTCGGAGTGTAAAAGTATTAAATTTTCAACAAAAAAAGCCATAGGATTTCCTATAGCTTTTCATTATGCCTTTTTTCTTGCTTCTGTTAATTTACGCGGGAGAAATTAAAGACCAAATATGCTTCACCATTGGCAACTGTCAACGGCATTTTCATGACTAATTTATTACCATCAGAATAAGACAGATCCAAACGGTAACCTGTGGTCACGTTTTTGGCTTTATCTCCTGCATAGATCTTTTTAAACTGGAATTGCGGCTCACCTAGACCTTTTCCAGGATTATAGATAGACCAGAAGATCTCACGTGATGCCCCCGGAGCACATAAAGTACCTTGCGCGTTAAAGGTGATTGATCCCTTTCCGTTTCCAATAAAATTCCATGAACTACCTACAAAACACTCTGCTGGAGCTTCTTCAAAGACACTTTTAATCGTGAACGTAGAAGGTAAGTTTTCCCTATCGATTGAATTCAGTGTCCAAGTTCCTTTCACGGCAGATTTCCACTCTGAGGCGCTAGGTCCCGAAGCTGCACTTGTATTGGAAGAACCATAACTAGGATTTCCAGATGATGTACCTTGCTTTTGTGCACCACAAGAGAATAAGGACACCGTAGCAAAAACAGTTGCTAATGATAAAACGAATCGATTCATATGTCTAAATTTTAATTTCAAATTGTATTTTTGGGGTAAATTAATCCACAAATCATGAAGATTACAGCCAAAAATCATACCATAAGCAAAATAATTGCAAAAACTCTTTTAAGGCTATTTATTATTCTCCTGGCCTTCGCAACCTATCCACTTTTTCTTGGCCAGGAAGCTAAGGCGAAATTAAGTCAAATCAGCTTAGCCTTCACAAATAAGGTTTCTTTGATCGCCCCTATTTTGCTATTTTGCTTTATCGTCGGTTTAATGATTGCTGTGCTAAAACACAAATATAATAGAATTGACCTAAATTGGCTATTTTCTCTTGCGACAATATTCGGTATTTTATATCTGATATTATTGTATTCAAGAATTTACCCAACTATCGCTTAAGTAAAATTGCACAATTCGACAAAGTTCCTAACTTTGAATTTTCCAAAATCGCCAATATAATTGATTAAGATTGGAAAAATAAACTTCTATGGACAAAAAAAAAGGTTTTAAGATCCTAAAAAATATACTAAAGATTGTCGTTACTGTGGGAGCCTTATATTGGGTTTTCAGTAAAGTTTCGCTAAAAGATCTCAAAGAAGCTGTAATTCATTCAAATCCTATCTTTTTATTCCTAGCATTATTAGCTTATAGCATCTCAATTTTTATATCGTCTTCACGTTTATTAACCTTTTTGAGGGCAATTGGTTTGGATGTTTCCGAAAAATATAATTTGAAGCTCTACCAGTTGGGACTATTCTACAACCTCATTCTACCGGGGGGGGTAGGTGGAGATGGATACAAAATCTTCTTTCTACGAAAAAGATTCAGTATTAAAGGCCGGAAATTATTTACGGCACTATTCTTAGACAGGCTAAGTGGTTTATGGGCCTTATGCCTAATTATTGCCGCTTTAATTACCTACATGCCACAGCTGGGAATTCCAAATTACCTGACGGTCATTTTGTTTATGTTAGGCAGTATCCTCTACTATTTTATTGTCACAAAATTTTTCAAAGAGTACAGGTCTACCTTCCTAAAAGCACACCTAAAAGCGATTGGTGTGCAGTCGATGCAAGTACTCGCAGCGATTTTAATTCTTTATGCCTTAGGATTTAACGGAAAGTTCTCCCCTTATCTATTTCTATTTCTGGCGTCTTCATTAGTCTCTATCATCCCTTTCTCCGTGGGCGGATTGGGTATGCGCGAACTCGTAATCATGTGGGGAGCAGGCATATTTCAGGTTGATTCACACAATGCGGTATTGATCACATTGTTATTTTATATTATCTCGGCGATGGTTGCACTCTCCGGAATTTATTTTATCTTCAATCCCAAAGCAATCGGAGAGGATAAACTGCCCTCTGTCGAAGAAGTTGAACAAAGTCAAAAATTAGAAGAATAAACATGGCGAATATTATTATTACCGGAGCAAGCAGCGGGGTGGGGTTTGAAGCTGTACTTGATTTGACCTCAAAAAAGGACAACAAGGTTATTGCATTGGCCCGATCAGCAGACAAATTGAGAAAACTTCATGAAATCGCAAGTCAGCTCAATTATGACGGGGGTACACTCTACCCTGCGCAATTTGATATCGTTTATGATGACTATGCAACGCTAGTTCCTTTTATTCAATCGAAATTTGACAGCGTTGACATCCTGATCAACAATGCCGGGGCATTAATCAATAAACCGTTCATGGAGACCAGCAGTCAGGATTTTGCGGAAATGCTTCAGACAAATATTATGGGACACGTCAATATGATACAGCATGTTGTTCCGTTCATGCACGAAGGTTCCCATATTGTCAACGTCAGCAGTATGGGCGGCTTTCAAGGCTCAATGAAATTTCCTGGGCTTTCAGCTTATTCTACCAGTAAAGGCGCGTTGGCGATTTTAACAGAATGTCTCGCTGAAGAATTTAAGGAGAACGGCATCAAGGTTAACTGCTTAGCCTTGGGATCGTCACAAACCGAAATGTTTGAAGCTGCATTCCCGGGCATGGAGGCTGGTACGCTTGCGTTTGAAATGGGCAGATATATTGCTGATTTTGCACAGAATGGGCATAAATATTTCAATGGCAAAATCCTTCCTGTAGCCAATACAACGCCCTAACAAGTAAGAAGAAGAAAACGGCGTATTGCTAAAATATTCACTTATCAGCGTCCTATCTAAAGATCTATCCGAGATAGATCTTTAGATAGGACGCTGAACTTTTAATAGGTGTCGTTCATACGAATATCTTGATCCGATTACTTTGCCTTCAATTTAAGCCACTTTGTAAGATCATCCATTAGTTGTTCATTGAAACTTTCCGAGTTTTCAAAATATTCTTCAATTTTTCCTGTTTGCGCGTTTTGGAAGAGATGGTTCAAATTGGGGTAATCTTTAATTATTACATCTGTCGTATTTAAGTGAAGGCGTTGAAGAGCATAGATATTTTCATTTGCAGGAACCTGGATATCCTTTCCCCCAAAGGACGCGAAAACAGGTACTGTCACTTGCTTAAGATAGTAAGCCGGATCGATGCGGAGAAAAGTTTTGAACCATGGGATCAACATCGGACTCAATTTAACTTTCATAGCTGATGTTAATGCATTTCCATTGTTTTGACTGATAAGTTCTTTTTCCAATGATTTTGCCAGATCCTCTGGCGGCTCATCCGTCAGCAGAATGTCATATAACCTTCTGTTATTGCGCTTATTTATTTCCAAGGCCGGTTCAGATAATCCAGCCACTTTCCCCAAAGCATAGCTCTGCAGAATCAATAAGGAATCACCTTTGAGGACAGGGCCGGACAACAAAGCAATATAATTGACGTTATCGTTCTCCGCCGCAACCATTTCAGCGATCAAAGCTCCTTCACTATGACCGATAATACCAATTTTTTCTGTGTTGACCATCTGTTGCCTGCTCAGAAAATCCACAGCTGCATTAGCATCCGAAGCGAAATCAACCGTCGTAGCCAAATTGACCTCTCCCTTAGAACCGCCTATACCGCGATCATCATAACGAAGCACGGCAAAACCATTTTTACTGAGGTGATCCGCCAATATTTTAAATGGCCGATGTCCAAAAACTTCTGAATCTCTATTTTGTTGTCCACTTCCATTAACGAGGATAACAGCCGGAAAAGCGCCCCCCCCTTTGGGATAAGTAAGCGTTCCCGCTAAAGTAGCATTTCCTTTCACGTTTTGAAACGTAACCCCCTTTTCGATGTAATCGTAGGGAGGAAAGACATCCTGCTTACGGGAAAGTCCGCTTTGCTCACTTTCACTTCGTACCAATATCATGGCAGATTCAAAACTCCCCTGCTTCATCACTCCCTTCATCACATCTTTATCCCGATCCAGATAAGCTGTATAAAATAGACCTATCGCTTTGACATCCATCGATATCGAGTCCTTGTTCACTTCTATTGTATTAATTGGAAATTTCAATGAGGTCTGCATCGGACTTTCAAAAGTTCCTACCCAATTATCATTACTATCCTGTTTTAGATTAAATACCAAAAGTAATTTCTGCCCAGACACGCTCACTTCACCTTTCCATGAACCATCAAAGGTCTGTGCATCTGCACATGAGAACTGCAAACAGATCAAAAATAAATAGAAAATTTTCTTCATCATTTCCTTGCTATCAAAAATAAAACTGTATACCTAAATCAAGTATAAAATATAATGCCACAAATAATATGCTTATCCAAATCTTTTTATTGTTTACGGCAACATTCATTCCTTTGACTAATAAATAGAACTGGTAAAACAGGAGAAATAGCGCCAATATTCCAAATACAGCAAATAATATCATTTGACCTTTATCTATACTCGACAGGGTATGGTCACCATTTTTTAAAGCTTCATCAATCTGTTTGGTAAATTCATCCTGATTCAATAGTTTACCCAGTAGCAGAACCAAGTAAAGCGGAAATGGCGCAATCAAAATGACATTCAATACATCGATGATTCTGGTCTTATTGTTTAAGATCATACCCACTACATAAAATAGAATAAAAGGAGCCAAAACCATATAGAGATGAACTTTTAACACCGTAATAAAGGAAACCGGTACTTGGGGTCTAAAGAAATGCATAAAGCCATTAAATTGCTCGCCAGACAGATAAACAAGATAACTGGAAAACAAAAAGCCGATGATACCTACAACAAACAGTACCCGTTCAGAAAAATCCACAAAGGGATTTAATAACAACTGCTTAATTTTCATTGGTAAACGTATTTAATTTATGAATTAGATCATCTAGGATATTGCGAACAGTAGGATAAGATTTACCCATCTGGTTGGCCATCTCTTTTAAGCTACCTGAATACTTTAGAAAATTCAGAACAAACTCCTGCTCTTCTACTGTCAGTTGCATGAGTAAGGGTAAAGTAAACTTACCAACAACTTCGGTATCGCAGGAATCACAGACCAGCTTGGAGACTTTTAACTTCGCATCACAACATGGACAATTTATAGGTATTTTTTTCATTCTACAAAATGAATATTAATATTGTTAAATATAATATTAATATTATTAAAATAAAACACAATATTATCAATATTTTTCAAAAATGGTTGCTTAATGATATATTTGTAAACAATAAAAAAAGCATATGAAAAAGTTTTTAGGCTATATCCTATCTATTATATTTTGGTTTTGTTTTGGCTTATCTTTGATTATATTCCACCCTATCCAATGGCTATGCCTAAAATTAGGAGGCTACAATGCGCATAAAAAAAGCGTTGACATCTTAAATGCATGTTTGGTTGCATGCTACTATACCTTATTCAATAGGGTCACTTTTATTGACAATAAATCCATCCCATTAGGGCAGCCGATCATATTTGTTGCCAATCATCAAAGTACTTTTGACATCCCCCCACTGATCTATTTTCTGCGAAGATTTCATGGAAAATTTATCTCAAAAATTGAACTGGCCAGTGGTATACCCAGTATTTCATTTAACCTAAAACATGGTGGGGCTGCCAATATTGATCGTAATGACCCAAAACAATCCATAGCTGAGATCCTCAAACTTGCCAACAATATGAAAACAAAAAATTGGTCGGCCTTTATCTTTCCAGAAGGGACCCGGTCAAAAACAGGCAAGATGAAAGCTTTTCACGTTGGTGGTATTGCAACATTATTAAAGAAAAACCCAAATGCATTGGTGGTTCCGATTGCGATAAAAGGATCCTACGAAATGGTACAATATGGCATGTATCCACTGACTCCTTTTTTACATATGACATGGGAAGTACTGGACCCTTTGGACACCACGGATAAAAATATCGAGGAAATCGTAAAATTAGCGGAAGAAACGATTAAGCGGAAAGTGGAAAATTAATATAGTTTTATTTGACTTGCCTACCCTTCCAATCGTATTTTCCAACATTCCCCAATATTCCGATATAAGCTAAGTATAGAATATGAGCAAGACTCAATATCGGGAGATACCAAAGCAAAGTCGCGCGTTTTGCGAAATTGGTTAAGGGCTGAATAAACAAAAACTCAACTGTTATTTTAAGGAGCAATGCAAAGAGGACAACCCATCCAAGTGTCTTCCCTCCTGTGATCGCAAGAATTGCTGCCAGCAGCAATAGCACATTAAACAGCCAAATAGCAATTCCTAAAGCAATGACGCCTTTATTTTTATACCTGGTACTCTTGGATGCCCAGCGTCTTCTTTGACTAATAAATGACCCAAGATCAGGCTTAGCGTCTGTATACACAATAGCATCCTCTGATTTACAAAAAGCAATTCGTTCGGGATACTTCTCCGCCACTTTATGCAAAAATAACTCATCGTCCCCCGAAGCAAGCTCATCGATACCTTTAAACCCTCCCATTTGTTTAAATATATCTTTTCGATAAGCTAAATTCGCACCATTACAGGTCGTAGGTTTTCCATTACCTATCCCCGCTGCACCAAGGCCTATAAGATACAGGAATTCCAAGGTCTGTAGTCGTTCAAAAAAGCTCTTTTCCTCCGAGTATACGACTGGAGAAGACAATAAATAAGCATCTTCCTTTTCAAAGGTTCCGATCACGGTAGCCAACCAATTTGGGCCCATCCGGCAGTCCGCGTCAGTCGTTATAACAATTTCCCCCTTACAGCAGTCAATTGCCCTCGAAATGGCCAGCTTCTTATAGGAATTCATCCGACCATTCTCATTTAACTGAATCAGCTTGACCCCACTTTCTATATATTCTTTAACAATCGCGGAGGTATTGTCGTCCGAATGGTCATCAATAATGATAAGTTCAAGAAGCTCTTTTGGAAAATTTTGACTTAATATGGATTCTATCGTTCTCCGGATATTTAATTCTTCATTACGGGCAGCAATAATTACCGATACGGTTTTTGTAGAAATTAAGTTACTATAAGGCACCTGGATCCTGGCCCAACCTTTCCGCATCCATAATACGAGAATAGCGTACACACAGGCAAAACTGATCAATAAATAGCTAAGAATTTGTATCACCGAAAAAATTTATCTTAAAAACAAAAATAGAACCAAATATTGCAGGAAGAATTAAATTGACAAACCAAATACATGATACAATAGCCATCACCGCAATCTCCTGTGTTGTAATATAGCTATAAAGATTACTTGCCACAAAACTCCGCACACTAAAATCAAAAATATCCAAGGTTGGTAGTGCTGCCTGAACGAAAAAGAGGATAAAAATCATCAAGATCATGGATAAAAGAGGCAATTCAGGCAAAGTCAATTTCATCAAAATAATATATTGTGAGGTAAAAATGATAAATCTAGCCAATGAATTTAGCAAAACAATACAGAGCTCACGTGCAGAATAATGTTCAAGAACTTCAAAAAAAGGTTTGATTTTCGTCAAAAACTTAATTCGGCCCACAAGCATATCCACCCATCGCACATTAAAATACAATATCACAAACCCGACAGCATAAATAATAGCCAACAACCAAACACCAAATTGAACAGATAATGGCGTAGATAAGAACTTACAGAGAAACCAAGCAATGCTCAGTGATCCTGCTACACTCGTCAGTACCAATTGGGCAAATAAACCAACCCCCATGGCGACGGCTCCCTTAGCTCTATTTTGGGGTTTCAGAAATAATACCCTTCCACCATATTCGCCAATCCTATTCGGGGTAAAAATCGCCCAAGTAAGTCCACAAAAAACGGATTGAAACGCCTTCCAAAAGGATATTCGCTCCAGTTTGGATGCTAGATAGCGCCATTTAACAACCTCCAGAAGCCAGTTTACAAGCATTAAAACAACAATCAAGATCAGCGTCCATACAACAGAATGCTGTTCCAATCCAGTGATCAGTGTCTTAAACTTATCGATATTACTCTTATCAGACACCTTGGTAATAATATACCATGTCGCAAGTGCAAAAACCAGTATCTTTAATAAAAGACTGATGTATTTTTTTTGTCTCCCGGTCAACTTTTGATAATTAGAGAGCAATGTTACTAAATTTTGGCCAAATGATTAAGTTTTGTAGACATCAATCCACTTATAAAGCGCAAAATTTGTAATATTGTACATGCAGAAGGAAAAGGCGAAAGAAAGAATCATTCTAGGGATAGATCCCGGTACGGTCGTGCTTGGGTACGGAATTATCAGAGAAGTCGGCAATACCATATCCCTTATTTCAATGGGTGTGATCAAGATGGGGCATCTCGATGACCATGCATTAAAACTGCAACGCATCTTCAAAAAGACCTCTGCACTAATGCAGGAATATAATCCGGATTGCGTTGCGCTAGAGTCTCCCTTCTACGGCAAAAATATTCAAGTGATGCTCAAACTAGGAAGGGCGCAGGGCGTTGCCATGGCTGCTGCACTGGCACAGGATATTCCGATCTTTGAATATTCCCCCAGAAAAATAAAGCAATCCGTCACCGGAAATGGAAATGCTACGAAAGAACAGGTTTCTGCCATGCTCAAAAACCTATTAAAGTTTGAAGAAACGCCCCAATTCCTAGATGCGACAGATGGGCTGGCAATTGCGGTCTGCCATTCATTTCAAAAAAACAGCAGCACTGGCAGCGGAAAATCCTATTCAGGATGGTCCTCTTTTATCAAAGACAATAAAGACCGAATCAGATAATTACATCTGTACCTGTCGAATCACATTTTTCACATTTAATTCAACAATATCAGTCATTGTCTTACATTTCAAGTAAGAGTTATTTTGGTAAAACTCCGCATAACCTTCGCGCAGTTGTTTAATGTTTTCGGGTGTTGAAAGGATTTGAGTTTGCGAAGCATCCCGAAGATCAGCAATGCGGTGTCGCTCGCTTCGCACCCTGTGCACGATCGAAGAACGTTCCTCCTGTTGATATTGCTGCACCGTTTTTTCTGTCAAATGCTCCATGGCAAGCTTGACGTATGGATAGTTCTCTTTAAAGAACTGTGGCATATATACCTTGGGATTTCCCTCATAAAATTGTTGATCAAAATCAATTGCTCTGATCCTAAACTGAAAGTCATCAAAATCAGGTGTAATCTGCATAACAAAATTATAGGCACGCATATCTCCCAGCAGCGTGATAATACAACGTTCATTAAACTTGACGAATTCCTTCGAAATACGTGTCAAATTGTAATCAGGCGTAAACATTCGGGTTTGAGAAAATATATCACCGGGGATACCAACAATATGTTCTTCAACCAGTGTATCCTGATCCACCATATAGTTGACCTGATTGGGAGATAGTATTTCCTCCAGCTCTAAACCGTATATCCGTGATGCATCTGCCTGCTTGATATAGAAATAATCATAGACGTCATTCAGCCGGTTTACAATACGAATACGAAAAGGCCTCGTATTACCAAAACCACAATACTCCACACGGTCGATATATTTGTGCTGTACAATCCGTGTATTACCAGAAGCTTTGAGCTTAGCATAAATTACTTTTAACCCGTCGTACAACTGATCAATGAGATATTGAGGATAAAGTGGAGTTTCCCAAAAAGTATCATGACCAAATTTATCCATGACCGGTACCGTCTCTGTAAAATTCAATAGATCCTTATAACCAATGGGCAATTTCTCATCCCGTTGATATAGCCTAAGATATTTATGGAGCCCTTCCCCTACCTCAAAAATCGGCTTCTTCCTCGAAATCTTTACATCTTGAACTTCTTCCATCGTTATTCTAGTATTGAGACCTTGCTGTGACAGGCCCTACAGTTTACTCTTATTTTACCTTTGATCTTCATAACACCGTATGAGATCCTTAATCACACGATATCCCTATATTTCCTCTCAACTTTAATAACAAGATAACGAAAGAATCCGATAACTTTACAATAAAATCACCTCTAAAACAATTATAAGCACTTTCAATCAAAAACATACAACATTATCAATATCAATAAGTATTTTTTATTAAATTTACATCTATAAACCGAAAATTCTTAGTAATTTTGAAATAAATTTAATTATTTTAGCAATTGGTCAGATTTTAATGTATGACCAATGAATGAAACACAAAACCCATTGTTAATGGAAAATCAATATGCAAACTATGATCTAGACAATTTGGATATCCAAATCCTGTCTATTCTAATGAACGATGCTTCTATTCCTTATACCGAGATTGCAAAAAAGCTAATCGTATCAGGTGGTACCATCCACGTTAGAATGAAGAAGATGGAAGAGTTAGGTATCATCAGAGGTTCAAATCTTATTATCAATCCCCAAAAAGTTGGATTTGACATCACTGCCTTTCTCGGTATTTATCTAGAAAAAGGTTCACAATATGCAGATGCGGTAGATAAGCTGAAAGAAATCAAAGAAGTGGTTGAGTTACATTATTGTACCGGCCAATACAGTATTTTTGCGAAAATTATCTGTAGGGACACTGTCCACCTCAGAAAAGTATTGAATGAAGATATTCAATCCGTGCCCGGAATTCAGCGCACAGAAACGATTATCTCCCTTGAAGAAAGTATTAAGCGGCAGATCAGCTTAGTCTAGTATAAAAAAAGCTTCCAACTCTTGGAAGCTTTTTTTATACTATCTCTTGTAGCATAGCTATATACAAATCTATTCCTTCCCGAATTTCATCAATATAAATAAATTCATCAGCCATGTGCGATCTTGCACTGTCTCCGGGCCCCAGTTTCAAAGAAGGTACTGGAATAAGCGCCTGATCACTCATTGTCGGAGACCCATATAGCTTACGCCCAAGTTTTACTCCTGCCTGAACGATAGGATGTTCCTCCGGAATAGCAGATGATTTCAAACGAGTAGATCGAGCCGAAACTTCAGAAGTAACGTGAGATTTGATGATCGCCAGTGTTTCTTCATTTGTATAAGCATCAGTTGTCCGTACATCAACCACAAAACTACAATTAGCCGGTACTACATTATGCTGCGATCCTGCTTGAATCATTGTCACGGACATTTTTATCGGGCCTAAAGTCGTTGATGTTTTTTCAAAAGCATACTCCTTAAACCACTGGATATCTTTAATTGCTTTATAAATAGCATTATCGCCTTCATTACGCGCAGCATGGCCCGCTACCCCTATCGCATTGCAGTCCAATACCATCAAACCTTTTTCTGCGATAGCTAAATCCAGCAGTGTCGGTTCGCCAACAATTGCAAAATCAATAGGTCCGATATCCTCCAGGACAGACTCAATCCCGTTTCTGCCCGATATCTCCTCCTCGGCACTCGCCACTACACAAAAATTATATTTTAAATCCTTCTCGTCATAAAAATACAAGAAAGTAGCGATCAACGACACCAGACAGCCGCCCGCATCGTTACTTCCTAGACCGTACAGTTTCCCATCCTCCTCAGAAGGTGCCAATGGATCACGGGTGTAACCCGGATTGGCTTTTACCGTATCATGGTGCGAATTAAGCAGAATAGTCGGCTTATCTAGCGCGTACTGTTTATTGTATACCCAAACATTATTACCCTTTCTAAAGGTTTTAATGAGCCTTTCTTTGAAAAATGCCTCAATCAGGTCAGCTGTCAGGACCTCCTCCCGACTTAAGGACGAAAGAGCGATCAACTGTTTCAATAAAGCTAGACTATCTTTGAATAAGCTCTCCTTATCCTTCATGATATAGTCCTCCTGCTTTATCCGCAGACAATTTTATTCCTTTGATAAAAGCCGAACTAAAACCATGATGTTCCATTTCATTCAATCCGGCTATGGTACACCCCTTCGGTGAAGTTACCTTATCGATCTCGCCCTCAGGATGCGCATTCGTGTGCAATAATAAATCTGCGGCACCTTTAGCCGTCTGAACAGCCATTTTTAAGGCATCATGTGCATGGAAGCCAATTTCAACCCCACCTTGTGACGCAGCTCGTATAGCACGTAAGAAAAATGCTATTCCACAGGCACACAAGGCTGTTGCTGAAGTCATCAGATCTTCATTTATAATGACTACCGAACCAACGGTCTCAAACATCCTTTCTACCTCAGCTAGACTACCTTCTGAAGCATGATCACTCGCAATACAAGTCATCGACTGACCGATAGCAATGGCCGTATTTGGCATCGCACGTACTACCGTCGCATCATCACCCAATACAGCTCTCAGGTCAGCACAGGAAACACCAGATACAATGGAAACAAAAATCTGGTTTTTCTTATCTATTTCGGGAGCGACTTCAACCAATACCTTTTTTAATTGCTGCGGTAATACGGCGAAGACAATAATATCAGCACCTTTAACAGCAGCTTTATTATCATTACTTACCGAGAATCCCTGGCTTGCTTCCTCAGCCAAAGCATTCAGATTTCTGCGGGTCAATGTAATATCGGCAGCACTGGCGAACGCGCTTTTTACAAGCCCTTTCGCCAAGGAAAGACCGATATTGCCACTTCCGATAATAGTGACCTTTTTCATAGTTGGGTTTAGATTAGATTACATGATTATTTTAATGTCAAACAGGTACCAAACTGCCCTTGTTGAAACAAGTGCAAATTATTGGCATGACCAATATATACCTCCTGAACACCTTTATTTATTGCATTAAATGCATTTTGCAATTTTGGAATCATACCATCATTGACAATGCCTGACTCTTTAAGATATTCAAATTCGTCGGATTTAATCGTTGGTATCACCGAATTTTCATCGGTCACATCACGTAATACTCCATTTTTCTCGAAGCAGTATACCAACGAAGTCTCATATAGGGACGACAAAGAGACGGCTAAAGAAGATGCAATGGTATCCGCATTCGTATTGAGCAGCTGCCCTAAACCATTATGTGTAATGGCAGAGAATACCGGAACAAAGCCCGCTTCCAGGAATTTTTTTATTGCCAATGTATTCACAGAATCATGCAATAAATCTCCAACAAAACCATAGTCAATATCCTTGACAGGTCTTTTTATAGCCTTAATCACATCACCATCTGCCCCTGTCAAACCAACAGCATCACATTTTAGTTTTTGTAATTTGGCAACGATGGTCTTATTTGTCAATCCAGCATACACCATCGTCACAATACGCAGCATATTTTCATCTGTCACTCTGCGACCATCAACCATTTGTGCTTGTAGACCAAGCTCACTTGCGAGACGTGTCGCAATTTTGCCACCGCCGTGCACGAGGATTTTCTTCCCTGACAGTGCGGAAAATTTCTCTAAAAAAGAATCTAACAGACCCTCATCGTCGATAATATTTCCGCCAATTTTTATAATATTTAATACACTATTAGCCATTACGCAACTTTTCCCAAATAAAAATAGTTTCTCAATAATCAAAAAGACCGTTCTTAGACTAGATCTTCCAGCATTCGTTTTAAAACAACCTGCGCCGCCCAGACACGATTACTTGCTTCCTTAATCACCAAGGAGTTTGGTCCATCCAAAATCTCCGATGACAACTCCAGATCCCGCCTTACAGGCAAACAATGCATGACCTTCGCATCATTTGTCAAAGACAGTTTCTCGTTATCCATCATCCAATCCTCATCTACCGTATATACCTCGCCATACTCCTGATAGGATGACCAGTTTTTCACATAAACAAAATCAGCGTCTTTCAGACTTTCATTTAGATTTGTTGAAATTGTCGCTCCTCTCGTAAAATCCTTACTGAGTTCATAGCCCATAGGTTGCGCGATAGTAAACTCGATAAGTCCTTCTTCTTGTGCCTTACACATCCACTCTGCAAAGGAATTCGGCACAGCTTGTGGCAAAGCTTTCACATGCGGAGCCCAAGCCAATACAACCTTTGGTTTCGCCGTCTTCTTATGTTCAGTGATCGTTATGATATCCGTTAAACTTTGTAATGGATGGCGTGTTGCACTTTCAAGCGAAACAACAGGTACACCACAATATTTAATAAATTTGTTGAATAGATCCTCACTGTAATCTTCTTCTCGATCTTTTAACTTCGGAAAAGACCGTAAGCCAAGGATATCACAATATTCACCCATGACGGCTGCTGCCTCACGGATATGTTCAACAGTACTGCCGTTCATCACGACACCATCCTGTGTCTCCAACGCCCAGCCATCCTTGTCCATGTTCATAACCATCACATTCATACCCAAGTTCATCGCCGCTTTTTGGGTACTCAGACGTGTACGCAAACTAGGGTTCAAAAATACAAGACCCAAGGTCTTATGTTTACCAAGATCTTGATTATCATAAGGTGCCGCTTTTAGCGCTAACGCCTCTTGGACAACGTCTGCTACACTGGATACGTCTTTTACAGAGAAAAACTTTTTCATCTATATAAATCATTTATGCGAGCCTTTTCTAGGACACAATGCTTTGTGCTACCCGCTTTGTTTATTTATGCTGAAGAAACAATTCAGATAGATTCCACCTTACAGGAGGAAGTCACCCTTATTATTTCATCTAATTATCGTTAAGCGACTACAGCCGCCTTTATATGTTCTTTTAATGCCAATAAAAATTGATCAGCATGTTCTTTTGTAATATTCAATGCTGGAAGCAATCGAATAACATAAGGTTTAGCCTCCCCCGTAAAAATACGATTCTTTAACAAAAGATCTTTCTTTACATGTCCCAAAGATGCAGGAAGCTCGATTCCGATCATCAATCCCCTTCCTCTCACTTCTACGATCTCTTCAATTCGCTTTAATTCGTCAATGAGATACTGTCCTACAGTATTCGCATTCTCCATCAAACGATCTTGTTGAATGACCTCCAAAACAGCCAAAGCCGCTGCACAGGCCAAATGGTTGCCACCAAAGGTTGTCCCTAAACTACCGTGGGAAGCTTTAAACTTAGGAGAGATACTTATTGCCCCGATAGGAAAACCATTTCCCATCCCTTTGGCCATGGTATAAATATCCGCATCTACTCCAGAATAATCCTGCGCATAGAACAAACCTGTCCGACCATAGCCGCATTGCACCTCATCCGCAATAAATACCGCATTATATTGGTCGCAAAGTGAGCGGATCAATTGAAGAAAGGTAACGGACGCTTCTCTAATTCCACCAACGCCCTGAATACTTTCGATAATAACAGAAGAAATTTCTGTGCCATAAGCTGAAAATGCATCCTTTAGTGCTTCCCCATCATTGAACGGAAGAAAAACGACGTTGTCAGTCTCATTGACAGGCGCAACAATACTTGGATTGTCGGTCGCAGCTACAGCCAGCGATGTTCTACCATGAAACGATTTAGAGAACGCGATTACTTTTTTTCTCTTATTATAGAAAGAAGCAAGCTTCAAAGCATTTTCATTCGCTTCTGCGCCCGAATTACAAAGGAATAAGTCATAATCAACCTTACCAGATACTTCGCCAAGCAATCGCGCAAGTTCACGCTGAATTGGAATTTCAACAGAATTAGAATAGAATCCGATACGATTCAACTGTTCTGTAATACGTTGTACATAACGTGGATGCGTGTGTCCGATCGATATCACGGCATGGCCACCATACAAGTCCAAATAAGCATTTCCTTCGGCATCCCACACCGTAGATCCATTAGCTTTAACTATGTTAATGGGATTAATGGGATAAACATCAAATGGTTTCATCTTAATGAATTATAGATTGATAAACGAAATAGCTAGTAATAGAAAAAGCTATCAGATTTTAGCATTACAAATATATCAGTTAAAACGGTAGGAATGGTCATAAAATAAAAAAAGTCCTCTTAAAAAGAGGACTTTTTTATTTGTAACGGGATCAATATTATTCTCCGTCAACTTTTTCTTCACCTTCTACTTCAGCTTTTACTTCAGCAGGAGCTTCGGTCTCAGCAGGAGCAGCAGCTTTTTTAGCACCACCACGACGACGAGTAGCTTTTTTCTCAGCAGCAGCAGCTTTTTTACCGTAGATTTCGTTGTAATCAACTAGCTCGATGAAAGCCATTTCTGCGTTATCACCCAAACGGTTTTCCATTTTGATGATACGGGTGTAACCACCTGGACGGTTAGCCACTTTTTCAGAAATTTCGCGGAACAAGATAGAAACTGCGTCTTTATCTTTTAAGTAAGCGAATACTGTACGACGAGAGTGTGTTGTGTCGTTTTTAGATTTAGTAATCAAAGGCTCAACGTATGTACGCAATGCTTTAGCTTTAGCTAAAGTCGTAGTGATACGTTTGTGTAGGATTAATGATGTTGCCATGTTAGCCAACATTGCTTTTCTATGGCTATCCGTACGGCCTAAGTGATTTACTTTTTTTCCGTGTCTCATTTTGATTTTATTATACTAATCGTACCGTTTTTGTATATGTCATTTATGTGAACATCACATATCCAGACAGCCAAAAGGAATTACGACTAGTGGTCGCTTAATAAATTATTATTCTTCGTCTAATTTATATTTCGCTAAGTTCATTCCGAATGATAAACCTTTAGATTTAACCAATTCCTGGATCTCGCTTAACGATTTTTTACCGAAGTTTCTGAATTTCAACATATCAGCTACGTCGTAAGTTACCAACTCAGCTAACGTACGAATATCAGCAGCTTTCAAACAATTCAATGCACGCACTGAAAGGTCAAGATCCACTAATTCCGTTTTCAGAATCTTACGCATGTGCAAGATCTCCTCATCGACAACTTTAGTTTCTTCTTTTGTTTGAGACTCAAGAAGCATATTCTCATCGGAGAATAAGATAAAGTGTTGAATTAAGATCTTAGCAGCCTCTTTCAAAGCTTCTTCGGGGTGAATTGAGCCATCTGTAGAAATGTCCAACAACAATTTCTCGTAGTCAGTTTTTTGTTCTACACGGTAATTCTCAATGGTATATTTAACATTCTTGATCGGAGTAAAGATCGAATCGATAGCGATAACACCTACTGGCGCGTCAGTCACTTTATTCTCATCTGCATTTACATATCCACGACCTTTAGCAATACTCAATTCCAATTCAATTGTCACTGCGTTATCCATGTTACAGATTACTAAGTCTGGATTTAAGACAGTAAAGTTATTAGAGAATTTTGTGATATCACCAGCTAAGAATTGCTCTTGACCATTGATTACTACAAATACCTTTTCGTTGTCGCCAATCTCACCTGTTTTTTTGAAACGGATCTGTTTCAAGTTCAAGATAATCTCAGTTACGTCTTCAACAACACCTTTGATCGTTGAAAATTCGTGCGAAACGCCAGAAAACCTTATCGACGTAATTGCATATCCTTCTAACGAGGACAATAGAATACGGCGCAAAGCATTACCAATGGTTACACCAAAACCAGGCTCCAATGGACGAAATTCAAACGTACCATCAAAATCCGTAGATTTTTGCATGATAACTTTATCCGGTCTTTGAAATGCTAAAATTGCCATTTATTTTCTTTTAATGTTTTATTTGTAATAATAATTGTAATACAACAGAAAGATGCATACCCCAAAAATGGACTATGCATACTTCTATTTTATTTATTATTTAGAGTATAACTCAACGATTAAGTTCTCTTTGATGTTTTCAGGAATATCAGATCTTTCTGGATAGCTTAAGAAAGTACCTGTCAATTCTTTGGCATTCCACTCTAACCAAGAAAATTTGTTTACAGTACGACCTGCAACTGAATTTGTGATGGCTTCAAGAGTTTGAGAACGTTCACGAACTGCTACAACGTCACCTGGACGCAAGCTATATGATGGAATGTTAACAACACTTCCGTTAACAGTAATGTGTTTGTGAGATACCAACTGACGAGCAGCGGCACGAGATGTAGCGATACCTAAACGGTAAACTACGTTGTCCAAGCGAGCTTCTAATAATTTCAAGAAGATCTCACCTGTAATACCTTGTTTAGAGGAAGCTTTAACAAATAGGTTTGCGAATTGACGCTCTAATACACCGTAAGTGTATTTTGCTTTTTGTTTTTCTAACAACTGAATAGCATATTCAGATTGTTTACCTCTGCGTTTAGAAGCTCCGTGTTGTCCAGGAGGGTAATTTTTCTTTTCTAACGCTTTATCAGGGCCGAAGATCGGCTCTCTAAATTTACGGGCAATTTTGGACTTAGGTCCTGTATATCTAGCCATTTTCTTTTACAATTAAAGTATCTATCAGCCTATAGCCGATGAATCTTATCTTTAAATTAATTAAACTCTTCTGCGTTTTGGAGGACGACAACCGTTGTGAGGAAGTGGTGTGATATCTTTAATAGTAGTCACATCGATTCCTACAGTTTGTAATGTTCTGATTGCAGATTCGCGACCAGCACCAGGTCCTTTAACAAACACTTCAACTTTGCGTAAGCCCAAGTCATGAGCAACTTTTCCACAGTCTTGCGCAGCTTGACCAGCAGCATATGGAGTATTCTTTTTTGAACCACGGAAACCCATTTTACCGGCACTAGACCAAGAAATAGTTTGTCCTTGGTTATTAGTCAAAGTTACAATGATATTGTTAAACGTTGCGTTAATGTGAGCCTGACCAACAGGTTCGATAACAACGATACGCTTTTTTGCAGCTTTTTTAGTTTTAGCCATTTCTTATTTATTATTTAGTAGCTTTTTTCTTGTTTGCAACTGTCTTACGTTTACCTTTACGAGTACGTGAGTTGTTTTTAGTACGTTGACCACGAACCGGTAAGTGTTTACGGTGACGCAATCCACGGTAACAACCGATATCCATTAAACGTTTGATGTTCAATTGGATTTCTGAACGCAATGCACCTTCTACTTTCAATTCATCGTTGATGATGCTACGAATTGCTGCCAATTGTTCATCATTCCACTCTTGTACCTTCACATCTTCGCTGATACCAGCTTTTTCCAAGATATATTGAGCTCTTGTACGACCGATACCAAAAATATAGGTAAGGCCGATCACACCTCTTTTGTTTTTAGGTAAATCAATACCTGCTATCCTTGCCATATAATATTAAGCTATTATTTTTAATGAATTAACCCTGACGTTGTTTAAACTTCGGGTTCTTTTTGTTGATTACAAAAACTTTACCTTTACGACGGATGATCTTACAGTCCGCGCTACGTTTTTTTATTGATGCTCTTACTTTCATGATATTTATTTTTTCAAAAGCTTGCGCTAATTAAAGGGCTTACGACTATTTATAGCGGTAAGTAATCCTTCCCTTAGTCAAATCATACGGAGACATTTCCAATTTAACTTTATCCCCAGGTAAAATTTTGATATAGTGCATACGCATTTTACCAGAAATATGGGCGATGATTTCATGTCCATTTTCCAATTCTACCCTAAACATAGCATTAGAAAGTGCCTCTCTAATTATACCGTCTTGTTCTATTGAGGCTTGTTTAGCCATATATTCTCGATTAAATTTAATTTAAAAGCCTGCGAACAGGAGTGCAAAGATAAATAAAAATAATTGAAAACCAACTACTTTTTACTCAAAACTTTCTCTACATGTTCGAATGTCAGCAACACATCTGGTTCTCCTTTTCGGATAGCAACCATCTGTTCGAAGTGCGCCGATAATTTCCCATCTACTGTACTTACTGTCCAACCATCGTCCCAAAAACGAACACCTGCTCGTCCCGCATTGATCATCGGTTCGATACAAATAACCAAACCTTCTTCCAACTTCGGGCCTGCACCACGTTTTCCATAATTTGGAACTTCTGGTTTTTCATGTAAATGATATCCAACGCCATGTCCGACCAATTCGCGCACAATTCCGAAACCGAATTTGCTCACGTACTCTTGGACTGCAGAGGAAATATCCCCAACACGTTTACCGGCCACAGCCTGTTCAACACCTTTGTACAATGATTCCTTTGTGACATCCAACAACAATTGGGCTTCCTCAGAAATCTCACCGACACCGAAAGTGTAAGCTGAATCACTGATAAAACCGTTCAAATTGACCCCCCCGTCGACTGAAACAAGATCACCATCTTTAATTTCATAATCGCTGGGAAAACCGTGCACAATCTGATCGTTGACAGAGATACACAAAGAGTATGGAAATCCATGGTAATTTAAGAACGCCGGCGTACCGCCATTATCATGAATATACTCATAAGCTAATTTATCAAGAGATATAGTTTTTACCCCAGGTTTAATCACTTTTGCGATTTCACCAAGCAATTGCGAAAGCACATCTGCTGACTTCCGCAATTGCTCTATATCATCTGCTGACTTATAAAATACTTTAGACATCTAAAGAAATTAAATTGCCGAATGATCCATTCCCTCAACAGACGCGGCCGAACGACCTTTAATACGACCTGTTTTCATCAATCCATCGTAATGACGCATCAATAAATGAGATTCGATCTGTTGCAAAGTATCCAACACCACACCCACTAAAATCAATAAGGACGTACCTCCGTAGAAGTGTGCAAATTGATTATTAATACCAAACAAACTTGCAATAGCAGGCAGAATAGCAATAATCGCTAAGAAAATTGCACCTGGAAATGTAATATTTGATATTACGCGGTCTATAAAATTACTAGTTTCCAATCCCGGTTTAATACCCGGAACAAAACCTCCGTTTTTCTTCATGTCATCTGACATCTGCTGTGGATTAACCATGATCGCTGTATAGAAGAACGTAAATGCGATAATTAACACCGCAAAAGTCACGTTGTACGCTACAGAAGTATAGTTACTCAACGAAGTCAAAAATTCCGATTGAAGATTTGGGAAGAACTGTCCTAAACTCATTGGCACAAACATGATCGCCTGTGCAAAAATGATCGGCATTACACCTGCAGCATTTACCTTTAAAGGTATATACTGACGTACTCCACCGACTTGCTTGTTTCCAACAATTTTCTTTGCGTATTGTACAGGAATCTTACGAACCCCCTGTACGATCAAGATCGTAAAGATCACGACGAAGAACAACGCTACAAATTCAAGCAACAATGGAATTGGACCACCACCACCTTTCGCCATTCTAGAAACCCATTCCGCAGTGATACCACTTGGCAATTGAGCGATAATACCAGTCATGATGATCAAAGAAATACCATTACCGATACCTTTATCCGTAATTTTTTCTCCTAACCACATCACAAATAAAGTACCGCCTGTCAAAACTATGGCAGTCAGAATAGTGAACAATGGGTCTGCGATTGTTTTAGCACTTGGCTCGATCTGAGTACGTACATAAGCAAAAGCCTGAAGCAAAGTAATCCCTAATGTTAAATAGCGAGTAATCTGATTCATTTTTTGACGACCACTTTCCCCTTCTTTCTGCATCTTTTGGAAGTAAGGAACCGCGATGCCCAGCAATTGAACAACAATGGATGCCGAGATATATGGCATTACCCCTAAAGCAAAGATAGCCGAACGAGAGAATGATCCCCCCGCAAACATATCCAATAAGCCCAATAAACCCTCTTTTTGACCGGAAGCCAAAGCATGAGGATTTACACCTGGTAATACCACGTGACATCCAATACGGTAAATCAAAAGAAAAAGTAAGGTATTTAGAATACGCGTACGTAAATCATCGATTTTCCAAATATTGGTTAAGGTTGTGATTAGTTTCTTCATTTATTAAATTTTAACGATAGAACCGCCTGCAGCTTCAATAGCTTTTTGAGCAGAAGCAGTAAACGCGTGCGCTGTTACTTCAACTTTAGCTTTCAATTCACCGCGCCCCAAGATTTTTACTTTGTCATTTTTAGACACTAATCCATGAGCTTTCAATGCATCGAAATCTACAGCTGTCAAATTGAATTTCTCGATCAACGCTTGCAAAGTATCCAGGTTGACACCATTGTACTCCACACGGTTGATGTTTTTGAAACCAAATTTAGGTACACGACGTTGCAAAGGCATCTGACCACCTTCGAAACCAATTTTCGTAGAGTGACCTGAACGAGAACCAGCCCCTTTGTGACCACGTGTAGAAGTACCACCACGACCAGAACCAGTACCACGGCCAATACGTTTGCTACTTTTTACTGCACCTTTTGCAGGTTTTAAATTACTTAAGTTCATTTTTAAACTAAATTGTGCTAGCCCTTCGCTCTCACTAAACAGGTACTAGCGATTAAAAAATAATTATTATTAATAACAAGTAATGGAAAGAGCCCAAAGACCCTTTCCATATGCTAATATTAAATAGTTTCGATAGCTACTAAATGGTTTACTTTACGTACCATTCCAATGATTGCTGGAGTAGCTTCAACTTCTACTGAGTGGTTGATTCTTTTCAAACCCAATGCCTCAATAGTTTTCTTTTGGCGCTCGCTTCTGTCGATAACGCTCTTTATCTGGGTGATTTTGATTTTTGCCATGATAATTAACCGTTAAATACTTTATTCAAATCGACACCGCGGTGTTGTGCCACTGTATATGCATCACGCATGTTTGCTAAAGCAGTTACAGTTGCTTTTACCACGTTGTGTGGGTTAGAAGAACCTAATGATTTAGCCAATACGTCTTTGATACCAGCAGACTCCAATACTGCACGCATTGCACCACCTGCCAAAACTCCTGTACCGGCAATAGCTGGTTTAACCAAAACCGAACCACCAGAATATTTACCATATTGCTCGTGAGGAACAGTACCTTTGATTACAGGAACTTTCACCAAATTTTTCTTAGCGTCGTCGATACCTTTAGTAATTGCCTCAGTTACCTCTTTAGCTTTACCTAAACCGTAACCAACAATACCGTTTTCATCACCTACTACAACAATTGCAGAGAAGCTGAAAGTACGACCACCTTTAGTAACTTTCGCTACACGTTGGATACTTACTAAGCGATCCTTTAATTCGATTTCGCTTGATTTTACTCTTTTTATATTGCTTAATGCCATTTCTTTCTATGATTAAAAGTCTAAACCGCCTTCGCGAGCACCTTCAGCCAAAGATTTGATACGGCCATGGTATAAGTACCCATTACGGTCAAAAACTACTTTATTAATACCTGCTGCTAATGCTTTCTCAGCAACCAATTTACCTACAGCTTTAGACTGCTCAACTTTGTTACCAGATGCAACAAATTCTTTTGACAAGCTAGATGCAGCAACTAATGTTTTACCTGCATTATCGTCAATGATTTGTGCATAGATACCTTTGTTACTTCTAAAAACCGATAAACGTGGACGTTCAGACGTTCCAGCAAGGTTTTTTCTGATTCCTTTTTTGATTCTCTCTCTACGAGATGCTTTTTGTCCTGCCATGATTATTATTTTTTAGCTGATTTACCTGCTTTTCTTCTCAACACTTCACCTTCAAACTTGATACCTTTTCCTTTGTAAGGTTCTGGTTTACGGAAGCCACGGATTTTAGCCGCTACCTGACCGATCAATTGTTTGTCAGCACATTCTAAAGTGATTGTAGGGTTTTTACCTTTTTCAGCAGTAGTTGATACTTTAACCTCTTTTGGCAATACAAAGACAATCTGGTGAGAGAAACCTAAAGTTAACTCTAATACGTTACCAGTACTTGTCGCACGGTAACCTACACCGACTAACTCTTGCGTAGTTTTGTAACCTTCAGTCACACCTTGAACCATGTTAGCCAACAGGGAACGGTATAGACCGTGTAATGCTTTGTGTTTCTTTTGATCAGTTGGACGTGTTACGACGATGTTACCTTCTTCTTGAGCAACATTGATGTCACGATCAACTTGTTGTGTTAATTCGCCTTTAGGACCTTTTACTGATACTAAGTTTTTGTCTGAAATAGTAACAGTTACCCCTGCAGGGATAGCGATAGGCGCTTTTCCAATTCTTGACATTTCTTTGTGTTTTTACCTAGATTAATAAACGTAACATAAAACCTCGCCACCAACATTTTGAAGTCTAGCTTCTTTGTCTGTCATTACACCTTTAGATGTTGACAAGATAGCGATACCTAAACCATTCAAAACACGAGGCATAGTTTCAACACTTGCATACTTTCTTAAACCAGGTTTACTCACACGTGTCAACGTACGAATAGCCGGAATTTTGCTAATTGGGTTATATTTCAATGCGATTTTGATCGTACCCTGTACGCCATTCTCATCGAATTTGTAATTAGCAATGTAACCTTTGTCAAAAAGAACTTTAGTAATTTCTTTTTTAAGGTTCGATGCAGGAATTTCAACAACCCTGTGGTTGGCCTTGATGGCATTCCTTACTCGTGTAAGGTAATCCGCAATTGGATCTGTAGTCATTATATATGAAATTTGCGACAGCGGTTTCCCTCCCAACCATTGGTCTGGGACCTGCTATCTGTTAAACAATTTTAAAATGCAAAAACCCGGCAATCCTAAGTAGAATTGCCCGGGCAAAATTAAGTATTTTTTTTAAATTACCAAGAAGCTTTTTTCACCCCTGGGATCTTGCCATCTAAAGCCATCTCACGGAAAGTTACACGAGAGATACCGAATTGACGCATATATCCTTTAGGACGACCAGTCAATTTACAACGGTTGTGTAAACGTACCGGAGAAGCATTTTTAGGTAATTTATCTAATGCAACGTAATCGCCAGCAGCTTTTAATTCTGCACGTTTTGCCGCATATTTAGCTACCAATTTAGCGCGTTTTACTTCGCGTGCTTTTAATCCTTCTTTAGCCATTGTTATTAGTATTTTGATTTTTAAATGGTAAACCGAATTGCTTCAACAATTCTAAAGCTTCAACATCATTTTGAGCAGAAGTCACAAAAGTGATATCCATACCTTGGATCTTGTTGATTTTATCAATGTTGATCTCAGGGAAAATGATTTGTTCAGTGATACCTAAGTTATAGTTACCACGTCCGTCGAAACCTTTATCGTTGATACCGCGGAAGTCACGAATACGTGGAAGCGATACGGCTACCAAACGATCCAAGAATTCGAACATGTTGTTATCACGTAAAGTAACACGTGCCCCTACAGGCATACCTTTACGTAATTTAAAGTTTGAAATATCTTTTTTCGATTTCGTAGCAACGGCTTGTTGACCTGTAATTAAAGTCAATTCAGCGATAGCGTTATCGATTAATTTTTTGTCAGCTGTTGCAGCTCCTACGCCTTGTGAAACAACGATTTTCTCAAGTTTGGGAACCTGCATAATACTTTTATACTGAAATTTTTCTTGAAGTGCTTTACGGATTTCCTCCGCATATTTCACTTTTAATCTTGGTACGTAAGTCATTATTTAATTTCCTCCCCTGATTTTTTAGCGTAACGAACTAATTTACCATCTGCATTTAACTTACGGCCTACACGGGTAGTTTCACCTGTTTTAGGATCGATAACAGCTAAATTAGAGATGTGAATACCAGCTTCTTTCTCAATGATACCACCATTAGGATTAGCTGCACTTGGTTTAGTGTGTTTTTTTACGATGTTAGCGCCTTCAACGATAGCTCTATTTTTATCCACTAAAACAGTTAATACTTTTCCTTGAACACCTTTAGAGTTACCAGCGATAACTTTCACTAAATCACCTTTTTTAATTTTGATTTTGTGCGTAGTCGTTTTTGTTTTCTTGATTGCCATAATTATAAAACCTCCGGTGCTAGTGATACAATTTTCATGAACTGTTTCTCACGCAATTCTCTGGCAACAGGGCCAAAGATACGTGAGCCACGTGGCTCATCATTATTATTTAATAATACAGCGGCGTTGTCATCAAAACGGATATAAGAACCATCTTTACGACGGATTTCTTTTTTCGTTCTAACTACTACTGCTTTAGAAACGGAACCTTTTTTCACGTTTCCTGAAGGCATAGCGCTTTTCACCGATACAACAATCTTATCTCCGATTGATGCATAACGCTTACGCGTACCGCCCAATACACGGATTACTAAAACTTCTTTAGCACCGCTATTGTCAGCTACATTAAGTCTTGATTCTTGTTGTACCATGTTATTTAGCTCTTTCTATAATTTCAACTAATCTCCAGTTTTTTGTTTTACTCAGCGGACGAGTTTCCATGATTAATACCGTGTCGCCGATACCGCAGGTATTAGTTTCGTCATGAGCTTTAAATTTAGTAGTTTTTTTAACGAACTTACCATAGATAGGGTGTTTTACTTTACGTTCAACAGCCACGACGATAGACTTGTCCATTTTGTTGCTAACTACTAAGCCGATTCTTGTTTTTCTTAAATTTCTTTCCATTTCGACTTTAAATTTTACGCCTCAGAGGCTGTTTCGTTTTTAGCTGCAGCTTTGCGTGCACTGATCTCTGTACTGATACGAGCGATAGTTTTGCGTGCTGCTTTGATCACGTTAGGGTTCTCAATAGCTGAAACAGCATGTGCAAATTTCAATTTTGTAAGGGCTGCTTTCTCCTCTACAAGACGAGCTGCTAAGTCCTCATTAGATAATTCTAAAATTTCTGAATTTTTCATGTTTTTTCAGTTGTTATTTGGGTTATCATCTGTTTATATATAGCGTTAGGGGTAACGGCCCTAACGCTTAAATGATGACATTACCAAGATTTTTATGCTTCAACGTAGTCTCTACGAATCACAAACTTAGTTTGAACCGGAAGTTTTTGAGCTGCAAGGCGTAAAGCTTCTTTGGCAATTTCCAAAGGCACACCTTCTGCTTCAAATAACATACGGCCTGGGCGTACTACTGCTACCCAGTATTCTGGAGCACCCTTACCTTTACCCATACGTACCTCTGCAGGTTTTTTCGTAACAGGTTTGTCAGGGAAAATACGAATCCAAACTTGACCTTCACGTTTCATATAACGTGTAACCGCAATACGAGCTGCCTCGATTTGACGGCTAGTGATCCATGCTTGCTCCATTGTTTTGATACCGAAAGAACCGAAAGCTAACTCCGCTCCACGAGAAGCGTTACCTTTCATGCGGCCTTTCTGCATCTTTCTGAACTTCGTTCTTTTTGGCTGTAACATGTTCGTATACTTTTTAAATCTGCTTCTTCAGCAGGTTTTTGTTGTAATCTAAATAAACTCTATTAATCTTTTTTCGGACCACGGTTATTTCCACCACGGTTGTTTCCACCACGGTTGTTTCCACCGCGACCACCTTTGTTACGGTTGTCACGACGTTCGCCACCACCTTCGTGGTTGCCACGTGATTTTACACCAGATGCTTGACCAATGTTTGGAGATAAGTCACGTTTACCGTAAACCTCACCTTTACAGATCCAAACTTTGATACCGATTTTACCGTATGTAGTCAATGCTTCAGCTAAAGCGTAGTCGATATCAGCACGCAATGTGTGTAAAGGAGTTCTTCCTTCTTTGTATTGTTCAGTACGTGCCATTTCAGCACCACCTAAACGACCTGAACACATGATTTTGATACCTTCTGCACCCATACGCATCGTAGAAGCGATTGAAGTTTTCATTGCACGACGGAATGAAATACGCGCCTCTAATTGCTTAGCGACACCTTCAGCTACTAACTTAGCATCTAACTCAGGGCGTTTGATCTCGAAAATGTTGATTTGAACATCCTTTTTAGTCAGTTTTTTCAACTCTTCTTTGATCTTGTCAACTTCTTGACCACCTTTTCCGATAACGATACCTGGACGAGCAGTGTGAATTGTAACAGTGATACGTTTTAAAGTTCTTTCGATAACAACTTTAGCTACACCACCTTTTGCAATACGAACAGAAAGATATTTTCTGATTTTTTCGTCTTCAACTAATTTATCGGAATAGTTTTTACCTCCGAACCAGTTAGAATCCCAACCTTTGATGATTCCTAATCTGCTACCTATTGGATTTGCTTTTTGTCCCATTTCTCAATAAATTAGTTTTGTTCAACGTTTAATTTGCTATCAACTACCAACGTAACGTGATTTGAACGTTTACGAACTCTGTATCCGCGACCTTGAGGAGCTGGACGCAATCTTTTCAATTGACGACCGCCACCTACTGATACTTCTTTTACAATTAGTTCGCTTTCTTCCACTGATTTACCTTCGTTTTTGGCTTCCCAGTTTTTGATTGCAGATAATAATAATTTTTCTACACGAGCAGCAGCTTCTTTACTAGAGTGTTTCAAAATGTATAATGCATTTTCAACACGCTGGCCACGAATTAAGTCTACCACTAAACGCATCTTACGAGGCGAAGTAGGGCAGTTCAATAATTTGGCATCCGAAGCTCCACCTTGTTGAGCTTTCTCTTGCTCTTTGCGTTGTCTAATTAAGACAGACTTTTTAAGTTTTTTTGTTGCTTCCATTACCTATTATTTTTTCTTTTCTGCGTGGCCTCTGAATGTACGCGTAGGCGCGAATTCACCAAGCTTGTGACCTACCATATTTTCTGTTACATAAACAGGGATAAATTTATTCCCGTTGTGCACTGCGAAGGTATGGCCAACAAAATCAGGTGAAATCATTGATCTACGAGACCATGTTTTGATAACTGACTTTTTGTTAGTTTCATTCATAGAAAGAACTTTTCTTTCTAAGTTGTGATCGATATAAGGACCTTTTTTAATTGAACGAGCCATTATTTTTTCCTTCTCTCAATGATGTAACGATTCGATGTTTTCTTCTTGTAACGTGTTTTGAAGCCTTTAGCTAATACACCTGTACGTGAGCGTGGGTGACCTCCTGAAGTACGGCCTTCACCACCACCCATTGGGTGATCTACTGGGTTCATCGCAACACCACGAACTCTTGGACGACGACCTAACCAACGTTTGCGACCTGCTTTACCTAACACTTGGTTAGATCTTTCATGGTTCGATACTGAACCAATTGTAGCAACACAAGTCAATAAGATCATACGTGTTTCGCCTGAAGGCAATTTGATGATGGCATATTTACCATCACGAGCAGACAATTGAGCATAAGTACCAGCCGAACGAGCAATTGAACCACCTTGACCAGGATTTAATTCAATGTTGTGGATGATAGAACCCAATGGAATGTTTGCTAATGGTAATGTATTACCAACTTCTGGGGCAACTTTATCTCCTGCAACTACAGTTTGACCAACTTGTAAACCAGCTGGAGCAATGATGTAGCGTTTTTCACCATCAGCGTAGTGCAACAATGCAATACGAGCAGTACGGTTTGGATCGTACTCAATAGTAGCTACTTTTGCAGGGATATCTTTTTTATCGCGTTTGAAATCAATTAATCGGTATACTTTTTTATGTCCCCCACCGAGATAACGCATAGTCATTTTACCGGAGTTATTACGACCACCTGATTTCTTGTTGATTTTTACTACTAACGATTTTTCAGGAACGTTTGTAGTAACATCAGAATAATCTGCGCCTATTCTGAAACGAGTACCAGGGGTTACCGGTTTGAATCTTTTAACTGCCATCTTAAATTATATAGTACTGTAAAAGTCAATAGTTTCGCCATCTTTAATCGTAATGATAGCTTTTTTATACTTAGGAGCTCTACCAGATACGAAACCTGCTTTTGTGTAACGGCTTTTCGCTTTACCTGCTACAACTGCAGTGTTTACAGCAAGAACTGTCACACCGAACATAGCTTCAACAGCTGATTTAATCTGGATTTTGTTTGCTCTGTGATCTACTTTGAAAGCGTAACGGTTTAATTTCTCCGTTAAGATAGAAGCTTTCTCAGTCAAGATAGGTTTTTTGATAATTTCCATATTACTTAGCTAATGCTTCCTCCAAAGTTTTAACAGAATCTGTTGTTAACAATAATTTTGTTGCATTTAATACATCATATGTATTCAAATCAGAAGCAACAATAACTTTTGCTTTTTTCAAGTTTCTGCTTGATTTATAAACAATTTCATCGTAAGCTGGCAATACCAATAAGGTTTTCTCATCAGCTACGTTCAACGCATTTATCAAAGCAACATAGTTTTTAGTTTTGATCGCATCGAATTTTACTTCATCCAATACGACAATGTTATTATCTTTTGCTTTGTATGACAACGCTGATTTACGAGCTACTTGTTTCAATTTTTTATTCAATTTGAACGAGTAGTCACGAGGTTGAGGACCGAATACACGACCACCACCATTAAACAATGGAGATTTGATAGAACCCGCACGAGCACCACCAGTACCTTTTTGTTTGTGTAATTTACGAGTTGAACCCGCGATTTCATTACGTTGTTTAGATTTGTGAGTTCCTTGGCGTTGGTTCGCTAAGTATTGTTTCACATCCAAATAGATCGCATGATCGTTAGGCTCTAACCCAAATACCGACTCAGGAAGTTGCACCTTGGCACCTGTTTCTTTACCTGATAAATTTAAAACTTTAACTTCCATCTCTACTATTTGTCTACGATTACATAAGAACCTTTAGCTCCTGGAATGGAACCACTAACAACGATAAGGTTTTGCTCAGCGTAAACTTTCAACACCTGTAAGTTTTGAACTTTAACTCTGTCACCACCTGTACGACCAGCCATGCGCATACCTTTAAATACGCGTGAAGGCCATGATGAAGCACCTAATGAACCTGGAGCACGCAATCTGTTGTGCTGACCGTGAGTCGCACCACCTACACCACCAAATCCATGACGTTTCATTACACCTTGGAAACCTTTACCTTTTGAAGTACCGACTACATCTACGAATTCGCCCTCCTCGAAAAGTGTAACGTCAACTACGTCACCAAGTTGTTTTGCATCTGGGAAAGTTTTAAACTCTACCAACTTACGCTTAGGCGTTGTGTTTGCTTTCGCAAAGTGCCCTTTCAAAGGTGCTGTCGTGTTTTTCTCCTTAGCTTCGTCGAAACCAAGTTGAATTGCCGAGTAGCCGTCCTTTTCTTCCGTACGTATCTGCGTAACCACGCACGGCCCAGCCTGAATCACTGTACAAGGAATATTCTTTCCTTCAGCGTTAAACAGGCTTGTCATTCCTACTTTTTTTCCAATAATACCTGACATGTTGTAAATTAATTAATTAAAAGTCCTTCGAAGCAGTAGGGCTTCGCTCAAGACACACTATTCCCATTAAGGGACTGCAAAGTTACAAACATTTTTATAACTGTCAAATAATTAGTGAATTATTTTTTTTATTTTCTAATTTCCTCCTTACGCTGGTTTTATTCTCCCGATCAGACAACTCACACCACACCGCACAATTCATTCACCAAAAAAATAAAAAAACAAGATTTCATTTTCTCTGCTGCCATACAGCTGTCATATCTTCGGCTAATTTTGAACTGTCTTAATAATGGAAGACAATTCATCCAGATTAAAATTTGAACACTTAAAATACGATAATCATGAAAACAGAAATCATTTCCAAGAACGAGCTGCTTGCACATTGGTTGGGCCACAGAAATTTAACAAGACAAACGATCGAAAAATTTCCGGAAGAAGCACTTTTCACGTATAAAGTAGAAGGCATGCGGACATTTGCCGAAATGATCCAGGAGCTTTTGGGTATCGCGGTTCCCGGGCTACAGGAAATTGTCGCTAACGAAAGCGGTGAACTTAACGAGAAATTCAACTATACAACCAAAGCGCAATTGTTGCAAGCCTGGGATGAAGCTACTCCGCAGATCAGCGCACTATTTGACAAAATTTCGGAAGAACGCTTCTCCGAAGAATTTAACTTATTTGGTCAATACAAGTCACCGATTATTCACAGCATACTCTATTTCATTGACAACGAAATCCACCACCGTGGTCAAGGATTTGTATACCTACGTCTGCTTGGTGTCCAACCACCGTTTTTCTGGGAACGGGATTAATTGTTAGATGAGATCGGAGATTTTAGTATTACTGGTTGCAGACGCTCTACATATTATTGGCAACCTGCCAATTTATTATCATTAATATCTTAGACCTTGTTATTATATAAGGTACTTGTTCGGATTGCATCCAAAATTCCGGACAGGTACCTTTTTTAGCAATCCGACAGAGGGAGCCCCAAGCCCCCTAAACTCAGATTAAACCTGTTCGAGTGCTGCCTCCAGCAATTGCTTTACGGTTCCTTTTAGCGATTCCGGCTCTATAATCTTTCCTTTATCGGCAAACATCATGTACCAGCGTGCAAATCCACGCTCAACATGGATGCTTTCAAAGTGCATTTCAACATAACTGTCAGTAACTACTTCCTTTTGAAATCCAAAGTAATGACGATCCCATTCCATATACCTCGCCATCTCTCTGTTCACCTGAACTACCACTTTAGTTGTTGGCATCTCGTGCCGTTTATTCAGAAAAAAAGAAAGTTCGGGGTGTTCTTTTCCAAAACCATCAGCGAGCTTCCGGATATTGCTGATCCGGTCCAGACGAAATTGCCGGTAGTCATTGCGGAGTTTACAATAAGCAAGGACATACCAAAACTTACTTTCCACAAAAATACCCACCGCCTCAATCTCCCGTTTTTCTGGTGTTTTGTCTGACGGTTTGGAATAATAAATTTCCACACATTTTTTTTCCGCTATACTTTCTATAAGTGTATTTGTACCATGGGTCAATTTCTCATTGAACTGATGGCGGCCGCCTCGAACAAGAAAATTGTCACCCAACAAAGCAACATGTTCCTTTTCATTCCCTCTCAAAATAGCCTTCATCTTGAGCATAGCTGTGGTAAAATGGTGGGCGAGATTCTTATCTGTATACTTCTCAACCAATTTTTCAGCAGCGACAAAACTCAGGGCCTCCTCGCGGCTAAATTGCAGGGGCGGCATTTTATATCCTTCGACCAAGGAATAGCCATTTCCTGCTTCGCCATAAATAGGTATTCCCGCCTGCATGAGGGAGCGGATATCGCGATAGATGGTCCGCAGGCTTACCTCATATTTTTCTGCCAGCGCAGCGGCAGTCACCACAGGCTTTGCTTGCAGGTGCATATAAATAGCAAGGATACGGTCAAATCTTTTCTGAATGTCGGTCATAGGGATAAAGATACGAGTTATTCATTTTTTCTAACGTAGAAAAACACGCTCAAAAGCAGGTGATGTTTAATATTTTTCCAAATTCATCACTCATATCCCGAGCAAATTCCTTTAAATTGACCACTAACCCAGCCTTTGAATCGACAGAAAACACATGAATTAAACAAGTATTTTGTTCAATCAACTCTATCACGTCATTCTTAAACCCAACTAAAGTAATTGCTTTAGGCGAATAATCTGGCCATTGTTTGACTGCTGACAATAATGCCTATTCTGAGAATGACCAAAAACGAGTAAAGAAGTCGCTAAAGAGATAAATTCTTGCTCCGCAACTGGAGTTACTACGGCCTGATTGAAAAAATTAGATATAAAGCGAATAGGGCGGGGATCAATATCATCGTCCTTTTGAATTCCATTCGTCCCTCCTGTTCACACTGTCCTTTAAAAAGAAAATAATCTTTGAACACCATTAAGTTGCTTACATCGAAATACTTTTGTATCTTAACGATACTAACCAATTTTTCAAAAAAATATGCTAATCAACAAAAGCATAAACCTTAAATATCCGTATCATTTAGCACAACGCCATACCGCCCCCAAAGGACTGTACTTTAATTTTCTGACGGCGGAGGATCCTATTCTTTGTACTAAAAATCAGTATATCGCCAGTAAAAAAATAGGCAGCCATTCTTTTTTGGAAATAGCCGGACATTTTGAAGAAGACTGGAACTTTAATATCCGCAATAGCGAGACTACGCTCTGGCTGGCTTTCCAATTTCACGGTTCTTCTTCCATAAAAGGCTTTAGTCAAGCCACTTTAGTCCATCAGCAATACTTGGGCTACTTTAATACAGATCAAGAAATCAGCTATCAGATAAAAGCTGGTAAAGTCGCCATGATCCTGATCGGAGTTGAAATAGAAGATTCCAGCTCCTTAGCACTGGAATGGAATACCCTGCAACTGGACAGGCTACAGGTAACACAGGTATTAGCCATGGAAAAGATTGGCTACCGCATCAGAAAAGTCCTCGACCTTATCCAACAGGCCAAATCCTCGGCCTATTCATTAAGTGTCAGGCTACAATTTTATACAAGCAATATCATTGAGCTTTATCATAGGGACCTGACCGAACAGCGCAAATCGGCTCAACAGGAGGATATCTCGCTCCTACATCGGGCAAAGGCCTATATCTATGCACATTATATGGATGAGGGACTAAAAGTCGATACCATCGTTAAAGCCCTTCTAACGAGCAAGACCACACTTTGCCGCGTATTTCAAGAGAACAACCTTACTGTCAATGCGGCAATTCGGACCATACGCATCTATAAAGGACGTGAAATGCTCCGTACCTCCAACGATTCCGTCGATATGATCGCTTTCAGATTACAGTTTTCGACGGCCAAATATTTTATTAAAACTTATGTCCACTACTTTGGCCACACTCCGGCCATGGAGCGCAAACTACACCCGCCGCCTATGGAACCTAAATACGCTTATAAAAGCGATGGATAAAATTTATTTTAAGCTCTTCAGAAGCTTCCTTTTCCCTTAAGGGTATGCAAAATACCCCAAGGGGGATTTACTTTACCACACTGGAGATGCAAATCTTCCTCAGGGATACGCAAAATGCTCCAAGGAAAATTCACTTTACTCCACTGGAGATGCAAATCTCTCCCAGGGGTACGAAAAATACTCCAAGGGAAATTTACTTTGCACCACTGGATGTGCAATTCTCCCTTAAGGGATCACAAAATCCTCCAGAGGGAATTTGCTTTACTCCACCGGAGGTGCAATTCTCGCTTAAGAGGTTACAAAATCTTCCAAGGAAAATTTACTTTACTCCACTGGATGCGCAATTCTCCCTTAAGGGATCACAAAATCCTCCGGAGGGAATTTACTTTACTCCACAGGAGGTGCAATTCTCGCTTAAGAGGTTACAAAATCTTCCAAGGAGAATTTACTTTACACCAGAGGGGGCGTAGTTTTCCCTCAAGGGAATTCAAAAACTCCTTAGGGGAATTTACTTTTCTCCTAAGATCAGGTCAACAAAACTTTCCCCCCAAAATATGACTCCATTCTGCAAAAAACGCCATTTTTTCAGAATATATTATTCCAATTCGATAAATAAAAGGGGTAAAATTGTCCCAAAAAGAATTTTCTGCTTTTTGCATTTTGGGACAATTTTACCCCTTCCACGTCCTCTCCACTGTCGTATGTTTGTATCGTTGCTAGCACAATAATTTATTTTAAACTTTTAACATTTAAAAATTATGAGTCAATTAACAATTAACGAAAAAGACCAGACTGATGTACAATTAATGCAGTTTGCGGAGCAGATCGCCACGAAGATGGCCCAGGAAGCTATCTTGTTCCCAACGCCGGTACCCTCATTGACAGTATTGGAATCCGCACTCGCCGCATTCCGCAACTCCGCAACTGAGGCGGCTTACAGAGACACCAGGGCAATTATGGTCCGTAAACAAAAAAGAGAGGAACTGGTCTACGTACTTAAAGAGCTCGGCAAATATGTGGATACCATCGCAGGCAACGACGACACGATCGTACTGGCGGCCGGTTTCAATATCAAAAAAACAAGCTCCTCTTATGCCGGCCTAGTGCGAAAGGCACAGCGCCCCGTTGCCGAACCAAGCCATGTAGGCAGTGGACGGATTACGCTAAAAACAGATGCCTGGCCCGGAGCGAGAATGTACCAATACCAGTACAGACACAAAGGAAGCGAACTGGAATGGACATCCCAGCTCAGCTCAAAAAGTACCTGTATCATTGAAGGCCTGGAAACATTCAGGGAATATGAATTTAGGGTCACCTATATCGGCATTGATCCGACACCAAACTACAGCGATGTGACCAGCAGCTTTGTACTGTAGTCGCTAGGGCCCACATCGCCGGCTTCCTCTGGCCTGACACGTTAAGGACTCGAGGAAGCCGCATTTTCCTGGATAAATATAAACTTCCGCCAGCGGAGGTATAAATCAACAGATACCAGCGTATAGACTACGTTAACAGAAAGAACAGATTTGGAAAAAACACCGCCATTTTCTATCTTGATGCGGGAAGGACTAAAAAGACCGGTCAAAACAGTTAAAATGGCGGTAATTCCAGATATCCATACCACTACAATTATGAAAGAAATCGTCAGAGAACACCAGCTAAGGCCAATCGTCCTCCGCTTTCACCTTGATAAGCCCCGCTCGGATTTTGAAAAAAAGGGCCTCGATGCCCACTACCTCATGCACGACCTCACCTGGGATATGCTTCAATCACTCAAAGAGCAATATCGGATACTGGAAGAGATTGATTATGAAGTAGCCGAACTTGAATATCTATTGCTGCCCATTGAACAGGACCTAGATATACTGGAAGTCATGCTTAAGATCAAAGCGCCTTCGGTCCTCCCTTTCGATGAACATGATGACGGCACAAAAATCAACATCAATATCGGGGAGTTCTTTAAGGGGGTAATCTACCACAACCAACAGATACAGGATCTCCACGATGAGGTTTCCGAAGCATACCGATGGTTTAATGCTCATTTTGAGATGATCTATGAAAAAGAAAGCTGGATAGACGAACAGCTCTGGGAGGATGTCAATCAGATCTATCACCATTATCTGGAGGCTCAGGTCGATATTGTCTCACTAGACCGTGACCAGGAGGAATTTAAAGAGGCTTTGTCCCAAGTCATCGAACTGCAGGATAGGTACAACGACTACGGACAGGTTCTATTTGCCTCCTTCAACGCGCTTCAGGCCAGATCGGAAGAATGTTACAGAAGGACCGAGATTGTCAACAAGGGACTGGATGAACTGCATAAAAACCTGAAATAGGCTTCTTACAGAGAGTTATATTTCCAAAGATTCACTCCAGCACTGGATAAAACAAAAAAAATCACATTCCAATTAGTTGGACCGTGATTTTTTTTTCTTGAATTCCTAACGAAAGTGATTATTGCTTTGTTCCCTCAAAATAAAATTCTACATCGCTGCTAGCTTCAGACTCTGTGCTTATCTGAATATTCTTATCATCAAGTTTATAGGTAATTGACCCCATGGGTCCCTGACCGGAGATATGGATATTGGATACGTTTTGTACAGGAAATGTTTTAGCAGTAGCTCTACTATAGGCCTCACCTGTTTTCACTGTCGCCTTCACTTTGCCATCATCCACCTTGGTAACATTGACAATCGCGTTAAAATATTCAGCATCACCGCCGATGACCATCTTTCCTTTAAAAGAGCCTACAATGGCATCTATTTTTCCCGAAACGATAGGTTCATTCTTATCTTTGCTACATCTGACAAAGATCATTGACACCATTGCCGCTAGGCAAAGGATCATTAGGTTTTTGTTAATTGTTTTCATCTTTTGCATATCTATATAAACAAAAGTAGATATACACAGGGGGGCGAACAATACCACGAAATAGGGTAATTTACCCTCCCAATTTTAGGGTAGTCACCACAAGCAAGGGGTTAGAGTAAATTTTCCTTAAAGAGTATTGTCAGCAGCTCAGCAGTATTTTTTACGGTAAATTTTTGAATCAGATTTTTTCGATAGGTATCTACTGTCAATGGGCTCAGGAATAGTTTTTCGGCAATTTGCGCACTTGTTTTTCCCTCTGCCAGTAACTGCAACACCTGTTTCTCGCGCATCGTCAGTGAAGGTAGTTGTCGGGATGGTGCGGCGGCTATGAGCCGTTGCGTTGCCCCACATAAGCCCATACTGCCTTGAGAAACTTTCTGAATACAGGCTATAATTTCCTCTGCATCGGCACTTTTTAGAATATATCCTGCAGCACCATTGGCAAGCATCTGCAGAATGCTATTGCGCGCCATATGATTACTAAAGCCAACGATGATAAGCTCGGGATAATTCTTTTTGAGTTCGCCACATAGATCGATACCGTTCGTATCGGGCAGGGCAATATCCAATAAGAGCAGATCTATCTGATCCTGCTTCAAAAAATCGGTCAGCGCCCGACCCAGTGAAAATCCAAGCACCCGGCCGTATGACAGATTTTCTTTTAAAAATGATTTGATTCCTTCGATGGCAATTGGATGATCATCCAAGATAGCCAATGTTTTTTGCTCCTCAGACATTGATTTCAATATTGACACTTGTTCCCGCCCCTGGCTGTGACGAGATATTCATTTTTCCATTTAAATACTCTACCCTCATTTGTACATTCTTAAGTCCCATTCCCCGTTTAGCTCCCACAACCTCCCCTACGTCAAATCCTTTGCCATTGTCATCTACACCGATCAAAAAGCCTTGCTCATTTTGTAGGCATTGCACGATAATTTGATCTGCGTCCCCATGTCGAATGGCATTATTGATCAGCTCCTGAATGATACGATAAATATTCAACTGCATATTCTCCGCAATAGTGCTGGAGAGGCCATTGCACTGCAGCTCAATGACAACAGCGCCATGCTGCATCAAAGTACAGAGATCTTCTAGGGCTACCGATAACCCCGAGCGTGATAAGTTTTCAGGCATCATATTATGTGCTATCAGTCTGACATCAGAGATCATCTGATCCAGCTGAGATTTTATCCCATCCAATACCGGCAGATTGTCTTCGGAAGAGACCTGAAGTCTCATGGCAGTCAAATGCCCGCCAAGTCCATCATGCAAATCACGGGCAACCCGATGACGTTCCAGTTCCTCCCCCTCCAAGAGCGCTTTGGTCACTTGAAGTTCTTGCTGCTGTGCCAACAGTTCCAGGTCGCGTTGTGCCCTCTTCCTGTGCTGACGATATAAATAGACAGACAAGACGAGCAACAACAGCAAGACCAAAGAAAATATACCCAATATATAATTATATAAACGCTGGTTTTTCTGTTGAAGTACAGTCTCCCTCTGTTCAAACTCCAGTCTCATGATTTTCTCGTTCTTCTCAGCTGTTCTAAATCTGGTCTCCAGGCCAGCTATTTCACTTTTATAAGCCACTTGTGCCAAGCTGTCTTTAATGGCAACATGTTTCCCAAGCCATTTATAAGCATTTGGGTAATCGTTTAATTTGGCATAGGTATTAGACAAATCTTTAGCAATTTGTTGCATATTACTTGTCATATCATAAGGCATATCCCGCATGACAATCTTAAGCTCCTTCAATGCAAGTTCATATTTTCCCAAACTATAAAAGATATTAAACTTCTGATAATGCATCATGCCTATCTCATAAGGCATATTTAGCTGTTCCGCAATTTTCAGCGCTTTTTCGACGACCTGAAGCGCTTTCGGAAAATCGTTCTTTGCGCAATAATACATACTGGCTGTTTCACCATAATTCAGATGTGCCAAAGACTCCTTTAGCGTATCTAAAATTCGCTCCGATTTTAAAAGATAGGATTTCGCTAAGTTAAGTTCGCGAGATTCTACATATTCACGTGCTAAATTTAATAATGATATAGCATGTCTCTCTTTTGAAAGAGGGTATTTCTCATAGAGTTCAAGTCCTTTTTTAAAATAATAAATTCCCCTTTCTGTATCGCCGATCTCCTTAAGAGCGGAACCAATAGCCTGGTAGGATTTTGCAGCTTGATTATAATCCTTCTGTTTGATTGCTGCGGGAATTATTTTATCAATCTGGATCTGCACCATGCTTTTCCGATCATCTTTATGATCAATAATCATAGCATAATTCCACCAGGCTTTCACCCAAAATTCATAAGCTTCCTGGGTATTAAATTTCTCCAGCATAACCGCAGCCTGCCGGTAAAGCTGCTGACATTCATCGGTCTCCCCCGCGGTCATAAAAATATGTGAAGCCCGATAGTATGTATATAAAGCCTTCAGGTATGACTGCTTTGCACATAATTTTTGTGCTTCACCCAAATAGCGCAGAGCAGTGACTGAATCTTTTTTTTCGAACATCGATTGATTCGCGATCAAAAGAGCTGCTCTCGCTCTCAGGCTATCATTCTTAACGGTATTGAATACATTCCACAGACTGTCAATGGAACCGGTAGACGGTCCGCTCTGCTGTAATGCAAAAACAGATAAAAGCATGTTGCACAGCAGTATCGTAAGAAAAACAAGTTTTTTCATCTATTCAGCTTGATATTGACAGATTGGTCTATTTCTATCACACAAAATGCAAAAAAAAGATAATATATTGTTGTTTTCCGACGACATTTAATACAACTGTACTTGTTCTATCTGCTTGATAATATCATTGCCCAAATCCATCAGATCAATTAATGAAGTAAAACAAGACATAGAACCGGGATCGTTCAGATACATAAACTCCGATCAACTACTTTAAAGCCCTTTCAAGTGCCCCACAGCGGTTCTGGCGGCAACAATACGATAATGATAAGTTATGTATAGTTCATATGACTGGAATTCATTCTTTTAAAATGGAGCTAGCTTGCCTAGCCCGCTATACATTGATAATATCCTTACTGTTTGATCACTTTTTCGCCATTGAGCATTCGGTTATATCTAATCAGCGCCTCTACGTAATAATAGTCGGCATAAGTCAATGGTACATCTACCTCAGTTTTATGTGGAATAGAACCGACACTGTGTTTCAATATATAACCACCAGCTTCTTTATAGTCCGCTTTGTACGGTTTAGAAGAAAGTGACTTTAACATCTGCTCGGCTTTGGAAATGTACAATTGGCTTTCACTACCTTTTGTATACTGTGCCAATTCCAGCAAAGCTGAAGCGGTAACCGCTGCGGTAGAGACATCACGTAGATCCTTCTGATGATAGTACTTACTTTCTTTGGTCAGTTTATTTTGATCCATATCCCAATACGGAATCAGGTCCTTCGGAAGATTGGGATGATTAAGGTAAAACTTGGCGATATTCCGAGCTTGTTCCAAATATTTACTGTCACCGGTTTCGCGGTACATCATGGTGTAACCATATAGACCCCAAGCCTGTCCCCTTGCCCAGGCAGATTCATCAAATGCACCCTGAGCAGTCTTCCGGGATATGATACTGCCATCTTCTGGATTATAATCTACTACATGGTAAGAACTGTAGTCTTTCCGATAATGGTTGACCATTGTCGTATTTGCATGCTGAATAGCTATATCCCGAAATCTTTTATCTCCTGTTATTTTGGACACTTCAGTCAAAAATTCCAGATTCATCATATTATCGATGATAACGGGATAAGTCCACGGTTGCCCGTCCCAGTTCTTACCACCATCCCATGAACGGATGGTTTTCGGAGCTTCGTGAAAACGTGTTGCCAATGAAGCCGCACCAGTGCTTAGCACTTCTTTGTAAGCTGTAGAATCACCTGTCAAACGCAATGCATTACCAAAGCTGCAATATAGCATAAACCCAAGATCATGTGTTCCTTTATTGTTCTTCTCTTTTTCTAAATGATTTAGTTTCCGCTTTGCCTCATTCAACAACTTCTCGTCTTTTGTATATTCAAAAAGATAGAGCACAGTACCGGGATAAAATCCGGAGCACCACCAGCTAGAGCCCCAGTTGACATATTTCCCGTCTTTATACGTGGTGGGAATATCCGACTCCTGTATGGACGCGGCCAGATAGGTAATCTGTTTATGTGCGTCTTCAAGATTGGTTTGGACAAATTCCTTGTTAAGCCCCAATTTGGCTGTTGTTAAATTCTTCTGACTAGAACATGATATTGCCTGTAGACCAAGCCCGATCATTAACGCTCCTGAAATATAGTGTTGTACCTTCATATTAGTATTGAGTATTGAGATATGAGTATCAAGAATTTACTTAAACACGTCTAAGACCTACCTAGTATCTCTATTTTTTTTATTTTCTATCTGTTATCTATTTAGTATTGAGACTTGCGTATTGAGTTTTTACTTAATACGAGCCTAAGGCTTAACAAGTATCTTTATTTTTGTTTTTATCTTTATTTAGTGTTAAGCTATGAGTTTTGAATTTTTACTTATATAGTATGAGACCTATCTACTACCTCTATTTTGTTATTATTTAGATTATGAATAAAAGAACAAGGAATTAATAACTGACGTAATAATCTTTCGGAAACTGTTCCGCATTCCAGCATTTCTGCGATGTCCATTTCTGTGGAACACATGTCCAGAATTCATCCGTAGCAGGTAATCCTAACGGCAGGAACGACAGCGATGCCACATACATTGATCCGGCGTTAGTATAATAGTCAGCCAAATTTGACTGTTGGTCTCCAACCACTCCCATACGGAGCCATCCCGAAGGAGCAAAAGTTTTGTCAATATAGATGTGTCTGAGTACCGCCGTAAGGGCCGCCCTTACTTGACCTTTTGAGATATCTTCTGGCAATTTATCCTCTAAAGCTACTGCTGCCAGAGGTTGAAAGGCCGCATTCTTATAAGTAGACGACCGCCCAACGACCACATAGTGCCCTTCAGGCGATATCATCCGTTCTAAATGATGTGCATAACGCTGCATTCGCTTATATGCACGTTCATACATTTCCTTGTATTTTCCACCCGCAGAAATATTATGACGTAGTGATTCGACCTGCATACAATGGATCACATAGCCGTTATAATGATCAAAGCTAAAGCGTGCCCCATCACTATACCAGCCATCGCCAACATACCATTCCCGATCAAATTTATTGACTGCATAGTCTATTTTCTCACGCGCGCATTCCTCGCCTACACTATAAAGGAAGGTTTCGGTCATTGCAGCAAAAAGTAACCAGTTGCTTTCATTCGGTTTGATCTTACGCAATAGTTTGAATTCTTCGACAACCCTTTTTTGGGTTATCTGGTCCAATGGTTCCCATAGCGCTTTAGGTGCTCTCAGAAACGCTAAAGCCAAATGCGCTGCATCTACCAGGGTTTGCGATGAAGGTCCCCGCCATGTAAAGTAATCCGGAGATTTTGGATCCACACCATATTTGATACCCAATAAGGCTTGATCACGTAATTTTTTACGGAGTTTCCCCTCTTCTGAGCTGTCATCGGGTAATGCCAACCAAGGCGCCATTCCTGCCAACAATCGACCAAAAGCCTCGAGGTAACCCACCCCCGGATCTCTGCTATCAAAAGTAGGACTTACCTCCATCGGCATATTTTTGCGCCATTGTTGCTTACTGATATTATCCAATATAGGTGTGGCCATCTTGCTTAGTATTGATACCCAATAAGCGCGATCATTTCCCGTATAGCTTATACTTTCTTTATGTAAAACATTTGCCTTCACGTCCATCGGCAACAATGGTGTCAGTGCACCAATCCCAGCACCGCCTAATAATTTTAATACGGATCTTCTCTTCATCGATAATGGTTTATAAGTAATATGTGCTCAACAAGCACACACAAAACATTAAAAATCTTTATTTTAATACAGAAAAACAAGCTAAAAAGAATCAATCGCTCTGGCAAACGATTGCGCGAGCGATTGATCCGTAAATTTGTTACAAATCAAATCTTATTGCCATTTAGGATTCTGTACCAAATTCGGATTTAAGGACAATTCTGAGATAGGAAGCGGCCAGAGATAATCACGAGCGGGATCAAATTTTCTCGTCGCTGCTGTTTGTGCGATTACATATCCTTCAGGCGTAAGACTCACAACAGGTTGTTCCGCATATTCGCTTTTGAAAAACTGAATGCCTAACGTAGGTAATGGCAATACCTTTTCTGCAATTTTCCAACGGATAATGTCCCAATAGCGGTGTTCACCTTCCATTGCAAATTCGACTCTACGCTCTCTTCTAATTTCTTCTAATACATTCAATTGATGATCTAAAGCAAAAGCATTTGTCAATTTTGGCATTCCAGCACGCTCTCGAACGATATTCAACGATTTATTCAGGTCAGCATCTGAAATATTTCCATCTAGTTCATAAACTGCTTCTGCATATGACAACAACACCTCAGGATATCGAATAATTTTATGTTCATTAAAACTCGCTTGGTTCACCCAATCCGTATCATTAAAATATTTGAAGGTTTTATAGCCAGTTTGTGTAAATGAAAACATAGGCTGGTATTTAGAGCCATTGATATAAGTATCTCCGGTTTTAAAAACAGTCATTGCCAAACGAGGATCCCTATTTTCAAATTCCGTTAAGGTGCTTACACTAGGTTTATAATAAGGAGATCTATTTGCCCCATCTCTAGGTAGACCATCGATATATAAATAAGCGTCTACTAAATAACGCGTGGGAGTAATCGCACCTTGTTCTATATTCCGGCTATAATTGTGCGTTGATATTCTATCCGTCATATCTTTACCATATAAACGGGGTAATATGACTTCCTTATTTGCATAACCATTCCCTTCTTTTTGAAAAAGATAATAATAACTCTTTGCCGGGTCAGCTCCATAAGTAAAAAGCTTAAAATAGCCTGTTGAAATAATATCATTGGCCGTATTTTTCGCTAATGTCAGGTGCTTTTTTGCATCTCCAAACTGATGATACTTTTCAAAAGTCCCTTCAAAAAGCGCAAGTCTAACCTTAAGCGCCTGAGCAACACTCTTATTGATCCGCCCGTAATCAGTGGATTTTGTCGCACTTGCTTCAGGCAAATTTTGGATCGCGTAATCCAGGTCGCTATAAATCAGATTGACAACTTCGTCACGTGTTCCTCTTGGCGCTTGAAGCAATTCATCATTCAGATTTAATGTCCGGGTTACGATCGGCATTCCCCCAAATCTCTTGAGCAATTCTCCATAAGCATAAGCTCTAAAAAAACGTGCTTCAGCGCTATATTTCGTTATAACAGCCGCATCTAGCGACATCTTTTCTGCCTTTTCTAAGATAGTATTTACTGCGCGGATTAGCTGATAATTATTTGTATAATCCCCGCTACTATTAGGCACCAAGCGAGATCCATCGCTGATTGAATTGTTACCTGTAGAACGAGAGTCATCAGTCCAATTTGCGGCGCTATTTTCGCCAATTCCTGGCAAGAAGGTATAAAGATAATTTACACCCATCAACAAGTGCTGTTCGGTTTTCCAAAAAGACGCATCTGTCACCCTAGTCTCATCTATCTTATTATCTAAATCCTTCATACATGACGAAAATAGAATATTGGCCGATGCAATCAGTATTCCCAATTTTGCAGCTCTCTTTATGATGGTTTTTGATTTATTTATTTCGATTTTCATAATTTCCCTAGTTTTAAAACGTAACATTTACCCCTAATGTGAATGAACGGAAAAATGGATATCCGAATGCCTGTCCATTTGGTGTTTCAGGGTCATAATAAGGGTTCCATGATTTTTTAAATTCAAATAGATCTTCGCCGGAGAAAAAGACCCTTAGACGTTCTATTTTCGCTCTTGTCGTCAATTCCTTTGGTAAGGTATAGCCCAGTTGGATATTTTTCATACGTGCGTAAGCTCCATTGACTACCCATTTATCCGAAATTCTTGTATTACTTCCACCTCCCATGACTGGCCTTGGAAACATTGCATTTGGATTTTCTGGCGTCCAGTAATCTTTATGGATGGCCCAAGCCTGCCGCCAGCTTTCAACATAAGGAAGAGTCAAAACGGAAGGCAGTAAAAACTTTCTTTTCCCAACACCTTGAATAAATGCACTAAAATCAAACCCTTTATAATTGAAACCTAGGTTCAATCCAAAAGAATATCTTGGATTTTGAGTACCGAGATATACTAAATCACCTGGATCCTCTAAATTACCTTTACCAGAGGAAATAATTCCATCACCATTTACATCAACATAGCGAATATCTCCAGGCCCCAAATTCGGGTTTTGATGATTTACCTGATTATTTTTTATCTCATCAGCATTTTGGAAGTAACCATCCGTACGGTATCCAAAAATTGAATTTTTAGAATATCCCTCTAAAAGAGAAACGAGACCGCCACCTAAGCTGGTTCTATTTAAAAATTTAACAACCTTGTTGTTATTATCTGATAAGTTAGCTCCAATAGTATAATTAAAATCCTCACCAATTTTATCACGCCAATTTAAGCTCAGCTCCCAGCCCCAAGATTTGAAATCGCCAATATTTGAACTAGGGCTGCCAATACCAAATACACCAGGCTGCGTTATGACCCCATATGTTCCTTTGGTTTCACGCCAAAAATAAGAGAATGATCCATCAAGTTTTCTATTGAACATCGCGAAATCCAATCCAACATCGGTATTTGTAACTTTCTCCCAGGTTCTTAGCGGTGAAGCGGCACTTCCAATCCAATAGTAAGTATTCCGTACATTATTAAATGGATATGCATCTCCCTTGGATAGCGCATTTATATAATCGTAATTATTAGCCCGGGGATTATCGCTATTAGGATCATTTGCCTGTTTACCCCAAGCTGCTCGCAATTTTAATTCATTAAAAATTTTGGAAGCATTGCCAAACCACGATTCATTGTTTATACGCCAGCCTGCTGAGACACCAGGTAAAGTAATCCAGCGGTTGGCTGGTGATAAACGTGAGCTTCCTTCCCGATTTAACGTTCCCTGAATAATATACTTCTGGTCAAAAACGTATTGTGCGGTACCAAAGAAAGAAATCAATGTATTGGTTTGTATATTGTCTCCAACACTAGTATTATTTTTATCCCCAAATTGACTTAAAGCCAATACATCATCCGTAGGGAGATTCGATGCTGACGCACCAATATAATCGTAACGATAATCATCATAACGATATCCTCCACGTACTAACACCTCGTGCTTTTCATTAAACGTTCGATTATACTCACCTACAGCTTGCCAATTGTTCGTTAATGTTTGAGAACGCCCCTTGATGATTGAATTAAGATTAATTCCCCCTGCCCATCCAGTTCGTCCATTTACATTATACATCGGAACTGGGATTCTGGTATTATTATCATTCTCCATCACAATTCTTGGACTATACAACAGGCGTAGCTTTAAACCCTCCGTAAAAATATCTTTTGCCCCAAGCTCAAAACTTCCGCCAATTTCTTGGATGACATTATTGTTACGTCCGCCATCCTTTAATAACCCAACAGTTTCTCCAGCAGCACTTCCGGCGGCATATTTTGTATCACCACTTTCTGGAAGATATATAGGACTAATACTCCTTGAAGAAACAATATTATAAATCAAACCATAATCATTACTGGCTCCTAAAACACTTGAGTTCCTCTCCGATCTACTGTATAATATTTTAGAGTCCAAGCTAAACATCTTGGAAAGTTCCCGATGATAATTAAAACGTCCATTCAAACGTTTATAGTCATCTGGTCCAAATCTAAAAATTCCTTTATCCGTGATATAACCCAATGAGAACAAGTAATTATCCTTTTCTGTACTTCCTGAAATAGATAGATTTTGATTTAAACGTGTTGATTTATCTTTCAATAAAATCTCCGGATAATTATAATTGCCAAAATATTGATAGGCAGTGGGGTTCGTTGGGTTAATTCTATAATATTGATTAGGATCCTTCATCAGAGCAATTAACTCTGCTGACCAATCTGGAGATTGACCAGCGTTTATACGAGCGAGGTTCTGCATCTCAGCCTCCTCCCAGCTATTAATCCGCTCAGGAAAAAGTCCCATCTTTTTCGCCGTCCACATCCCCTGATAGTTTACCTTCAATTTTCCCTGACCAGATTTTGTCGTCACAAGAACGACACCCGCTGCTCCCCTAGATCCATATATGGCCGTTGCCGAAGCATCTTTAAGAATAGAAATACTTGCAATATCGTCTGGATTGGTATAGGTCAAAGAACCGGGAACACCGTCAATAAGTACCAATGGGTTAGATGAACCCGTAGATAGATCTCCACGAATATTAACCGAAAAGCCCTCGGCACCGGGTTGTCCACCTGAGCGAGTCACTACTAATCCAGGCGCAGCTCCCTGCATTGCAGACATGACATTGGATATTGGACGAGAGTCCAAAACTTTCTGATCTATGGTAGAGACTGAACTCGTCAAATTTGCCTTTTTCTGCGTTCCATACCCTACAACAACAACTTCATCAAGTGCCGAACTTGTACCATCCATAGTTACATTAACGACATTTCGTCCGTTGAGGGCAATTTCTTGGTTTTGATATCCCACATAGGAGATTACGAGTGTTGCATTGGGACTGACGGACAAGGAATAGGTTCCCGATCCATTTGTGGAGGTTGAGCGTGTTTCTCCCTTCTCTCGAATTGTAACACCTGATAATGGTGTTCCTTGACTGTCTTTGATTTGCCCTGTAACATTTACTTTCTGTTGGGCATTAGCGACACCAACAGCAAATAATGTCATAGCGGACAATCCAATTGCGTAAAACTTAGCCATACTTTAGGAAATTGGTTTTATAATTTAAAAATCGGTTGCTTAACAGCATCAAAATTGGGCAAGTGCAACTATTCAATAGGGTGATTTTTATAAATATTAAGGGGTAAAATCTTAAATTTGAACTATAACCGCTATTTATCTATGAATTTCCTCATAAAGCAGATCCAAAACGTGGTCATCATAGCATGGCTATTTTGTCCTATTATGTCTTGTTTGGGCCAGAATTTCAGTTTTGAGACACTAACACAGGACAATGTATTAGATAAACAGGCTGTTTTGACTATCGCGCAGGATAAAAAGGGAAAACTTTGGTTTGGCGGAGGGAATAATCTATTTGTTTACGACTCACAAACTATTTTAAACCTTCGTGTTCAGGATAGCATATTCAACAAATTGGATTATATCAATAAGATTTGTATAAATGACAAAGATGATCTTTTTATAGCTACCGCAACACAAGTATTTATCTTCAACATTGACAAACGAAAGGCTGTATTGAGAAAAGGAAAGCCTTTTATAGAAAAACTCGTTGTCTCGGATATACAAATTCTCTCAGGTCATATCTTTTTATGTACAAATAGAGGTCTATATATAGCTATTCCGGCTTCAGGCTCCTATGATTTTAAATTAATTTTAGATCGACCTCATACACAGACTATAGTTCAAACAGGACTAAACTCGTACACGATAGCTAGTTCCCACGGTCTTGAATCATTTATATACAAAAACAAACGAATATCTAAAATCCATAGCTTGGGGTTTCCCGTATTACCTCTAAAGGAACGAATATTTAGTACAATGCATTTTAAAGACAACATGCTCTGGGTAGGGACAAAATTACATGGTCTATTTCTGTTCAATTTTTCCAGTCGAAATTGGCGGAATCTAAGAGAAGAAAATAGTAACCTCCTGAGTAACAACGTCCGTAAAATCATCAGAAACGCAAATGGGGAGCTATTAATCGGAACGTTGAAAGGGCTTTCCGTTTTCACGGGGTCTCCTGCTTTCACAAATTACAAACATAATACGTCCATAAAAAACTCTCTCAGTCAAAACTCAATTTATGACATCTTTGTCGATAATCAAAAAGTGATCTGGCTAGGAACATATTTTGGAGGTATTAATGCAGTTTATCCTGATTTGATCCCTATCCGATCCTATTCTACACGTTCTTTATTAAAGCAACGTTTGAATAGCGATATCGTGGGTAGTTTTGCCGTTTCCAAAAATGCTGCTTGGATAGGCACTGAAGAAGAAGGAATCAATAAAATTGATAAAATTACGGGGAATACTAGTCCGCAACCGAAGCTGACCCGATCAAACCTGATAAAAGACCTTTATGTACGGGATGAAAAATTATATGCCGCACAATATGGTGGTGGCTACTCCATCATTGACCTAAAATCGGGTAACACCAAAAATTATCTCCTCGAAAAGGATCTCTTAAACCTGAAAAACAATATTTACAGCATTTACGTGGATCCTGCACAACGAATATATTTAGGTACAAATAAGGGACTTTACATTAAGGAACAGGAAAAACCACCACAGTTTGATTCCTCGCTCGCAGCAAATACAATAGATGAGATACAGGCAGATGATAAACAACAGATTTATTTCCTGCAATCAGGAAGGCTATTTCGGAGAAAGACTTTTAGTACTACTATCCACCCCATAAAGCAAGTTGACTCACTTTACATAAATGGATTTTATGTAGCACCCAATGGTAATATTTGGCTCACTTCGAAGGGGGATTTATATCATTTCGATCTTAAAGATCGTTTAACCCTCATAGCACGCTTCCCAAATAACACCCTTGGCTGGCCAGTGATGATCGACAAACATTTCTGGATCAGCAGCAAAAATGGACTGATTTTTTTTGATCCGAGTACCAAGTATCATACGGTTCTTAATCAGTACGATGGTCTCCCCGTTAAGAACATGCAAGGAGCAAAGGTCTATAGCAGCGACGACGCCGTCTTGTTCGTGACTACACTGAACGGCCTGGTTTCCATCGACACCCGAAAAATCACTTTTAATCAGAAGAAACCGAATGTGCTTTTTAGAAATATATTCCTTGAAGATACCCCATTAAACTATGGCCGCATCCAGCGAGGTGATCGGTCCAACAGCTATCAGTTGCAATTACGTTATGACGAGAATTTTATCACGGTCAATTTTTCAAGTTCCAATTTTATCAAACCACAGAAAAATAGATATCGTTATAAACTTGAAGGTTTTGACAAAGACTGGATAGAAACTAATACCCCAAGTATCAGATACACCAATATCCCCGAAGGTCGGCACACACTGACCGTATATGCCAGCAATAATGACGGCATCTGGAGCAGTACTCCGCTACAAATACATATAACTATAAAACCTCCGATCTGGCGCACCTGGTGGGCCTACCTCTTATACGCCGGACTATTTACTCTCGGGGTGCATTTTGTCATTAAGTTTGTCGTTGAACGCCAGATGCTGATCAATTCCGAACGGGAACAGGAAAAGAAAATCAAATTCTTTACACAAATTTCGCATGAAATCCGTACGCCGCTGACCTTGATCACCGCACCTCTGGATGAAATCATTACCGAAACCGCCAATTTATCGACCACCCAGTCTAAGATCAAACGGATTAAAAAGAACGCTGTTAAATTATTGGGGGTTGTTAACGAGCTACTTGATTTCAAAAAATTTGATGACAAGCACTTTATCCTGAAACAAAATGATATCCCTTTCAAAGAATATATTGAAGACACATTTTACCTCCTCAACGATCTTGCGCAGAATAAACATATCAATTATTATATCCGGAAATTAGATGCCGTAGGGTTACAATCCATAGACCCTGTTCAATTTGACAAGGTTATGTTCAATCTATTGTCAAATGCCATTAAGTATACGCCCGAGAATGGCACCGTTTATCTTGAGCTCCTTGAGAGTGAAGACAGCGTCATTATCAACATCGTTGATAACGGCATTGGCATTGCAACGGATAATCAATTCAAGATCTTTGAAGAATATTATCGGGAAGAACAGGCAAACGACAGCATAGGTACCGGAATCGGATTAGCGTTGACCAAACAGATTATCTTACAACATCAGGGAGAGATCCGTTGCTTTACAATGAAAGATGAACAAGGAGAATGGACGGTTTTTAGCCTACGTTTGCCAAAGCTATCGAAAGTCCGCGTGTCCTCTCCTACAGACCCTATGGTGACCGCAATAGATAATTCAAATTTAGCAACTCCGGCTGCCCCGGACAGATCTTTGCAACAGACCATTCTCATTGTCGAAGACAATAGAGAACTACTGGATACCATTGTCCATTTGTTTCAGGAAAGCTATACCGTCATCACGGCTGTCAATGGCGAAGATGCATTAACAAAAGCGCAAGAATATATCCCCGACCTGATCCTGTCTGACCTAATGATGCCTTATATGAACGGAGCTCAGTTATGCCAGGCAATAAAGACAAATATCACAACTAGCCATATTCCCGTTATCTTGCTGACCGCAGTGACAGACAGTGCCTCACAGACACAGGCCCTACAATTTGGAGCAAACATCTATCTAACCAAACCTTTTGACAATAGGCTATTGTTTCTATCTGTACAGAATCTCATCGCAATCAGCCGTAAAAAGAGCAGGGAATTTCAGGTTAAAAAGACAGATTTCGACAATGAACTGGATGCGCAATTTATTGCCACATTGGATCAACTGATTGAAGCAAATATCCAGTCGGAAGATTTTGACGTTAACTTTATATCCCGAAACATGGGAATGAGTGCGCCTATTCTCTACCGCAAGCTCAGAGCAATATCCAATCTGTCTATCAACAATTATGTCAAGATGTACCGACTTAATAAAGCCAGAGTGTTATTGAAATCTTCAATGAATATCAGTGAGGTCGCTTATTCCGTAGGATTTTCAGACAGAAAATACTTTAGTAAAGAATTCAAGAAACATTTCGGACATAATCCGTCTGAAGAAACGTCGGCCTCAGATCAAGACGGCTAAAACCATTACTTAAACAGGGATTGTTAAAATAAAGAAGCCACATTTTATGCTAAAAATATGGCTTCTTTATTTTGTGATATATATATATTTATTTTGCAATTTCTTTAATTATTGGCTCACCCGCCAACAATCTTTTATAGCGCACCAATGCTTCTACATAATAGTAATCAGCGTAGGTCAAAGGCACATCCACTTCTGAATTCAAGGGTAAAGCACCAACACTGTGCTGAAGAATATAGCCTCCATTTTGTCCGTATGGAGCCAGATAAGGTGCTTGCGATAGATTTTTAATTATTGTCTCGCCCTTGTTGAGGTAAAGTGCCGACTCACTGCCTTTAGTATATTGCGAAAGTTCCAGTAAGGCCGAAGCATACAACGCAGCAGCAGAAACGTCTCTTAGATCTTTATTCGGATACATTTTATCAGATGAAGCGATCTTATCCTTGTCAAAGTCCCAGTAAGGAATCAGATCTGAGGGTAAGTTTGGATTGTCAAGGATATATTTCGCTATCTGTTGCGCCTGCTTTAAAAATTCCTTCTTCTTTGTTTCACGGTACATCATCGTGTAACCATATAAAGCCCAACCTTGGCCACGCGACCATGCAGACTCATCAAAAGCACCCTGATGTGTTTTTTTAGATCGGACCTTACCCGTATTTTTATCATAATCTATCACATGATACGAACTATAATCTTTTCGAAAATGATTTTTTAGCGTCGTTTCGGCATGCGTGACCGCAATATCATAATACTTCTTATCACCTGTTACTTTAGAGACCTGTGTCAAAAACTCCAGGTTCATCATATTGTCTATAATGACGGGATAGTCCCAGGCCCCGTGATCCCACGAACGGATAGTTTTTGTCTTCGGACTATAGCGTGATGCCAATGAATTGGCCCCTGTCGTTAAAACCGGTTCGTATTTCTGTGTATTTCCGGTCAACCGAAGGGCATTTCCAAAACTACAGAACAGCATAAAGCCCAGATCATGCGTCCCCTTATTATTTTTTTCCTTCTCCAGATAGGTCAATTTATCTTCAGCTTTCCGCAGCAGTTCCTGATCTTTGGTTCCTTCATATAAATAAAATAAAGTACCGGGATAGAATCCGGAACACCACCAACTCGATGACGAAAAAACCTCCTTCCCATTTTCAAATGTTTTTGGAAATTTATCCTTTGGCGTTTCTTTATCCAAAACCTTTATCTGCTTGGCAGCGCCGTCAAGTTGCTGCTGAATAAACTCTTTCGACAGGTTCAATTTTTCCGTTTGCCCCTGGGCCAGACTGCTTGTTCCCAAAGCAGCCCATACAATCATTAAGATTTGCTTTTCTAGTCTCATTATTTATATTCCCTTTTTACGTTATTGATTTTTAAGTCTTCGCACTATTTATTTTCACGGATAGCAGCTATGGCACCTTTATCGAGTTCTAAATATCTCCTTTGGCCTGTTCGATCGTACAGCTCAAATCCAGATTGAAATAGCCTAGAGACAGACGGGCTTTATCAAACAGTTTATCAGCTGAATTGGCGCGATGGTCATATACATCTGTTCGGCCAATGTCAACCCGCACTGACTTTTCCCCGGACAGGTAAGTCATGGTCCCCAATAGACCGTTACCCGTGAATACCCCCTCATATATGGTATTTCCGAGCGGAGCAACCTTAAATTGCCCAAACCCTAGCATCTGTAGGGTTATGATATAAATAAGGATTAATAATAGTGTTCTCGGTCTAATCATATCGGTTTTCCTCTTTACAAGGCTCCATAAAGATGCCGTATTATCTAAGTATAATCAAGCTTGATTTACGAAAACGATTAAGTGACTTCTCAGGTTCCCATTAGCAAATCCGTTAATTTTTTTGGTGTCACCGTATAAATTCAAACTAAGCATACGATTGGGCATCAATATGGGGCCAAAAATCATTTCGTCCCTGCCAAAAACGGTCAAATACTCAGATATACAACTGGGCGCGCCAGACTGTGTCCACAAAATCTAGGCTTTTCGGCAGGGAATTCATTCGGGAGTAGTTACGTAACAATTCTGTTGCTAAATTTCCTTTTTCCGCAATAGAATCAAACACTATATACGAAAGAAATGATTATAGAACCGTTCTTTTATTATTTTTTCATAAAACGAGAAGAAACAAAACGTAAAATTTTAGTTATCAGTTTATATTTAACAGTTTTTTATCTATTTTTAGGTTCAATATCCAATTGCAGTTATTTTAACAGCCTAAAAGGATCAATTATAAAACAACTAATCCAACCAACATGAAAGAACAGAATTCATCAAGGCGTGATTTCATTAAAAAATCAGTGGTAGGTGCTGCAGCATTTTCTATTGTACCACGTTTTGTACTTGGAGGCCAGGGCTATCTTGCTCCAAGTGATCATCTAACTAAAGGAGTAATTGGCGTCGGAAATATGGGCCGTGGACATTTCGGCTATGCCGGGACAAAAACAGTTGCCATTTGTGACGTTGACAAAAGCCATCTTGCGGCAGCGCAAAACGACTTGGGGGGCGGTGTAAAAGAATACCACGATTTCAGAGAATTAATCAAATCTCCTGAAGTAGACATTGTCCACATTGCCACGCCACCACACTGGCATGGTCTTATGTCCATCGAAGCCGCTAAAGCAGGAAAAGATATCTGGTGTGAAAAACCAATGACACGGACCATCGGTGAAGGTAAGAAAGTAAAAGAAGCGATAGCACAGCATGGAAATATGTTCCGTTTAAATACATGGTTCCGTTTCAAAGACGATTTTTATGGAATGAATGTTCCTGTCAGTAAAATCAAAAAACTGGTCGATACAGGCATGTTGGGTTGGCCATTAAAAGTGACAATAAGTAAGCATACAGGGTTTGACTGGAAATTCTATTGGGTGGGAAAAGAAAACCTACCCGAAGAACAAGTTCCGGCTGAGCTGGATTACGAATTTTGGCTGGGTCCCGCTCCTTATAAGCCATATAACAAACACCGTGTACACACTACTTTTAGAGGATATTGGGATTATGACGGGGGCGGATTAGGTGATATGGGGCAACATTACATGGATCCCGTGCAATATTTCCTCGGTAAGGACAACGAAAGCCCGGTGACCGTTGATGTCGATGCACCACAGCAACACCCAGATGCGGTGGGTACGTGGAGACGCATTACGTTTACTTACGCCGATGGTTGTCAGATCATTTTAGATGGCGAAGCCAAAGATGAAAAAGCAGCTTATATCGAAGGTCCAAAAGGCAAACTGTACAAAGGCTTTGCGTCTGATATTCCAGATTTGGAAAGAAAACTAGCGCAGTATCCAGAGCCTGCTCCGCAGATTACAGACTTTTTGGAGTCTGTCCGGACACGCGAAAAATTTGCCCTCAATGAAATAAATGGACATCGCTCCTGTACATTAGTCAATATGGGACTGGCAGCCCTTCGTCTCAACCGCTCATTGAAATACGATTCTCAAAATGAGCAATTTATTGATGATGATGCGGCAAACCGTTTAATTCACCAACCAATGCGAGGTCCTTGGTCCATCTAACAATTATAATCCGATGAAATATCATGAACAAAAGAGACATCAGAAAACAGATGGATAGCAATCGCCATGATACTTCATGCCGATAAAAGATAAAAATCTCAATGAAACCATCATGATTTATTCAATTACATAAGGAAATGAATACATCTGATCGCTTCGTCACAAATGAAAAACAGATTTAAACGGATGAAAAAGATATTTAATTCGCTGGCTGTATTACTCCTCATCTCGAGTGCTTCATACGCCCAGCAACCGCAAAATAGAACCACAGCTACCAAAATAGCTGACGTACTGGCCCAACAACCGGCAGAGGAAAAAGAAAAGTTTCTACTCGCCATGCACGAACTGGAAGGATTTACTTCCGATGACATCGTTGCTTTCCTAAAAGGCCTAAAAGCTCCCGGAAGTAATAATGCCCCTATTGAATTTGCTGCCAATAGCTATTCTTTTTATGTCAATCAACCAGGAAAAGAACAGCAAAAAAAGATATTTGTTGAAGGCTTAGCAAAATCTATCACACAACTGAACGAACCTACAAATCAAGTTTTCGCTTTGCGTTTACTCCGCCAATGTGCGGACAACTCCGCAGTCCCTGCTGTCGCAAACTGTTTAACAAACGATTACCTCGCTGATGCAGCTGCAAGAACTTTGGTATCTATCCGTACCAGCGAGTCCGCTGCGGCGCTGGAAAAAGCCCTAGCTGCCTCAACGACTGAAAAAACTACTATCGCCATCGTTACCGCATTAGGTGACTTAAAAGTTACCAATGCGGAAAATGCCATTTTAAATTTAACGCAAAAATATAATTCAGATGCTTTCCAACGCACAGCGTTGATCGCTCTCAGTAAAATTGGCGGTACAGCTTCGGCGCCTTTATTTCAAAATAAATTAAACGATGCGGCATACAGCTACGATAAATTTGATGCTGTAGGACTAGGTATTGATTATGCGCAATCGCTGATCGACAATAAGCATGATCAAGACGCAGTCAAATTCCTCAATAAATTCTTTCAGGAATCACAAAAAGCAAAATCCATTAACGGACAATTTGCCTCGTTGAAACTATTGGCAGCCATCGATCCAAAAAAGCAACAAAAAAACCTGCTGTCAGCCGTAAAGAGTGATAATGGCGCATACCGTAATCTCGCATTACAATTGCTGGGCAAATATGGCAAAGGCAATGATGCCAAAAGCCTGCTCGCTTTAGCGAGTAAAGGTACTCCAGAAGTACAGGAAAGTGTACTAAATTACCTTGCACATAACGGATCTGCAAGCAGTTTAACTGCAATCCAGGCCTTAGTCGGCAAAGCGACATCTCCAGTCACAAAATTGGCCGGACTAAGCGCAATCAACACGCTTTCACAGGGCAAAGAAACCAATACCTTAATTCAGGCCTTCGATGCGGACCAAGAGTTCAATAATTCTGTTAAGGCACTTATCCTTTCTTCCAAGGACGCCAATGTGATCAATGATGTCAATAACGCGCTTGCGACTGTTGATGACAGCAAAAAAATTCAGTTACTGGATATATTGAGTAAACGTTCCAATAGCGCTTCGTCAAAAGCAGTATTGGCAATCAAAACAGCAAACCCTTCCGTTGAGGAAGCGATAAATAAAGCGTTACCTAATGTCGCTCAGGAATCCGATCTCGAAGAACTTTTCAATAGACTGAACAATACCTCAGATCAGAAATCCGCCGCTTTACTGCAAAAAGCGATTGTCAATGTCGTCCAATCAAGCCCAAATGCCAACGGACTAACAGGAAAACTAGCTGCCAATATTTCAAAATCGGCAGCTCCTAGTGCTTCAAAATACTTTCCTATTTTTGCTGGACTCGGTGATGACCAATCCTTAAAAGCAGTTAGCAATTACGTGAATAATAACAATCCGGAGTTGAGGGCTGCAGCAATTACCTCATTGTCTAGTTGGTCATCTGCGAATGCCCTTCCCGAACTGGTATCATTATCCAGGACTGAAAAAGACGAAAACTTATTCAATACAATTTATAAAGGATTAATCAAATCCATTTCATCTTCGACAAATACTGCAGATCAGAAAACACTGTTGTTGCGCGACGCTTTTAGTGTTGCAAAAACAGTAGAACAGAAGAAAGCCGCACTTGCAGCCCTGCAGCCAACAGGTACCTATCAAGCTTTTATTTTTGCTGCGGACAAAATGGCTGATCCACAATTAGGCGAATCTGCTGCGAATACCGCCATGAACATAGCCATGGATAATAAATATTATGGTAGCAAAGTAAGGGAAGTCTTAGAACAGGTCATAGGTAAATTGTCAGGTAGTGAGAGTGGCTACCTGAAAGAAGCCGTAGTTCGTTACCTTTCTGAAATGCCAATAAAAGAGGGTTATGTATCGCTTTTTAATGGTAAAGACCTAAGTGGTTGGAAGGGATTGGTCGCTGATCCGATCAAACGGAGTAAAATGAATGCCAAAACATTGGCAGCTGAACAAGCCAAAGCAGACGACATCATGCGCAAAGGCTGGTCAGCATCAAATGGCGAAATTGTTTTTAGCGGAAAAGGAGATAACCTGGCGACAATAAAACAGTACGGAGATTTCGAGATGTTAGTTGACTGGAAATTGGAGAACTATGGTGGCATAGAGGGTGATGCCGGTATCTATTTGAGAGGTACACCACAAGTTCAGATCTGGGATATTGCCAACACTAGAGTCGGTGCACAAGTCGGTTCGGGAGGATTGTACAATAATCAAAAAAATGAAAGCAAACCGTTAAAAGTGGCTGACAATGCCACGGGCGAATGGAATACGTTCAAAATTAAAATGCAGGGCGAAAATGTCTCTGTTTGGTTAAATGGTCAATTAGTTACCGATAATATCCCGCTTGAAAATTACTGGGATAGAAATCAATCCATTTTCCCTACAGAACAGATTGAACTGCAGGCTCATGGTTCAGTGGTTTACTATAGGGATCTCTTTATCAAAGAATTCCCCAGAAGACAAGTTTTTAAACTAAGTGAGCAAGAGAAAAAAGAAGGATTCGATGTCCTATTTGATGGAACAAATCTCGACAAATGGACTGAAAACAAAGCTTATGTAATAAATGACGAAGGTTATATCTGGGTATATCCCAATGCAAAATTCGGTGGCAACTTATATACAAAAGAAGAATATGCTGATTTTATTTATCGCTTTGACTTCAAATTGACTCCCGGAGCTAACAATGGCGTTGGGATCCGTGCTCCATTAGAAGGAGATGCGGCTTATGAAGCTATGGAAATCCAAGTACTGGATGACGGTGCAGATGTGTATAAAGACCTAAAACCTTACCAGTACCACGGTTCTATCTATGGCGTGGTAACGGCCAAAAAAGGACATTTAAAACCATTGGGCGAATGGAATTCCGAAGAAATATATGTAAAAGGCAATCGTGTTAAAGTAACTTTAAATGGTACCGTTATTGTTGATGCAGATATCGCTGAAGCGAGTAAAAATGGAACACTGGATGGAAAACAACACCCTGGTTTAAAACGTACAAGTGGCCATATAGGTTTCTTGGGCCATGGAACTGAAGTATTCTTCAAAGATATCCGAGTTAAAAAACTCAAATAACTTCCTGAAGTGCAGAAAAAGGGGATAAGGAATCTTATCCCCTTTTTGCTAAAAGACCGGCTTGTTTGACAAGTGAGAAAAATAACAGAATGATTCCAAAAACTTTTATTAAATTAAAGATCTGGGATTCTAATTCAAAATATGATGTTTTATGACTAAAGCCGTAAACCTATTGATTAACAAAAAATTGGATAGCAAGCCTGAAAAGAAAAATCTATTCAATAAACTTTCTATTATAAAATTAATAGCCGAATTAGGATCTGTATCAGTAAACGACATCGTAAAAAACCTTTCGTTAAGCCTTCCAACGGTCAACAGCCTGATTGCGGAACTATTGGAAGACAATATCGTTCGTCAATTTGACAAGGGAGAATCCATCGGTGGTCGCAAACCCAACCTATATCGGCTATGTGACGGGTTATTTCAAGTACTATGTATAGAACTTCAACGTTTCTCCATTACACTGAGTATTATGGACAATAATCAAAATATTGTTGCTGAAACTGTTGAGCTGGACAATGAGTTATCCCGCAATGCGGATAATCTTCATGACATTACAGAAATTATTGACCAATATTTACTGGAAAAAGCGGTAGATACCGAAAATCTAACCGGACTGATCATTAGTATGCCGGGACTAATCAATGCTGAGGAAGGAACAAATGAAACGTTTTTACACGATGCTTCACAATCTATCACAGCATATTTCGAAGACAAATACAAAAAGCCCGTATACATACTCAATGATGTGAAAGGTGCTGCGTATGCGGAATTGAAATTCGGTTTAGCCAAAAACACCAAGAATAGTCTTATTATACTAATGGATTGGGGAATAGGTCTCGGAATAGTTTCTAATGGCGAAGTTTATCTCGGGCGTGACGGTTACTCGGGCGAGGTAGGGCATATGCCATTTATTGATAACGGCGAATTGTGTTATTGTGGCAAAAGAGGCTGTCTCGAAACGGTGGCCTCCGGAATTGCCTTGGTCAACAATGCAAAGCAGGAGATCGAGAAAGGTGAGCTTACCAAACTCAATGAGTTGCAGAAAGAAGAGTTAGATCACTTAACACCGACGCACGTGATCGAAGCAGCTAATAAGGGCGACCAATTCGCAATAAATCAAATTTCTAAACTGGGCACCAACCTCGGGAAGGCGTTTGCCTCCCTGATCCAGCTGCTCAATCCCGAATTAATTGTACTGGGAGGAAAAATTGCCAAAGCCAATGAGTTAATTACAATCCCTATACAACAGGCAATAAATTCATATACGATGGCTATTTTAAAAGAACATTGCGATATCAAAGTATCAAGCCTGAATCTAGACAGCAACACGATCGGTTTGACAAACTATTTTATCACAAAGTATCTGTCTGTCGAATTGCAACAGAAATCCAAAATCTAAAACTGACCTGTACTCAACAATACCAGAGTACAGGCTCTTTCAGTTTTTATACCATTTTCCATTGCCAGCTGTTCCAGTTCAGCATTTTCCGCACCCGGATTAAAAATAATACGCTTTGGTTTGGTCTCCAAAATATAGTTATAATATTCTTTCTGATTCTGCTCGCCAAGATACATGGTCACCGTGTCAATATCAGTATGTATGTCACCTTTCTTTTCAATAGGTACACCGGCCGCTTCTCCACCGCTCAAACCAATATTAACAATATCATGTCCGTGTTTACGGAGCATATTCGCGGCTTTATTTGAATAGCGCGAAGGATTTGTACTGGCACCTAAGATTAACGTCTTTTTCATCCTTATACTTTTTTGTTCATCAATGATTTATCTCTAAAAACCTGCCTATCGTCCTCTTTATACCCGGCATCTGGTATCAACTTATCAACGCCCAAAGTAAAGTTATGCATTCATTTTATTATGTATGAACATAGAATTATTCATCAATAATAAAGTCACCATGAGTGCTATAAGCATTCTTACGTAAAACTGGCATTCCTAAAATTTTATAAAGCTCATCCAATTTCACCAAACTGCCATTTGTCATATTCGAAAGTAAAACAATAACAATATTTCTTTTCAGATCCCGTACATAGATGTGACGAAAACCGTGCCACCATCCGGTATGATAAACAATATGGTCGTTTCCATGTTCAAAAGTTCGCCATCCATATCCATAGCTAAAAATACCTTTTTTTGCATCAGGGTAACCACGGTAAGCCGAATCCAACGTCGATTGTTTTAATAAACGGCCATCACGAAGCGCTAAATCAAAACGGTAAAGGTCTCGTACTGTACTATAAATTCCCTTATCTCCCAACGGGCCGTCCTGAAAATTTTGTACCACTGATCTACGCCATATCTTATCATGTCCAATGACATTGGTCGGTATCTTTTCGTATACGGCTTTTGACAGCGCAGCGGTATTGGTCATTCCGGCAACATTGAAAACACTGTCTTTCATATATGTTGCATAATCTTGTTTCGATACCTTCTCGATAATAGCGCCTAAGACCATAAAATTGGAATTATTATAGAAAAACCGTCCGCCGGGAGCGCCGTATCTGTTCGGCTTAAACTCCGTTAGCATTTTCATAACATCCTGATTAGTCATTCCTTTTTTGCGGTCGGGCCAATGTTTCTCTGAAAAATAGACATAATTTGGTAGGCCTGACCGATGGGTCAGTAACATTTTGACCGTAATACCGGGATAAGGAAAATCTGGATAAAAATCATTAATTGTCTGGTCCAGGCGTAATTTTCCTGCTTCGACCAATTTCAATGTACCAACAGCAGTTAAAGGTTTAGAGACTGACGCCAATTCGAACTTATCATCAATATCCAAACTATCACGTTTCAGGTAGTTGGCCCAGCCAAATGTATTTTGATATAGAATTTTACCATCCTTCGCCACCAGCACATTTCCGTTAAATGCAGATCTCGAATGCAGGTTTTTCATAAATGCATCAATATTGGGGTCTGCATTCTGAGGGTTGTAAATAAGTCTTGTACTATCTATTTTTGCCTGTGCTATCGCCGCTTCTTTTTGTTTTTTCTCTTTTGAACTACAGGCAACTGTAGATGCCAACAAAAGAGCTACCATTCCCTTTAAAAAAAATAATTTCACGTATTGTATCTCCCGGATTTTCTATTTTATGTTATGTTTACCCCTATCTCGAAGGTAAATCTGCGCCTCGTCTTCATACGATTTATACATCGCAATTATCTCATGCCCGTTCCATTCTGTGTATTCTTTTTGAATTTCAATAAAGAACCGAGTTTAAATATAATAATGCTAAAATGAAGATTTTAGTATAAAAAAACGAATTTTTAGCACAAAAAAAGCCACTTTATTCCTAAAGTGGCTAATATTTTATTGGTATCAAAAATCTATGCTAACAACCGAACTGGATTTTCTACCAATGCTTTTAATGTCTGTAAGAATGCAGCCCCTGTAGCGCCATCTACCACACGGTGGTCACAGCCCAAAGTTACTTTCATTATATTACCGGGAACTACAGCACCATTTTTCACAACCGGAACTGCCTGGATAGCTCCTACTGAAAGAATAGCTCCGTCAGGAGAGTTAATAATAGATGTAAACTCATCTATACCAAACATACCCAAGTTGGAAACTGTGAATGTAGAACCTTCCCAATCTGCCGGTTGTAATTTTTTAGCCTTCGCTTTTTGAGCAAAATCTTTCACCTCAGCAGAGATGTGAGATAATGATTTACCATCAGCAAAACGCACTACGGGAACTAACAAGCCATCTTCAACAGCCATAGCAACACCAATGTTTGTATGCTCATTGAAACGGATCTTATCTCCCTGCCAAGAAGAATTCACAGCTGGATGTTTTTTCAATGCTACTGCGACAGCTTTCACGACGATGTCATTGAAAGAAACCTTTACTGGTGCGATCTCATTAATTTGAGCACGAGCAGCCATGGCATTGTCCATATCGATAGACACTGTCAAATAGAAATGCGGCGCAGTGAACAATGATTCAGCCAAACGGCGCGCAATTGTTTTACGCATTTGATTGACCGGTTTTTCTGTATAGCGTTCTTCACCAACATAGGTAGGTAAAGTAATTGCTTTTGTTTCTGTAGCCGGAGCTGCTGCCGCTGCAGTTTCAGCTGTTTTCGCTGCAGTCGGAACAAAGGACTCAACATCTTTTTTCACGATACGGCCACCATCTGCTGACCCTTTGATATCACTCAAATTGATTCCTTTTTCCTTTGCGATCTTACGTGCCAAAGGAGAAGCTTTTACACGTGAATCGTCACTAGTAGTGGACGGAACTGGCGCAGCAGTTGCAGCCGGAGCCGAGTCAGCTTTAGGAGCCTCCGCAGTTTCTGCTTTCGCAGGAGCAGATTTTTGATTTAATAAAGGTGTGATATCAGTTCCGGCAGGGCCAACGATAGCAATAATATCATTTACTTTTGCAGCTTCGCCGGCCTCAAGGCCAACATATAACAACGTACCATCGGCATAAGCCGTAACTTCCATTGTCGCTTTGTCCGTTTCTACATCGGCAATAGCATCATCCGATTTAATCGTGTCACCAACTTTGAAATTCCATTGCGCAATAACACCTTCTTTCATGGTATCACTCAACAAAGGCATTGTGATCACAGTACATCCTAATTCCTCAGGAGTCACTGTGTCAGCCGAAGATTCTGGACCAGAAACTTCTTCTGTTTTTTTTTCTTCAGTTTTTTCTGGCGCTTTTTCAGCTGCAGGAGCATCTCCGCTCAACAAAGCCTGAAAATCTTCACCGGGCTCACCCAAAACAGCGATAACAGCATCGATCGCTACTGCTTCACCCTCTTTTGGGCCAATATATAAAAGAGTACCTTCTTGGTAAGACTCGAAGTCCATTGTAGCTTTATCTGTTTCAATTTCAGCTACTAAATCACCAGAATTTACTTTATCGCCAACTTTTTTGTGCCATTTTGCGATGACCCCTTCGGTCATTGTATCGCTCATTTTCGGCATTCTTACTACTTCAGCCATTCTGTATTATATTATCAAGTTAAAGAGTATTAATCTAAAATAAATGGATAGTCTTGTTGTACATAGACATCTTTGTACAATTCGTCCGCTGTTGGATAAGGAGATTCCTCCGCAAATTTCACAGACTCATCAACTACTTTTTTCACATCAGCTTCAACCTCCGCAAACCAAGCATCATCCGCATATTTGTTTTCCAAAATAGCATGTTTAGTCGCTAATAATGGATCGCGATCTTTATAGGCTTCCAATTCCTCTTTCGTACGATATTTCGCAGGGTCAGACATAGAGTGTCCTTTGTAACGGTAAGTACGGATTTCTAAGAATGTAGGTCCTTCGCCAGCACGGGCACGTTGAACAGCTTCGTCCATTGCGTTGTGTACAGCAACAACATCCATACCGTCAACAGGAGCTGAAGGCATATCAAAACCTAATCCCATTTTGTAAATGTCTTGCATGTTAGTGGTACGCTGTACAGAAGTACCCATTGCATAACCGTTGTTTTCACAAACGAAGATAACAGGTAGTTTCCAAAGCATCGCCATGTTTAGTGTTTCGTTGAATGCACCTTGACGTACAGCCCCATCGCCCATATAACAGATGTTTACATTATCTGTACCAAGGTATTTCTCAGCAAATGCGATACCAGCACCTAAGGGAATCTGACCACCGACAATACCATGGCCACCCATGAATTTATGTTCTTTAGAAAAAAAGTGCATAGAGCCTCCTTTACCTTTCGAACAACCAGTGATCTTTCCATATAATTCAGCCATACAAGCATTTGCAGAAACGCCTTTAGCCAAAGCGTGGGCGTGATCACGATAAGCAGTGATTAAAGAATCCTCAGGCTTAATTACCGACATCGTTCCAGCGACTACTGCCTCTTGTCCTATGTACAAGTGACAGAAACCACGAATCTTTTGCTGTCCGTAAAGTTGACCTGCTTTTTCTTCAAACTTACGCATAAGTAACATAGACTTATACCACTCCAAATATGTCTCTTTTGTTATAGGTGTTGAACTCATTTCAAAGTTTTGATTTTCTTACAATTCTAGACTACAAATCTAATAATTTTGGATGAATTTCCTTGGTCAAAAATCAATTTTATTTACACTTTAAGACACTTCTAAGACATTTGATTTAAAGTATATAGCATTTTTTAACAAATAAATGAATGGCACAACCAAATAAATCAAAAACTTATGAAAATAAAAAAGCCAAAGGACTTGATAATCATTTGGCTTTATCTTTTTTATACAAATTATTTGCTAGCGAAGTTTTTGGATAAGCTCATTTTCGGTAACCTTCACCTGTTCTCCGCTTTCCATGTCCTTGAGCGATAACTGACCAGAAGAAACTTCTTCTTCCCCGACCAATAAGACATAAGGAATCCCTTTTCCATCGGCATAGCCCATTTGTTTTTTTAGTTTCACTGGTGCAGCATACAATTCAACAGCAATATTCTCTTTGCGGAGTTTATTGAGCAAACTCAGTGTATAGGTTTCAAGTTGCTTCTCAAAATTGATAATCAACAGCTTGGTAGAATCTGCTTTGTTTGCCGGAAATAAATTCAATTCCTCCAGGACGTCATATATACGGTCAGCTCCAAAAGAAACGCCAACACCGGTTAGGTCCTTCAGACCGAACATCCCGGTAAGGTCATCGTAGCGTCCGCCACCGCCTATACTGCCCATGGCAACTTCATTTGTCTTCACCTCAAAGATACAGCCTGTATAATAATTGAGACCTCGCGCCAAGGTAATATCCAGATCAACAATATGGGTCAACAGTGTGGTATCCCCGCTCAACTTAGTAATATAATCGAAGACTTCCTCAATTTCAGTTATGCCTTTTAAACCAATCAAAGAATCCGCCAAGATAGATTTTAGTGATGCAAGTTTCTCGTTATTTGAACCTTCCAATAAGATGATCGGTTTCAAAAGATTCAGATCAGCTTCGGTAAAACCTCTTTCCAACAATTCTTTATTGACTCCATCCAACCCGATTTTATCCAACTTATCAATGGCGACAGTCATATCGACAATAAGTTCTGGCTTTCCGATAATTTCGGCGATACCAGAAAGGATCTTCCGGTTGTTGATTTTAATATTAAAATCCTTCAGTCCAAAACGTTCGAAAGCCTCTTGATAAATCAGGATAAATTCAGCTTCATTCAGCAAGCTTTCTGATCCCACCACATCAACATCACACTGGTAAAATTCACGGTAACGGCCTCTTTGTGGACGATCTGCACGCCAGACAGGTTGTACCTGAAAACGCTTAAATGGTAAGGAGATCTCATTTTGATGCATCACGACGTAACGTGCAAAAGGCACCGTCAAATCATATCTTAGTGCTTTTTCACTAATATGTGGAATGAGTTTATTTGAATTTTTATCATGAAGAAGACCATCTGGGGCTTTTGCCAAATAATCTCCGGAATTAAGGATCTTAAAGATCAATTTATCACCTTCATCACCATATTTACCTGTTAAGGTCGTTAAATTCTCAAATGAAGGCGTCTGTATTTCATTGTAACCATATTTTTTAAACACAGCTTTCAATGTGTCAAAAATATAATTACGTTTGATCATTTCGGAAGGCGAAAAATCACGGGTTCCTTTCGCCAAAGAAGGTTTTACTGTTGCCATATCCGGCAAAGTTAATATTTAGCGGGGACTAAATAAATTAAAGAATGAAAATCCTTTATTCTACTTCCAGAATCTTAAGGAATTCGCAGGCTTTTTCCGCAGCTAATTTTTCAGCGGATTTTTTATTAAAATCGCGTCCTAGACCACATACAACCCCATCTACAACAGCTTCGATACTGAACATTTTCGAAGATTCTCCCTCCGGGTTATCCGTTTGTTGGAATAGGATTTCTTTACCCGTATGCTGACACCATTCGATCAACCGGCTTTTGAAATTAGTCTCAGTCTGTTCCAGTAATTGGATATCGACATGTGGTTTAATAATACGGTTCAGGAGAAAGCTTTTTGTAAATACGTAACCTTTGTCGAGATACACGGCACCGATCAACGCTTCAAATGCATCGCCCAACAACGACCCTTGTTTGTTTGGAAAACTGATCATTCGGGCATCGAACTGTATCATTTCATTGAATCCTAATTTTCTGGAAAGTTGGTTCAGGTTTGCACGACTCACAATTTTGGAACGCATTTCCGTGAGGAAGCCTTCGTCTTTATACGGATATTTCTTGAACAACAGTTCGGCAACGACAGATCCCAAAACAGCATCACCCAAGAATTCCAGGCGCTCGTTGCTGTTTTTAGCCCCTTCTTTGATTGTTATTGCAACAGACTTATGTCTAAATGCCATCTTGTACAGATGCACATTCCCGGGAATAAAACCAAGTAGGTTTTTTAGTTTTCTAACATATTCCCGATCCGGCGAAATATATAACTTGTATATCCTTGAAAAAGGCATCTCATCTAAAAATAAGGCGACAAGTTCTAATTAAAGAACCTGTCGCTAGCTCATATTACCAAACCATGTTTGAAGGATCAAACATTAAGCTTTATATTTTTTTACAATCACGGTAGCATTGTGTCCACCGAATCCAAAGGTGTTACTCAACGCTGCATTAACAATACGTTTTTGCGCTTTGTTGAATGTAAAATTCAGTTTATTATCAATTTCCGGATCATCTGTGAAGTGATTGATTGTCGGTGGGACAATATCATTTTGCACAGCTAAGATTGAAGCAATTGTTTCTATCGCCCCAGCAGCACCCAATAGGTGTCCAGTCATCGATTTTGTTGAACTGATATTCAATTTATATGCGTGTTCACCAAACAGGTCAACAATAGCCTTCGTTTCACTGATATCACCGACAGGTGTAGATGTTCCATGGACATTGATATAATCAATGTCTGAAAAATCCATCTCTGCATCGTTGACAGCCATCGTCATTGCCAATTTAGCGCCCAATCCTTCAGGATGCGAGGCTGTGATATGATGTGCATCCGCACTCATGCCACCTCCGGCAATCTCTGCATAGATTTTTGCACCACGTGCTAAGGCATGCTCTAAACTTTCTAAGATTAAGGCACCCGAACCTTCACCCGAAACAAAACCATCTCGGTCTTTATCAAAAGGACGGGAAGCAGTTTTGGGATCATCATTTCTTGTTGACAATGCATGCATTGCGTTGAATCCACCGATTCCAGCCTCGTTGACCGTTGCTTCTGATCCACCGGTAACAATCACATCCGCTTTTCCCATACGAATATAGTTAAAAGCATCAATCATTGCGTTGGTGGCAGAGGCACAGGCCGATACTGCCGAAAAGTTAGGACCGCGAAGGCCATGGCGCATTGAAATATGTCCTGGAGCAATATCAACGAGCATCTTAGGAATAAAGAAAGGATTGAAACGTGGTGTTCCATCCCCTTTTGCAAAGTTGGCAACTTCTTCTGTAAAAGTTGTCAGACCGCCTATTCCTGAGCCCCAGATTACTCCGATACGATTTGTATCTAATTTTTCAAAATCTAAGCCAGCATCTTTAATTGCCTCATCAGTAGACGCAATTGCATACTGTACAAAAGGATCGACTTTACGAGCTTCCTTACGATCCATAAAATCATGTGGATCAAACCCCTTTACCTCACACGCAAACTGAGTTTTGAATTTTGACGCATCAAAATGCGTAATAGGAGCAGCTCCGCTTACACCATTTATTAATGCCTCCCAGTATGCTGAGACGGTATTACCAATTGGTGTAAGGGCGCCTAATCCTGTTACTACTACTCTTTTAAGCTCCATTTATTACGATTAGCCTAATTAAATTAGTTAGTTAACGTTTTTTTCTAAATAAGCGATTGCTTGACCAACAGTACCGATAGTCTCTGCTTGATCATCAGGAATAGCAACGTTGAATTCTTTTTCAAACTCCATGATCAACTCAACAGTGTCAAGTGAATCAGCACCTAAATCATTAGTGAATGAAGCTTCTGGTGTTACTTCGTTTTCGTCTACACCTAATTTTTCAACGATAATTGCTTTTACTCTTGAAGCGATATCTGACATGATTTTATAGTTTAATTGTTTAATAAATCTGTGCAAAGAAAAATAAATTTCATCAAAATTCAAACCTAAATTGATATTTAGATGAAAGTCACCGTGTTAGGCGACCGAACTTATTCGCGTCTTATACTAGCTAACCCACTCTATATTAACTTAGTTCAAGTATAACAAAAAATATTTTGTATTCCAAACGCTCAGCTAATTAACTCAAATTTTACACAAAAAGTATATTCCCACCTTAAAATTATTAGTACCTTCGTTAGCATAAGAACATATATTTTAGAAAAAAAGTGGTCAATAAGTTAGTAGCAAGGTTAGACATGGACATGGATGAAGAGTTAGATTTCACCCTACTCGCCATCACCTGCCCGCTGAAAGATTACCGCCTCTGTCACTTTATCAACAAAGTGACAAATCTGGATTTTTCCAGAGGCAAAGAGAGCAAATATGATCATGATGGCCGTCCAAAAAACAAATCTGAAGAAGAGCTTGAATATCATATCATCTTTGACGCAAAGAAAAAAATAAGCTACCACTTCACCGCTTTTCATTACCTCAGTCCCGATTCGGACACAGAATATTTTCTTATCAACAATAAAAGTATCGAGGGAACCTTTTTAATCCCTGAAAACCCCCATTTTGATTTCTTTGTCATCATCAAAAATTACATCTGCGAAGAAGACGTTGAACATATAATCAAAAGGATCAGCAAATTACCGGAGGTAGTCATAGCGAAAGAAATATCACCAAAAATATTGAAATCTAAAGAAAATCTCATATTTTAGCAGACTGTAGGTTAGTGTAGCAAATACACCTAACTGTAAATCTAAATTAATTCGATTTAGTTTTGACAAAACGACAACAATACAGCAGGCTGTTTGTTGTCATAAATGAAGAACATTAAAAAATACAAAATAACAGATGGAAAAAGTTCAAAAAAGGACTAAAATTGTCGCAACATTAGGCCCTGCTTCGGCAGACAAACAAGTTTTGACCAACATGATTGCCAAAGGGGTTGATGTGTGTCGGTTGAATTTCTCTCATGGCAGCCAGGCAGATCACCTTAAGGTAATCGAAACTATAAATGCAATAAATAATGAAACCGGATTCAATGTTGCCATCTTAGCTGACTTACAAGGTCCAAAGATTCGGATCGGAAAGATGAAAGAAGGTGGTGCTGTTCTCGTCAATGGTTCAAAAGTTGAAATCACCACACACGAACTCATTGGAGATGAAAACAGAATCTATATTACATACGAAAACTTTCCAAATGATGTTGAAGCAAACGAAATCATATTACTTGATGACGGAAAACTTCAACTTCGTGTTTTAGAGACCAATCATAAAGACACCGTTACTTGTGAAGTGGTGCATGGAGGCGTTCTTACTTCACGTAAAGGCGTCAACCTGCCAAACACCAAAGTATCTATCCCTTCATTGACTGAAGAAGATTTAGATAACTTAAACTTCGCATTGGATCACGGTGCTGACTGGATTGCCATGTCATTCGTTCGTTCGGCGGAAGATATCGCGCAGTGCAAAAAGATCATTGCTGAAAAAGGAAGTCATGCGCGCGTAATCGCCAAAATAGAGAAACCAGAAGCGATCGAAAACATTGATGCGATCATCGAAGCTACTGACGCTATCATGGTCGCTCGTGGAGATCTTGGTGTTGAACTTCCTATGGAAGAGGTACCGGGACTTCAAAAGATCATTGTCCAAAAATGTAGGGACCTTTCAAAACCTGTAATTATCGCTACTCAAATGTTGGAAAGCATGATTACCACACCTCGTCCTACTCGTGCTGAAGTAAACGATGTTGCCAATTCAGTATTGGACGGTGCAGATGCAGTGATGTTAAGTGGTGAGACTTCAGTTGGTGAATTCCCGGAAATCGTGATCGAAACAATGAGTAAGATTATTATCCACGTGGAACAAACTTCTTATCCTTATTATAATGAGAAAGTTAGTGAGATACACGACGGAACGCTTATTCCAGACGCAATTTGCGCCTCTTCAGTTTATCTGGCTCAAAAAACAAATGCCTCTGCAATTGCCGTGCTGACATCTTCCGGTGCAACAGCATTTGAAATCACAAGTTACAGACCAAATGTGGACATCCTGGTATTTACAGGTACAAAGACATTATTGAGACAATTGAGCTTGCTTTGGGGCGTAAAAACATTTATTTACGACAAATTCGAAAGTACAGATGGTTCTATCCATGATGTCAATAGATTTATCGTCAAAAACAACTACGTTCAACCGGGATCGATCATCATCAATACGGCGTCCACTCCGTTAATCGAAAAAGGTAAAACAAATACGATCCGTGTTTCTCAGCTGTAAGAAATAGGAGCAAAAAAAAAGAAGAGCATCCCTGTTGAAACGGATGCTCTTCTTTTTTTATTTCTTAGGGTATAGGGAGTCTATCTTTAATTTGAAATCTTTCACTTTCAAACTATCTTCCAATAATTTAAACTGTAATGTATCCTCGGATGATTTCCTTCTTTTTGGTAATTTTTCCGTTCCCGGCATGGGGGCCAAACTATCCAGGTTTTTGGATCTCTTGACGGGCATATTATACTTAGCTGATGTGGTATCTAATCCAAGGACTGGCATCCGGGATTGTTTATCCTGCAATAAGGGCCGATGCTCTTTGGGTCTGATCTGGCCAAAGGCAATTCCAACCGTAAAAGATAATGCCAATGATAATACGTAAGCTTTCATAACATAATCTATTTTAACTTCTAATTTACAACAACATAACCAAGATTTAAAGCAATTGCTGTTAAACATTGTTAAAACAGCGTCAAAACAAGTTAGCATCTTTATATTTGTAACAATTCAAGTAAAGTGGAAGATGGAAGGCAAGAATGGTACAGAAAGCCAGTGTATAATGAGTGCATGATTCGCTTGAGATTATACCTTTTCAAAATATGATTTAATGAAGAAAAATAGCATTGTATTAATCATTGGACTAATGTCTTTGGCGCTAATCGGGGTATTGGCCATGCAATTCTATTTCCTGCGGGATTCCTATCGTCAAAAATCACAGCTTTTTGATGAATCTGTCAATGCTGCGCTTACGGCTGTTGCGGGAAAACTCGAACGCCGTGAGGTCGTGGATTTCGCGAAAGTACAACAGGAGCGTAATATCGAAAAATCCAAGCAGGAACAAGCGAAACAACGTCAGTTAACTGAACAGCTTAGGCTCCAAACTCAAATTGAAGAGCTCCGTGGCAAATTAGATCAGGTCTATCAAAAATATAAAATACGAGAAGACAAATTAAAGGCACTTTACCCCAATGTAGTCAATATTGAAAACTGGTTTTATGAAACCTATATCAGAAGACCACAATATCAGGATCTCGTTGAGATCAATATTATCAAAACCCCGACAAATAGCATGTATTATCAGGAAGACGTCATTGTGTCAGCAACAAAGACTATTCCGCGTATAGAAGCAAAGGATGATAGCACTCGATTTTTGATTATCCATTTTGACGACTACAAAAGACTGATAGGAAGAGATTTATTTGTCCTCCCCCCAAGATCAGATCCAAAATTAGCCCGGAAGATTTTCGAACTCGAAACGAAACTAAATAAATTATCCCGGCAAAATGCCCGGTATGAATTCAACGTCTACGACTCTGTTGCCATGCTCGGTGGTAAAAAGGCTGATTACATCGAAGATGTCGCTATTGGGATGGAGCTTGCCAAAAGACCGCTAAAAGACCGGCTAAACGTCATTATTGTTCAGGAACTCTTAAAAGAAGAACTGGCACAACGTGAGATCAAAGCGCCGTTTAATATCGAAATATGGAGCACAAGCAACATCTTGCTGAACAATATTCTGAATGAAGCCGAATTAAACAGCCCTATAAATACCACAAAGTACTCAACTGCTCTTTTTAAAGGTGACATCGGTGCTGCACCAGGAAAACTGACCATATACTTTCCGAATAAAAAGGCGATTATTGCGGACAACATGGGGTATTTGTTACTGCCCATGCTCGCGCTCCTATTTCTATTGGTCGGATGTTTTGCGTATACGCTTATTATTATCTTCAGGCAAAAGAAAGTATCTGAAATGAAAACCGACTTCATAAACAACATGACACATGAGTTCAAAACTCCCGTGGCTACGATTATGATCGCCAGCGAATCACTCAAGGATCCGGACATCAATGCAGACCATAAACGTGTACAGAAATTGGCCAATATCATTTATGATGAGAATGTTCGTCTCGGAAATCATATTGAAAGGGTACTGGATTTGGCAAAACTTGAAAAAGAAACATTGAAACTTGACCGCGAAGATGTTCATATCAACGACCTTGTCGCCGCTGTTACCGACAGTATGCAGCTTCGGATGCAGAACATTGGCGGAAAATTCAGTGTCGATCTCGCTGCAACAAAGGATATTGTTGTCGGGGATGAACTGCATTTCTCCAATGTATTTTACAACTTAATGGACAATGCAATTAAGTACAGCAAAGGAGATCTACATGTAAATATCAGTTCTAAAAATATTGGCGACAATATTGTTATCACCATTGCCGACAATGGAATCGGGATGAGCCGGGATCATTTACAAAAGATATTTGATCAGTTTTATCGTATTCCCACCGGAAATGTCCACAATGTCAAAGGCTTTGGCTTAGGCTTAAGTTATGTACAGGATATATTGAGAAGACTTAATGGAAGAATCACTGTAAAAAGTGAAAAAGATAAGGGCACAACCTTTGAGGTAATTTTGCCCATAAAAAAATAACACGTTCCTTTTTTGTATATTCAGGGAACATTAGTGAAAATTAATAGATTCATTATGCAAAAGATATTATTAGCAGAAGATGATCCCAATTTGGGGGATCTTTTAAAGGATTATCTCGAATTAAAGGGAAAATTTGACGTCACGCTCTGTATAGACGGGGATGAAGCCATTTCCCAATTCAAAAAAAATGATTACGACTTATGCATTTTCGATGTCATGATGCCTAAAAAAGACGGTTTTACCGTAGGCCGCGAAATCAGAAAAACAAATAGCACTGTACCGATCATCTTCGCCACCGCAAAGGGGATGATGGAAGACAAGACTGAGGCGTTTGAATTAGGTGGAGATGATTATATTACCAAGCCGTTCCGTGTTGAGGAGTTACTGCTTCGGATTAATGCCCTTCTGAAACGTAGCGTAAGAGACAAAGAAGATGAAGTGGTTGCAGACAAATTTGAAATTGGAGATTACTTCTTTGATTATACAAGTCAGCAGATTTCCTACAAGGGCCAAACGCAAAAATTATCAACAAAAGAGGCCGAGTTGCTTCGTTTACTTTGTTTAAAAAAGAATGATGTATTGACCCGTGAAGAAGCCTTATTAAAAATATGGCATGACGACAATTATTTCACCGGCAGAAGTATGGATGTATTTCTCAGCAAACTTCGCAAATATCTAAAAGAAGATAACAAGGTAGAAATTGTCAATGTGCACGGGAAAGGATACAAACTTCTGGTAAGCTAAAAGCATAGCGGGTGAGATTCAACTGAACAATTTCACCCTGCTTTCCAATGAAAAGAAAGAAATAAAACATTTCTATTCTTAGTAGATTATAAAAAATACATGCTCTTTTATAAAAAATTTGCATGTCAAAAAAAAATGTGCTAACTTAGCGTCGCTTATAGAGAAAGGCAGAGGGAATAGACCCGATGAAGCCTTAGCAACCTGTCCCTTGACAAGGTGCTAAATTCTACCCTACTTGACATGGGAATGATAAGCCGAAGTCACCGAATTCTAGTGTGTCCTTCTCTCTAGCAAGAAATATAGTTGAAAAAGAAATATTAAAAACATTATTATGTTATTGACTAACAATTTAGGTTACCCTCGTGTGGGCGCGTTCCGCGAATTGAAAAAAGCCAATGAGGCCTATTGGGCTAAAAAATCTTCTGTTGAGGAATTATTGGACACAGCAAAAAAAATTCGTGAAGGCAATTGGAAAACACAAAAAGATGCTGGAATAGATTTGATCCCTTCCAACGACTTCTCTTTTTACGATCAAGTATTGGATTTAACCCTTACTGTTGGTGCTATTCCTGCTCGTTATCATTCTTTGTTGAATAAAGTAGACAACAACTACAGCTTAGACTTATATTTTGCAATGGCGCGCGGTTTCCAGCAAGAAGGAATTGACGTGACTGCAATGGAGATGACCAAGTGGTTGGATACCAACTACCACTATATGGTTCCTGAATTCACAAAAGATCAAGAGTTTAAATTGACTTCTGAGAAATTCCTGAATGAATACAACGAAGCAAAATCATTGGGTATTGAGACAAAACCTGTTTTATTAGGCCCAATCACTTACCTTTTGATCGGTAAAGAAAAAGAAGCTGGTTTCGACCGTATCGACCTATTGGACAAATTAGTTCCTGTATATGAGCAAATCTTGTCTAAATTGGCAGAAGCTGGAGCACAATATGTTCAGATCGACGAGCCTTTCTTGGCTTTAGATTTAGATGCAAAAGTAAAAGCATTATACCAACCTACGTTCGAGAAATTGGCTGCTGCTGCCAAAAACATCAAATTGATCGCGACAACTTACTTCGAAGCTTTAAAAGACAACGAAGATATCGCGGTTAACTTACCGATCCATGCATTACACTTGGATTTAGTACGTGGAGAAAACCAATTGGATACCGTTTTAGCTAAAGTTCCAGCTTCATTGACATTATCTTTAGGTATTGTTGAAGGCCGTAACATCTGGAAAAACGATTACGAAAAATCATTGGTTAAAATCAAACAAGCAGTTGATGCACTAGGCAAAGACCGCGTTTGGATTGCTCCTTCTTCCTCTTTATTGCACGTCCCTTTTGATTTGGACAATGAGCACAATGAGCAATCATTACCTGCTGAAGTGAAAAACTGGTTAGCGTTCGCTAAACAAAAATTAGCGGAGGTAAAAGACCTTGCAGTTTTAGCAGAAGGTGAAGTTGATGCCGAAACAGCAAAACGTTTTGAAGCAAACAAAGCTGCAGCTGAAAGCCGCCGTACTTCTCCATTGATCCACAAACCAGAGGTAAAAGAACGCACAAGCAACATTACTGATGATGATGCAAAACGTACATCAGTTTTTGCTGACCGTAAAGCAGCACAACAAGCGAAATTCAACTTGCCAGCATTCCCTACCACAACGATCGGTTCTTTTCCGCAAACGAAAGATGTGCGTAAATGGAGAGCCGATCTAAAAAAAGGAGCGATCTCACAAGAAGAATACGATAAAGCAATTGCTGAAGAAACCGAAAACACAATCCGTCTTCAAGAGCAATTGGATATCGACGTATTGGTTCACGGCGAGTTCGAACGTAATGACATGGTTGAATACTTCGGTGAGCAATTGGCGGGATATGCATTCACTCAAAACGGTTGGGTACAATCTTACGGTTCACGCTGTGTGAAACCTCCAATTATCTACGGAGATGTATATCGTCCACAAGATATGACTGTACGTTGGTCTTCTTACGCGCAATCATTGACTAACCGTCCGGTTAAAGGTATGTTGACTGGCCCTGTTACCATCTTACAATGGTCTTTCGTACGTAACGACCAACCACGTTCAACAACGACTTACCAAATTGCATTAGCGATCCTGGATGAGGTACAAGCGTTGGAAAAAGCAGGTATCAAAATCATTCAGATCGATGAGCCAGCTATCCGCGAGGGTTTGCCATTGCGCAAAGCAGATCAAAAAGATTACCTGAACTGGGCGGTACGTGCATTCCGTGTTTCTTCATCCAATGTAGAAGATGATACGCAGATCCACACACACATGTGTTATTCTGAGTTCAACAATGTGATCGAAGATATCGCAGCAATGGATGCTGACGTTATCACGATCGAGACTTCACGTTCACAAATGAAATTATTGAATGCATTTGCCGGTGATTTCAAATACCCGAACGATATCGGTCCGGGTGTATACGATATCCACTCACCGCGTGTACCAAGCAAAGACGAGATGGTAGACTTATTGCGCAAAGCAAAAGCAGTAGTTCCTGCGGAACAACTTTGGGTTAACCCTGACTGTGGTTTGAAGACACGTGCTTGGCCTGAAACCAAAGCCGCTTTAGAATCAATGGTTGATGCTGCAAAAATCTTAAGAGCAGAATAATTCTTAAACTATATTGATAAAAGCCCAAGATGAGAATTCATCTTGGGCTTATTTTTTGAGCACTTTATTCGAAATCAAGCATCTCCGTCAGTTATTTACCTCGCTTTTTGCTTGTCTTGATCATTTCCTGTTTTCCTTTAATCCGATCTTCGACAGACTTTATGACCGTGGACAGATCGCTGTCCAGGTTATCCAACTTAGCCATTTTGAGGATTTTTAAAGCCTTTTTGTATTTCTTTAATTTCTCAAGCAGCAACACCTTCTTAATCCAGATCGCTGTCAGGGACATACCGGGCAATGTCAATGCATATTTGATGGTTTTCTTTGCTGCTTCGTAATCGCCCATGTCTATTAAGGTCTGTATAAAATAAGGATACACCTCCAAAGCATGCACATTATGGCTGAGAGCTTCCTGAAAATATTTCTTTGCCTGTTCATAATCAAACAGCTGCTCCGCATAGACCCGCCCCATTAGGCACAATGCCATCGTATTGGATTCATCGTATGACAAGGCATAGGATAAGGATTCTAGCGTATCCTCCAGATAATATGGATAATTATCCAAGGCCTGGAGAACATATTTATTCACTGAATTCATCGTTTTTTTAAAACATTACATGAGTATTGGGCTTCTTGCGGCTACCTCTAGCCACACAGATGCCATTTCCTTTTATCGGTTAGATCATCTCAAATGATCGCGTGGCAATACAGACATCACAATCCGATGTCATATACAAATGCCAAAAGTGGCCCAGAAAAGAAGATTAAGAGAGTGCGGTATTCCGGAGAATATGCCCAAGACTCTTCTTTAAGGACGAAGCTGGGGTTTTTAGTATAGCAAACATATTCTTCCGTTTTTTATTTTATATTAATACCTTATTGTGCTGCAAAGATTCAAAATATTTATCAAATTACAAAATATTTGACTATTAACAACTTACAAATACACAATATCATTGGCATATTATTGTCATATCGTTTTTTTTAAAATCATAAACCTTTTAGTCATTTTCGTTTCATGGAAAATCAAACAGTAAATCAACTCATCAAACAAGCTAGAAAGCTCAGAGGACTGACACAACAGGATCTCGCCAATCAAGCCGGTCTATCTTTAAGAACAGTACAACGAATCGAAAAGGGGACAGAAGAGATCAGTGGTTTCAGTTTAAGACAAATCAGTCAGATTTTAGAAATTCCTTTAGAACAATTAATTATGCCAAATGTAAATCAAATCAGTATCGACAACAATCAAAGCGGAAGCATAAAGGCTCTTTATCTAGCTTCTCTAACTTTCTTAGTCAACCCGCTATTGGGCTTATTGGTTCCAGCCATTATGGGCTACACCAAGCAAAATAAAGACGCCCAATACAGCAAGCATCTAAAAAAGATCATCATCATACATGCAACAGGTCTTTTACTTCTCGGCGCCTTTATAAGCTATCTCTTGGCAGCAAAATTTTTCCATATTCGACAGCCCTTGTATTTGAATTACATCTTTAAAAGCTGGTTTTTTCTGCTAATCCCCGTATGCTATTATGGCGTGATTATCATTTTCACAGTGATAAACTATTTTCGAATTAAAGGATCCGATGCAAGTCAAGATTAACTGATAGTCAGCTTGCGCAAATCGAAATTCATGATCCGTGCAAGCTGAAAATACAGCTGTATGAATAGATTTTATAAGTCAGAAGGACCCTTTCTTCCAAAAGAGACAATAGAAGAAAGAAACCGTAAATTGAGTCTTATCATGGCTTCTTTTGGACAATCAATACCCAGTCATTTTCTAGCATGAGGTAGCCCATCTCATAGATAAATTTATAGGTTTGCCCTTTATTATTAGCAAATGTATGCGTGTGGAATTTGAAATCAAAACCCAGTCTTTTCAATTTTTCCCCTTGTACCTTTGTCATCCCCTTCTCCTCCCCTTCCAGCACATCCGCCAAAATACGCCGGTTTTTACGCAATATATTATTCACATTCCGGATCAGATTGGTCTGATCGCTATTCAATTTATTGTTGTAAGCATTTCGACAGGAGTCATCGCAAAAGCGCTTATCCGATCTTCCCCGTATATTTTTCCCACATTCCAAACAAACTTTTTCCATAGTATACAATATGAAAGTTAAACGACAACAAACGGTTACAACCGACTATAGTCGAATACAAATGGTAAACAGACGATTATTATTCTTTGTCCTTTTCATCTTTGCTCAAGGTCATTCCACATCAATTGTTATGGCCAGTAACTAAAATAAGAATTATTAGAAACATTTAAAAATTAGACAAAATGAGCACATTACGTAACAAAGTACAATTAATTGGTCATTTAGGAAATGATCCTGTCATCAAAACCACTTCAACTGGGATAAATTACACTATTTTACGACTTGCCACAAATGATCTTTTCAAAAACAAAGCCGGAGAATGGGTCGAGGAAGTACAATGGCATACACTCGTCGTATGGGGCAAGCAAAACAATGCCATTGAACGGAAATGTAGCCGCGGGACCAAACTCATGGTTGAAGGGAAACTAACCTATCGTAACTACGAAAATGCTGATGGAGCGAAAAGATATATTACTGAAATCAAGGTTGACAGCTTTTTGATTCTATCAGATCAAAACCGCTCAAACGAGGATATTCCGGTACCACAAGAGGAGGATGAGGAAGATCTTCCATTCTAATTTAAGACAGAAAAAAAGCAGGACTTTTATACAAAGCCCTGCTTTTTATTTTTATCAAAAAAACTATTTCGCTGCACTAGCAGTTAGCTCCGCTGCTAGCTTCTGAGCATACTCCGACCATAACTTCGCATCTTCCGGAGTTAATTTAGTAAGAGCGGTAGCAGTTTTTGTAGCCCACTCCTGTTGTTTTCCGGCTAACTCCTGAATTTTAGTTGCATCTCCGCTTTTTGCAGCAGCCACATATTCATTCACATATTTTGTGTAATCGTCTGCCAGCTGCTGTGCTTCCGGAGAACTAAACTTCGGCACCTCAGTAGTCGTTGTTGTCTCAGTCGTTGTTGTTTGGGCAACACCACCTTGTGTATCAGTCGTTGTGACCGTATCCTTTGTTTCTACTTTTTTGCTATCTGCATTATTACAAGAAACAAGGAAAAGTGCAGCAATTGCTGCAGATAATACCATTTTTTTCATTTGTATAAATTTGTTTTTAAATTGTGATGAAGCTATCAAATTTATTCATCACTCAGAGATGCTGAATAAAGCATGATGGTTTCACGAAACGAATAAGTTTATAATAAATTAAAATTATTTACCAACTTAAATTTGGATTATTTTAATTTATAATCCAAATATATTTTTTCACAAAAACAAATAAGTATTAAAAAACTTCCGTTTTTCTCTTTTCCATGCGTCTAAATTAAAATATCAATGACTAAAACAATCTCTGATTGTAACAAAACTATGGCATTAATCAGGATTCTGGCTTCTCCAATTTGCCAGAGAAAGATATTCCCCAGAGACGATATCCATAATCTGAATATTCTTACAATCACTTTTATTCAAGTAGAAATGATAATAAGGTTCGAATCTCTCCTCATTATTATACCCAACGGTAAGAGAATACAGTTCCGTTCCATCCTGTTTCAAACTATCGATGATAAACGATATATTAGCTTTGTGATCAGTCAAGCTATCCAGATTTCTTTTGCTTTCTTCAACCTCTTTGAGAGCAAGGATTACTTTCATGGCCTTTTCCGTTGAACAACCAACTTTCTCGTCGATCTTATCTGAGGTTTCAATTTTTTCCACGGTTGGTTTTCCAGGAGCCCGGTCGCTTTTCGGATTATCGGAGGTATTGCTTTGACAGCCTATATCCGTTCAAATTTACCGTACAATTTCCAAAAGTTTCCTTTCTCGGCCAATATAAAGTCAACTTTTTTCCAGGCGTTTAACACCAGGCTTATTTCTGTTTCTGCCATGGAATATTTTCCGATAAAGAATTCCTCGGCTGAAAAACACAGACCAAAGGCATTGTTTAACGTATGTAAGCTTTCTATGTCAATTTCTTCAAAAAACAGAATCGACTGTGCTGTTGCAGTGAAATCGCCCGGTACCGGTATAGCATCCATATACTCCATCGCAATAAAACGACTGCGGCTTTGCAGCGGAAACTCAATTACCGGAAGTTCATTTAATTTTGACACATAAGTACAGGCATCTAACAACGCTTCACGTTCCAACAACGGGACCTGTGCCAATCGCTTCTCCCCTATTGCAGGCGTATCAGGCTGAAAATAATCGTTAAAATTGAGAATCTCATTAACAGAAAGATTTTTTTCAATCAGATGCTGCACAGGAATGCCAAAATAATTTGCAATCTTCAAGACAATCTCTATTTTTGGTTCGGCGCGCAACTCTTCGTAAGATGAAATATTCCCTCTAGTGAGATTAAAAACATCTCCAAAAGCCTGCTGACTCAATCCTTTCACCTTTCTCAGCTTTTTAATATTATTCCCGACGTTACTCATTTTAAAAAAAAATTAATTTTTTCTTGCAAAATATTTTTGCAATTCACTATCTTTATGCAAAGAATATGTGCAATATATAAAAAACTTGATTATGTACTTCTCAAAAATTGAAAATTATATCGCCAATATCGGTTATAACATTACCCATAAGGATGAAAAAGAAGGTGTTTTTGTAATCGAAAATGAAGATGATGGTATCCGCAATCTCATTGTGGGGATTGCACAGCCTGTCGTAATTTTCGAGCAGTATTTATTTACCATCAACAACGAAAACATGGATATGTTCAAATCGTTACTTATCAAAAATAGAGATATTATCCATGGCGGGTTTGCTTTGACAGAGGATGGCAGAAAAGTCATATTCCGATATACGCTGCAGCTACATAATCTCGATCAGAATGAATTTGATGCCGCCATCAATTCGCTCAGTCTTTTAATCAGCGAGTATTATAATCAGTTAATTAGTTTTTCAAAATTATAGAATAATGAATATTTTTAAGAGAATTTTCAGAATCGGTCAAGCAGAAATCCACGCTGTAGTGGATAAAATGGAAGACCCCATCAAAATGACGGAACAAGGTATCCGTGAGATGAAAGAAGACCTGGAGCAGTCGTTAGAAGCGTATGCAAAAGTAAAGGCCTTGGCCATACGTACACAGAATAACTGTGAAAAGAAAAAAGAAGAAGCCAATGAATTTGAAAACAAAGCTATTTTATTATTGCAGAAGGCTCAAAAAGGGGAACTTTCTGCTGAAAAAGCAGAAAGTCTAGCCAAAGAGGCCTTACTACTGAAAAAACAATTGTTGATCGAAGCCACTGAGCTGGAAAAACAGGCGACAATTCATCAGAGTTCTGCAGAGGAGTTGCACAAGAATGTGGATATACTTAAATTCAATATATCTAAATGGGAAAGTGAATTATCAACCTTGAAAGCAAGAGTTAAAGTATCCAATGCGGCTAAAATGGTCAACCGACAACTAGCCAACATTGACTCCAACAGTACCATTTCCATGCTGGAGCGCATGAAAGAAAAGGTCGAAGAGGACGAGGCTCTCGCCAAAGCTTATGGTGAGATCGCAATGGGCAACAAAAGCAAAGTAGATGAAATTAATGAATCCATTGGTGGTTCGGATTCCGTCAACAGAGAACTGGAAGAATTAAAAAGAAAATTAAATGGCGATGCGGAGATTTGAGTATAAAACCGTTAAAATCGAGCCCAAAGGTTTCTGGGGAACCAAATTGGATCCGGAGAAAATCGACGAGATTCTTAACGACTTAGGAAATCAGGGCTGGGAATTGGTCGCAATGCAGGATCTTGAACTCAATGGTAGCTCATGGTCTTTTCATTACACCTTCAAAAGAGAAAAAATTTAAAAGAAAACACGATGACAGAATTAATCAATATCTTATTCAACCCATTATCAAATGGTATCATGACTGTCCTGACAGGCCTGTCTGTAGTGTATTGGTTATTTATGTTCCTTATGGGCGATGGCGTACATCTATTTGATGCGGATGCCGATGTAGATTTACACCCTACCCCCGACGTCAGCGACGTAGATGGTTCACATGATATTGATGCCGACGGGCCCGATCACCCACACCAGCATACAGACTCCGATACACATTCCGAACCGGGCTTTTTTGCGAAAGCTATGGATTATATCAACGTTGGTAAAGTACCGATTATGCTTATTGTAACCATGTTTAAGTTCATTGGCTGGGTGATCACCATTGTATCCTCATTATTTATTGATGTCGCTTCCTGGGGGATAAAATCTGTATTGATCCTAATTCCTGTTTTCATCGTTACGTTTTTCTTTATGCATTTTCTGACCAAACCCTTAGCAAGAATGTTCAAGAATATTGGCTACAATGGCGAAGAAAGCCATGATTTCCTTGGTCGCATGGGCAAAATGCGCGCAAGCATTGAAGGTAAAAAAATTGGTTCTGCTGAATTTATCATCCAGCAGGATCCAATTCGTCTCAATGTCGTGAGCCATAATGGCGAAAAGATTGGTTATGGGGATGATGTCATTATCGTGGACGAATCCAAGGACAAGAAATATTATTATGTCACAAAGGAAATCACCATAGACAATATTTAAAATTGATGCGCAAAACAGAATCGCCTTGTCAACCATAAGCTTGCGCAAGCAAAATCTAAATACAAAAATCTAAATAAATACTAATCATATGCTATATCAACCTCTTTTATTTTTAAGCGGCTTAAACGGAATTATATTGCTGATTGTCGGTTTAGCTGTCTTTTTAATCTTTGCATTCTTTGTTGTACTGAGTGCCTTCTATAAAAAAATTCCGCAAGGAAAGGCGATTGTCCGAACAGGTGTTGGTGGGACAAAAGTCGCCTTCAACAAGGGTATGTATGTGGTCCCGGTTTTCCACAAGATGGAGATCATGGACATCTCCATCAAAAAAATTGAGATTGCCCGTATGCAAGGCGAAGGACTGATCTGTAAAGACAATATCCGTGCTGATATTAAGGTGGCCTTCTTTGTCCGTGTCAACAAAAATGTGGACGATGTGATCAATGTTGCCCAGAATCTGGGTTGTGACCGTGCCAGCGAACCCGAAACTTTAAAGAGCATTTTTGAATCCAAATTTTCTGAAGCGCTCAAGACTGTAGGTAAGAAATTTGATTTCATCGAATTGTATGAAGCCCGTCGTGAGTTTCGCGATGAAATCCTCGACATCATTGGCACAGACCTGAACGGTTATATCCTTGATGACTGTGCAATTGACTATCTGGAGCAGACAGATATCGAACATTTGAATCCCAGCAATATCCTGGATAGTGAAGGTATCAAGAAAATCACTGAACTGACAGCAAAACAAAACATTAATGCCAACTTTATCCGTCGAGACGAAGAGAAATTGATCAAAAAGCAAAACGTCGAAGCTCGCGAAGCGATTTTAGAATTGGATCGTCAGCTTGCTGAAAAAGAAGAAAAGCAAAAGCGTGAAATTGATAATATCAAAGCCCGTGAAGAAGCAGAGATCGCAAAGGTACGTGAAGAAGAGCGTTTGAAATATGAAAGCGTCCGCATTTCGACCGAAGAGCAACTGGCCGTACAGGAAGAAAATAAACTACGTCAGATAATCATTGCCGAGAAGAACAAGCAGCGTACTGATGCTGTGGAAGCAGAACGTGTGGAAAAAGACCGCGCGCTGGAACAAACCGAACGTGAGCGTATAGTCACTTTGGCTCAGATTGACAAAGAACGTTCGATTGAGACAGAAAAGAAAAGTATCCAGGGGGTGATCAAAGAACGCGTCCAATTGGAAAAAGGTGTTATTGAGGAACAACAAGGAGTCAAAGATATTGAAGTATTCCGCGAAGTAGAACGGAAGAAACAAGCGGGCGTTATCGCAGCATCACAAGAAGCCGAAGAGAAATTAATTTCTACAGTTAAAGCCGCTGAAGCAGCAAAAATTGCGGCAGAACAAGAGGCTGAGAAAAAAGTAATCGACGCTGAAGCAGCACGTAAGATCGCTGAAAAACGTGCACAGGAATTATTAATAGACGCCGAAGCGAAAAAAGAAGCGTCCCTCAAAGAGGCTGAAAGCCGTAAGATCATAGCCGAAGCGCAGGCGAAAGAAGAAGCCGCAATAGGTTTATCGGAAGCCGAAGTAATGGTTGCAAAAGCCGAAGCCGAAGAAAAGCAAGGTACTGTACAGGCCACTGTGATCGAGAAAAAAGCCGAGGCCATGCGCAAAGAAGGTTTAGCACAGGCAGAAGTTGTTCGTGAAAAAGCACTTGCGGAGGCAAAAGGTATAGAAGAGAAAGCCGAGGCCATGAAAAAACTGGATGGTGTGGGTAAAGACCACGAGGAGTTCAAATTACAGTTACAGAAAGAACGTGACATCGAACTTGCACAGATCAACATCCAAAAAGATATTGCCCAAGCACAGGCTGGGGTATTGTCCGAAGCACTTAAAACAGCGAAGATTGACATTGTCGGCGGTGAAACAATGTTCTTCGAAAACATTGTACGTCAGGTGTCCAACGCCAAAGGTTTTGACCATCTGATTGACAATTCCAAACATGCGACTGATATTAAGAATTCACTATTGGGCCCGGACGGAAAAGGTGATCTCGCTGAAAAAGTGCGTGGACTCGCAGATAAATATGGCATCTCATCCAATGATATCAAGAACTTAACAGTTTCTGCAGCCTTGATCAAATTACAGCAGGCAGCCACAGATGCCGAGAACGGTGAAGATGCAGGTTTTATCAATTCCCTGTTTGGATTGGCAAAAAACTTAGGCATTTCCAATAAAAAGCTGTAACCACATCCATTATCTTGAGCCTTGGAAAGATTCAAATCTTAACAGGCTCAAGATAATATCTTAAAAACCAAAGCAATCACATGATACGTTTTATCCTTTTTTCTGCTTTCCTGTGCTTAAACATCCTGTCTCTAACGGCCCAGACGGTTCAGCAACGATTGGATTCACTATTCCAGTCCCTAAATCAAGACGGTGAATTGAGTGGAGCATTCTTGGTAGTCGACAGTGGTAAAGTTGTTTTTGAAAAATATCTTGGTTTTGAAAATTCAGAGAAAACAAACAAGATAACGAGTAACAGCCGTTTTGAATTGGCTTCGGTGAGCAAGCAGTTTACAGGGATGGCCATTATGCAGTTAGAAGAACAAGGCAAACTTTCCTACGAGGATGATATTACCACATATTTCCCGCATATAAAATTCAGAAATGTCCGTATCAAAAATCTACTGCGCCACACCTCCGGAATACCTGAATTTTTGGCTTGGGATCCGCAATGGATCGATAAGAAAAAAATAAATACAAATCAGGACTTTCTCAAAATAATTGAGACAAAGATTGACAGCACCTCCTTTAAGCCAGGTGATCAATACACTTATTCGAATACAAACTACCTGCTCCTGGCTCTGATTGTAGAAAAAGTATCTGGGCAATCTTTTGCTTCCTATATGCAGCAGCATATATTCAAACCCGCGGGAATGAAAAACACGTCTGTATTTTCGGCGCGTTCACCCAATGCTGACCTGAAAAACTACGCAAAAGGAATGGCCTATGATGCGAAGACCAGGAGCTTCAAAAGTGTTGATGACTTTCCCGCATTTAGCTATCTAACCTATTTTGATGGCGGAAGTGGCCCCTATGGAATAAGTAGTACGGCTCAAGATCTCTTCAAATGGAATCAGGCTATCCAAAACAATACACTATTAACGCGTCAAAATTTCATGAAGGCCATCTCTGTCGATACGCTCAATAATGGCAAATCCATTAAAATGGCAGGTTTGTACTATGGTTTTGGCTGGCTCTTTACCGACAGTACCAACAGTGAAAGCAAGATGCATTTTCACACAGGGGGATATCCAGGCTATAAAACGATCAACATTCGAGATTTTAAAGAACAAAAATATTTCATCGCTTTAATAAACAAGTGGAATACGATTGATGTATATCCATTGACATCCGCTGTTAATGCAATTCTTCAAAAAAGAAAAGCTCCAGTTATTGACCGTGAAAAATTAACGGGAGCGATCATACTTGTGGAGTTTCAGATCAAACAGCTTTTAGGAACATATGAATACACAAAACAACCTGAATTGAAGTTCAAAATTACAGCTGATGATAATGGTAGTCTATTTGCCCAGTTATCGGGACAGTCAGCCATCGAAGTCTATCCGAAAAACGAATTAGAGTTATTTTATACGGCTGTGCAAGCCGAGCTGAAATTCAGCAAAGAAAATGATCAGATCACAGCGCTGACGCTGTATCAAAATGGTCAGGAATTAAAATTCAATAAAGTTAAATAAGTCAAGAACTAGCGGAACTTATGCCAGAAGAAAACGTAATAAATCAGAACGACAGCCTTGACCAAGGTGCATATGAAATTATCCGAAAGCGACTTCTTACACAAAAAGAAGAACTAGCGACCAAGCTCCAGCAGTTGAATGAAGCCCGGAAAGAAGTCTTCAATTCAACGAGCTTTGTCCTCAAAGCCAATCAACGGATCACCACAGAAAACAACTGTGTTGCCCGCGGCATTCTGGCCTTGGATAATCAATGTATTTTTGGATATAACGTGCATTTTGGACTGCGTACCGAGATCAAGCTGGAAGATGTTTTCAGTGTTTATGCATTTGAGAACAATCAATTTATTCCGCAGTCCCTCGACCTGATCAACAATCAAAATTTCATCTCAGATTATCAAAACCTATACAAATACTATAGGGACTCCATATTCTCCAAATTTCGTAGGACAGAGAACTATTTGTACATGATCTTTCAGACCAGCAAAAATCCCGCTGACCTCAAAGCATTCAAATGGCTAATCAAAGATGGTAAGCTCCAGTATCAGGATGACCGCAGCATCCACGAAGTCAAATTGCCTAATCAATTTGAATTTGACTGGACGAAAACCACGCTCGAAGACCGTCGGCTCGGAAAGTATCCCCATATATCCATCATGGATAAGATCTTTATTGAGGCGATCCATGGCGATATCACCTTCAAGATCGAAAACAATACAGACAGCGGCAAAGGGATCTATTCCGAAAAAGTCATCAATGCCGACCAACAATTGGACGATGCCGATTATTACTACGCGGATCTCGGAAACCTTATTGCGGTACGTATCAAGCCGTACCAGGAAGATTTCAGGGCCTTCGTCTACAACCAGCGGACAAAGGAAGTCGTCAATCTAAAATCACTGAATGAATCAGCAATATTGTTACCGGACAATCAAGGGATTATTTTTTCCAATGGATACTACTTACAAAATGGCACACATAAGGTTTTTGATGCCCAGTTTGAACAAGTATCATTCCTACGCAGGATTGCCTCCCCCAATGGTGAAGATTTTCTGTATATATTCTGTCAGGAGGAAACCAATACCTATATCCTACTGTCCTATAACATCATTCAGCAGCATGTTGAGACCCCGATTATCTGCAACGGATTTACCTTGTTTAAAGATGGTAGCCTAATTTATTTCCGTACCGAGGCGGAAGCCACCAGACACCATCAGGTGCAGATCTGGGAAACACCTTATATGGCCATGCTCAAAGAAAATGAGCAGAAAAAAGATGATCCCCTTTATAAAGTGGGCAATAAACAGATCGTGCAGGCGATGGCCGAGGCGCAGGAGGTTATACAACTGATCAACAAAGAGGACAGCTACGAAGGTTTATACGAAGATATCCTCAAAAAGTCCACGGTTTTATTGGATTCTTATTTCTGGATCAAAGATGACGCCTTATCAAATCTTGGCCAGCCATTAACACAGATCAAGGAAGTCGCCAATACCGCTATCGATGAGTTTGTCAAAGTACAGGCACAACGCAAACATGCCGCAGAATTAAATCTAGCAGCAGAAAAGAAGATGGAAGGACTCACCTTCACCATCAATAGTACCGTTGTGGACAAACTCGATCAGCTCGTCCATCAATTGGCCGATGCTCGCCGTATTCAGGGTGAAATCATCGACCTTAAAAATATAAAATATATTGATACGGTCAGGATAGATAGTCTATTGGAAAAACTGCAGCGTATCACCTCCGAACTGGCTGAAAAAACCATTGCTTTCCTCCTACGCGATGAAGCTCTGCTTCCTTACGAACAAAAGGTGGAACAGCAGAAGAAAAATGTGGAGGCCATCGTGAAGGTCTATGATGCCAAAGCAATCGAGGAAGCCAATTCAGCCATTTCAAGCGAACTGGAACTATTGATTGATATCCTCAATAGTCTAAAAATTGACGACTCCACACAGACAACCAAAATCATTGAGAAGATTTCGGTTATTTTCTCCTCATTAAATGAGGTTCGCGCACAGCTTACGCGAAAACTCAATTCATTAAAAAGTACAGAAGCGATAGCGGAATTCTCAGCACAGCTAACCCTGTTGGAGCAATCCGTAACCAACTACCTCGAACTGTCAACGACAACCGAAAAGGTCGACGAATATTACACAAAAGTCATCGTTCAACTGGAGGAACTTGAAAGTAAATTTTCTGAATTTGAAGATTTTGCTTTAAAGATCGCGGACAAACGTGATGAGGTTATCAAGGCTTTTAATTCTCGCAGGGAACAAATTGTTGAACAGATCAACAAGCGTACGTCCTCGCTCGAACAGATCGGTCTTCGTGTATTAAAGAACATTGAGAACAAATCCAAGACATTTGCAACACGGGAAGAGATCCTCAGCTTCTTTGCCTCGGATCTGATGATCGACAAGATCAGACAGTTGGTACAGGAGCTAAAAACACTGCAGGATGTCTCAAAAGCAGAAAACCTTGAAAATCTGTTAAAGAAATCACAGGAAGATGCCTTACGGGTTTTACGCGATAAAAATGATCTCTTTGTTGATGGCGAAAATATCATTGCATTGGGCAAGCATAAGTTTGCGGTCAATAGTCAATCCCTCAGCCTTACCTTGCTGCGCAGAAATGATGAACTGTATTTCCACCTGACTGGGACAAGTTTCTATCAAAAGGTGCAGGCCGAGGAAATCAACAGTTTTCAGGACATCTGGGATCAGGAACTTGTCTCTGAAAATAAGGAAGTCTATCGTGCAGAATACCTCGCCTACAAAGCATTCCTTGCTTCGAAAGGACAACAAGATTTTGATGCCTCCTCATTTATCACACAGACTGTGGAGCAAAGTTATTCGGAAGGCTATGTCAAGGGAGTTCACAATGTGGATGCACTGTTGATCTATGATACGGTCAAACAGTTGGATACTAAATTGGATCTGCTTCGCTATGATCCCTTATTGCGTACGATGGCTCAGCTATTTTGGCAATCCCTATCGGATGATCAACGGGCAAAGCAGCTGGCACTGATACACTCGACTTACACGATATTAAAAACGTTTCCAAATTCAAATCGTTATCAGTCTGTCATTGATGAACTGACCAAGTTATTCAATGCATGGGAGACACATTTGGATCGCTCCACCATTCATGGCCGTGACCTCGCGACTTACCTTTTTCAGACGTTTACAAGCTACAATACCTTTGTCGTCAGTGAACAATCCGATGAACTGAAAAAGGCTTTTATTCGATTGCTGGAATCCAAGAAAAGTTTCAAGCTATTTGAAGCGGATATTCAGAATGAGCAATTTAGCCTGGCAGATCGTTTTTACCTGACTTTGAACTGGCTCAATTCCTTTGTAGACGAGCATCCGGAATATCTTACGCTACGCAAATATATTGAGGAAGCAGCCATCATGTTGCTTTATCCGACCCATACGTATCACCTGATCATCGCAAAAGACCAGGCACATATCAGCGGATTAAAAGGCAACCATCCAATCCTGAACAATGGAGAGGAGTATATCCAATATCACGAATTTTTAGCACGTCTGGCGCAATTCGCTGATTATAATGTACCCCGTTTTGTGGCATTCTCCACATTGAAGGAACAGCTTGCGAAGTCCTATGCCAAAGAACTAAAGATCGGTGAGTTTGAGCCCAAAGTACTGACTTCCTTTGTCCGTAATAAGCTGATCAATGAAGTTTACTTCCCATTGATCGGAAACAACCTCGCCAAACAGCTGGGAGCCGCAGGCGACAACAAGCGTACGGCCCGTATGGGAATGCTTCTATTAATCTCGCCTCCGGGTTACGGTAAGACCACCTTAATGGAATATCTTGCCAAAACGATGGGCTTACATTTCGTCAAAATCAATGGCCCGACCATTGGTCATTCGATTACATCCATTGACCCGATTGAAGCGAAAACATCCGGAGAACGGGAAGAACTCAAAAAGATCAATCTTGCATTTGAGATGGCTGACAATGTCATGCTGTATCTGGACGATATCCAGCACTTAAACCCGGAGTTTTTACAGAAGTTTATTTCCCTAGCCGATGGTCAACGTAAGATTGATGGTATTTTTGAGGGCGAGAGCAAGACCTATGACCTCCGTGGCAAGCGCTTCTGCATCGTGATGGCTGGAAACCCATACACAGAGAGCGGCTCTAAGTTTCAGATCCCCGACATGCTTGCCAACCGGGCCGATGTGTACAATCTCGGCGATGTGATCGGTGATACCGAAGCATTATTCAACCTCAGTCTGATCGAAAATGCGGCAATTGAAAACAGCTACCTCGAAAAGATTGCAAGCAAATCGTTTAATGACTTTTATGCCCTGGTCAATTATGCGCAGTCTGTTATGGATCAACTGCCCGATTTAGAGGGCAACTATCTGAAACAGGATATTGATGACTTTATAGCGGTGCTGCGACATGTACTGAAAATCAGAAATGTCGTGATCAAGGTCAATCAGAATTATATTCAGAGTGCAGCGATGCAGGATAATTACCGTACCGAACCACCATTCAAAATGCAGGGATCCTATCGGAATATGAGCAAACTGGTTGCACAGGTGGTACCGATGATGAATGAGCAGGAAATTGATCAGGTTCTTCTCGCACACTATGAGAGCGAATCGCAGACACTGACAGCGGATACCGAAAGTAATCTCTTAAAACTAAAAGAGCTTGCCGAGTTGCTGAACCCTGTTGAACTGGAACGTTGGGAAACGATCAAGGAAATCTTCCGTAAGAACAATAAACACGGTGGACTGGCCAAAGACGATAAAGTATTCGGTCAGCTACTGGACTTCAATGAAAATCTGGAAGGTATTATTCAGGCAATTCGGGAGTATAAGAACTAAAACCATAAACTTTATTTTTCTCCATTGATCTATCCAAACCAATGGAGAAAAATAATTTATAAGATGATTTAGCTAAGATGGCATCTACAGTCATTCCGAAGCACGATTGCCCTATTTTACAGCTCCCGAAGAAACGGTAAATATTCCGTAATCGTCAATAAGCATCCGCTCCTTGGCTACCCCGTTATAAGCCATAATCCGGTCCAGTTCTTTCTGCGAACGTCGGCGCATGACCCAGTCTTTCTTCTGATGACTGTTCAACACATAAGCGATCATTTTCAATTGTGGATGCCATGGCTGTCCGGTATAGACCAGATGGCTGTTTTCCTCACAAATGGAAGTCGCACCATGTACCGCCCTGCTGGCCATGTCATTGTTGCCAAATAATTCGAAAATACCGGAGATTACCACAATATTAGGTTCAAATTCCAGTTTGCCGTAAGTCTCCGTATCAAAACAATCGTAATTAGTGAAACGTATTCCCTGGAGCCCTTTCTTCTTGATGATTTTCTCCCCCACTGCAATATTGGGCAATAGAAACTCGTTGATCACAATCTCCACTTCGGGATATTTTTCTTTGATATCAAATAGATAATTTCCCGTGCCACCAGCGATATCCAAGATTTTCACAGGTCGCCCCGTAGACTTGACCTGCGCAATATTCTCTTCCAATAGGCGTAATAGATGCTGTTTACGTATACGGATCCCTTTCCAGCCGATCGCTTCCAAGTACCCTTTATCAATGATTTTCCCTAACCCCAACCTACCCTTCGGCTCATTGCGATAGACGTAATCCAATGAAATTCCTGAATCGAAACCAAACTGAAGCCCTAAGTTCATCCCATGACTCAATGATCCGATCTTGCCTAAAGTCCATTTCTGAAAAGCATAGTTTAGCTTCTCAGCCGCAGGCATCACCTTATGATACAATTTTTCATATTCTTTTACCGAAAACTCGTCAGGCTCCAGCCCCTGTTCAGGCTTTTGCCTTGCATAGGCTTTCGTAATAAAATCTTTTAAATAGGTATAGACTTTCTGCCTGTTGGATTCAAACAGGATACCATGATAAAAATTACGTAGGGTAATAAATGTCTTCAGCTTAGAAGCAATGGACACGAAGAATTGCTTTTGCACCGAGTTTTTAACCACATAGTCCTTTTCGGCGGATAGCACAATCACGGGAATATCGATTGCGGCAGCATCCTCAACGATACGCTCACCGGCTTTCAATAGGTCGACCAATAAAGCGCCGTTAATGGATTTTGAGATTAGGGGATCAGAGTCATAAGCCTGTTGTTGCTCGACATCATGGGTCAGGACCTTCGCCTTGACATAGCTTTGGATAACAAGGTCCTTTTTCAGCTTGGTTCCAAGCGCAATCATCTGGTTGGCCAATGGTACATACAGTTTAATCTCAAAGGCAGGAGCCAATAAAGCCATACCTGCAATCGGAGGAGCAAAATCATGTACCCAAGCACTCACAATGACCCCAGCAATACTATTGGCGATGACGAAAACATCCTTTGTCTCAACCGCATATTCCAGGCGGATATAGGACACAAAACAGTCCAGATCGCGCACATTATCCATGAAAACGGGCGATACCGGTACTTTGGTATAACCATGTCCGCGCAGGTCAAATGCAAAGATGGAATAATCGGCAAACTGTGGATCGGTAGCCATCTCCTGCAGGCGTCCCGAATGTTCATGCCCACGGTGCAATACAACCAAAGTCTTTTGTCCCTTTTGATAATTCCAAACACGATATAGCAGTTCCCCTTGATCGAAACTCTTAAAATAACCTGATTTCATCTTTTTATAATTTATTCCATCTATACAATGGGCATGTAATTTCTGTATCTATTCAGCTGTCGCTATTAAAAACAAAGACCAAGCCACCTTTTTGATCAGGATCGGCCAGCGACGATAATTTTCATCAACTGGATCGCATGAGCCCGCAGTACCATATGCCTATTGATCGACTTCACTCGATCAATAGCTTTATTTAAATCTAAAGATAATAATTCCTGCATTATCAGAATAGCAAAAATCATACTTCTACTATAGCCCATCGTACAATGAATGACCATATTTTCATGCTCATCCAAGTTCCGGTAAGCAGATAGCATGGCGTCTATGATCACATGGGCATCTTCCACATCGACCTTCGCGATATCCAGCAAAGGAAAAGAATAATACTTTTCCATGGTCCCTAAGAGTTTTACGTCCTCCAGCTCAGCTGCGAGGTCAAAAACCACCAGATTGTGATCCAGTCCCAAAGCTATTAGTTCCGAAGCGTCCAACCTTGGCCCCACATAACAGCGTGGCAGTAACTCCATCAGCGGTGGATTATTTCTCTTTCTAAAAAAACGCCACATCAACCAGTATGCAAGTTGGTAAGGAGCGTAAAATACTTTCTTTATCAATGGGATTCGACCCCGATTATCCTTCAAAAAACCTGTATTACCGCATAGGTAATTGTAACCAACTGCAAAACAGTCGAAGGCTACCCAAGCAAAAGCAATCAGCAGCAATAAATATCCCTCGCAGAGCAGTGCCAGTAGCATGAATAGCCACCCAATGAGGTAATAACTATTCGTTACTTGTTGGTTCCGGATCGCCGGAAGACGACTATCAAGTTTTTGGGTATAAAAACCTGATTTCTGCGGTGAATTATGTTGCTGTTCAATGACGTTCGGAAAGAGGATAAAACTGACCTGAACCAGTAGGCAAGCTGTCAATAGGTCGATCACATGGTGCTGATATACCGTCAATGTCCCTAGTCCCATCATCAAGAGCCAGATGCCCAAGATTATTTTCTTCCATCCGTTGAACTTCCAGCGCAGCACCGACCAAAAAAGACAGGCATAAGCGACATGCAGGGAGGGCGCCTGATTAAAAGGTGAATCATATTTCTCTAAGAAGGAAAAGAAATTGGTAAATAAAAGATTTTCGACCTGCGGTCGGTCAAAAGAAAACCGCAGCGGAAAAAGAAGAAAACATAGTACAGCAATCAGGGTGACAAACGTAAATCGCTTTGCATAGCACAGGAGCTCCCCTTTTTGTCGACAGTAAAACGGCACGAGGCAAAAAAACAGTCCACTGCTCATATAAGGCAAGATCATCCAGGGAATGAACGGAATATGCTGTTCAAAATCGAATACAAAGGAAGGTACCGCAGCTAAACTAGAGGCGTAGGCTGCTGTATAAGAATAGGTAAGTTGAAAAAGTAACAGGCAATAGATGGCAACAAGGAGCTGCCTACCCACTTTCTTTAATCGTTTTTCATCCATTTGGCTTTCCTAAACATGATTTTACTTAATAATACATGGGGGAGCAGGCCTAAAAATCCCATCAGCCATTTCATACGCTTCGGAAAAATCACGATTTCTTTCTTTTGCTGTATGGCTTTTAAAATGCGTTGTGCGGCATCGTCTACGCTGATCAAAAAGGGCTTTTTGGAGAGATCCTGCTGATTAAGTTGACGGAGCTTGGTTGTATCCACATACCCCGGTGCGATGACTGTCACGGCAATCCCATACGGAAGCAATGCCCGCCGATAAGCATCAGCCACTTGGATTGCTGCCCGCTTTGTTTTGCTGTACAAACTTGAATTCGGAAAATCCAGCGTCCCCGAGATGGATGCTATGGTTGCGATCTGCCCTGTTGATTGTCCGCGCATGGCTTCGCGGGCGACTTCAAAACAATTGATCGTCCCGAGCATATTAACCTCGAGCATTGCATTTGCCTCTTCGTAACTGATGCGTTGTGCCACGTCATCGGCATAGCTTCCTGTACAATTGATAAAAAGATCCAATGTCCCAGGATGACAGAAGGAATGAACGGCATCAGCCAAAGCATCCCGATCACATACATCCACTTCAAACTTGATGAGCGCATCGTATGCTGGATGATGAGATAGCTTTGACAGGTTCCGACCACATACCGCAACTTCAGTCCCCTGTTGGAGGTAGCTTTGTGCTAGTGCCAAGCCTATTCCGCTTGTTCCGCCTGCGATAAATACCTTCATATTAAAAAAATAGTGCTAATATTACCCGCTGTCCGGGCTATCTTGCAAACAAATAATCCTTCTATTTCTGTCACCTTAATTCTCCAATAGTCCATTATTAAACGACAAACATCTCCAAACTCTCCTTGAATTTTATAATTTATGTACAGCGTGTATGATGGCTCCACTCGTACAATGTCTTCTTAACTCCTCGTATTCCGAAACATTGTGTACTAGGTCATGCGCAGCTCCATCGTCTTACGATATCCATAGTTCCATTGTGCTTCCATGGCAGCCGCAAATTCATCCAGATCTGTCGGAAGTGACAATGTTATTTCAAATCTACGCCAATCTATACCTTTTTTGCAATAGTTTCCTGCCAGCTGCTCTGCAGCATCCCTTGTATCGATCCATCGGATTTTCTGGAATTGCTGATCAATATCCCGCAGGCGTTGGTTCCCGCTAAAGCCCAATACCGCTCTGACCAATCCTTCTTCCTGCAGTTTATATGGCTGCTTCCGCTCACAGATCACTTCCGCCGCCAATGACTGCGCTAGCTCCACAGGCACCAGATCAATGGCTCCGCCGGCATAATATTCCCCCTTCCGCTGTACAGGCTCAATATAAAACATATCGGACATCGAAATACGAACAGCCTCCAACAATGTTACTGTCGAATTTATTGCTATTGTTGGCGCAACGGCACTTTTATCATAATTTACACCTTGGATTTGGATGCTATCTAGATTTACGTTTGATAGTGCAATTGTATTCCCCATCAGGATTTTCTGATAAAGCTTACGTTCGCCGCGTCTCTCCCCAACTGCTGAGCGGTCAAAAAGCATTTTCGAACCAATAATAATCGACGGTATTTCCTCCGAAAATGGTCGGTTCAAAGTCGGTAATAAGGGCGAAAGATCATGATTCATCTTGACCAGATAACGATCAAAGACATCTTCCAGATAAGGAGCGGAGCGTTTTTCCCACTGCTTTTTTAGCACATACCAACCCAATTTGCCAAGATGACGCTGCTCCGTAAGCTGATGTCCACAGAAGAAGCGATAAAACTCTTCGGACTGGAGATAGGATTTCCGCTCTGCATCCCTTGCAAAAGCCTGAATAATCGCAGCAGCCAATGATCCACCACAGCTAGCAATTAGTAGGTCTGGTTTTAGTCCCAGTTCTTCCAACGCGGCATACATACCCAGGTACAAGCCAAAGCGAGTACCGCCTCCTGAAAATAAAACTGCCCGTTGATAATTCATTTCGCGATATATTAGATCTGAGATTCTGGTTTTACTTACAAATTCGTCATTTCTATCCAACAAATCAAACTATAGAAAACAGGCGCATTAAACAGCAGACTATCTATCCTATCCAATAAGCCACCATGTCCGGGGATTAATGTCCCCGTATCCTTGACTCCCGTCCTGCGTTTCAAAAAGGATAAAAGCACATCACCGCAAAACCCTAAAACACCGAAGAGCAGACCTAGCAACGAAAAGCGGATAAAATCTCCAAATGGCAATAGCAGATAGCCCAAGATATTACTCAACATTACTGTCAGCCCGATACCGCCGATACATCCGGCAACAGTTTTATTTGGGCTGATGCGCGGAACGATCTTTCGTTTGCCAAAGAATTTACCCGTGAGGTATTGGAATACATCGTTCAGTTCCGTTAAAACGATGATATAGGCTACAAGCCGCAATCCCATCCACTCATTCTGATGAATTTCTACTGCCCGGATAAAAGCCAGCTGGCTGAATGCTAGTAGGCAGGCAGCCGTTCCAAAGGTCATTCCGATAGCAGCACCCATCGCTGTTTTCTGTCCCAGCCAGAAAAACAACCCAATCCCTAAGCACAATAGTGTCGCCCAGAATAGATAGCCGCTATATGAACAGTAGGTTAAAAGGATCAACTGCAATAGAGCAAGTACAATAGCAAAGGGCAATGCAAGACTAAAATTGGGCACAAACATCTTCATAAATTCGCGCATGCCCTGGAAGCTAAGCCAGCAAACAAACAACCATGATGTTATTTGCGGAACGAAGGCAATCGCCAGTACAAGCACAATATAGCCCCAGCTTCTGACTCGGACAGGTACGTCAGCAAACTTGTCTTTCGGATTGGATACTTCACTCATTTACCACCAATGCCTTTCTCAATCGCGTCATGGAACTCAAGACCAATAACAAACATAGCACAGCAAAAATATAACTCGAAAAAGCAGTTATCGAAATATGCAACAAACTTAAAATCCCGTATACCCCCAGCAGCAGTGCACGGTCGCTTTTACCCATAGGTCCATCATAACGACGATCATTGGCAACAACTTTTCCGATCAGTCCGCAGAATTCGTTGATGACACTCAAAACAATAAAACCTGCCACCAGATATAAACTCTCGGGATGAAATTTCAGCAAGGGAAAGAAAATCAGGACATCAGAAACAATATCGCCCACCTCGTTCAGGACTTCCCCCATTTTACTCGTCTGATTGAAAAGGCGGGCCATCATCCCGTCCAGTGCATTGAGAGCCATGCGCAATAATAAACCAATCGGTAATACCAGAAATAAAATTGAGCTGCAGTCTGCATTCCAGAACAAGATCGCAATGACCAGAGACAAGACCACCGAACCAACCGTAATCTGATTGGCCGTTATTTTTTTTCGATTCAAAAAGCTCAGAACCGGCATCAATAACTGCTGGAACTTTGGTTTTAATTTATAAACAGAAATCATATATGCGCTATGTAACTTACTTTTTTTATTTTTTTTAAAAAAAAATTTTGATAGTGTAAAAAATACACTATATTTGTGTCATCATAATTTAGGTTTATAATTGGTTATTTAAGGTTTTCATTCTCCCCGTTTGAAAACCTTTTTTTTTGCCCCTAAATTAGGAATTACCATCTTCCGCCAGCCCCACCGCCACCGGACGAACCGCCACCAAAACTTCCGCCGCCGCCACCGCTAGAGCCTCCCCCACCAGATCTGCTTGATGAAGAGCGTACTTTAACAGGTATGCTGTGCTCGCCATGGGACACACGGTGACCACAGTTCTTACATTTATCAAAACGTTCCTCCAACCCCTGCGAACTGTAAGTTGCGGAACGGATCGTATGTGTAAGTCCCGTTTCAAACGTACGGTAATGACATTGTGGACAATCTATATACCCTGCATTTTCATCCCAAGGAACCAACTTAGTCTCATTGCTTGTCTGATCCACCCAGATCTCATAAGACCTGCTGCCGATTTTTTCTTCCAAGAGCTGTCCTTGATCCAAGTATACGCTTTCCCGGGTAGCCACATCATCCTTATTCATGCGCAACCAACGCCCCGAGCCATCCGGGGGAGTCAGCCGAAGTTCATTCCTTCGGATACGTTTATTTATTCCAAAAAGATCAAAAAGTGCCAAAGGACTTAACAATAAAGGGACAAGTCCCCAAACGCGAAACTTACGCAAAGCCTGTTGGATATTCTCTTCATCACGGTAGGAATTGACAATCTCTGTGCGGCTCGCATTATATTTCATCGCCAGCGTAATGCTGCCAAATATAAAAACAAAATAAGGTAGGTTCTTCCATTGATAAACAACTTCGAAGTTGTTCAGCGCAAAAGCACATATAAATACACTGGCAAACATCAGCATTCCCATACAACCGCAACCGCTCACCAGTGGTGGAAAATACTTACTTTTTTTTGTCAGCTTTCCCTTGATCGCACGGGTCACCTCACCCAGCCAGATATAGCAGATGACAAATAAAGCCAGTACCAAAAGCGAATTTCTTAAGATAGGACTTCTTAAACTCCAAATTGGAGTTGCTTCAGGCATCAAACGTTCCAGTTCGGCCCTACTGTCAGGTGATGTCAGAATGGTTTTGATAAACCGCGAAGCCTCCAGCACGCCTTGATCATAATCCCCATTTCGAAAATTAGGTACCAGATATTTTTCGCCGATTCGTTTTAGATAGGCATCAGGCAAGGTGCTTTCCATGCCATAACCTGTAATAAAGCGATATTCCCGCCGGTCTTTGGCAATAAACAATAATAGACCATTATTGCTTTCCTTCTTACCGATACCCCAGGTATTAAATAGCTTCAACGCAAATTCAAAATCGCTCTCACCCACATAGTCATTGACCAATACAATGGCATACTCACTTTTGGTAGCAGCTTCAATCTGTGTGGATAAACCATCCAATTCAGCCACAGTACCCGAAGACAGAATCCCATCAGGATTGGAGACAAAATAGTCCTGTCCTTTCTGCTTTGGGCTAGGTATATTATCAACTGTATATTGGCCAAAAACAGGCCCGACACCCAAGCAGCAACTCAGGCAAAATAAGATATATAGATAAAGCTGTTGTGATCTATGCATATTTGTCAGAATAACTCAAACAACAAAAATTTGGTTCATTGTCACGATATTAAGAAAAAAAAATCAAACAAAGGTTTTCATCAAAAAAAAGCCCATAATCAACCGATTATGGGTCTATATAATTCAATATTCGTTTGATGAAAAAGGCAATCGAGAATGCGGGGTTCGCCTTGCGGTTTCGACAGCCACCTTCTGATAAGGGACAGTTTTATCATGGTACAAAAGCCGATTTAAAGGTGGGTGACTTATTCCTTCCCGGTGGCGAATCTAAAACCAAGCAGCCCTCAAAATGAACCATATTTATTTTATAGCGATGGTCAATGGAGCTGGTCTTGCGGCAACTTTAAAAATTATTTTCTCCTTCGCTGTCAATGACCAAGCCAGTGTAAAATCAAGACACCGATCAATCCAATAACAGAAACAAGCGTTTCCATCACCGTCCAAGAGCGAAACGTATCCTTCACGCTCACTCCAAAATAAGATTTAAACATCCAAAACCCTGGATCGTTGACGTGTGAGAACATGAGACTGCCCGCTCCGGTCGCTAGCACCATTAATTCAGGAGTAACCTCTCCCGCTTGCACAATGGGGAGCATAATGCCCGCTGCCGTGAGTCCAGCAACGCTTGCCGAACCGATAACGAGGCGAATGATACCGGCTATTAACCAGGCAAGCACAAGAGGCGACAGGCTAAGGTCTGCGGTTAAGTCAGCGATGTAGTTCGCGACACCACTATCTACCAAAATTTGCTTGAAGGCACCTGATGCTGCAATGATAAAAAGGATCATCATTATCCCACGGATTGCTTCTTCCACACTTTCTGACTGCTCCCGCAAACTTTTACCTTGGCGGATTCCCATCGTGTACATCGCCACCAGAGATGCAATCATTAAAGCCACCACCGGGTCACCCAAGAAACGAAGTGTCGTCAGCCAAGCGGAGCCTTCTGGGAATATTAGATGTGCAAATGAACCAAAAGCAATTAAAATTATTGGAAACAGTCCCGTAAATATACTAATTGCAAATCCGGGAAGCTCTTTCTTATCTGCTTGATTGTGCTCAGGAAAAAACTCGGCAGGTGGGTTGGTCGGAATACGCTTAAGCATCCTGCCAAAGAGTGGTCCACCGATAATTATGGCAGGGATTGCCACCACAATGCCATAGGCCATTGTCAACCCTATATCCGCATTGTAAGTAACCGCTATGGCTGTAGCTCCCGGATGCGGTGGCAAATAACCGTGCGTCACGGACAGCGCTGCCAGCAGTGGAATAGCTACGTAAAGCAAGGGCATCTTATTGGAAGCACATACCATGAAAACAAACGGTACCAAGACGATAAAGCCGACATTGTAAAATAAAGGAATTCCTACTAAAAAGCCCGTGAGAACCATTGCCCAAGGTAAGTTCTTTCTGCCAAATACTGCCGTTAGTTTCGTTGTAATCTTTTCTGCAGCGCCCCCCTCCGCCATCAATTTACCCAGTAAAGACCCGAAGGCCAACAAAAGCGCCAACTGGCCCATAGTACTACTCACTCCGGTTTCAACAGATTTAAGGATATCGACGGCATTCATATTCATAGCAAAACCGACCGCAACAGATGTTATCAGTAATGAAAATATCGTGTTTAACCTGACGACAGTGACTAAAAGAAGTAGTAAAGCTACTCCCAAAATAACGATGATTAGAGGCATAATAATTTACAACTAGTTAAAACTCACCTTCCAATATGCGGTACAGGTGTTCAAATTTCTGGAAGTTTTTAATATATACGGCGTGGTTCTCTTCACTCGGTTTGTAATAGTGCTCGATATCTTGTGTTCCCGCCGCTTGCTTGTTTTTTACTGTAGGCTCACCCGCCTGTATACCCAATGCTTCCAAGCCTATCAATGCTGCTCCCCATGCAGAGCTTTCTACCGTATTTTTAATGAATACAGGTTTATTGAAAATGTCTGCAAGCATTTGCACCAACAACGATGAACGTGCTAAGCCGCCGCTTGCATAAATTGTATGAATGGGGCCGGTGTTCTCCTCTAATGCGATCCCTACACTGTAAATCGCAAACAACATCCCTTCCATCATAGCCCGTGCAAAGTGCGCCCTGCCGTGATGCAGCTGTATTCCAAAATAAACTCCTTTTGCATTGGAATTCCAATGTGGAGCCCGTTCACCGGTCAAATAGGGCAAGAATATTAAGCCCTCTGCCCCGGGAACGACGGAGTCGACCAAAGCATTTAACGCGGCAGAAGAATCTCCATCCGTTTCCGTTTGGGTAAATTCATGCAAAAAATTATCTCGAAACCAGTTGCGTAATACACCTCCGTTATTAACCGCGCCACCAACTATATATTCATTTGGTCTCAGTAGGTAGGTAAATAGCCTTTGTTTTTTTTCTTGATTTGCCTGCGAACTTGCCACGCGAATAGCTCCACTGGTACCAATAGTTATAGAAGCTACCCCAGGACGTATAGCCCCTACCCCGAGATTAGCCAAACAACCATCGCTACCACCTATTACAAAAGGTGTATCTTGAGGGATGTGCATCAAGGCCGCAATTTCTCGGCTAGGCATATTTAAAATATAATTGACCGGAACTGGCAATGCTAGTTGCTCTTCCGATATGCCCGTCAATCTTAACGCCTGATCAGACCATGTTAATTGATGTATGTCGAAAAGCCCTGTTGCAGATGCAATGGAATGATCGACCACATAAACGCCAAAAAGCCGGTAAAAAAGAAACTCTTTGATACCGATAAACTTGTACGACTGCGCAAATAATTTTTGATCATTAGACTTTATCCACATTAATTTGCAGAGCAAAGACATGGGATGTATTGGTGTACCCGTTTGTTGATAAAGCAGCCTGCCAGTCTCACTTGCCTCCAAGGCTACCGCAATATCCTCGCTTCTGCGATCTGCCCATATCATGCAATGGCTAAGTGGCTTTCCAGCTGAGTCAACAGCGATCAGTCCGTGCATAGCACTGCTCACCGAAATGCATACGGGTTTCGGTATCTCGGCACTAGATTGCTTTAAGCTAATCATGACATACCTAATAGACTCAATACATGCAGCATAAACAATCTCCGGATCTTGCTCGTACCAGCCTTCTGAGGGGTTTAATATGGGATAGGGTATACTATGCTGCGACAAGATGTTACCTTCGTAGTCAAATGCAACAGCCTTCGCAGATGATGTCCCAATGTCTAATCCAATGATCATAAATAAAATTGATGTTTAGGAGAGTTCAATATACGGATTATCTGTTAGTTTACAACAAAACACTCAATACCAGCGAAGTAATTGAAGCGAGAAAAGCGCCTCATACATCGCCGACAACAGTTTCGCGAGGTATTGAAAGATGCCATCTCAAACGGGATACCCGTACCCGGATACATAAACGCACCTCTTATTTTGATGCTTACCGATCCAAAAAATTACCTACAAATATTATACAGGCACAACGTGACTATTTTGGCGCACATACCTATGAACGTATTGATCAGGAAGGTATTTTTCACACACTTTGGGATTAAGGGAAAAAGCTTGAATATTCGATTTGATCTTTGTTTTAAACGCTAAAAAGCGGCTTTATATAAAAAAGCCGCTTTTTATAACTGATTCTCCTATCGAGATGAACCAATGACCTACTTGCTACAAGTCATTTGCTCTACCAGCTGAGCTCAACAGACTACAGATAAAGTTTCTGATTTCTGTACTACAGATATCGGGATTGGACAACAACTTGTAGCTTATGATTATATTGCTATAGATTAACCACCTACATTTACACTTCGATGATTTAGAAGCTATCGTTCAATATCCTTCAAACTGTTCATTTTCTTATATTCCAGGAATCCTTTGATATCTTCAAAATGTTCACGGACACGCTTATTTCCAAACTCAAATACTTTCTCCGCTAAGCCGTCCAAAAAGTCACGATCGTGTGAAACAAGGATCAATGTACCATCAAAATCCTTTAAGGCATCTTTGATAATGTCCTTGGTCTTCATGTCCAAATGGTTGGTCGGCTCATCGAGAATCAACACATTCACGGGCTCCAAAAGCAGTTTTATCATCGCTAGACGGGTTCGCTCGCCACCGGATAACACTTTAACCTTTTTCGTTGTGTCATCCCCGCTGAACATAAAAGCCCCCAGAAGATCTTTCATTTTGACGCGTACATCGCCTACAGCGATTTGGTCGATGGTATCAAAAACAGTCAGTTCGCCATCCAATAAAGCGGCCTGATTCTGCGCAAAGTAACCGATTTTGGCATTATGACCTATCTTTAGCGTACCTTCAAAATCTATTTCGCCCATAATCGCTTTGATCATGGTTGATTTACCCTCACCGTTCTTACCTACAAAAGCAACTTTTTCTCCGCGTTCAATCACCATATTGGCTTTTTGGAATACGACATGATCGTCATATGCTTTGCTAAGATCTTCCACAATCACAGGATATTGCCCCGAGCGTGGTGAAGGGGGAAATTTCAGACGCAATGCTGAAGTGTCTACTTCGTCAATTTCGATAATTTCCAACTTTTCCAACATCTTTACTCGCGATTGCACCTGCAACGTCTTCGAGTAAGTACCTCTAAAACGATCAATGAATTCCTGATTGTCAGCAATAAAACGTTGTTGCTCCTCATAAGCTTTCAATTGATGCTGACGTCTTTCCTGACGCAGTTCCAAGTAATGACTATACTTGGCTCTATAGTCATAAATACGCCCCATCGTCACCTCAATAGTACGGTTGGTGATATTATCGACAAAGGCCCTATCGTGTGAAATAACAATAACTGCTTTGGCCGAATTGACAAGGAAATCCTCCAGCCATTGGATACTCTCGATATCCATATGGTTGGTCGGCTCATCCAATAAAATCAGATCCGGTTTTTTTAATAATATTTTAGCTAGTTCGATACGCATACGCCATCCTCCGGAAAATTCCGAGGTCTGTCTGGTAAAATCCGATCGCTCAAAACCAAGCCCTTTCAGCACCTTTTCCACCTCCGCATCGTAATTGACCTCTTCGATCGAATAAAACTTCTCGCTCAGCTCCGACACCCGCTCAATCAATTGCATATAATCATCCGACTCATAATCCGTACGGATATTCAGCTGCTCGTTCAGCTGCTCCAATTCATCCCGCATGCCGTAGACCTCCTCGAAAGCTTTCGAGGTCTCCTCAAAGACTGTTACATTATCCTCGGTCAGCAAATGCTGCGGCAGGTATGCAATAATTGCGTCTTTTGGGCCCGCGACATTACCCGTTGTAGGCTTGCCCACGCCAGCGATAATTTTTAGCAGGGTAGATTTGCCCGCGCCGTTCTTACCCATCAATGCAATCTTGTCATTCTCATTGATCGAGAAAGATACATCCGAAAAAAGAGTCGTTCCCCCAAAGGAAACAGAAATATTATTTACGTCAATCACTGTATGTACACTTAAATTTGCCACAAAGATAAGCGAATCAATCTTATAAATAGACAATGGATCATTTTTGTGTATCTTTGCGCCATGCGTTTTGATATTATTACGGTCTTACCAGACCTTTTGGAAAGTCCATTTGCACACTCTATTTTGCAACGTGCAAAGAATAAAGGCCTCGCGGAGATATATGTACACAATTTAAGAGATTACTCAACAAATAAGCACAAAAGTGTGGACGATTACCCCTATGGGGGTGGTTCCGGCATGGTGCTACAGATCGAACCTTTCGCCAAGTGCATTGAACAATTACAGGCCGAAAGGACATACGATGAAATCATCTATATGACTCCCGATGGTGAAACATTCAATCAGGATATTGCCAACGGGCTCTCGACCAAAAGTAACATGATGATTCTCTGTGGCCACTACAAAGGTATAGACCAACGCATCCGGGATATATATGTGACAAAGGAAATCTCGGTGGGTGATTATGTGCTGTCTGGCGGTGAACTTCCGGCAGCAATTGTTACAGACGCGATTATCCGTCTGATCCCCGGAGTTTTGTCCGATGAGACCTCCGCACTTTCGGATTCTTTTCAGGACGGATTGCTCGATGCACCGATCTATACACGCCCCGCAGACTGGAAAGGGCACAAAGTACCCGAGATTCTACTCAGTGGACATGAAGCAAACATCGCTTCCTGGAAGCATGAACAACAGCTAAAAAGAACACAGGAAAGACGTCCCGATTTATTAAATGATTAAGAAATACGGTGAATTTTTGTTTTTTTATCACAAAAAGTTTGCTTATTTATTTTTTTTTATAAATTTGTGTAATAATGACACGAAGATATACAAATACAAATTGGTGGTGGCCTGGAGCAATAAGCATCGGGAATCAATTGGTATTGTCATAATATTTCATAATCAACCAAAACCATTTATGGAAATTCCAAACCCGATGCTAACCAGTATCGGGTTTTTTTATGTATAAAATTTATCAAAGCGAATAAAAGAATAAAATGAAGTATAAATTCAAAACACAGAGCAGAAAGTTGCTCGCCGACACAACAACACCGGTGAGTATTTATCTTCGATTACGGGATATCTTTCCAAATTCACTGCTATTGGAAAGTTCCGACTACCATAGTCGTGACAACAATATCAGCTATATTTGTTGCCAGCCCATTGCTGGGATTCAACTAGATGAGCGCGAGTTAACATTAACCTATCCCGGCAATGAACGGATTGTCAAAAAAGCACAAGAAATCGAATTGCGTCAGGAAGTCTCCGACTTTAGGAATTCCTTTGAAGATTCGACGGTAGCCGAATTAAACCTAATCTCAAACGGGCTATTCGGGTACTTTACATTTGACTGCATCGAACATTTTGAGGATATCAAACTGACAACAGCTATCGATCCGGCACGGAAAATACCGTTTATGCAGTATCACGTCTACAAATATGTGATCGCCATCGACCATTTCCGTAATCAGCTTTATATCTTCGAACACCTTTTGGAAGATGAGGAGTCCGAGCTGGAACGCATGCAATTTCTGATCCAGAACAAAAACTTTCCAGAGTACACATTCAAGTTAGCGGGAGAGGAAAGTTCCAATCGTAGCGATGAGGAACACCGTCAACTGGTCAAGAAGATGAAGGAACATATCCAACGTGGTGATGTCTTTCAGATCGTTCCCTCCCGTGGTTTCCGGACCCCATTTTCGGGCGATGAATTTAATGTCTACCGCGCATTACGTTCCATTAACCCCTCGCCTTACCTATTCTATTTTGATTATGGTGACTTTAAACTATTCGGTTCATCTCCCGAGGCACAATTGCGCATCCATGGCAAGCAGGCTACGATCTTCCCAATTGCCGGAACATTCAAGAGAACCGGGAACATGGAAGAAGACCAAAAAATTGCCTCTAGGCTAAAGCAGGATCCAAAAGAAACCTCCGAGCACGTGATGTTGGTAGACCTTGCCCGTAATGATCTGAGCAGACACTGTACCCAGGTTAAAGTAGAATCGTATATGGAACCACAATACTACTCGCATATTATCCACTTGGTCTCGAAGGTAACAGGGGTATTAAAGGATAATATCAATCCATTCGATATTGTGGGAGATACCTACCCTGCCGGAACACTCTCGGGAGCTCCTAAGCACATGGCATTGACACTCATTGACCGCTACGAAGGATTGCAACGCTCGTTCTACTCTGGAGCAATTGGCTTTATGGGTTTCAATGGGGATTTCAATCATGCCATCATGATTCGCTCGTTCCTGAGCAAGCAAAACACCTTACATTATCAGGCCGGCGGCGGAATCGTACTGGATTCTGATCCGGAAATGGAACTCCAGGAAGTGAACAATAAAATAGCTGCTTTGCGAAAAGCATTACAATTAGCAGAAACGTTATGATTAGACCATTAGAATATTGTGTCAATACCCAGCATATTAATGCTTCGATAGATACCATCGACAACCGCATCGTTGAATTGCTAGCCTTACGGAAGACCTATCTCAATAAGGCAAAAGTATTGCAGGATGATACAGATAATGAACAGAATAGGATAAAAAATATCAGCAGCAATCAGGCAACATTGGCAAAGAGATTTGATCTGCCCGTAGAATTTGTCCGGGCGATATTTCAGGAAATAGATAATTACTTTAATCAGGACTATACAACAAGAGGTTATGAGCAACAATAAAATCGTTGTCATTGACAATTACGATTCATTCACCTACAATTTGGTTCATTTGCTCCAGGAGTTGGGACAGGACTATGTGGTATTGAGAAATGATAAATTCAAACTGGAAGAGCTGGAAGTATTCGATAAAATACTTCTTTCCCCAGGTCCCGGGATTCCGGAAGAGGCAGGTCTATTGCTTGACGTGATCCGCACCTATGCGCCGCACAAAAGTATATTGGGCATCTGCCTTGGTCAACAAGCAATCGCTGAAGTATTTGGCGGTACATTATTTAACATGGAAAAACCCCTGCATGGTGTTGCAACGGGCATTATCGTAACCGATGAATCCGAAAAGCTATTTCAGGATTTTCCGAAAGATTCGAAAATAGGTCGCTACCATTCATGGGCAGTAAACAAAGATACCTTGCCAAACACGCTCAAAGTTACGGCTGTAGATGAAAATGGTATCATCATGGCACTGACACATACGGAGTATGATGTGCGAGGCATGCAGTTCCATCCAGAATCTGTACTAACAACAAATGGGAAAAAATTAATTGAAAACTGGTTATCTTAGTATAGCATATTGAGATAGGAGTCTTTAGACATTACCTTTACGAGGCTACGTCTCACTGAGTCATGTAAATGATCACCTATGTACAGGAATACAGCAATGAAAAGCGTATAAGCGTAATAGAGATTTCGCATCCGCCCAAGGCTTGAAGCACCAAAGTCTCAATACTTAAACTGCAATACTAAAAAATTAAAATAGAGAAAATATGTCAGCCGAAGGCTTAAAGTACTAAAATCTCAATACTCAATACTAATATCTTACTACTACAAATGACAATACTCGATAAAATCATTGAACGAAAAAGAATAGAAGTAGAAAAGGCGAAGGCCTTAGTTCCATTCGAGGAACTGTTGAACTATCCCTATTTCAACGTAGCCTGTCTTTCGTTACGGGAATCTATTTTAGACCCTGAAAAAACAGGGATTATTGCTGAATATAAACGAGCATCTCCCTCAAAAGGGGATATCAATAGTACAGCAAAAGTTGAAGATGTTGTCAAGGCCTATGAAGAAGCTGGCGCTTCGGCTGTATCCGTTCTGACGGACGGCGAATTTTTCAAGGGCCATTTGGAAGACCTCTCCAAAGCTCGGGCAGTTATTAGCATTCCAATTTTGCGCAAAGAATTTATTGTCGACAAGTATCAGATTACCGAAGCCAAGGCTTATGGTGCCGATGTTATCCTCTTAATAGCAGCCTGCCTCAAAAAGGAAGAAGTTCAGGAGTTTGCCGCCTACGCCCATCAGATCGGGCTCAATGTATTGCTTGAAGTACATAATGAGCAGGAACTGTTGGACAATCTTTTCGATGATATTGATGCCATTGGTGTCAACAATAGAAACCTAAAAGATTTCACCGTCGATCTACAACATTCGTATGATCTTTTGGATAAGATTCCATCCGAATACATCAAAGTATCCGAAAGTGGCATTTCTGATCCCAAGACAATTAAAGCATTGAAAAAGGCTGGTTTCCAAAGTTTTCTGATCGGTGAAAATTTTATGAAAACCACAGACCCAGGGAAAGCAATCAAAGATTTCGTAAAAGAAATTTGATTTTATTCAAAAACAAATCTGGATAAAAGTGTCCTTGCTGATTATATGCAAGAAAGACATCTTGAAAAAACCTTCATGACCAGACGCACGACCAGCGATGAAAATCAACTGATGGTTCTTTCTGACCAATAGAAAACAGGCTCTTTCAAAAAAAGAGGTTATGCATAGATAAAGCCAGTTCTCAGCAAATATACCTTCAATACTGGGAAGGTATATTTGCTTTCATAGGAAAATTCAATCCCGACAACAGCCCTATCTTTCAGCTACCATTTCGGTGGTTCGCGGAATACACCAGCGCTACGCGATATGCATTCTGAATACATAAAAAATCGCCTCTAAACTCATGACAGTTAGCTAACTTTATTCTAATACCAAATTTTGTACCTTTGTAAAAAATTATCGAAGATGTCGGTCAAGATTGGTGAAAATATTGATTTGGGTGAATTCCCTTTATTATTAGCTCCTATGGAGGATGTAAGCGATCCACCGTTTCGCTATGTATGCAAACAGAATGGTGTTGATTTAATGTATACTGAATTTATTTCTTCAGAAGGACTAATCCGTGATGCAGCTAAATCTGTTCAAAAGCTTGATATTTTTGAATATGAACGACCTATCGGTATCCAGATATTCGGTGGAGATATTGAAAGTATGCGTCAATCAGCTGAAATCTGCACAAAAGCAAATCCGAATCTCATCGATATCAATTACGGTTGTCCAGTTAAAAAAGTGGTCTGTAAGGGAGCCGGCTCTTCCTTATTGCAAGACATTGATAAAATGGTTGCGATGACTAAAGCTGTTGTTGAAGCAACTCATCTCCCTGTGACAGTAAAAACACGGCTTGGCTGGGATGATAATACCAAAAATGTATACGAAGTAGCTGAAAGGTTGCAAGACGTCGGTATCAAAGCACTCGCAATTCATGGACGTACACGTGCACAATTGTACAAAGGTCAAGCTGACTGGTCCATGATCCGTGATATCAAACGTAATCCGCGCATTCAGATTCCAATTTTTGGTAACGGTGATGTGGATTCAGTCGAAAAAGCAGCGGCCTGGAGACAGGAATACGAAGTGGATGGCATTATGATCGGCCGTGCGGCTATTGGTTACCCTTGGATCTTTAGAGAGATCAAGCATTTCTTCCAAACAGGCCAGCGCTTGGAGGGGCCTACAATTGCTGAACGCGTTGAGGTTTGTAGAACACACTTAAACAAATCCATTGAATGGAAAGGTGATAAATTAGGAATCTTCGAAATGCGGAGACATTACGCCAATTATTTTAAAGGAATTCCGAATTTCAAAGAATACAGGATGAAACTGGTTAGTCTTCAAAATCAAGCAGATATACTTGAAGTTCTTCATGAGATTGAACATTCGTTCATGCCTGAATTCATCTAAAAATAACAAATGCGATAACCTAACAGTTACCGCATTTGTTTTAATATGAAATTATCTTCTTCGTATTAATTTCATCAGCCCATTCTTCTCAAAGAAAAAAGTAACACCGAGCAGCAGTAATAACATGGTGTTTCCTATCCAAATATTACTATGGAAAACCTGAAAGCTCAACCACGAAATCAACAGCCCTGCTCCAAGATAGACAGCGATCTTGATCATCTTATATGGTATGGGATAATACTTCTGGCCCCAGTAAAGTGAAAAAGCGATCATGACCAGATATACTACTGTTGTTGATAAAACAGCTCCAACATAGGAATAAGTTGGGATAAGCCACACATTGAGCATAATTGTAATTAGCGCCCCTATTCCCGAAATGTAAATAGCATATCGTGTATGATCAGTCAATTTATACCAAATCGATAGATTCATATATATTCCAAGTAGCACATAATTGAATAAAAGAATGGGGACAATTTTAAGCCCAGTCCAATATGTTGCGACCTCTTTTTCATTACCTTCAATAAAATACTTCAGCCAATCCAGATTCACTGTCAATCCGACCATTGCAATAACCATAAGGATAACAAAATACTCCATGATTAGGGCATAGGTTTTCGATGCGTTCTGGTTTTTTGAATATGAAAAGAAGAACGGTTCTGCCCCCAATCTAAAAGCTGTCACAAATAAGCTTAGAAATACGGACAATTTAGCAACTGCGCCATAAATACCTAACTCATCTTTCCCCGTCTTTCCAGGGATCAATTTCAGAAAGAACATTTTGTCTAGATTCTCGTTAATAATAAATGAAATATTAGCGACTAAAATTGGGAAGCTATACTTTAACATTTCATTCATTAATTTTCTATCTAGGCTGAATCTGAAAGTTAACAGTTCAGGTAGCAATAGAATTAATGTGACAATACTTGCAAAAAGATTGGAGATAAAGACATAACCGATCCATCCCTCTTTGAACCATGTTCCGGCAAAATCCGCCCAAAATGTATACTTATGTACCCAATCCGGCAAGAACAAAATAAAAAATAGATTTGAAATCACGGTAATACCGATATTAACAAATTTCAATGCACTGTATTTATAAGGTCTGCCCTCTGCCCGTAGCTTTGTAAACGGGACAACAGCTAGCGCATCAGCAACAAGGATAAAAGCAAAATACTTAATGTACTGTTCATATAGATCCACATCCCCCCCATCCGCAAACCAAGAAGCGATAGGTCTTGTGAAAACAAATACAGACAACAATAATAATCCTGAAGTAAATAAAGTTACAAAGAAGCTATTGTTGTAAACTTTATTCTTATTCTGTGGTTCAACTTTCTGTAAATAACGGAAATACGTTGTTTCCATTCCAAATGCCAGAATAGCATTTAGCATGGACATCCAAGCATAAAAATTAGAATAAACTCCATAGACCCCTGCATCCTTAAATTTACGGAGATAGAGTGGGGTCATCAGGAATCCTATCATTCTTGAAACGATAGTAGTCACACCATAAATAACGGTATCGCTGAGAAATTTCTTAATTGTCGACACTAGGCTTTAGGATTGAACTCTTTTAATCACTTCAAAATTAGAAAAGCCTTTCAGTTCGCCTTCCGTAACTTCAACAGCTTCAACATTTGCATCCTCCGGACCTTCCTGGCAGAAGTCCAACAATGAATCAAGTGCAAAATCGTCCCCCTCGGCCTCCATATAGACAGCCCCATCCTTTTGATTGAGTACAAAGCCTTTCACACCGACCTGATCCGCAACAGCTTTGGCCGTCAATCGAAAAAAGACTCCTTGTACTTTACCTCTTATTGAAATATTCAAATGTTTCATAAGAGCAAAAGTACAGAAGTTTTTGTGGAATTAAATACTACGCTAAACGTTTGATTTTAACTTTATCAGTTAAACGAAAGTTTTCCATACCCTCAAGCAGGACAATCCCCGGTTTTTTGCCGATTTCCAAAGATCCATATTCATCCTCAATATTCAATGCAACAGCTCCGTTGATCGTTGCCCATTGGATTGTTTGCAAGAAATCCAAATCTTCGAAATGTTCATGCAATACCTTCAGTTCTTCCAATACCGAAAGTGTATCATTCGACGCTAGGCTATCCGTACCAATCACTAACCGTTGTCCCGCGCTTATAAAGTTCTGAACCTTAGGAAGGTTCCCCTCAATATATAAATTTGCCTTTGGGCACAGGCACCATACAACATCACGGTCCATTCGTTCTACAAAATCGAGATCTTTTAATGAAGTATAGGTATTATGGACCAACAACAACTTATTCGGATAAGGCAAGTAAGGTAAATAAGACTGGATGGAGTTTCGGGCTTGCGCTTTTATAGAATCCGCATTCTTTCCGATACTCTTATAGAAATCCAGAAATTCACCTGTTTTGTATCTAAACAATTTATTCTCTTCGTCGCTCTCCTGATTATGAATACTAATGATATTAGTCTCAGGCACCGATTTTTTAAATTTCTTAAAAAGAACTTTCGAACACGAATAAGGTGCATGTGGCGTAATGGACACATGACCATTTCTAAATTCTTGTGTTAAAGACTTGGCTTCTTTTAGTTTAAAATCAGCTTCTTCGGGTTCAACCCCAATGACCTCCACAAAGGTATGATAAAGTATTTTTGAATCTTCCTTCTGCTTAGAAGAATTGTCCGTATTCGCATGGTCTCCCACCGCTACGATCCCATTTTCATACATCTCTTTATCCGCTTTCGCCATTGCATCATCCATTTTCTTCATAGACGCACTACGTGAAGTCATTACCTGGCTAAGGAAATTTGGAAGACCGGTACCTTTAGCTACCACGCCTTTCATATGTGACAATTCAAGATGGCAATGGGCATTGATAAAACCCGGAATAATTATTCCCCCATACCTCTCGATTTCGACTTTATCAGTCTGTGTGAATGAAGCAGGGTCATAGATGCCTTGAATTACCCCCTCCTCGTCTACCGCTACAATACCATCTTTTATTGGCATTGAGGTAATCGGTAGAATATAATTTGCGCTTAAATACTTTAACATTTTATCTCCTCACTCTCAAATTAGTAACTAAAAAATTTTTGACTGAATATGAATACATACTAACAGTAGAAAATTCTATACCAAGGTACCTAAAAAGAACAATAAACACCAAAAACAAGCCTAAACGTAAAATTTTAAACCATAAGGAAATTACCACATATTTTCCAAGAAGTATACTTTTTGTAAAAAACACCATCTTTATATACCATTCCGATTTTAATTTATATATTCGCAACGTCGATTAGGGGTGCCTTGTTTTGTCAGAAACACAAATAAAGGCTGAGATCATACCCAACAGATTAAGTTCTGTGCACCTGATCCAGGTAATGCTGGCGGAGGGAGAGGTTAGTTAAATAAAACGGTCATAGTGACCCCTTGCTATGATTTGTTTAACTTAAACAAAATACATCAACATGATCAAATTTTTGATTTGTAGCGTTTTAGCTACTACTTTAAGCCAAATTGCTGTTGCCCAGCACAATTTGACGATTAAAACCGTAGATAAGGATACACAAAGGCCACTACACAATGCAACGATATCCATAGACGGACAGGCTTCATTTACAACCAATTCGGACAAAGATGGCTTGATCAAATTATATAATATCGCAGATGGAAAACATACCATTCAAGTCTCGTTTGTCGGATATCAAACCTGGACTCAAAACCTAAACCTCCAACGGGATATGGAATTGACCGTTCAGCTCGATCCAAAAACAATTCGTACCGAAGAGGCTCTTGTGGTATCCACCAGAGCTAAAAAGAATTCACCGACCACATTCAGGAACATCTCAAAAGAAGAGATTTCTAGGAATAATCTGGGACAGGACATTCCCTATCTCTTGAATCAGACACCTTCTGTTCAGGTAAACTCCGATGCAGGAGCCGGCATAGGATATACAAACATGACCATTCGGGGATCTGACAACCAGCGCATCAATGTAACTCTTAATGGAATTCCACTAAATGATGCTGAAAGTATGGGCTCATTCTTTGTCAACCTTCCTGACTTCGCCTCATCTACGGAAAGCATCCAGGTACAGCGGGGAATCGGAACATCTGCCAACGGGGCCGGATCCTTCGGAGCTTCCCTGAATATTCAATCCAACACATTAGCGGAGAAACCTTATGCCGAACTCAATAATTCATTCGGGTCTTATAATACCTGGAAAAATACGGTAAAACTCGGAACCGGTTTGATCAATGACAAGTTTGCTTTCAATGCCCGCTTATCCAGGATCAGCAGTAATGGTTATATCGAAAGAGGCTCCTCAGACCTGCAGTCCTTCTATATTGATGGAGGTTATTATGGCAAAAAACAGACTTTAAAAGGAATCGTATTCTGGGGAAAGGAAAAGACCTACCAAGCCTGGAACGGCGTACCGGAACCTTTGATCACGGGTGATAGATCTCGCATGGATGATTACGCTGACAATGGATTATACGTATCAGGCACAGAAAAAGACCGATTTATGAACGCCGGCCGAAACTATAATCTGTATACTTATCGAAATCAGACGGACAACTATACGCAAAAACATCATCAACTTCATTACACCAACATTCTAAGCGAAAAATTAACACTTAATACAGCCTTACATTATACACGAGGTTATGGCTACTATGAAGAGATGAGACCCGGTGATAAATTAAGTAAATATGGTTTGCCCGATGTCATCCTCGGTAGTGATACCATAAAAAAAACAGATCTGATCCGCAGAAGATGGTTAGATAATTATTTCTATGGCATGACCTATGCATTGAATTACAAACCGAATGACCAACTTGAAATTACCTGGGGTGGAGCATACAATCAATATCGGGGAAAACATTACGGTGAAGTAATCTGGGCACAGTATGCTTCCAACGGATTTATAGATGATAGATATTACTTCGGAAAATCGCAGAAAAATGATTTCAGCAACTTCCTAAAGGTAGATTACAAATTGGATAAATGGATCTTAATGGCCGACGTCCAGTACAGAAATGTAGACTATAACATGTATGGGGATGATGATAAGGTCAAAAATTATAATTACCACCCAAAATTCAATTTTCTAAATCCCAAAGCCGGAGCAACCTATCTGTTAAATGATCATGCAAACATCTATGCTTCCTACGCTTTCGCTCAAAAAGAACCCGTCCGAAAAGATTTCATAGAGAAGAACAGCAAACTTCCGGATCCTACGCCAGAAAAAATGCAGGACATTGAAATTGGATATAGATTCACCAATACCAAATTCAATATTGGATTAAATGGATACGGGATGTTTTATAAAGACCAGTTGATTCCAACAGGCGAGATCAGTGATACGGGTGCTCCTATCCGACAAAATGTAAAAGACAGCTATCGAATCGGACTGGAATTTGACGGAGCCTGGAACATCAGTAAGCAATTGAACTGGAAGGCGACAGCCAGCTTCAGTCAAAACAGAATTAAGAATTTTGAAGAAATTGTGAAAGATATAAACGGTGTAAGCCCAGATACCAAAATTTTCTATCCAAAGACAGATATTGCCCTGTCTCCAAATACGATTATATCCAGCAATTTTTCCTATAGCCCTATTGAGCCGCTTACATTTTCGTTGCTGTCAAAATACGTAGGACGACAATACCTCGACAACTCATCCACAGAAGAAAGAAGCATTTCCTCTTATTTCGTCAACAATTTGCTGGCAAACTATAATTTTACGGCGTTAGGCATCAAAAATATTAGTGCGACTTTACTGGTCAACAATATCCTCAACGAGAAGTATGAAACCAATGGCTACACCTTTGGTGGAATGGACAGTAATACCAGAAAATATTATAATTTCTACTTTCCACAGGCACCTGCAAATTTTATGTTAGGCCTGAATATCAAATTCTAACAGTTAAGATTCTATATATCAAGAGCCGCCTTATCTATTCAAAATAAGGCGGCTTTTTATTTTGGCAGCAATAAATGTTAGATTGGATCGTGTTTGACGATGGGAATTTTTAACTTTGGTTTTATACTTTTTATTATGCGTGCAGTAATACAACGGGTAAAACATGCTTCCTGTACAGTGGACGAACAGATCACTGGACAGATTCAAAAAGGTTTGGTGATCCTATTGGGAATAGAAGAAGCCGATACAATTGAAGACTTAAAATGGCTGGGGCAAAAGTTCGTTAACCTACGGATTTTTGAAGACGAGCAGGGACTAATGAATAAATCCATACAGGATATCGGCGGTAATATCTTACTGATTTCCCAGTTCACCTTATTCGCTCAGACAAAAAAGGGAAATCGGCCTTCGTTTATTCGGGCAGCCAAACCTAATACCGCCAAACCCCTTTATGAAGAAATGGCCAAATTGCTTTCCAAACTGATTGATCAGCCGGTTCAGCTCGGCTTATTTGGGGCGGACATGAAAATCAATCTATTGAACGATGGTCCCGTTACCATCGTTATGGATACAAAAGATAAGGACAATTTTTAAACTACTAAATCCGAAAAAATGACAATTAAAGAAGCACAGGAAGTAATTGATAAATGGATCAATACAACAGGAATACGTTATTTCAATGAGCTGACAAATACAGCCATGCTCATGGAAGAAGTTGGTGAAGTCGCCCGGATTATGGCCAGACAGTACGGCGAGCAATCGTTCAAAAAATCCGATAGAGAAGTTAACCTCGCAGATGAAATGGCCGATGTATTGTTTGTCTTAATGTGTCTTGCAAATCAAACGGGTATAGATCTGACCGATGCACTGGAAAAGAACCTTCAAAAGAAATCCATTCGGGATGCAGACCGTCATAAAAACAATGAAAAATTAAAATAACACCTTTGTATTCCATCGGTGTCCAAGGTTTAATATTAATCTTACGCACAATTTTAGAGCAGATATTATGAATAAACTATTTATTTATTCGTTAGTAGGAAGTTTACTATTCGCTTCGTGTTCCAGCAGGCAGTTTGGTTCACATAGGACCAGCCCTGCCACCTTCAACAAAGCTGCTGTGGTCACTGCCCACCCTCTGGCCTCCGAAGTCGGAGTAATGATTTTGAAAAAGGGCGGAAATGCAATTGATGCTGCTGTCGCCGTGCAGTTTGCTCTTGCTGTTGTTTATCCCAATGCAGGCAATATCGGTGGTGGTGGATTTATGCTATATCGCAATAGCCAAGGTCAATACGATGCCTTGGACTTCCGGGAAACTGCTCCCAGAAAGGCGCACCGGGATATGTATCTTGATGCACAAAAGAATGTTATTCCCAATTTGAGCTTATACAGTCAGTTAGCATCCGGTGTTCCCGGTTCTGTTGCCGGCATGTGGGAAGCACATCAGAAATATGGAAAACTGACGTGGAAAGAGCTTCTTGCCCCAGCGATTGAACTTGCCAAAAATGGTTTTAAAATCAGTGAAAGACAAGCCAACGAATTTGAGAGTCATAAGGAACGTTTTGTCAAGCTGAATCCTACGGGAGCAGCAATTATCAAAAATACAACATGGCAAACCGGTGACCTATTTGTACAGGAAGATCTTGCCAATACCATCGAACGAATCGCCAATGAGGGACGTGATGGCTTCTATAAAGGAAAAACGGCTGATTTGCTTATTGCCGAGATGAACAGAGGCAAAGGAATCATTACCCATGAGGACCTCACAGGCTACAAGGCACTTTGGCGTACCCCTATTGCATCAAGTTATAGAGGTCACAAGGTTGTTTCTATGCCACCGCCATCGAGCGGCGGAACTTCCCTACTGGCTTTATTAAAGTCTGTGGAGCAATTCCCCCTTCAACGCTGGGGTTTTCAGACGGACTCCGCAATACGTGTCATCGTTGAAGCAGAACGTTATGTGTATGCAAATAGGGCAAAGTATTTAGGAGACCCCGATTTTATCAATGTCCCTGTGCAGCAACTGATAGATTCCTCGAAAAATGCAGCTAAACTGAACCCGTTTAATTTTCGCCAGGCGACTTTAAGCAAAAACGTCAATGCGGATGTCATTCCGGGTTATGAAAGTGAGCAGACAACTCATTTCAATATTGTTGATGAGCAGGGAAATGCTGTTGCCATTACCACAACACTCAATGATTCCTATGGCTCTGGGGTCATCGTGAATGGTGCAGGATTTTTATTGAACAACGAAATGGATGATTTCTCGGTAAAGACCGGCGTACCTAATATGTATGGCTTGACAGGAGAAAAAGCAAATGAAATTCAGCCCGGAAAAAGAATGCTGAGTTCCATGACACCGACCATTTTAGAAAAAGATGGCAAGCTATTTATGGTGGTAGGAACACCGGGCGGATCAACGATTATTACCTCCGTTTTCCAGACCATATTAAATGTAATCGACTTTGGTCAAAATGCACAATCCGCTGTCAGTTCACCCCGATTCCATCACCAGTGGTTACCTGACCGCATCGATGTGGAGCAAGGTGCGATTGATATAACATTGCGAGACAAATTGACAAAGGATGGCTATGCAATAAATCCCCGCGGGGCAATAGGACGTGTAGAAAATATTCTTGTCCTTCCAAACGGCAAATTACAGACCGGAGCCGATCCCCGTGGAGACGATACGGCAAAAGGATATTAATCATCAAATAAAAAGGCTCATCTGGAATCCCAGATGAGCCTTTTTATATTATATAGTTCGGATGATCTTACATCATGCCGCCCATACCACCACCCATTGGAGGAGCACCAGCACCTACAGGGTTTTCTTCAGCCTCATCAGCTAATACACATTCTGTTGTCAACAACATTGAAGCAACTGAAGCTGCATTTTCTAAAGCAATACGAGATACTTTAGTTGGGTCGATTACACCAGCCGCGATTAAGTTCTCGTAACGGTCAGTACGCGCATTGTAACCAAAGTCAGCTGTACCTTCTTTTACTTTCTGAACGATCACTGCACCTTCGATACCTGCGTTATTACAGATTTGACGTAAAGGCTCTTCAATAGCACGTTTGATGATATCGATACCGATTTGCTCGTCTTCGTTCTCACCTTTAAGGTTTACCAAAGCTTCTGTAGCACGGATAAATGCAACACCACCACCAGCAACGATACCTTCTTCAACTGCAGCGCGAGTCGCATGTAAAGCATCGTCAACACGGTCTTTTTTCTCTTTCATTTCAACCTCAGTAGTAGCACCTACGTACAATACAGCTACACCACCTGACAATTTTGCCAATCGCTCTTGTAATTTCTCACGGTCGTAGTCAGAAGTTGTTGTTTCGATTTGTGAACGGATTTGAGCAACGCGAGCTTTGATATCATCTACGTTACCGCCACCGTTGATAATTGTCGTATTATCTTTGTCAACCTGAACTTTTTCAGCTTGCCCCAAATAAGATAACTCCGCATTCTCCAATTTGAAACCTCTTTCTTCAGAGATTACTGTACCACCAGTTAAGATAGCGATATCTTCTAACATCGCTTTACGACGATCACCAAAACCAGGAGCTTTTACAGCCGCCACTTTCAGTGAACCACGGATTTTATTGACGACTAAAGTCGCAAGAGCTTCACCGTCCAAGTCTTCAGCAATGATCAATAATGGTTTACCAGTTTGAACTTGTTTTTCCAAAATAGGCAACAACTCTTTCATGTTGCTGATTTTCTTGTCGTAGATCAAAATGTAAGGGTTATCTAATTCTGCTTCCATTTTGTCAGAGTTCGTAACAAAGTATGGTGACAAATAACCACGGTCAAATTGCATACCTTCTACAGTTTTTACTTCTGTTTCAGTACCTTTTGCTTCTTCAACAGTGATAACACCATCGTTACCAACTTTTTCCATCGCTTGCGCGATCAAAGAACCAATTACCTCGTCGTTATTTGCAGAGATAGCTGCTACTTGTTTGATTTTGTTATTATCTTGACCAACTTCTTGAGATTGAGATTTCAAGTTGGCAACAACAGCTGCCACAGCTTTGTCAATACCACGTTTTAAATCCATTGGATTAGCACCTGCTGCTACAGATTTAATACCCGGAGCAACGATCGCTTGTGCCAATACAGTAGCCGTAGTTGTACCATCACCAGCTTGATCAGCAGTTTTGGAAGCAACCTCTTTTACCATTTGAGCACCCATATTTTCTAAAGCATCTTTCAATTCGATTTCCTTCGCAACTGAAACACCATCTTTAGTGATTACCGGTGCACCGAATTTTTTCTCAATAATTACGTTACGTCCTTTTGGACCTAATGTTACTTTAACAGCATTAGCTAAAGTGTCTACACCTTTTTTAAGGGCCTCACGAGCCTCAACGTTATATTTTACTTGTTTTGCCATTTCTTTAGTATTGAGTATTGAGATCTTGGTAGTGAGACTCTAATATGACAAGTCTGCAGCTACGAACCGCCTCATTTTTTAAATTTAACTTTGTAATTTTGACTTTTGAACTCTTAGATAACAGCGTAAATATCTGACTCACGCATAATTAAATACTCTTTCCCTTCGTAAGTAATTTCAGTACCTGCATATTTACCATATAATACTTTGTCACCTACTTTTACAGTTAACGGCTCGTCAACTTTGCCAGTACCTACAGCAACTACTATACCTTGAGATGGTTTTTCTTTTGCTGTATCGGGAATATATAACCCTGAAGCTGTTTTTTCTTCTGCTGGAGCAGCTTCTACTACTACTCTATCTCCGATAGGTTTGATACTTAATGCCATAATTAATTTACTTTTTATCTGTTATTGAATTTATTTTTATGTTATAATCGTTATAGACACATCATCTTTTATGCCAATTGTAGATAAGGTGATGTATAAGACAATTTTTCACCGAAAACTTAACATGTCAATAAATAAAAGCGGATTTTGCTGTCACACTGTCACTGTTTATATGACATCCTTACATAACCGTATTCGCCATTCCGACCACATGTTGATAAGCAAACTGACAAACCCGCGTATAGCAAAAAGGCCTCGTCTAAATTATAGACGAGGCCTCTTGAATTTCTTTCTTCGCAACTATTTCTTAGCTTCTTCAGTTGGCTTAGCTGCTGGCGTTGTCGCCGGAGTTTTTTGTTCTGATTGCGCTGGAGCAGCTTGCTCTTGTCCTGCTGGAGCACCTGCAGGTTTCTGTGCTGGCGTACCCAAGTTCAAAGGTCCCTGTTGTTGTGCAGGGGCTTCAATTTGACCACCCAAGCCTCCTTTAGATGTACTTGGCGCTGTCCCCATAATGTTAACCCCCAAACTAAAAATCATAATAGCAATAACCATGATCCATGTACCTTTTTCCAAAAAGTCTCCTGTACGTTTTACACCCATTAGGTTTGTTCCTCCGGAAAAACCAGATGATAAACCGCCACCTTTTGGATTTTGGATTAAAACCAAAAATGCTAAAATAATACTAGCTAATATGATAAGACCAATTAATAATCCTTGCATCTCTTTATGTAATTAATTTAATTTCTTTTCTAATTCTGTTATGCGTGCCGCAAAGTAAGCATTTTTTTCTGGATATTTCAAAACTAATTTTTCGTAAACCTCTATTGCTTTAGGATATAAACCCTGTTCGGTATATATTTTTGCAAGGGTCTCCGTTACCAATGAATGCTGATCTTCCGAGCTTTTTCTAGCCTTATTCTCCAAATCCAACTTTTCAGCCTGTAGTGGTTGGATCATAGGCTCCTCGCGGATAAATTTCTCGATTACCTCATCCGTTTTGCGCGGAATCTGGAAGGCAATTGTTGTTTTCACCTCATCACTGAGTTTTGCCTCCGGTGATTGCAGATGGAAAATATTCTCCCGAATCTGTTGATCCAATAGCTGGCTATCCAATTTTTCATGGATCTTGGCAATATCATCATTTGATGGTGCCATAGGACCCAAAGGTGACTTTACATAGGGCTGATAGGTTTCAGCATATTCAAGTCGTGTTTTGTGCAACCACCACAAGAAACTATAGGGCATGGTATCATCATCATAGACCGAGACACGCTCCTGTGTATCCTTGAGTGACCGAATAGCTGTTTCAGAAGATACCGGTTCAGCTATTTCTGGCTCCTCAACCGAGGTGACCTGTTGTTTTGCTTCACTCGAACGAAAATAATCCTGCGCTACACCTGCTTGAATCAAACGGTCCAGTTCATCTGTCTTCTCCACCACGTTTTCAACTTCAATTTTCACCGCCTCAACTTCAGTCTCAGCCACGACTGTTGCCTCAACATCTTCATCAAGGTCGTCCTCAAGAATTATGATGTCCTCCAATTGGATTTCTTCCCTCTCCACCGTTGGCCTACTATGCATAAATTCATACAACCAGTTTGGAGACGAAGCATAAAGCAATGTAGACGATAAATTCTGAACAGGTTTGCTTTCACCAAAAACTTTACGCTCATAAATAAATCGTAAACTTTGCGCATACGGATATTTTTCGATCAAGCCTAAAATCACTTCTTCATCAACAGATTCTGGGTGATTGATCGTTCGAAAAAAAAGTTCATTATTCGATAGTGGCATAGTCATATTCATCTTGGGAAAGGATTACCAGTTGGCAAACGCCTTATTATAAATATCCTCTGTCAACATCTGGATAACCTCCTTACCCAAGCTCTCCTCCTGTGCACTCTGAAGATTTCCAGCAAACTCTTTGAAGCGTGTAAAAGGCTGCTCAAAGTCGTCTTTAGGGTTAATCTTATTGTGGTAAGAAACTTTAATGGTAATGGTCAATCTATTCATTGCAGCCCGATCCGTCCCTGCTTCAACAGCTGCTGGGCTGATCGTATAATCTGTAATGAAGCCTTCAAAAGTAGCATCACCATCTTGGTTGACCTGACTTAATCGGGATTGATTTCGAATACGCTCCTTTAATGCCTCCGTAAAATTCTGGCTTAAAGTCGGATAAACCAAAGGCGCAATATTTTCGAAATATTGAATATTGACTGTCTTCATCCCTTCTGGAATAGATCCTCCCGTAAATCCATATTTCACACCACAACTGTTCATTAAGAATAGAAAAGTGGTCGTGAGCAAGGTATATAAAATTCTTCTTGACAACATCTGCAAAACCTTAGTCTAAATTTAAGTCTTTAATTTTCCTATACAAAGTCCTTTCGGAAATTCCCAATTCTTGTGCCGCTGCCTTACGTTTGCCGCGGTGTTTTTTCAAGGCCTTCTTGATAAGATCAGATTCCTTGTCCACCAAGGACAAAGACTCTTCCACTTCCTGTGCATCTTGCAGATATTCATCCTGGGTAGCGGGATTCTTCAAGACATTTGCCGTATTGTTATTAGGCGAATGTATCGTCAGTGTTGGCGCAATACCGTATCCTTCGGCATCAGATTTTATCTGTGGTTCAATTTCCTGATAAAGCTGATTAATATAAGGCGAATTTTGATCGAACGTAGTAGAATCCACACCCTTCTGGATCAGCTCAACAACGAGTTTTTTGAGATCGACCATATCTTTCTTCATATCGAAAAGAACCTTATAAAGTAAATCTCTTTCTGAAAAATCTTCTTTTGCGCTATTATTTGATGAAACTATGGCCGGTAAGCTCGTCCGCGATTCATTTGGCAAATAGTTTTGCAGGGTATGCGCATCAACAACACGTTCTTTCTCTAAAACAGCAATCTGTTCGGCCACATTTTTTAATTGACGCACATTGCCCGGCCAATTATAGTTGCGCAGCATATTTTGTGCATCTTCAGTCAATTGCACTCCGGGAGAGCGATATTTTTCCGAAAAATCGACAATGAACTTACGAAATAATAAATTGATGTCTTCAGGACGTTCCCTAAGCGAAGGAACACGCAACGGCACGGTGTTCAGACGGTAATACAAATCTTCCCGAAATTTACCTTTTTGGACTGCTTCAAACATATTGACGTTTGTCGCGGCAACCACACGTACATTCGTTTTCTGAACTTTCGATGATCCTACACGAATGTACTCTCCGGACTCCAAAACACGTAGTAATCGAGCTTGCGTCCCCAAAGGCAGCTCCCCGACCTCATCCAAGAAAATTGTTCCACCGTCGACTACTTCAAAATAACCTTTACGTGCTTCGTGAGCACCGGTAAAGGAACCTTTCTCATGCCCAAATAATTCAGAATCTATTGTCCCCTCTGGTATTGCACCACAATTGACTGCTATAAACGGCCCATGCTTGCGGGAACTCAATTGATGGATAATATGCGAAAAAACTTCTTTACCACTACCGCTCTCACCTTGTATTAATACAGAAATATCAGTTGGAGCCACCTGTCGGGCGATATCTATCGCCCGATTTAGCAACGGTGAGTTACCGATGATTCCAAACCTATTTTTTATATCTTGATTATCCATAAATTTCCAGTTGGAAATAAATTTATATTAAGTTTTCTTAATCGACAATTTTACCTAACAAGGTTGCTGATGTACATGATTCTACACGTACATTGACGTAATCTCCCTGTTTGTACCGAGGGTCTATCGGAAATACAACCAAGGCATTTTGATCGTTACGACCGCAAAAATCAAACTCAGATCTTTTTGAAAAACCTTCTATAAGCACCTTACATATCTTTCCAATAAAATGTTGATAACGATATAAGCTATGGTCACGTTGTTTGTTGATTACCTCAGTCAAACGACGTTTTTTGACATCCTCCGGAATATCATCCGCATAGCGCTTCGCAGCTAATGTCCCCGGTCTTTCGGAATAAGCAAACATATACGCAAAGTCATATTTCACATAATCCATCATGGATAATGTTTCCTGATGTTCTGCTTCTGTTTCTGTACAGAAACCCGTGATAACATCAGTTGAAATCGCACAATCTGGAATAATCTTGCGGATAGCGTCTACACGTTCCATATACCACTCACGATCGTAAGTACGATTCATCAGTTCCAATATCCTGGAATTTCCGGATTGTACTGGCAAATGGATATAGTTACAAACATTTTCATGCGCGGCAATCGCATATAAAACCTCATCTGTGATATCTTTTGGGTGGGAAGTCGAAAAACGAACGCGTAAAAGCGGGCTCACCTCAGCCACCATGGTCAATAACTTGGCAAACGTTACCGTTTCGCCCGGAGCTTCACCTTCTGCAACGGGTACAGTATACTTATAGGAATCCACGTTTTGACCCAATAAAGTCACTTCTTTATATCCCGCATTGAATAAATCCTGCGCCTCTTTCACAATAGAATGAGGATCACGGCTGCGCTCACGTCCACGGGTAAATGGAACCACACAGAACGAACACATATTATCACAACCGCGCATGATGGAAATAAAGGCTGTCACACCATTTGAATTTAATCGAACCGGATTAATATCGGCATAAGTCTCCTCACGTGATAGCAGGACATTCACTGCCTTTGCACCGTCATCGACCTTATCAATTAAATTAGGGAGATCACGATATGCGTCAGGACCTACCACAACATCAACTAATTTTTCTTCTTCAAGAAACTTCGATTTTAAACGCTCAGCCATACAGCCCAACACACCGACGATCATTCCAGGATTCCTGGTCTTAGCCGCCTCAAATTCTTTCAGTCGATTACGAACACGCTGCTCTGCATTCTCGCGGATTGAACAGGTATTAATAAAGACAACATCTGCTTCCTGATAATTTTTTGTCGTCTCAAAACCTTTATCCAACAAAATAGAAGCAACGATCTCACTATCCGAGAAGTTCATTTGACAACCGTAACTTTCAATATACAGTTTACGTCCATTACTTATCTTTGGATCCTGTTCTAATAACAATGCTTCACCCTGACGAGATTCGTCGTGTTCCTTAGTTGTATGTGTTAAATCTAACATAGCTCAATTTTCAAAGACTACAAAGTTAGAAATTAAAATCCATATAATGACAGTTTGTCAGCCAGAAATATAGTTTATGCTTTGTCAAATTTTAGCGCTAAATACTCCTGCGCGGTCCAACCGCACTATATCCCTATGCATGGAGATTTTACAAAAAAGGCACGGATAAATTTCCGTGCCTGTATATTTTGAAACTCAACAAACGATTTTTAGCGAAACGCTAACAACAACCGATTCCACAGGAACCAGCTATTCAGTTGCTTATTGACCAGCTTGTTGTTTTGCCTCTTTCTTCATTTGATCACCAGCAACGATAACGATCTCCACACGACGATTTTGTGCACGTCCTGCTTCTGTATCATTACTTGCAATTGGCTCTGAAAAGTTTCTTCCTTCAGTTTTAATACGTGAAGAAGCCAGTCCTTTGGATACAGCAAACGCACGTACCGCATTTGCACGGTCCAAAGAAACTTTGTCATTCGCCGCTAACGTACCTACATTATCTGTATGTCCGATAACCAAGATCTCTGTCCCTTGTTCCTTATTTAAAGTGGTAACCAAGTTAGCGATATTATCTTTTGCAGTGGCTTTCAAATCAGATTTGTTGAAATCGAATAAAATACCTGAATCAAATTTCACAACAATACCCTCTGCGGATTGAGTTACTTCAGCACCTTCGACGGTTTTAGAAATCTCAGCAGCTTGTTTATCCATTTTCTTACCGATCAATACACCGGCTGCACCACCAATGGCCGCACCTGCTAATGTACCAATAGCCGTATTACCAGCCTTACCGCCAATTAATGCACCTAAAGCACCACCCGCTACACCACCGATTACACCGCCTTTAGTCGTATTATTTGTATTTTGGATTGTAGAACAACTTCCAAATAACATAGCCGAGGTTGCAACAGTCAAACCAAATACAGCTAATTTTCTATTCATTTTCATATCTATCTAAGACTTTTAATATTCAAACTAAATACTGTCCATGTTAAAATCAAACAAAGTGCCAAAAGCAACCTTTTTCAACTTTTTTGTAACGATATGCTCAAAAAAGCATTATAACACGTATAAATGAAGACGATCCACTACAAATAATCCCGATGACCAATGTTCACAAGAACTAACAGTATGGAAAGGAAATTGTTTTACTTCTCCTGCGTCTTAACTTCGATATCTGGCAACAACGCCCCTTTTGGGCGGCCCTTTGCTTCGAAATCCTGCAAAGACTGTTGCACATAATTCATCAAATCATATTGTCCCCAGTGCTCGGCGAGATCAAATGAAGGACGATAACGTACCATAAAAGCATCTAAATCGGCACTATCCAATTTTGTTAATTTCTGGACCGCCGCGCGTGAAAAAATACGGTCGACCTGTAATTCTTCTTTTTCCCGGTCCATAAAACGTCCAAAACGTTTCGCATTTTTTGCTTCCCGTCCAAAAAGATTATAAAGTGCGGTAGCAGGACTTCCTAAATAGGTCCCAAATTTATTTTTCCCTCCATTATAAACTCCTTTTTTGGAGTAGTTTCCCATCGCCTCATTTAGTTCGGCCTCTTTCGACTTCCTTTCTACGATTACTGTCTCAAGCTTTATCCCTTCCTGCATTTCAATATAAAATTCATTCAGGTTTGTCAACACTGTCTTTACCGGTGAAAATCCGACCTTAGTGAAAGAAAGCGAATCCCCCACCGAAGCGTCAATCGTAAAGACACCGAAAGAGTTTGTCAGCGCCGATCTGCTCGTCCGCAAATTTAGCACAACCACATCGCCAACTCTATTGGCAGTCCCCTTCTGCATCACCATACCTGACACTTGCTGTATATGTTGTGCCTTTGCTCCGAATGCCGTCAAAACCAACATCAATACGCCTAAAAGCCCTCCTATATGTATGTGTATTCTTCTCATTGGAATATATTGTTATTATCACGCCAAGCTTTACAACCCCATGCCGCCCTTAGCGTTCCGGCTTTATTTCCGCGTCATGCTTCCAGCCTATTTCGTTAAAAATAGTAATAGTTTGACAATTGTATTGTTAAAAAAGTTTAAATATTACTTCTTCATTTATAGGGGTAAAAGACAAAATTGGCTCCTTCGGCAACAACCACAAACAGGCACATAAAATCCTTAGCAGATTTATAATTCTGAATAAAAGTAGCTTTACGGTCTTCCTGAATGATATCCATTTCGACAAACTCCTCCAACGTAGAGGCATTGATTGTCCAATTTGTCTCCAGTTCAGTACGGTCCAAGATTATCTCTCCTACCGATACCTCATGTTGATGTGCCACAAAAATCGGATAGGAAGAATAGCCTTCCTCAATGATTTCCATCGCAACCTCACGGATTGACTCACTATAAAAATCAAGATCAACCTGCAAACTTTTCAATGGACTCTGCCCAGTAGATTGCGTGGCTTCCTCCCTTGCTCCGCCTGAAAATAAATCCTCTACTTCCATATATATTATGATTTTTTAAGTTCCAATAGAACGACATTTTCTACGTGCTGTGTATGCGGAAACATGTCTACCGGTTTAATACGCTTCACGTCGTACTTCTCAGCCAATAAAACTAGATCTCTCGCCTGTGTCGCAGCATTACAACTGACATAAACAATTCTAGGGGATTCCATCTCCAATAAACGGGCCACAACATCCGCATGCATACCTGCTCTTGGCGGATCCGTAATCACTACATCTGGTTTCCCATGCTCAGCAATAAAAGAAGGAATCAACACATCTTTCATATCCCCAGCATAAAACTTCGTATTGTTGATATTATTGATCGCCGAATTTACCTTCGCGTCTTCAATTGCAGTAGGGACATACTCAACTCCGATGACTTCTTTTGCTTTCTTAGCGACAAAGTTTGCTATTGTACCAGCCCCCGTATATAAATCATACACGAGCTCATCTCCTTTTAAATCCGCAAAATCGCGCGTGATCTTATAGAGTTCGTATGCTTGTGCTGAATTGGTCTGATAGAAGGATTTCGGTCCAACCTTATAGCGAAGACCTTCCATCTCCTCATAAATAAAATCACGACCTGCATATACATGAATATCCTGATCAAAGATGGTATCATTACGCTTTTGATTCACGATATACAAAAGCGAAGCAATCTGAGGAAACCTTTCATTGATGAAATTCATCAATAATTCCACCTGGCCTTCCTCTGGATAAGCAAAAACCACAATCACCATCATCTCACCAGTAGACGAAATACGGATGATCAGATTGCGTAATACCCCAGTATGCTCACGGAGATCATAAAAAGTCATTCCTTTGCTTAGCGCAAAGTCCCGTATGGTATTCCGAATCTCGTTGGAAGGGTCTTGCTGAAGAAAACAATGATCAATATCCAGAATTTTATCAAATCGCCCCGGTACGTGAAAGCCCAAAGCATTCATTTCCAATTGCGATGCATCCTCATCAACCGAAGTCAACCATTTCTTATTGGAAAATGTATATTCTAATTTATTTCTATAATACTCCGTCTGAGCCGATCCCAAAATATCCTCCATGGCGGAAGTATCTACTTTCCCGATCCGGGATAAAGCATTGTCAACAGACTGTTGTTTAAATTTTAATTGGGATTCATAGCTCATGTGCTGCCATTTACAGCCTCCACAGACACCAAAATGCTCACAAAAAGGATCTACGCGATAAGTAGAAGCTTCCTTCAGACTCGTCACCCGAGCCTCAGCAAAATTCTTCTTCTTGCGCATTAACTCCACATCGACAACATCACCCGGGACAGCTTTTTCGACAAACAAAACCAGATCATCGGTTTTCCCCACACCTCTACCTTCTTCGGCAATATCAATGATTGCGATATCTTTCAAGAACTTCTTTTCTTGCGGAATTCTTCTACTCATAGTTCGCAAAAATACAATTTTTTATAATGATTTTTCACTGGCCTACATTGTCTTAGAAAAAAGACCTTTCATATAGCGCAATAATCGATTTTGATCAGGCAAATTTCCTTTATTATTCGCGGATATGCAGCATTGTTTAATGCCTATAAAAAGGTCTAAATTCAGACATACTTCCTTGAAAAAAAGGAAACGTTAGAACATTAGCAAAAGGAAGATTATTGAATAGGTGGATAATAGGCGGCAATAAACAACAGAACCCATAATCACTTAGAGAATCGTTGCCTGAACAAGGTACGGAAGAATCTCTTTTTGAAAAGAAATAAAGTTTTTACGTACATCGGCATCCGAAACGGCAGTAAAAGCAAAAGAGAATACAATGCTCTTACTTGATTTGATCAGAAATGTCAGTTTTTCCTCACTGATCGCTTCATTGATCTTTTCATTCTGGATAAATGTACTCAAAAGCAGGAATTCCAGATCCTCAGATAGTGTTTTTAGATATTCCTGTGCATTGGCCGACTCACGGATAAATTCCCAGCCAATCAATTCATTGCATGCCGTATAAGTCAGTCGGCTGACACGAAGAATGGTGGAAGCCAAAAAAGAGGCCATATCATCCTCATATTTTGTGGTCTTTAAGATATCCAGCAGACTTGCCCGCAGATAATCCATCAAAATGGCATGCAAGATCATTTCCTTACTATCAAAGTATTTATAAACCGTCGCCTTAGCAATCTTAGCTTTTTTGGCCAACGTGTTTACACTGGTTTTATGATAACCATTTTGACGAAAGAGTTCCCGTGCTGTTCTTTTTATGGATTCAATGATATGATCTGGTTCCATATTCTTCAGATAAGACTACCACACATCACACTATTTCCAACACCCGGATCGAATAAGACACACCTAAGGCTTGGCAATAGTGTGATGGTTTCAATAGTCTTTATTAGCATTGATTTATATTAATTCAGTCTCAAACTGAGCTAAGAAACGCGTATCATTTTCAGAGAAAAGTCGCAAATCTTTGATCACATATTTAAGATTTGTGATTCGTTCGATGCCCATACCGAAGGCAAAACCCGAATACTTTTTACTGTCGATTCCACAATTTTCAAGTACATTCGGATCTACCATGCCGCATCCTAAAATCTCTACCCAACCCGAATATTTACAAAGATTACACCCAGCACCTTTACAGATTGTACAAGAAATATCCATCTCAGCAGAAGGTTCTGTAAATGGGAAATACGAAGGGCGGAAACGCACTTTAGTGCCCTCACCATACATTTCTTGAACAAAATGGTATAAAGTCTGCTTCAAATCAGCAAACGAAACATTTTCATCCACATATAATCCTTCTACCTGGTGAAAGAAACAATGTGCACGGGCCGAGATAGCTTCATTCCGATAAACACGACCGGGCATAATCGCACGGAAAGGTGGCTTACCAGCTTCCATGAGTCTAACCTGAACAGAAGATGTATGTGTTCTAAGTGTAATATCGTTACCTTCCTGCTTTTTGATAAAGAATGTATCTTGCATATCACGCGCCGGATGCTCAGGCGGGAAATTCAACGCGGAGAAATTATGCCAATCATCTTCAATCTCTGGTCCCTCAGAAACGATGAAGCCCAGCTTTTTAAAGATCTCAACGATTTCCTTGCGTACCAATGAGATTGGGTGTCTGGATCCCAACTGAAATCCATTACCGGGCAATGTTAAATCACCCTCGATTTGCTGAGACTTCTGTTTCTCGCCGGAACCAAATTTCTCCTGTGCTTCCTTGAAGGTATTTTCCGCCAACTGCTTAAATTCATTCAGTACTTTCCCCAAAGTACGTTTTTCTTCAGGAGTAACTGTTTTGAATTCATCAAAAAGATTTTTTACAATCCCTTTGGAAACCAAAAACTTCAATCTGAAATTTTCTACATCGGCTGAAGAAGATGGCGCAAACGCCTTAATTTCTTCAGTATACTGCGTAATTTTATCTTGCAACATAATTACGACAAACATAGCCAAAATTTCCGCCAAAAAGAAATTTTAGCCATCTCTCAAACGGCTTCGAAAACACCCCTGCCTGCAAAATTTCGATCTAGATCAACCAGAATAAACCTATTTTTTATCAACTCATTGCGCATAAAAACACCGGTAAGATGATCTTTTCATCCTTGTCAGAAGCAAGCAAGAGTATACTAAAAATCAAAAAGAGCAGACTTTCATCTGCTCTTTTGCTCATAACTATATTAATGTAAAATAATATCCGTTCAATATTCAAAGCTGCTTTCGAGTTCGATTAAAATGGAAGCGGATTATCTTCCTGATCATTTTCGGTAAAATCAACTTCGATTTCTTTATCCTCGGCCTTCTGCGCGGGGGTGCTTGCAGCAGTTCCCGCATTAGCAGTTCCAGCTGGTTCAAAATCCGATTTCCGTCCCAAAAGAGTAAATGTCTCAGCAACCACCTCAGTAGCATAACGTCTGATCCCCTCTTTATCTTCGTAGGTACGCGTACGTAATCGACCTTCGATATAGACCAATTTGCCCTTAGTAAGGTATTTTACCGCCACATCTGCCAAACCGCGCCACATGACAATATTGTGCCACTCGGTTTGTTCGACCCGTTTTCCGTCCTTGTTATACGTTTCTGAAGTTGCCAATGGGAAACTGGCAACGGAGACATTGCCTTCTAAATATCGAATTTCGGGATCTTTTCCAAGATGTCCCACTAAAATAACTTTGTTAACTCCTGACATAATTTAAAAGCATAAATGGTTAAAAATTGGATCTTTCCAAAAAGGTAAAGATCAACTTGTGTTTAGCTAATTTATCTAAATCTTTTAAAAATACATAATCCCAACTGGATTTTTTTTGTTTTAGACCGCCCTCTAACCGCACTTCAAAGAATGTCGCATAAATATTCTGATGGCTCAGAATATGTTTAGTTTGTTTTTGCAGGAGTTTGATCTCCGCCTTATCCCCGAAATACCGGACAAATTGTTCATCTATTAGAATCTCCGGTATCGTTAATGTCCGATCGGACTCGATAAGGGGAAACTCATATAAATTCTGCCAGACATCGCCTTCTCCGCGCTTTGACATCAAAATTTGCGCTTCATCTTTAAGAATAAAATAATTAAAATACCGTTCTCTGCTTGCTTTGCCTTTAAGTTTAACTGGTAATCGATCAACTTCTCCCTGTAGCACGGCGTAACAAGATGTATTAAACATACAAGTAATACACAAAGGTTGCTTCGGCTTACAATGAATTGCACCAAAATCCATAATGGCCTGATTGTATAATGCCGGATGGTCCTGATCCAAATTTTCCTGAGCGATAGCCGTAAAAGTTTTCTTTCCCTCAGTAGAATTAATCGCTGTGTCTATGCCATAATATCTCGAAAGCACACGGAACACATTCCCATCCAATACTGCCTGCGCCTCATTATTGGCAAAGGATGAAATTGCGGCAGCGGTATATTCACCTATACCGGGAAGCTTTAGCAAGGTCTTATAGTCTACAGGAAAAATGCCGTTATATTCGTCACGGACGATTCGTGCAGCCTTATGCATATTTCGTCCCCTTGAATAATAACCTAATCCCTGCCAAAGGTGTAAAATATCATCTTCCTCTGCGTTGGCAAAGTCAACGACTGTCTCAAACCGTTCCACAAATCGTAAATAGTAAGGCAGCCCTTGTTCTACTCGAGTCTGCTGCAGGATAATTTCAGAGAGCCAAATTTTATAGGCATCTCTTGTTTCCCGCCATGGTAAATCACGCTTATGCTGTAGATACCATCCCTGCAATTCCGCACCAAATGTCATAACAACAAAAATGCACAATTTTTCAACATTTTCAAGCAGCGCACAAACAAAGATCGGCTCTCGCTATCAAATCAAAACCTAAAACAAACGTTCAAATACTCAGCTCTTATTTTTTCGCATTGCGAAGCGACGTAATCTGTTCATCTGGTTCTAAAATGGCATTTTCCAAGGAAATGGAACCATTATATTTTTCTTTTAATGCCTGATACAAGCGTCCGTCATAGGAGACAGCAAAGCGCCCATCAGCTTTCAGATACACGGGCAAATGACGATTGCCTACATCAAAACAGAATTCTCCGACCACAGAAAGATCCTGACTGTCAAGCAATACACAAAGACAGGGCAAGATATTGACCTGTATAAATAGATCTTCGCTATGATAGATACATTGCCCCGACTGTAAGGCCGTGCTGTCATCCCGTTGTATCTTTACCATATTTCCCTTACGCGTTTTGCGGTGGATAACACGTTTATTCACTTCAAAGTAGGAAAGATCCAAAATATCCGATTCACGATTGAATTTAACATGCTCAAAATTGGGAATGGACTCAATGAGGATTTCGGTAGGCTCTTTCGGTTTACGCATATTTCAGTCCTTCCTCCGTAGTACTCTTGCTTACCCTCTTTTTCCGCGGACTGGCTGCGCCTTTCTTGTCAGCAACAACAACTTCAGTCAAAACCGCTTCTGTCACAACCGGCAAAGTCTCGGTCGCCTCATTTTCGATGACTTCAACTTCTTTCGACTCCGACAGTTTATGCATAGTAAAGTCCCAGCACAATTGCCCTAACATTTGCAGAAAATCATACAGCAATTCACCGTCAGAACCCAGCGCTCGTAAAATAACGACATCTGATGAAGCCTGTGTAAATCCATAAGAGATGTCATTATATTCTACTGTCAATATTTCGTCAAGTTCATTCTTTAATTCCTGCGCGAAAAGAGCGGAGAATATAAAAGTCGCTTGATGGGTGTAACCTTCAAAGAAGAGCATTTTCTGGATTGGCTGTTTTTTGGGTTGCAACAGCTGATTGTCGATGAACGCCAGTTTTCCTGATCTGAAAATCTTAGTCTGTGTATGCAAACGATCAAATTCAAATGCTTCTTTCATATAGATCCGTCCGACACTGATAATATCACCCCACATCAAAACCGCATCTTCGGCCAAATGAATATGATTGGTTGCCTTGAATATGGAGTCTTTAAAGGGCGTGACCGGATGCGGAATGTAATGCAATATTCCCCCCGAAGCCACCTCTACATCTGTATGTTGGCTAGCACCGGTTTTCATCGGGTGCAATTTATTGAAAGACTGCGTAAACAGCTTTAATTGCGCCTCTTCCTTTACATGGACATCAATATGAAGATGATCTGTATCCATAATACCGGGTGATGCACTCATGATAATCATTTCCAGATGATCAGTTAGATTCGCTGCTCCATAATGTGTCAATTTATATGGAGCATTATGGTAGCTTTCTTTTAGTCTGCTTCTACCGTCCTCTTTGGCTACATTTAATACGATCTTACTATCCATATCCCGTTGTTTTTAACCTACTTGTTCTAATAAAGCATATTCTTTGATCCATTTCATTACATCTTCCAACCCTTCTAATGTCATCAGATTCGTAAAAATAAAAGGACGTTCTCCACGCATCCGCAATGTATCCCGGCGCATGACCTCCAAATCTGCATGTACATAGGGCGCCAAATCAATTTTATTGATCAATAACAAATCTGAGCGTGTGATACCGGGGCCGCCTTTACGCGGCATTTTTTCACCCTCGGCAACATCAAGAACAAAGATGGTTAAATCCGCCAAGTCCGGGCTGAATGTTGCTGTCAGGTTATCTCCCCCACTTTCAACGAAAATAAGCTCCACATCCTCAAAACGGTTGGCCAATTCCTCCACCGCTTCAATATTCATCGATGCATCCTCGCGGATCGCGGTATGTGGGCATCCACCAGTCTCTACACCAATGATACGTTCTGCTGGTAATGCCGAATTTTGCTGTAAATACATCGCATCTTCACGTGTGTAAATATCATTTGTAACAACACAAATGCTGTAATCTGCGGACATCGAACGTGTCAATCGTTCGATCAAAGCAGTCTTGCCCGATCCAACAGGTCCGGCAACACCAATTTTTACATAATTTCTTTTTGACGTCTTTTTCATCCTTAACTATTTATTTCATCGCTTAGTGAAGTTTATGATGCTTAAAATTTACCTTGCTCAATCAGATTAAATAAATTTTAAGTATAGCAGTAATCTTGCTTTTACGATATATAGATACGTGTATATAACTTTTCATGTTGCATACAACGGATATCTTGTGCGATACAACAATTACCGATTAAATCCTCTTCCAACACTGGTTGCGCGATAACCAACTTATTGATTAATGGTTGCAACTTAAACAGAATCTGTTGTGCATCCATTTGACTAATAGGGACCAGTTTCGCGCAGTTGGTCACAATACCATTGAGTGAATTGTAATAAAAAGCACTCAATGCATCTGAATAACTAATCCCTTGCGCATGTGCAAACATGGCAAATGCCATTGCGTAATGCCCATGCAATTCTTGTGTATTTATTGCTTTTAAATAAGCTGAACAACGTTTAACCGGCTGCAATTTTTCAGTCAGCTTCAAGAAGCGTATTCCCAATTTTTTACTTGCATCCCGAATTTCATAAGGCGCTTTAAAGGCCGTGATCAAGGCATCTAATTCTGCTACCTTCTTCTTTGTTGCCTTTGTTTCGCATAATTGCCAAGTCTTATGAAAAAAGGCCGCATCGTTGTAATAGAAACTATGTTCCAATAAGGTCTGCGCGTACTCTTTGGCAGTTTTCGAGTCGTGTACAAGACCTTTGGTTATATAGGTTTCCAATCCATAGGAATGTGTGAATCCTCCAATCGGAAAAACGGAATCATTGATCTGCATCAATGTCAACAATGGATTCATATGTAAATTATTTTTTTTAATGGTCATATGGAATATCCGGATTACTTTGTTCGATCACTCTTGCTGGCAATCGCCTGACCACACTTTGTGATCATTAGATTTATACCCCCTTTGCTAGCGTGATCTTATTTTGCACGACGGCATACTGATGTATGCGCAATGTATGCGTGCGTTCAATTACCCGTGACTCTTTCGTTGGTGTAAATCCCGCCCGCAGTAATTGTTCCCACAGCGGATTTTCGTAAGCCGCTATGATTTCATGAGCTGCGTTTATAAAAACAGGGATATGCTTATTGCCTATTTCTAAACATACTCTTGCCATATCCATTCTATTTTTTGGCCGTACGACTAAACAAGGACAGGGCAATATTCGGACAACGATACGGAGTTCTTCTGTTTCGAAAAGGATATCACCATCGAACAAGGAGTCTTCACCCAGATTTTTAAATCCGATCTCCCGGCCTTGAACGGTAAATCCCCGAATGACACGTCGCTCGGTATCAAACCATTCAAGCTCTAAAAAATCAAGTTCAGCAGCATCCTGCTCCTTGCCATCTGCCCAAATATTGCCTTTAATGTCTCTTGCTAAAATCATATATGCGGAATTAGAACAGGAAGTAACGTTGTGCCATTGGAAGCTCTTTTAATGGCTCACAAGTAGCTAATACACCATCCACTGTTACTTCATACGTTTCTGGATTGACCACGATATTTGGTGTGGCATGATTATGTACCATATCCTTTTTCATCACTGTACGACAACCTTCTACTGGCAAACATTTACGTGATAAATTCAATTTTTGGATATTTCCATTCTCTATCGATATTTTTGAAACGAAGTTGAAACACAATTTTGACACTGCCTTACCATAGTTTCCGAACATCGGTCTGTAGATGATAGGCTGTGGTGTAGGGATAGAAGCATTCGCATCCCCCATTTTCGCACCTAGGATCATACCGCCTTTGATAATCAACTCTGGCTTCACACCAAACAACTCTGGTTTCCACAAGATCAAATCGGCATATTTACCCGTCTCAATGGATCCAATATATTTATCAACACCATGCGCTTTTGCAGGGTTGATTGTAAATTTGGACACATAACGTTTTACACGGAAGTTGTCATTATCTTTACCCTTATCTTCAGCCAAAGGACCGCGTTGTATCTTCATTTTATGTGCCGTCTGGAATGTACGCGAGATAACTTCACCCACACGTCCCATAGCCTGACTATCCGAACTCATAATAGAGAATACACCCATATCTTGAAGAATATCTTCAGCGGCGATCGTCTGTGGACGGATACGTGAATCTGCAAAGGCAACATCTTCTTTTACATTTTTATCCAAGTGATGGCAGACCATCAACATATCCAAATGCTCTTCTGCGGTATTTACTGTAAACGGCTTTGTCGGGTTGGTCGATGCAGGGAGAATGTTTGGATACATTGCAATTTTAATGATATCAGGCGCGTGTCCACCACCAGCTCCTTCTGTATGGAACGTGTGGATAACACGACCATCGATTGCGGCAACGGTATCTTCCAAGAAACCAGCTTCATTCAATGTATCCGTGTGTATAGCTACTTGTACATCGTATTTATCAGCAACTTTTAACGCTGCATCGATGGTCGCAGGCGTAGCACCCCAGTCCTCGTGGATTTTTACTCCTAATGCACCAGCTTCAATTTGTTCCTCAATCGGTTTGGTTGTTGAGACGTTACCTTTACCGAAGAAACCAACGTTGATCGGTAAATTTTCAAACGCTTCAAACATACGCTCGATATACCATTTGCCCGAAGTGACCGTCGTTGCCAGTGTACCATCTGCCGGACCGGCACCACCGCCGATAAATGTAGTTACACCTGAGTATAACGCAGTTTCGATCTGTTGTGGCGATATAAAGTGAATATGTGTATCAATACCGCCGGCAGTAAGGATATAACCCGCGCCACCATGCACCTCTGTCGAAGCTCCGATGACCATTCCTTTGGTTACACCATCCTGTACGTCAGGGTTACCTGCTTTTCCGATACCAACAATTTTACCATCCTTAATACCAACATCAGCTTTCACAATACCCCAGTGGTCAATAATGATCACATTGGTAATACAGAAGTCTAAAACATCCTCATCACGCAGGGCACGGGCAGATTGCCCCATACCATCACGGATTGTCTTACCGCCACCGAATTTATTTTCTTCGCCATATACGTTGAAATCTTTTTCAATTTCTATAAACAACTCCGTATCAGCTAAACGCACCTTATCACCCGTGGTAGGGCCAAAAAGAGCAGCATATTTTTCTCTAGGGATATAAAGCTCCCCATCAATATATTTAACAGATGATTTGTCTAAACCTAGTTTATCCAAACCAAGCGCATGCAGACCAACGGTAGTTCCCAATGTAGTGAGCCCTACAACCTTAATCCATTCGCGTCTATTCCATCCTCCCATTCTATCTTATTTAGATTGTCTGAATTTTAATTTTTTCATTTTCTCAACAGCTTTCGATTTGACATTCTGCTCTGTAAACTTGCCATTTGTCAATCCATTGAAACCGTGAACTTCTTTACTTCCGCCAAATTCAACCAGCACAACAGACTTCTGTTCCCCCGGTTCAAACCGTACAGCCGTACTTGCAGGAATATTCAAGCGCATACCAAATGCCTTTTCGCGGTCAAACGAAAGCAATTTGTTCGCTTCAAAAAAATGATAGTGCGAGCCCACCTGGATCGGTCTATCGCCTTCATTTTTTACAACAAGGCTAGTGGTTCTACGTCCCACGTTAGCTTTGATTTCTTCTTTTTTTAAAATGTATTCTCCTGGAATCATATGTTTAAGATTTATTAACGAATAGGATCATGAACAGTGACCAACTTGGTACCATCCGGAAAAGTAACCTCAATCTGTACATCATGGATCATTTCAGGAACACCTTCCATCACCTGGCTTCTTTTCAATAAAGTCGTACCGTAAGACATTAAGTCCGCAACAGATCTGCCGTCTCTTGCTTCCTCCATAATCTGAGCACTGATATAGGCAATACATTCAGGGTAATTTAGTTTCACCCCACGCTTTAGTCGCTTTGCTGCCAATTCTCCTGCTAAATGCAATAGCAGCTTTTCTGTTTCTCTTGGTGTTAAACGCATAAAAAATAATTATTTGTTATTTTGTTAAAGGAATTATTACAGCACCGGAATGGTAAAATATGCGCCAAAAGCAACACGGTTATATTGACTTTTATCCATATTCATGTGTCCTTTGTAGTTTACCGTGTTCCCCACGTACCCTAGGTAAAATCGCAAATCCTGATTATGAAAAGGCTTATGTTGCAACGCAGCAAAGTAAGTCCAGTTTTGACGGAAATTTTTTCCAACTTGATCGTCATCTCTTGATCCGGCAGTCTCATAGCCACCTTTCAGAGCGACCTCCCATTTTTCACTTAAAAATTGATCATAACGAAGGATTGCGGAGGTATAACTGACATCCTTTGCCAAAATGCGCGCTGTACCCGTGCGTCCATAAAAGTCATTGATAGCGGATGAAGCGATCAAAGCATGGTCAACACCCAGATAAGAATATTGTAGGTCTAAATAAACCATCTGCTTTGGCGTTTTAAACTTGTTGGCCAGGGAGACCGAGTGGTTGGTATGCCCCTTAGCAAACTGCGAGATATTATAAGACCATTTGGTATTGATCTTTTTATCCATAAAGGCTCCTACCCAAGTGAAGTAAGCACCCATGGGTACAGCCGAACGCTCCAAATCACCTACTGCAAAGCCATTTTTAGTATGCACATCCATAAAACTATCGTTTGTGGTATTATATACTTGTGCATGTAAGGAATGATTGGGATCAACTTCGTAGGACAATGTACCGCCGACTACAAATAAATTCAGGATGCGATCAACATAATCCGTGAATTTATATTCGTAAATTGGATTGTTTTCAAATTCGTAGCTCCCCACAATAGCACTCTGCTTACCCGCTGTGACCGACCATTTCAGATCCTTGCCGAATTTGTATTTGATATAGGCCATATCCAATGCTCTTGAACCATTGTCCTGACTGGTCGGTGCAAATGATCTATTCAGGCGAAAACGTACTTTATAAGAAAGCTGCTCGTTGTAATCACCGCTCATCAAGATGCGGGCATCGTCCAAATTTGCTTTTGCCTGACTGGAGCCATCGCTGTTATCAGCCTGCAGCCCCGCACGCAGCAAAACATCCAATTGAAATGATTTTGCCCTAGCTGGTTCTTTTGACAATAAACTACTTCTGGATAATAAGTTATTTCTTTCTGCTGGAATGGAATCTGTTGGAGCCTGTTCCTGCGCATGTAATGCCGCAATACCCAAACCCAACGTTGTAATAAGTGAAAGTGTTTTTTTCATCCGTATAACTTGCTTTTTGTTGGTGATGAAGCTATCAGATTTATTCCTTTATAGTTTGAATAAATCGTGATGGTTTCATATGATATACCTATCTCTGGTACAAGTATATCATGGCAAATTAAAAATGGAATAAGGATGAGATTAAAATGAGATTAGAAAGCAATTTTAGGCAGCGTGACAACAACCTGGGTACCTTGCCCTTCTGCTGAATAAAGATTGAGCTCAGCACCATGGAGATCGAAGATATTCTTGGCTAAAACAAGCCCCAGGCCATTTCCATAGATATCCCCGACATTGGAAGCGCGATAAAAGGAAGTAAAAATATGGGGCTGATCTTTCTGCGGAATTCCGATCCCTTTATCAAATACTTTAATTGTAATATTTCGGTCATCACAGCTAATAGCGACCTGAACCTGCTCACCATTGCCATATTTATACGCATTGGAGATAATATTGCTAAATGCGATATAGAACAGATCGGGATTAGCAAATACAGTTAACTCATCGCTATCCTCAGGGATTTGAGTAAGGTCAAAAGACAACCGGAAATCTTTATGAATGCTTCGTTCAGCCTTATAAATTTCATAGAGCAATTCGTCAATGCGAATGAGCACCTTATTATCTACCTCTCCTTTAAAGCCCATACGGGATAATTGAAGGAGATTATTAATAATGAGTTCCATCTTATCCGCATATTTCGCAATCGTCTCCAAAGAATAGTAGGCTTCGTGTTCTTTTGGGATTAGATTTCGTGCAAGTTCAGCCTCACCACCAATAATTGTTAGCGGTGTCTTTAATGAATGGGATGCATTTCCGATAAAACTCTGTTGCGACTGTACAGAAATATCCAAACGACTGAGCATCGAGTTGAGGTTAGCAATTAATACCCCTAGCTCATCTTTAGCATTGCTGAATTTACTGGATAGTCTATAGTCCAGATTAGCAATATCCACTTTCCCCAAATCACTGTTGATATCTTTTATAGGCTTTAGTAGTCGATCTGCAAAATAAAATGACATGAGGATAATCAATAGAATTGCTAAGAATCCACCTGTAATCAAGGTATGATCTAATTGTCGTTGTTCATCATGGCCATACTCATCTATACCTTCGGATACGACTATAAGGTTGTCGTGATGGAGATTGTCATTAAAGAATACCGCAACAAATGCAGTCTTGTTATGCATATATCTGCCTTTGCCATTCTTAATAACTTCTTTATAAAAGCTCATGGGCATGGGTAGATTGGGTTTAAACCGAATACTGTCGCTACCTTTCACCACCCGCAGCAAATGGTCTGTCCCTTCGGACAGCTGCTTGAGGTATTTGCGTTTTACCTGAATATATAATTCTTTGTTTTCTTCTTTTTGATGGACTATATGATCTCCAACGATAACTGCATTTTCTTCTAAACGGTGAAAAAACTTAGTCTGCAAACTATCGTAGGTAAAATAAGAAACATAGAGGGCAAAGACAACAAGCAAAAGCGTGCTGATGATTGAAAATAAGAGTACAATCTTGGTCCTAATTTTCATGACGGATGACATAGCCCATACCGATAACCGTATGGATTAATTTACGGGCAAACTGTTTGTCAATTTTTTTCCGAAGATAATTGACATACACATCCACGACATTGGTGCTCAGATCGACGTCCATACCCCATACTTCCTCCAGGATATCTATCCGTGTTAATACTTTATTTCGATTGAGCATTAAGAATTCCAATAAACGGAACTCCGTAGCTGTGAGTATGATGGGCGTATTTCCTCGTTGTACCGATTTACTGTCCCGATCCAGTTGCAGATCGTCGAACGTCAGCACATTCTTTTGTTCGCTAACGGTTTTGGATTTACGGCTGTAGCGATTGACCCTGGCCTTTAGTTCTTCCAGACGAAACGGTTTGGTGAGGTAGTCGTCAGCATCACGTTCAAAAGCCGCAACAATATCTTCTGTTTGGTTTAATGCTGTCAGAATAATTATAGGAATCTCATTATTGGACATACGGATGTTTTTGCATACATCCAGACCATTCATACCCGGCAGCATTACATCCAGCAAAATGAGATCATAATGATTTAAGCCGGCCATTTTCAACCCAGTATAGCCGTCCATTGCAATGCTAATGTTATAGCCTTCTTCCTTTAGTCCTCTTTCTATTAATGATATGACCGACGGTTCGTCTTCTATAAGCAATAGTTCCACAGATATTGTTTTAAAAAGTAAATTTAAGGTTTGTAAAATACAAAAATATCAGCAGAGGTCTTATATAAACCGTTGTATATCATAAAATTCGATCTTTCTTGACTTTTATATGATACTTTTTACGATGATACAAGCAGCAGAGTTACCTACGGTCTGATTTTTACCACTTATTTTACAAAATGGCATTCGCCCACAATAATATCAAAATTTTTGCATGATTTTTCTCAAATGACAAAAGATTATTTCACAAACCAGCCAAATTTCAATACATTCGTATTTTAATTTGTATTCCTAATGAAACATTTTTTCCTTTGCATAGCGTTTTTCACATTAATTTTTGTAAAAACAGGTTCGGCACAACAAAAACTATTCAAAATCACCTATCAGTTTGCAGATCCCGAAACAGGTACAGACACATCAAGTTCCGAATTTATCAAAATATTGGCCGGTAGTGGAGAGGCGTTGATGCATGCCTATATCTGCAACGACCAAATGCGCGTAGAAACACTACTTTTTGGAAAATCAGTACAAATTAGCAATATAAAAGAAGAGACCTCCTATCTGATAGATGAAAACAGCAAAACCTACACACCGACCGATCTTGCGTCCGGCAAGCTTATTGAAACCTCAGAAGGTAGTGATTACGCCTACTCTAGTGATTTTGAAATCAGCTTAATTCCGAATGAGAAGAAAATTATCGCCGGCTTGTCCTGCAAAAAAGCGACATTTAATCTCGCTGGCAGTAAAGATAAACAAACTGAAATCACCGTGTGGTATGCGGAACATTTACCAAAATTATATTGGGGAACCTACGATTATCTAGAAAAAGTACCAGGAGCAGCATTATATATCGGAGCAGAAGGCCTGGGAGTTCAGGCAACTAAAGTCGAAGAAATACCTTATGACGCTACATTATTTGAGATTCCAGCAGGCTATGAAGAAGGAGAAGCAGAAGAAACTGCGACCGACTCTGCCCTAAATGACCATTTGTCTTGGTATCAGGATCCCAATACTGAATTTTTTGGGGTAAAGGATAGCCTCGACAACAAACTCACACCAGCAAAATATGCTTCTATTTACGCATATGTAGGTAATTACGCAATTGTCACTGATGCAGCACAGATGTTTGGTCTAATCGACCTACAAGGTAGAGAAGTTATCACATGTCAATATGAATCGCTAAGTTTAGATACGGAAGGCGCACCGGTAGTCTTTATGAAAGACCAGAAGTATGGCCTATTGGATTATACAGGAAAACTACTGCTCGCTGCACAATATGATTTTATCTCCATTCCTAGTTTAAGTCACGCGCTGTACACCGAAGGGGACTATACCGGTGTGCTCGATCTGAAAGGCAATATATTGATCCCTGCAAAATATGAGACAATAGCTGAGTACCGGGACAATATGGCACTCATTATCGAAAATCAGATCTATCAGTTGGTTGATAAATCCGGTAAAAAATTATTACCCACAGGTAATGAATTCCTATCTTTCGCTGGCGAAAAATTACTATTGGTATTTAAAGACAATACCTATGGATATATAGACTACAGTGGAAAAGTGGTCATTCCATCTAAATTCCAAAATGCACAACCCTTTGAAAATGGTTTAGCCTTGGTCAGTGAAGACCTGGAGAATTTTTACTATATTAATGCAAAAGGAAAGTTTATAAAAAAGTATGAAGAGTAACCCACAAACATTCCATCTTTCAACATTGCATCGCGGAAAATACATGTTTATTCTGTTGACTTCGATTCTATTGATAGGGACAGGGATGTCTAAAGTTCCAATTCAGGAAATTTACAAGATCATCGTTGCTCTTCTAATGGTCCCATTGGCACTGTATTTAGCGATAAAATGTTCTACACTGGAGTCAACATGGCAATTGGACACGGGTACGCTGCGCATCAGCAATTCAAAAAAGACAATTGAATTCCCATTGAGCAACATTTCACATATCCGAAATCTCAGGCGCTCCGGTGGCAATTTGATTATTATAAACCAAAACAAAGGTTCCGCTTTTCGTACCTGGCGTAATAAGTTATTTCAGAAAGAGGATGATCTGCCTCTATTGACCCAAGCGCTCAAAGAGGCTAATATTGAGTATTACGATATGTAATAGCCTACAATCCACGGTAACATTTGTTACCGTTTTTTGTAATAGCGCTATGTACCTTTGTCATATAACTTTAGAACAAGCTATGTTATTGGAATACATCAAACAACCATGGCCTTGGTATATTTCAGGGCCTTTAATTGCATTAGTCATGTACTTGTTGCTAAAACAGGGGAAGGATTTCGGCATGTCGAACAATCTGCGGACAATGTGTACGGTATTAGGTGCCGGTAAATCATCCTCTTTTTTTCGCTTCGACTGGAAGACGCAAGCCTGGAATCTTCTTGTGGTACTCGGGACCGCCATTGGAGGATTCATCGCCCATTACTTTTTAAGTGACGGGGCCGCTGCGCAAATCAATGCAAAAAGTGTCGCTGATTTAAAGGAACTGGGCATAATAGATCATCTACAGGGCTATCTTCCTGAATCTATCTTTATTTTTAACGGCTCTTGGCTTCAGTTTCTAATACTGAGCATTGGCGGACTATTGATCGGTTTCGGGACAAGATATGCCGGGGGTTGCTCGTCTGGACACGCCATCTCAGGACTCAGTAATTTCCAGCTCCCCTCTCTAATCGCAGTCATTGGCTTTTTTATAGGTGGCATCATCATGGTTCACTTCTTATTTCCTTTAATCTTCGCATAAATGAAAGCAGTAAAATTTATATTGATCGGGATCTTATTTGGGATCATTTTATACAAATCAGAAGCAGCTTCATGGTATCGCATTTATGAGATGTTTCAGTTCCGCTCTTTCCACATGTATGGCATGATCGGTACGGCACTCACAACAGCGATTATCATTGTACAAATTATCAAACGGAAAAAGATTAAAGACAGCAATGGCATGCAGATCGCATTTCAGGCAAAAGACAAAAGCATCACACGCTATCTTGTCGGTGGCACCATTTTCGGACTGGGCTGGGCATTGTCAGGAGCCTGTCCGGGACCTATGTTTGCATTGATCGGCTCAGGCTATTGGACATTGGGCATTGTACTAATCTTCGCCATCCTAGGGACATGGATCTATGGTTTAATTAGACACAAGCTGCCTCATTAAGCCGAGAATAGATGATCATGAGCCTGTGGGTATAACGATAGCACTTGATTTAGCAAGAATGGAACTACTATTTATAATTGGCTTTTTATTGGCGATATTGGTTGGGCTATCAATGGGTTTGATGGGGAGTGGCGGCAGTATTTTAACACTACCGATCTTCGTGTACCTATTTCATATTGAGCCCCAATATGCGCTTGATTATTCCCTGTTTTCCATTGGAATACTGGCCATAATCGGCTCAATCACCCCCCTGGCCAGAGGTGAAATAGATCTAAAGACCACAGCAGTCTTTTTAATTCCGTCTTTACTGTCGGTCTACTTGACCAAGCGACACTTGTTGGCTGCCATACCAGCGCAATTTCATCTTGCAGAAATAGCGATCTCCAGAAATCACGTTATTATGTTGCTGTTTTCGATTGTTATTCTAATTTCCGCACTGGCAATGATCCGCAGAAGGAAACAGGTCGAAATACCAGCCATTACAATGCATATAGGTCAAGTCCTCAAAGTTATCACAGCAGGTTTACTGGTGGGTATCTTGACGGGGCTTGTCGGCGCTGGCGGCGGATTTATTATTGTACCCGCTTTGGTGCTTCTGCTGGGGATCCCCTTGAAGCAAGCAATTGCGACATCGTTATTCATTATTGGATTAAACGCGTCCTTTGGTCTGGTCGCCAACTACCAACTCTTGAACCACATGAATTGGCCGATATTGCTTACTTTTACGTTAATCACTTTAATAGGCCTTCAGATTGGTTCCAAATGGAAGGACAAATTGGAGGTAGTACGACTACAGGGGATCTTCGGTTACTTTCTGATCAGTATCGGTATCCTGATTTTCACTTTCGAAATCATTCAATTCGTAAATCACTAAAAATCATATATTATGTTTTTTCAACACATTTTTGAGTCATCTTTAGCACATTCAAGTTATTTAATTGGCTGTCAGGCCAAAGGTGTTGCCATGGTAATTGACCCCAAAAGAGATGTCGACACTTACTTAGAGATTGCAGCAAAAAACAATTTAAAAATTACACATATTGCCGAAACACATATCCATGCTGATTATCTCTCCGGAACATTGGAATTAGCTGAACTAACAGACGCCCAATGTTATCTTTCCGACGAAGGAGGCAAAGATTGGCAATATGAGTTTCCCCATATCGGATTAAAAGATGGTGATCAGATCCATCTTGGAAATCTAATTTTTAAGGTGCTCCATACCCCTGGACATACGCCTGAGAGTCTTAGTTTTGTTTTAATTGATACGCCAGCCACAATGGATCCGGTGATGATATTTACAGGTGATTTTGTATTTGTTGGAGACATTGGCCGTCCAGATCTTTTGGAGAATGCCGCTGGACTCATTGGCACCAAAGAAATAGGTGCACAGCAGATGTTTAAGTCTTTACAGCATTTTTTGACTTTACCAGATTATATCCAAGTGTGGCCTGCCCATGGCGCTGGATCAGCATGTGGCAAAGCATTGGGTGCTGTACCTAGTTCAACGGTTGGTTATGAACGGATACGCAACTGGGCGCTGCAATACCAAAATAATGAAAGTGGTTTTATAACTGAACTTTTAGAAGGACAACCTGAGCCACCGCGTTATTTTGCCCAGATGAAGAAGCTCAACAAAATCAAGCGACCACTACAAACAAGCGTGCCTCAGTACCCGAAACTTTCAACGGCAGAATTCAACAAACTATATCAGGCAGGTACAACGATCATTGATACACGGCATAAATTTGACTTCGCCAAAGGCTATCTTCCAGGCAGCATCAACATACAGCATAATCGGACATTCAATACCTGGGCTGGCTGGATCTTGGATTACACAAAACCTTTTGTACTTATCATGGATGAAAACGAAAAGGAAGAGATTGCCCGCAAGCTAATGCGCATCGGCCTCGATCATGTTGCCGGATATATTACTCTGGAAACAATTCCTCAATTGGGAATTCCCTTGGAACAACAGCAGCTTATTGGGTTCCAAGAGATGAATGCTGTACTGGAGAATCCGAATGTTCAGATTCTCGATGTCAGGAATACAGCCGAATTTACAGCAGGACATCTGCCACATGCCACACATCTCTTTGTTGGAACAATTGAAGACAATCTGGACAAAATTGATCGCACAAAAGAATTATACCTGCATTGTCAAGCTGGAGACCGGGCGACAATTGCAGCCTCAATATTAGCTAAAAACGGGATTAAAGACGTTAAGATTTACAGTGCTTCCATCAACGACTGGATTGCAAAAGGGGGAATATTAGTTAAGTAGGATACTAAATAAAATAGCTCCAGAAACAAATCCTGGAGCTATTTTGTCTTTCTGTTATTGTAGTTATTAAAGGGCTTTTATAGACTGTTCCTATTAATTCGCAGAAATTCAATAACCTCATCCTTCTTCTCTTCCATCTTCCCTTTCTTCTCGACAAATTGATGATTATAGATGGTCAGGTATTGATGGTCATCGGTATCCGATTCGTACACCTCTGCAGTTGCAAAAGAAAAATGCTCTTCTTCATCGGAAAGATGATCGTAGACATAGGCAAAATCATGATTTGCCAACGTATTTGCCATGGCATCTTTATCCTCAACAAACTTTAATCTTCCAGGCAAAATTCTCTTTTTCATCCACATTTCGTCTTTCTCTGAAAAAGGATAAATGGTAATGCCCCTAAAAGCCATAACAATAGGTGTAATCAGGATGATTGCCATTTCAATAGCCCAGACGGCCCAGAGCATCGCACCGGAAACTGGCGACTTCTTCAAGGTAAAAGTACCAACCTCATTTAGCCCCTGCAGCGCCTCCCAGATAAATGATGGATGCATAAAAAATGCTTTAAAACCTTCCAGACTAAAAGAAGATTTTACCCAAGTGTCACCACCCATGGTACCTTCAGCATTATACATCAACGAAACGAACAGCGCCCACTGTGCATAAAAACCAACTAGGGCAACAATCAGAGTGATGATAATCGCGACGCCTTTATTTCTTAACTTCCATTGTTTGAAACAAAAATTGAGCAGATAGAACAGTCCGGCGCCAAACCCAAGTGTGATAAATACATTGAAATAGACGATCGGAATAAACCATTGTAAAGCAATGTAGATAATGGCCAGAACAACCGCTCCGACAATACCTAACACAAGTGAACCGATTAATGCTAAAGCAGGCGCCTTCCCCGAAGGCTTATAATACAGATTTTCCATAAATTTATTTGCAATATTTGTTAACTCAACAGATAAATTTTCTAACCAAAACCAAGCCAATTATTAATAATCAAATCACTTTTCGTCAAGATTTGATGACATTTACCTCGATTAGGTTGATTAATCGGCATTTCTTGAGACAATTTTGTAAGTTTGGAGCATGAAAATCAAAATATTGTCCTTTCTAGCGCTTATATGTGTCATAAATATTGGAGGACAGGAAGTAAAGGCCCAGAGAAAAGGATTCTGGCAGCAGAAGGTTGACTATACAATGGATGTCAACGTGGATGAAAAAGCTTATCAATATGATGGAAAAATGGCTTTGAAATATAGTAACAATTCAGGCCAATCCTTAAAAAAAGTCTATTTTCATTTATATTTTAACGCATTCCAACCAGGATCAATGATGGATTACCGATTGAAAAATATCAGTGATCCAGATAAACGGATGGTATCCAATATTGGCACCAAAGAAAAACCAATATTGCAAAGCCGTATCGAAACGTTACAACAAAACCAGATCGGTTACCAAAAAATTAAAAGCCTCAGCATGAATGGGTCCAATACAAGCTATAAGATTGATGGGACGATATTGGAAGTGACCCTACCCACTGCGATCCAGGACGGAGAAACAGCAAATTTTAATATGGAATGGACAGCACAGGTACCTGAGCAGATCCGTAGGTCAGGCCGTAACTCGGCAGAAGGTGTAGCACTTTCAATGGCACAATGGTATCCGAAGATGGCACAGTTTGATGAATTCGGCTGGCACCTTGATGAATATATCGGCCGCGAGTTTATCGCACCTTTCGGCAACTTTGACGTCACTATACACCTCAACAAAAACTATGTTGTCGGTGCTTCAGGTGTTCTTCAAAATCCAAATGAGGTGAAAGGCTATCAGGCAAAAGCTAAAATAAAAACCAATCAGGACAAAGCGACCTGGCATTACAAAGCCGAAAACATCCATGATTTTGTCTGGGCTGCAGATCCCAAATTCGTTGTAGATTCCGCCTCAAGCAAGAATGGCATAAAAGTTTACACGGTGTATCTCCCTACTGACAAAGAAGTTATATCAAACTGGAAAACAGCTCTCGGCCTATCAACTGAGTTTTTCGATTTCTGTAGTGCTAAATTCGGTAAATATCCTTGGCCGACTTATACCATTATTCAGGGGGGCGATGGCGGCATGGAATATGGCACCGCGACGTTAATTACCGGTGGCCGTAATCTAAAAAGCCTTGTTGGCGTTATCTTCCATGAATCTGCTCACTCCTGGTATCAGCATTTATTCGGGATCAATGAAACCGTTGATGAATGGTTTGACGAAGGATTCACTTCCTATGTTGAAGAATTAGCGATGCAACATCTTTTTGAAAAACGGGGAGCCATTGCATCCAATCCACTTATCGATGCTTATCGCGCTTATTATAAATTAGCACTTTCAGGCAAGGAAGAGCCGATGAGCCTGCTTGCGGACTATTATAATACAAATTATGGCTATAGTAACGAAGCTTATAATAAAGGTGCTGTTCTGGCTGAGCAATTAGGCTATATTATCGGTCAAGAAAATCTAGAGAAAACCTTTTTGAAATTCTACGATAGCTGGAAATTCAAACACCCGACACCTAATGATTTCAAGCGTGTCGCAGAGGAGGTATCAGGCATAAACCTGAAGTGGTATTTCAATTTATTTATCAATACCACACGTCAAATTGATTATGCAATCGGTCATGTTACCGATTCAGAAATTCAACTGCTCAATAAATCAAACTTTGCGATGCCACTCGATATACTTGTAGAATATCAAGATGGAAGCAAAGAGCTATTTTACATCCCTTTACGTGAAATGCGCGGTGAAAAACCGGCGGAAAATTTTGAAATCTATAAGGGTATAAAACGCACTGTACTGAAAGATTGGTTCTGGACCAACCCTGAATATAAAATCTCAGTCAATAAGGCCCCTAAAACCATCACAATAGATCCTTCGCTTCGACTTGCGGATGTAGAATCAGCGAACAATAGTCTGACACGCTGATTTTAATACTGAAAGATAGGCATTGCAGCAGATTATATAAAAGAACTACTTTTTGAGAACTTAATAAGCCCTGATAAATTGCAATTTATCAGGGCTTATTTTTATTTGAACGGAATGAAGGTTGTCCAGGGAACGGTAAAATACTATCCTCTCAATGGAATGACCATATTCCAGGTCCGTTCAAACTGATAGGACTCGGATCCATCTCCTGTAGCCGCAAAAAGATGTGTCGGTTTCCCATTTTCAAATAGTAAAAATGGCCGCTCAAAATTAGCTTGATGGCTGACAGTCCCATCATTCCAGCGGATCGTCTTGGAATAGGCTTTGACGGCTTTTGACAGATGCCAATCGATTCCATCTTTCGAATATGCATGGATGCCGCCGCCCTCTTCCCCACAGATTTTGCCATAGCGGTCTTTCATAATCAATTCAAAATGCTGACCATTATGCCATACGAAAGGATCTTCCACATCATTTTCATGATTTTGATCAGTATGGAAAGAAAAAATAGGCTTGTTGGACAAACGAAGATATGGCCCCAGGAACGAATCAGCTTGTGCCGCGCCCAATAGTAGAGGGGGATTATAATTCACCGGTGATGATTTATAGATCAGATATACTTTTCCATCTGGCAGGACTACCGGAGAAGGATTGGATGTTATGGAAGCATCCCACTCGCCCTTCCTCGGATTCAAAATGGGCTGATCGACGCGCTTCCAAGGACCTGATATCGACTTTGAATAAGCCATTCCAATACGTTTATGCATCCAGGCCTTCTGTCCCAAACCCGATTCCCAAACATTCTCGGAATAACCAGGATTGGGCGCCTCATAATTGTTTCCAAAATAATAAAGCACATAATAGTCACCGTTTTTAACGATCCGGGGATTGTGGGTTGTACAACCATCAAAATACTTTTTCCCGCGGGCAGGCAATACCACCTCAACAAATTCGTAGGGTCCTTCTGGGGTATCGGAAATTGCGCGAACAACTTCCGAATTGGTTACCCAATTACCAAAGCCATATTTTTTGCTCCAACGTGACGCAAACATATGATACCGACCATCCTCCCCCTTAATCACTGAAGGATCCCATATCCAATAGTCTGCCATGGCAAATCCGCCGCCCTTTGGTGCTGGGAGCAACTTATCAATAAATGCTTCTTCATAAGGTTTATCCAAAGCGAAGCCTTGCTGTGAAAGCAGCAGCATACTCGATGCACCAATGACATTCTTCAGAAAGTCACGACGGGAGGATATTTTCATAAGATTAGTTTTTTGATTATGTAAAATGAACCTGACCATCAAGATAGAAAATATATTTTTAAAATACTATTTCTAAAAATACCCGCATTCAACATTGACGTGACATAACACCGGGTATTGCTCGCCAATAAAAATATCCAAGAGAATGGGGGAAACGACTGCCCAAATGGAAGAAAAAATGTGAATAAACGATGAAGTTGGACCAGTCTTGGTATATTTGTGCCCATGATTTACATCCATATCCCGTTCTGCAAACAAGCTTGCCATTATTGTGATTTCCATTTCAGTACTTCACTGCAATACAAGACCGAAATGGTCAATGCCCTTTTGCGAGAAATCGAACTTAGGTCTCCGTATTTGGAAGACAGAAAAATTGAATCCATCTATTTTGGTGGTGGGACTCCCTCCCTGTTGGAGACGGACGAAATCTCAAGGATCATTGATGCTGTTGCCAAACAATTTGACATAAGTGATCATGCTGAAATTACGTTGGAAGCTAATCCAGATGATCTTAATGCCGCAAAAGTGAATGCATTAAGATCAACTCCCGTGAACAGGTTCAGTATAGGGGTACAGTCTTTTTTTGAGGAAGATCTGAAATGGATGAATCGGGCGCATACCCAACAGGAAGCATCCGCAGCAATCATGCGTGTACAGGATGCAGGATTTGAGAATATCACCTGTGATCTTATTTATGGCTACCCCTTGTTGACCGATGAAAAATGGCGCTACAATATGCAACAACTGATCGATTTTGCGATCCCCCATATTTCTTCCTATTCAATGACTGTGGAAGCTAAAACAGCACTAGATCATTTCATCAAGAAGGGCATGAGTCCGGCCATTGATTCAGATCAGGCGGCTGATCAGATGAATCTGCTGATCGAAACATTGAAAGGTGCGGGTTATGAACAATATGAAATTTCCAATTTTGCTAAAAATGGTTTATATGCACGTCACAATACAAACTATTGGAAAAGCAAACATTACCTAGGTATCGGCCCTTCAGCCCATTCATTCAATGGTCATTCCAGATCTTGGAATATCGCCAATAATGCCAAGTATATCGGCTCCATACAGACCAACCAGCTTCCCTTGGAAATCGAGCATCTATCTGTTCGCGATCAGATTAACGAGTGTATTATGACCTCACTGCGCACCATGTGGGGCCTGGATCTGGGGCAGTTAGAAAAGAATTTTGATTACTCCGTTAAAAGCAAAATAATAGAAGATGCCGCACCATTTCTCGAGCAGCAACAATTAATTTTAGACGATAATAAATTAAGATTAACAGATTCTGGTAAATTAATGGCGGATCATATCATGTCCGAATTATTTATTATTGAAAATTAACAACAAAACAATCTAAAAAATTATCAAAACAATAATAATAAGCATGTTTTTATTTCAATAATTACGAAAATGAAAATTAAATCACTTTTTTAGCGCTGTTTATACTATGTTTGCAGCATAATCTATTATAAAATATTATGTTACATAGTCGTTCTTTTGATTTAGAAATCAAAAGTTACAGAGAGCAGCAAAATGCAGCTGTTGAACTGATTCAAATCATTAGCAATCTTTGGTATAACCATACCGTTGAGCTCGTTCTCTTCAGAGAGCAGCTTGTTGATGAAAAAGTAAGTGTGATTCTCAACCACCTCCGGGAAAGCACTTTCCTTACCGGCAATATACTGACCATATTCGATCTATTGAATGTTGCCCGTGTATTGGAAAAATCAAATCTGGCTCCCGCTCGAATTGATATCGGTAAACTTGCAACAAAAGCCACAAACGACCAGATCAATGTGGAGGATTTGTCTTCTTTTATTTTCAATGAATTAGAGGGAATCGCCGAATGGCAGGAATTAACACCTCGCGATGTTGTGCTTTATGGTTTCGGTCGTATTGGTCGCCTGCTCGCACGCGAACTTATTAATAAATCGGGTTCTGGCATGCAACTTCGTCTACGGGCAATAGTCACCAGAGACTCCAATGATGCCAAATCATTGTTAAAAAGAGCCGCTCTCCTGAAAAGCGATTCTATACACGGCGAATTTGAGGGCGAAGTTTATACCGATCCTGAAAAAAATGCGCTCATTATTAATGGTATCTCGGTCAACGTTATCTCTGCTAAGCAACCTGAAGATATTGATTATACAGCATACGGGATCAATAATGCATTGGTTATCGATAATACAGGCGCCTTTCGTGATGAAAAAGAACTTGCACGCCATTTAGCCTCTAACGGCGCTTCGCAAGTATTGTTGACGGCCCCTGGAAAAGGTGTTCCCAACATTGTTTACGGTGTAAACGAAAGCACGATAGATCTGGAAAAACATGCTATTTTTTCAGCAGCTTCCTGTACCACAAATGCTATTGCACCAGTTTTGGCCGTCCTCGAAGAGAAAATAGGTATCCTGAAAGGCCATATAGAAACTATCCATTCCTATACGAATGATCAAAATCTGGTAGATAATATGCATAAAAAATCCAGAAGAGGTCGTGCTGCAGCCTTGAACATGGTCATTACGGAGACTGGGGCTGGCAGTGCTGTTTCAAAAGTCCTTCCGACATTAACAGGCAAACTCACTTCCAACGCAATCCGAGTACCTGTCCCTAATGGGTCATTAGCCATATTAAATTTAGAATTGACCTCCGCAATATCTTTGGAACAAATAAATAGAATCTTAAAAATGAGTGCATTGGAAGGCAGTCTTGTTGAACAGATTAAATTCTCAAGCAATGATGAGCTTGTCTCTACAGATATAATAGGTACAACAGCAGCCGCTGTCATTGATGGACCAGCAACTATTGTTTCAGCTGATGGTAAAAATATTGTACTCTATGTATGGTATGATAATGAGTATGGCTATTCCCACCAGGTCATGCGTCTATCGCGGCATATTGCAGGTGTAAGAAGATACACATACTATTAAAATCCAATTTTCAATATAAAAATAGGGTATCCAAAATGAACGGAGCCCTATTTTTCTTTCACCCCGTTCATCTGCATTTAGCCGGTCTTTTCAGCTTTCCGTTTCTATGATAGTTAACTTCTACTTTTTGCGCCAATCTTTTTCATTTATTATAGCTTGGCATTCTTCAGATATTTCATGATAATCGGTGTCGCTCCCGCCTTTTGCTGTACATATTGGCGTGCTGATTTCGCTGCTTCCACACGTTTGGATTGATCCTGCAATCGTTCAAATACAGCGGCAAGCCCCTCGCTGTTAGAAAACGAGAAACCTCCCCCTTGCTCAATCAGATCTTTCGCTTCCTGAAATTTCTTAAAATTAGGTCCAAACAGCACCGGCATCCCATAAGTCGCTGCTTCCAATGTATTATGTATCCCTACTCCAAATCCACCACCAATATAGGCAATTTGACCATAAGCGTACAAAGAAGACAACAGCCCGATATTATCTATAATTAATACTTTTGCTTCCTTTAAAGTTTCCATATCATATTCCGTGATTTTTGAAAAGCGAAGGGCTGCAGGCCATAGATTTAATATACTGACAATATGGCCCGCATTGATTTCGTGCGGGGCTAAGATCAGCTTATAATCTTGAAACCGTTGGAACAACTCTTTCAATAATTTTTCATCCTCAGGCCAGGTGCTTCCAGCCACCAAAACAGGAGCGGTTCCGACAAAATCTGCTATTAATGGGATGTCTTTCCGAGTCTTAGGTAAATCAATCACACGATCAAAACGCGTATCACCTGCCAATCCCGCATTTCGAATTCCATATTCTTTCAATAAACGCACACTTTCCTCGTTCTGTACAAAGAAATAAGTTACAAAACCCAGAATCTTAAGAAAAAAGGATCCATAGGCCTGAAAGAAAATCTGTTCCGGTCTAAAAATTGCCGCAATCAGAAATAAAGGTACCCCCCGCCGATGCAATCCTTCAAAATAATAATACCAATATTCGTATTTCGTAAAAACGGCAAAAGTGGGATTGATCAAGTCTAAAAACAGTCGTGCATTCTGAGCCGTGTCGTAAGGTAAATAGAAAACATGATCCGCCAGATTGGAATTCTTTCTTATCTCATAGCCAGAAGGTGAATAAAATGTTACAATTATTTTATGATCCAAATAATTATTTTTTACGGCTTCCAAAACAGGTCTGCCCTGCTCAAATTCCCCTAGGGAAGCGAAGTGAAACCAAATATGTTTTTGGTTGGAATCAACCGATTGTTTCATTCGTAAATACCAGTCTTTTCGTCCTGTCACCATGAGACGCGCTTTGGCATGAAAAGGGGCCAAAATACGCAATAAGAGTCCATAAAGAAAGATTCCAATTGAATAAAGCAAACGCATGTTGTAAAAATAATGTTTATCTTAGTCAAAGATATCAAACCCATTTCATTAATAAGGAACCATTGAGTGGAAAATAGACAACGCAAACGGATTTTGATCACTGGAGCAGCGGGCTTCCTTGGTTCCCACCTTTGCGATCGCTTTATTGCCGAAGACTACGATGTTATTGGCATGGATAACCTGATCACTGGCGACCTACAGAATATCGCACATTTATTTAAGCTGGAGAATTTCGACTTCTATCATCACGATGTTTCGAAGTTTGTGCATATTCCGGGAGATTTGGATTATATCCTCCATTTCGCATCTCCAGCAAGTCCTGTCGATTATCTTAAAATTCCGATTCAAACACTCAAAGTCGGCTCTTTGGGCACCCACAATCTCCTTGGTCTGGCAAGGGCTAAACAGGCCCGGATATTAGTAGCATCGACCTCAGAAGTCTATGGCGACCCTTTGGTCTCACCACAGTCAGAAGATTATTGGGGAAATGTTAACCCTGTCGGTCCCAGAGGGGTATATGATGAAGCCAAAAGATTTCAGGAGGCCATTACGATGGCCTACCATAATGCGCATGGACTTGATACACGCATTGTCAGAATATTCAATACTTTCGGCTCGAGAATGCGTCTCAATGACGGGCGTGCCATCCCAACGTTTATAGCACAAGCTATTCGAGGCGAAGACATTACTCTTTTTGGTGATGGTTCACAAACACGGTCGTTCTGTTATATCGACGATCAAATCGAAGGCATTTATAGGTTGTTGCATTCAAATTGTATAAAACCCATAAACATAGGCAATCCCGATGAAATATCACTATTGCAGTTGGCACAGGAGATCATAGAACTAACTGGTAGCTCAAGTAAGATCAGCCATAGACCATTGCCCATAGACGACCCTAAACAACGTAAACCGGATATTGGTATGGCGAAGGCAAAATTGAATTGGCAGCCCAAAATAGACCGAAAATTAGGCTTAGAAAAAACCATAGATTTTTACAGAAAGGTTCCTTTGGAAACATTATCACATAAAGACTTTACATACTATAATCAAAAATAATGAGCAAAAAAATATTAGTCACAGGCGGAACAGGCTATATTGGTTCTCACACCGTTGTCGAACTACATCAGGCAGGATATATTCCTGTAATCGTTGATGATCTTTCCAATTCAAATATCAAGATATTGGATCAAATAGAAAAAATCATCGGGATTAAACCCGAATTTCATCAATTCGACCTTTGTGATACCGATAAAGTAAATCAATTTGTAAAAAATAACAGTGATATCTCCGGAATTATTCACTTTGCTGCCTCCAAAGCTGTAGGTGAATCGGTTCAAAATCCTTTAAAATACTACCACAATAATTTTTTCTCCTTGATTAACATCTTGGAATCATACCGTGAGAAGCCAATCAATTTTGTTTTCTCTTCGAGCTGTACGGTTTACGGCGAACCAGACTCACTTCCTGTTAATGAAAGTGCACCGGTTAAAAAAGCGGCTTCACCCTACGGAAATACAAAACAGATTGCTGAAGAAATTCTTGAAGAAACAGCTAATGCATACGATAACTATAAGATTATCGCCCTGCGTTACTTCAATCCGGTAGGTGCGCATGAGTCTGCATTGATAGGCGAATTGCCAAATGGTGTACCTCAAAACTTATTACCATTTATTACACAGACAGCAATCGGGAAAAGAGAGAAATTAACAGTATTCGGAGACGATTATGATACGCCCGATGGTTCTTGTGTACGTGATTATATTCATGTGGTTGATTTAGCAAAAGCCCACGTCGCTGCAATCAAATTATTGGAAAAAGGAAACCCTAACGGTAAATATGACGTATTCAATGTGGGAACCGGTAATGGTTATTCAGTACTTGAAGCCATCAAAGCATTTGAGAAAGCTTCTGGTCAAAAATTGAATTATGAAATTGGCCCGCGTCGGGATGGTGATATCATCAAGGTATATGGTGATGTGACCAAATCAGCAGATCAATTGCATTGGAAAGCCGAACTGGGCATTGATGAGATGATGGCCTCAGCTTGGGCATGGGAAAAAAATCTGAAAGAAAATCCATTGGATTAATAGGAGCCCATTGAGCTCTACACTTAATATGACCGTCCAGGAAACTGAGACGGTCATATTTTTGGTAATAGTGAATTGAATTGTCTACATCCTTTCTCTTTTTGCAAAAACTACCTCTTGTTTGTGACGAAGCAAATCTGGGTGAAATCGGCTTATCTTTGTTAGCAAACCTTCACAAAGAACCGCGTTAGGTGTTCTCTTCCGCACAGATCGAGAACCGATCCTTCTAAACCAAGAACACATGCGAGTGCCAAGAAAACCATTCAGATGCGCAAAGGAGTATGTGCTGAGACGATTAAATCGATTCGACCTCGGAAGTGTTTGGATGGATGAGCTAAAGGTCGCTATTCTATAGCGAGGAGAATTCATTGCCCGCCGACTGATTACTATCGTCTAAGGAATAATACACTTCGGCACTGTACGAAGTTGCTTGGGCAGCCCTCGAGAACACTGCGGTCATCAAAAGAATATCATGAGCCTGGCATTGATACACTTCCGCAGTCAACACATACGCTTCACATGAACAAGTAAATGACACAATCAACCAACAGGATGTATTCAGTTTCCAACAGATCAAAAGAAGAAGAGCAAGAAATTCGATCACAGCTCCAGGAGACCTATTGAGTGTTCAAAATAGCCACAGCGAGCGCTATGCATTCACTTGGGCAGAGCAAGAAATATCATCAGCGCAGCATGGAACTTCATGAAAGGAGAACAAAAGCTCTTCGGTAGTGCTCGCGAACTCTTCCTCAGCGCAAGCAGCATCGAACAGCGCTCATGTGTCTTTGATCAGCCGACCTATTTGGAGCGATTTCAATTTTCAATGATGGTACCGCTAGGCTGGGAGGTCCGGAAACTACAACCTTTGCGCTGGTAGCTCAATTTGTCCAGTAACCAATAATGGAGAATACCCCTAAAACGCATGAATTTACGGAGAAACAGCTAATATAAATATCAGATACAAGCAAAGAAAGGGGCACTTCAAAAAAATAAATAAAATAAAAAATATTTCAAAAACATAACATAAAACAAGCTGAATGTACGAACAGAGGGTTAATGGAAGTTTATCTTTCGGTTATTCTCAATCATCGGGTTTTAACTGAGTAAAAGATATAGACGATCGAGCAATCATCACCTCTTACACAAGCTCTTTATCCGAAATATATTCCATCAATATTCCGGCTTGTCCACCGAGTTTCTTTTTCAAACGTTGCATTGACTTTTTGATTGCGTCGGGAGTAACGCCCAGAACATTAGCGGCTTCTCTATTATTCAGTCCCATTTTCATGAGGACAATCACACGCAGATTAGACTCTGTAATATCAGGAAATTTACCTTGAATATCATGCAGCAGGTTCGGAAATTCCTTGGTAAGCAAGAACTTAAATTCCTGCCATTTCTCATCCGTGATAAGATGAGACTGCAAAAGTGTTTTAAGTTCATCCCGGTCTTTAATACTTGTTTCCCCCATCTCATCAAGCATTGAAGAAAGAAGATTTATCTGTTCATTACTACGTTTGAGATACAGCATGTATTCCTCAATCTGACTTTTGGAACTCATCAATTCTTTATCCAGTTCAGCTTTGGTATACTTGAGGTTCAGCAACTGATATTCGTATGCCTGCATGCGCTTCCTCGAACGATATCTAAAAGTATTGTAGATAAAAAAGAATAGCACCAATAGAAACAAGCTTAATATAACCCACAATCTCGTTTCGGCACGTTTCTTTTTTATTAGCGCTTGTGCCAAGGATAATTTGTCGGCATATTTTTGTTTATCTGCCATAAATTTCAATTGCGATAAAACAGGATCTCCGTCCAAGAAGCGCAATGAATCCTGAAGTTGTTCAATCCGGCGCCGCACATTGAGCTCTTGCGTCAAATCATGGTTTTGAATGGCAAGATTCAACTTATGCCCCTCCAACTCAAGTATTGTTTTTTTATCGTCGGCGCCTTCCAACAGATGTTCGGTTTCATTGATCAGTTGACGGACCTCTTGATTTGCTCCCATAGCAATACGCAAGCGAATCCGCATCATTAAGGCAAAAATGGTATTTTTATTGTTCCCCAGGGATTTCGAAATTTCCAGGTCTTTATCCAAAAGTGACAGTGCTTTTTGATAATCTTTCATACCTTCATAAATCCGCGCCTGATTGCCCAAAATCTTCGCATAGCGAAGAGAATCCTTCTCAGAAAGCGCCAAATGCAGAGCAAGGTCAAAGTTTTTCATTGCCTGCACGGTATCCCCACCACTTTTTAAAATCAATAAGCCTAAGTTGTCTAAGATCTCTGCTTTCAATTGCAGAGCAATGCCCGCCTGTTGCTGGCCTAATTCCAGATACTTAATTCCCGAACGATAATCTCCCAAAGTTCCGAAGAAATAGCCAAGCTTTTTGTAAGTCTGTGTAAGATCTAACACCAGTTCTCTAGGTATATCCTCCAGGCTTTTTTCACCCTCCAATAACAATGGAAGTGCTTCCGAAGCCTTTAAACATCTATACAAATAAAACCCGTACATCACCTTTACCCATGCCTTCACGTTTTGATAATTGTACTCCTCTTGCAGATCTAGGGCTTTAAGGTAATATTTATCACTGAAACTATTTCTACCACCCTCATTATCAAAAGACTGATCTGCTAATAAGCAATAATAAATTGCAAGCAAGGCGTTATCGTTTTTTCGGATTCCCTGGTTAAAATAAGGCGTTAGGTATCTACTCAATGCTGCACTGGAAGCTCGGTGCTTTTGTGACTCCCGGATGATCGTCTCGTAAAATTCTTTTTCTTCTGCAGAGGAATTGGAATCCATTATATCCATTCCGAGAACAGCGCTATTGGGAATTATAGCCGCAAAAAAAAGTATAAGAAAAAATCTCAGCATAGCCGCATATAAGTAGAATTTCACATTAAAAATAAAAAATAATTTTAATTAAATCAGCATGTACCGAAATCAGCATATAAATAAAAATTAATGAGCTGAATCAATAAAATAAAGCGTATAACAGAGCTCCTATTAGCTTATTTACGCTAAACAAAACTATAAATATGATAGGGCGTAATCGCTTTTGTCAACATGACATCGTGTTCATTTCGATCAGCGATTCGCTCAATTGGATCAAAAAAAGATAATCCTACTCGTTGGGCTTCTGCAGCACAAAGCGCAAAAAAACGATCGTAAAATCCTTTTCCATAACCTACCCGATGGCCATCCAAATCAAATGCCAGCAAAGGAACGATTATAAAATCAATAAGCAACGGTGAGACCGCCTCCCCCGAAACAGGTTCCAGAATGCCCCATTCATTTTTTTCAAACACAGTTTGGGAATCCAGAATATAGTGCTGCATGGAATAGTCCGAAAAATTTGATCTGGATACGACAAGGACAATATTCGAAAAAAACTCATTCACATAGTTGATGATGGAATACGTATCTGGCTCATGATATTTTTCGATAGGAAGAAACACATGCATAAATCTAACTGCTGTTAGATCTATTTTCTGAAATTGTAGCAGTAAATCACGATTAAGACGCTCCTCCTCTTGCTTGGAAAGCCGGCATCTTTTCATCTTAAACTCCTGTCTTAATTCCTTTTTCGATTTCATGCTTAAATATATATTTTTTATTCCATGATTTAGCTGATCACAGGTGAGCAAAGATAGAGCAAAAAAAACGGCCTTGTAGCGAGCGCTATCAAGACCGAATAATCAACCTAAACCTAAAATCTTATATTACTTTACGCGTTCGATATAATTACCTGTTTGCGTATCAACTCTTACTTTCTCTCCTTGATTGATAAATAGAGGCACCATAATCTCTACTCCTGTTTCTACAGTAGCTTTCTTCAGCGCATTTGTAGAAGTGTCTCCTTTCACTGCGGGCTCTGTATATGTAATTTCCAATTCAACACTTTTGGGTGCTTCTGCCATAATCGGCTCATCACTTTCAAAAGCAATAATTACAGTCATTCCTTCTTTTAAGAAACGCGCTGAATCACCAAATAAGAATTTGGGAATATTGAATTGTTCATATGAGTTGTTGTCCATCACAACAAAGAACTCCCCATCTTCGTATAAGTATTGATAATCATTTGTTTCCACACGTGCAATCTCAACACTCTCATCAACTCTAAAACGATATTCAACTAATTTACCCGTCTTCACGTTACGCATTCTTGCTTGATAGAAAGCGCGCAAATTACCTGGTGTACGGTGTATATATTCTTCTACGGAGACCAATTCTCCATTAAATCTTAAAATATTTCCTGATTTTACCTCTGATGCCTTAGCCATTCTTTGAATTGAACTTTAAACGGTTATCTCATTATTGAGTCGTCAAAAATACAAAAACTAATTGTGTTATTAAAATTTCATTCGCTACTTTTTGAAGTCGATGATAGAAATCCTTTCGTCACAAAATTCGTATTCTTTTTTTTGATTTGAACAGATAATGAACAACCTAAAATCGCGCTTGGTACGGCCTATTAAATCCAGGTACCATTCCTCTCCTGCTGTATCCAGATTACTTGTTGGCTCATCCAATAATACCAAATCTGTATTTGAGCAGCAGGCCAAAACTAATTTAACCCGTTGACGCATACCCGATGAAAAGTATTTTATTTCTTTATCTAAGGCATTTTCTAACCCCAACAGATTCAAAACACTTCCTTTATCAAAACCTTGGAGATAAGGTTTAAACTGAAAATGAAAATCGAACAGTTCACGCAAGGTAAACTCTTCGATCAATTCGATATAGGGCGCGGCAATAGACAGTTGTTTGTAAATCTGATCGATCCCAATGATGCGCTCCCCATCCGTATAAATCAATTCGCCTTCGGAAGACGACAGACTACCGGAAAGCACTTTTAACAAGGTGGATTTTCCAGAACCATTTTGTCCGAGAACAGCATAGCTCTTTCCGGGCTCAAAACGATAATTAATATGCCTGAAAATCCATTCACTGTTATATCTTCGACCAATATCCTTTAATGTTATTTCCAAAGTAAACCGATTCGGTAATGCAATTACATTGCTCTATTATTGAAACCCTTCATGATACCACGTCCAGAATTTCGGATAAAATCCAAAATTTCATCACGGATTTCCGTTGCCTGATATTCCGCTTCTATAATTTCTATTGCCTTAGCTAGATTTCTATTCTGAACAAATAGAATACGGTAAAGATTTTGAATTTCGGCAATCTGCTCCTCCGAAAACCCTCTTCTCCTCAATCCCACAGAATTAATTCCGGCATAAGAAATCGGCTCACGGGCCGCTTTTACAAACGGGGGAATATCTTTACGCACCAAAGATCCACCTGTGACAAATGCATGTGAACCAATTTTCACAAACTGATGTACAGCCACCATCCCCGCCAAAACAACATAATCCCCAACGGTAATATGTCCCGCAAGTGTACTGTTATTCGAAAACACACAATTATCGCCCACTTCACAATCATGTGCAACGTGGCTGTAAGCTTGAATCAGGCAATTTTTACCAATGACAGTTTTGTATCGGTCCTTTGTTCCTCGATTAATTGTCACACATTCACGAATCGTTGTATTATCACCAATTTCTGCTGTTGTAATTTCACCATCAAATTTTAAGTCTTGAGGTTCACCAGAAATCACGGCACCGGGATATATCTTACAGTTTTTTCCAATTCGAGCTCCATCCATAATGGTCACGTTTGAACCGATCCAAGTCCCCTCTCCAATGACAACGTCTTTGTAAATGGTTACAAATGGTTCAATGACCACATTTTTAGCAATCTTTGCTTCTGGATGAATATAAGCTAATGGCTGTATCATCTATACTTCTTTAGTTGTTATTTACTCTTACGATCTGTGCCATAAGTTCAGCCTCACAGACAATTTTCTCTCCCACCATGGCCACACCTTTCATTTTAGCGATGCCTCTCCGGATTGGTTCCATCAGATCACATCTAAAAATAACAGAGTCTCCTGGGGTTACTTGTGCTTTAAAGCGTGCATTCTCGATTTTGAGAAATAATGTTAACCAATTTTCAGGATCAGGAACAGTCTTTAAGACCAAGATACCACCAGTCTGTGCCATCGCTTCGACCTGCAGCACACCCGGAAATAAAGGAGCTCCTGGGAAATGTCCCATAAACAAGTCTTCATTCATGGTCACATTCTTTAACCCTACCACATGGGTCTCCGTTAATTCTAAAATTTTATCGACCATAAGCATTGGTTGACGATGCGGAAGAATTTTCATGATTTCAACGGTATCGTACAATGCCGGCATATTTGGATCGTAAACTTTTATTTTTTTACGTGTTTTATCTTTCTTAATCTGCTCTTTAATTTTCTTTGCAAAGGCAACATTTGCAGCATGTCCGGGGCGGGCAGCCATAATATGGCCTTTCAAAGGTCTACCTACAAGTGCCAAATCACCAACCATATCCAACAGTTTATGTCGGGCGGGCTCATTCTGATGACGCAACTGATTATTATTCAGGATACCCTCTTTTGCTACAGCGACAGTTTCTTTATGGAAAAGATGGGCCAGTTTTTGCAACTCCTCCGGAGAAGTTTCCTTATCAACAATGACGATCGCATTGCTTAGATCTCCGCCTTTAATCAATCCATGGTCGACTAACATTTCCAATTCATGCAGAAAACAAAACGTACGAGAAGAAGCAATTTCAGCTTTAAAATCTTCAATAGAAGTAATCGCAGCATGTTGACTTCCCAAAACCGGTGAGTTAAAATCAATCATACAAGTCAACCGATAACCATCCATTGGCATTCCCAGGATCTCAACTTTACGATCTGGTTCAGCATAATGGATATTATTGGATATCTCATAATAATCTCGATCAGCATCTTGTTCTTCAAACCCCGCTTCTTCCAACAATTTCACAAAAATTGCTGAACTCCCATCCAATATTGGAATTTCAGGACCATCAATATCAATCAGGACGTTATCAATCTGCAGACCAATTAATGATGCCATTAAATGTTCGATTGTACTAACACTTGCTCCATTTTGAGAAATAGTAGTTCCTCGGGAAGTGTCCGTGACGTTATCTGCATCAACCAAAATCTCCGGCTGACCTTCTAAATCCACACGTCTGAACTTAAACCAGTGATTTTCCGGAGCAGGTTTGATCGTCATCGATACAATTTTCCCTGTATGAAGACCTACCCCCGAAATTTCAACCTCGTTTTTGATGGTTCTCTGTTTTACATTCATTTCTAATAACATATTTTTAAATCAAAACTTCTTTTGACGGAACCATCATGAGATTATAATATTTTATCGAATTAGCAGCACACTAGGACCGCTCATGATAGCTTCATTACAATTAAATAACAGTTTATTTCAATGAAAAAAGATTATTTTAACTTCAATTCTATTAATTTTTCTAGCTCCTGGATACGTTTCTCCAGTTCTGGAAGACGAGCAAAAATGACATTGGATCTTAACTGAGGCTGGTACGGCATTACCGGCGTCCCACCCCATTTTTTCCCCTCATCTTTAATTGATCTGTTAACGCCGGATTGAGCTTGTATTTGCGAGCCTTTAGCCACAACAATATGCCCCACAACACCAACCTGACCACCCAATACCACACGCTCTCCAATTTTTGAGCTTCCGGAAATCCCTGTCTGGGCAGCAATAACTGTATTCTTACCAATGTCAACGTTATGTGCTATCTGAATCAAATTATCTAATTTGACGCCGTCACGCACAATCGTAGCCCCCATTGTCGCTCTATCGATCACCGTATTGGCGCCAATCTCGACATTATCTTCTATCTGAACGTATCCTATTTGCGGAACCTTCTTATAAGTACCATCTTCCTGCGGCGCAAAACCAAAACCATCCGAACCAATCACAACTCCCGAATGAACAACGACATTCTTACCTATTTTACAGTCATGATAGATCTTCACTCCCGGATACAACGTTGTATTATCGTCAATAGAGACTTTGTCTCCTATAAAAACCTGTGGATAAATTTTCACATGATCGCCGATCTTCGCTCCTTTACCGATATAGGCAAATGCCCCAATATACCCCCCTGTGCCTATTGTTGCCTCAGGATGTATAAAACACGGTTCTTCACGTCCGCTTTTATCAAGACGAAATTCGTTATACATATTCAGAATGGTAGAGAAAGCCGCATACGCATTCTTCACACGAATAATCGTGAGCGTGGGTTTGGTATCTTGCATCAATTGCAAATCTTCATTCACAATGACAATGGAAGCATCCGTGTTATAAATAAAATGCTCATATTTTGGATTTGACAAAAAAGAAAGATCGCCTTTTTTACCTTCCTCAATTTTGGCAAGGTTACCTACAGTAACATCTGGATTCCCCTCAATCCTTCCTTCTAATAATGTCCCTATTTGTTGAGCAGTAAATTGCATGGTACAAATCTATGTTTTTTTATTAAAAAATAACTATCCGGCGGAAGGAATTGCAATATATCCCACCTCTTTTGGATAACATAACGCATATTTGGATACATTTTTAGACAATGCTTCTAAATTTCCAAGATCCGATGCTTCGGTAATATCAATGAGTTCGCCCGATTTCAATAATATCTTGATTTGATCGTTTGAGGGGTTATATGCACGATTGTGGATTTCTTCCGTAAATACATAATAATGGATATCTTCCCTTCTTACTCCCAAGAACTCTTGCACCTTGCTTTTTACCAGTTCAAGGTATGCTGTAGAAAAGGGCTTATTGCTCATTATTGAACGATATAGGTCCCTTTTCATAATTCGCTGGCACATCTTACTCAAAATCTCATCCTCATGCCGTTCCCATGTTTTTATTGCGGACATAATATCCGTATCATCTAAACGGGTAAACCAGTCTAAATGCAACGGGTCATCCAAAAAATTTGTGCGATCAACCTGCTGACTCAAAAACCAATGAAATGCCGGCGTGGAAAAAAGTTCCCTACCAGATGCGGTCAGGTCTTTCGCTCTTTGTAAAATTTTAATCAATAATTGCTCTGCTCCGATAACGGTCTTGTGTAAATAGACCTGCCAATACATTAGCCTCCGCGCAATAAGGAATTTTTCTACGGAATAAAGCCCTTTATATTCAACGACAATCTCATCATTCACAACATTCAACATCTTTATAATCCGGTCGAATGAAATGACCCCTTCGGACACTCCCGTGAAGAAGCTGTCTCGATTTAAATAGTCCATCCGATCTACATCCAATTGACTTGAAACAAGCTGATGAAGGAATTTTCGCTCGTATTGATTATTAAAAATAGCAATGGCCAAGCTTAATCTCCCACCTAGATCTTGATTTATACGATCCATTAGCAAGGAGGAAAGCAACTCGTGCGAAACCCCCACAATCAAACTATGTTCTAAAGAGTGAGAAAAGGGACCATGACCGATATCATGCAATAAAATAGCCGCTAAGACCGCCTCTTCTTCAAGCACAGAAATTTCGATCCCCTTACTCCGAAGGGTTTCCAATGCCATCGACATGAGATGCATAGCACCTATTGCATGCTGAAACCGTGTATGCAATGCTCCAGGATACACCAAATGAGTCATACTCACCTGTTTAATATAACGAAGTCGCTGGAAATAGGGGTGCTGTACAAGGTCAAATACCAATCCCGTCGGAATGGCAACAAACCCATACACAGGATCATTGATGATTTTATTTTTGTTCAATGTGGCGATAAATTAATGCTACTTTTCAACATATTAAATTGAAACCCTAGTTTTTAAAACACAAACTTATGGTTATCACTAATATAAACTTAAAACAAAGATAGTTAGTTCATCGTTAAGAAATGTTAAAAATAAATCTAAAGCACGATATTTGCTTATGTTAGCATGATATTGAAATCCATTCAATAAACGAGGTATTTTCTTTTGTTACACTTCAAATTTGAGTAACACTACCAACCTCTCTTATAGTAGACATATATAACAAGATGCAAAAAACACATATTCTCTGGGCTGATGACGAAATTGACTTTCTAAAACCTCATATTTTATTTTTAGAAAGCAAGGGGTATAAAGTTGATACCGTCAACAATGGAAACGATGCGGTTGAAGCCTTTAAAAATGGTTTTTTTCATTTGATCTTTCTGGATGAAAACATGCCGGGGCTGACCGGACTCGAAACACTTGCGATCATCAAATCCATTAATCCAACCGTTCCGATCGTGCTCGTCACCAAGAATGAAGAAGAGCATGTTATGGAGGATGCCATTGGCTCTAAAATAGATGATTATCTCATCAAGCCTGTAAATCCTAAGCAGATTTTGATGACAATAAAAAAACTTACTGAAAATAAACGTATCGTCAACGAGAAAACCTCCATGGCCTACCAGCAGGATTTCCGCAATCTAGGCATGATATTAAATGACAACTTAGATTTCATGCAATGGTCAGAAGTATATAAAAAACTTGTTTACTGGGAATTATCACTCGAAAAGCTTGAAGACAACAATATGCATGAAATATTGACGATGCAGAAGTCCGAGGCAAATATGCAGTTTTCAAAATTTGTCGAAAACAACTACATCAATTGGATCAACCGTCCAGAGGATGGTCCTATTTTATCCCATCAATTGTTTAAAAAGAAAGTATTTCCAGTCCTTGAGGATAATATCTCGATTTTCTTCGTCCTAATAGACAATTTGCGTTTTGACCAATGGAAAATCATCAACGAGGTGATTACAGATTATTTTAGACTGGAAGAAGAGATCAATTATTTCAGCATCCTGCCAACAGCTACTCAATATGCAAGAAACGCAATTTTCAGCGGCTTAACACCATTGGAAATGGAAAAACGCTTTCCTAAGTTATGGCAAAATGATGAGGATGAGGGGGGCAAAAATTTATATGAAGACCGGTTCCTGGATGATCAGATCAAAAGGCTATATCGTAAACCTATAAAGCATTCTTACACTAAAGTTTTAACGCTTGAACAAGGCAAAGATGTTTTGGACAACTTGGGCAACATGATGCACAATCAGCTCAATGTCCTGGTATACAACTTTGTCGACATGTTATCCCATGCTCGAACAGATAGTTCGATGATCCGTGAACTGGCGAATGATGAAGCAGCGTACCGTTCGCTAACACTATCCTGGTTTGAACATTCACCTCTTTTAGAAGCTTTAAAATGGCTTTCACAGAAAAAAGTACGTATTATTATCACCACCGACCATGGAACGATCAGGGTCAAAAAACCAAGTAAAATCGTCGGAGATAGAAACACGAATACCAACCTGAGGTATAAACAAGGTAAAAATCTAAACTACATTGAAAAAGATGTATTTACGATCAAGAATCCCCATGATGCGCAGTTGCCCAAACTCCATGTTAGCTCAACGTATGTATTTGCCAAAGAGGATTCCTACTTTGTTTATCCGAACAATTATAACCAATTTGTCAATTACTTTAACGGCACATTCCAACATGGAGGAATATCATTGGAAGAAATGATCATCCCCTTTGCGACATACTTGCCGAAATAGTAATTTTGCAACATGGAAATTATCGTAAACACAACGGCAGACCTTTCTGTTGCAGCCCAAACTCTTTTGAACAGGTTTCCAAAGGATCGAATTTTTTTGTTGTATGGCCCAATGGGGGCGGGGAAAACAACCTTTATAAAATATTTGTGTGAACAGTTGGGCGTAAAGGATAGTACCTCAAGTCCGACCTTCTCCATTGTCAATGAGTATGACTCTGACAATGGTCTAATCTATCATTTTGATTTTTACCGGATTAAAGATGAACAGGAGGCATTTGATTTTGGCTATGAGGAATATTTCTATTCGGGAGCGTATTGCTTCATTGAATGGCCAGAAAAAATCCCCAATCTATTGCCTGAAGAAGCAAAGGAAATACAGATCAGCATCGTAGATCCCGATACACGTAAAATATCTATCCGTTAACCTAGCATTTATCATCCTCCATTATGGCTCATTCATCGTCTTGTCAATATATTCCATCTGATACTCACGTACCCGGATTAGCAGCTGTTCACGCCGAACAATTAAGTTTTTCCTTCCATGAAAACAATGTGCAGTTTGCCGTCGAAAATGCTTCTTTTGATATTGAAGGAGGAAAGATAACCGCTATTATCGGTGAATCCGGAAGCGGAAAAAGTACGCTCTTAAGATTAATCTATGGTTTGTTGGAACCAACCAGCGGCACCGTGCGGTACAAAGGCTGGCAAATTCCTACACGCAAAGACAAACTAATACCCGGACATGATTCCATGAAACTTGTGTCACAAGGATTTGACGATTTGAACACCTATGCAAATGTATGGGATAATGTCGCTTCACAGCTACCTAATACAGATATCAAACGTAAACAGGATAAAACCGCCGAGATTTTACAACGCTTGCGCATAGATCATTTGGCAAAAAAAAGGGTCGCTGACATCAGTGGCGGAGAAAAACAGCGCGTTGCCATCTGCCGTGCATTGATCAATGAACCTGAAGTCCTGTTGATGGATGAACCGTTTAATCAAGTCGATGCATCTTTTCGGGACACCTTACAACAGGACATAAAAGATATTGTCAGAGATACAGGACTGACGATAATTTTAGTTTCGCATGATCCCACCGAGGTGCTCGCACTTGCGGACAATCTTATTGTCATGAAATCAGGTAAAATATTGGATCAAAATAACCCACATGTACTATATAGTGAGCCATCACACCCCTATACGGCACTGCTGCTTGCAAAAAGTAATATATTAAATCCTGAACAGGCGCAAACTTTGGGTATTGAAAGTGAAAAGTCCATCGCAATTCATCAGGAATGGATTTCTATTTCTACCACAGAAGAATCGTCTTTCTTTGTCAAAGACAGCAAATTCAGAGGTTTTTATTATGAAATTTTGATTTCCAATAATACCGTTGACCTGCACTGCATCACCACTTCGCAGTTAATCCCCAAGAAAAATCAAGCCGTTGATCTAACAATTTCCAATTGGATCGCTTTCGATTAATTTAAGGTCGACAGCCATGAAAGAAATGCATCAAACCATTTTTTTTCCGAAGTTTTATTGATTAACCCGAAGCCATGGCCACCTTCATCAAAGACATAGAGCGTATTTGGAACATTTACCCTATCCAGCCCAGCCATCATTCGATAACTATTTTCGATAGGAACAGCTGTGTCATCTTTGGCGTGAACAAAGAAAGCGGGACATACTTCGGGAGAAACCTGTAGATTCGAAGAAAATAACCGGACAAGTTCTTCGGATGGATTTTCTCCAATGAGATTAATTCTTGAGCCTTTATGTGTCACATCGTTTTCCATTGAAATCACTGGATATATCAGTCCCGCAAAATCAGGGCGCAGTGACACATGTGACGGATTGGCAATATATGCTTTCTTAAACTTGGTCATGAGGGTTGATGCAAGATGTCCTCCCGCTGAAAAACCAATTACACCAACTTTTTTTAATTGCGGGTTGGAACTACGAATCAACTGCATCGCCCGTTGCGCATCTTGAAGCGGCCCGATACTCTTATCCCGCATAATATTTGGCGAAGGCAATCTATATTGCAATACATATGCCGAATAGCCATTCCTTACAAGCTCCTTAGCGACCGCATGTCCTTCATGATCCATAGCAATATGCGAGTACCCTCCTCCCGGGATCACAAGCACAGCAATATTTTTAGCTGTATTTTTAGCTGGCGTATAGGTAAATAATTTAGGGATATTTTTTTCCAAAAGAGCTTGAGCCTTATCAGCTGCATTTGGAATAGAATCTTGATAAAGATTAATCGCTTCCTGAGCCTTTGCAAGCGAAATCAAAGAACATAAGATCATAAGAATTTTTCTCATCTGTATTATATAATGTTAGGTTTCAGTCTTTCCTACTGGTATTTTTTTTTGCACCATACAATCCGACACCGGCAATGGATATTGGACTCTTTGCTCCGCTTGAACAGCTTCTCTTCTTCTAATCAGTAGAGCCGAAGCTACCCACGTTACGCTATAGCGACGAAACGACTAATAAATCCAAATCTTTTGCAGTCATATTAAATCGGGAAGCCATATCGGCATTGGTCAGGTTACCCTGGTATAAATAGATTGAACTTCTTATTCCCGGACTTTTCCAAATCGCATTTCTCAACCCACCCAATTCGGCAAAGTCCAACAAAATGGATGTAAAGATATTGCTCATCGCATAGGTTGCCGTGCGCGCCACCCGGGACGCGATATTGGGAACACAATAGTGAATGACATCAAATTTTCGAAAAACCGGTTTATCGTGTGAAGTTACTTCCGATGTTTCAAAATTTCCCCCTTGGTCAATGCTGACATCAATGACAACCGAATTAGGTTTCATCTTCGAGACAGTTTCTTCGGAAATCACACAAGCAGAGCGGCCATTCTCCGCTCTTAATGCACCAATGACAACATCCGAACTTATTACGGCCTTATTCAGGATAATGGGCTGAATAACGGAAGTAAACACCCTGCTCCCAAGGTTGTTTTGCAAACGCCGAAGTTTGTAAATCGAGTTATCAAAGACCTTTACCTGAGCCCCTAGAGCCAAAGCAGTCCGTGCCGCTTGCTCCCCTACCGTCCCGGCACCGATAATAACAACTTCCGTAGATGCCACTCCGGTAACACCGCCTAGCATGAGCCCTTTTCCGCCAAATGCGTTACTTAGATATTCTCCGGCTATTAAAGTCGCTGTTGCACCTACAATTTCACTCATTGCCCGCACCACAGCCAAACAACCACCCTCATCCCTAAGGTATTCATAAGAGATTGCGGTAATCTTTTTATGCATAAGCGCCTTTAATACGTCCACGTTCATTAGCGAAGGTTGCTGCGAAGATAACAGCACTTGCCTTTCCTTCATCAATTTAACTTCTGACACGGTAGGGCTGCCAACTTTAATAATCAAATCGGCCTGATAGATTTCTTCTCTCGAAGACACTATCCGAGCTCCTTGTTCACTATAATGGTGATCCAAAAAATTAGCTCCAGCGCCAGCTCCGGTCTCAATTAATACTTCATGACCATTCTCGACCAATAATGCCACAGCCAAGGGCGTCAGGCATATACGCTTTTCCTGAAGTGAGGTCTCCTTTGGAATCCCAATAAAAAGACTTTTTGCATTCTTCTTCTTCTCAAAAAGCATCTCTTTCGGAGACATCATGGCCTGACTCGCAAGCTTCCCTAACTCATTCATTTTGTTAAATTGACTTTAGTTTAAAATTACGATAAATAATCAATCTAATCAAACGAAGATAAAATTGCTGCAACGACTCCGCCATTTTACAAGTAACATCGCGATGTTTAGTGTACCAATACGCCCTCATGAACCATTATACATTATAAAAGATTAATACTTATAAAGACCATTGGAATGATACAAAATTATCTACATTTGTCTAAATTAATCAGACTTAATACCATGCTAAGTAAAATCAGTATCGTACCCAGATGGATCATTTTTTTATTAGACATTTTCAGTGTTTCTATAGCCTATCTCCTTGCAAATGTTATTTATTACGATTTTAACTTCGACTTTCTCCTTGATATAGATTTCAGCATACGATATATTTTGTTTATAAGCGTTTGCTCCCTGTCATTCTACTTATTCAAAATGTATACGGGGATAATTCGTTACACAAGTGCCATTGACTCCATACGAATATTATCTACCATAGTATTTAGCGTATTCATACTTCTGGTACTCAAATTAATTATCCAGGCAAACGAAATCGAGCGAAATATTCCGACGGCATTAATTATCTTCTTTGCGCTTTTTTCATTTTTAATATTAACGGTCTATCGAACCATTATCAAAATTTTCTTTTTATATACTAAAAAGGTCAACGGCAGTAGAAAGAAAACTTTAATCTACGGTGCCGGCGATCTAGGTATTGCGGTAAAAAGAACTTTGGACCATGACGTTCGATCGAAAAATGCCATTATTGGTTTCTTGGATGATAACGACCAAAAAATCAATAAAGTGATTGATGGAACCAAAATTTTCTCTTCCAAGAAGTTTAATCATCTTATCAATACCCTCAATGTGGAGGAGGTCATTATTGCATCACACAATATTCCTTCGGAACGCAAGAATGAAATTACAGATATTGCCCTGGAACGGAATGTAAGCATCTTAACACTACCGCCCGTTAAAAAAATCATGAATGGAGATCTTAATCCCAATCAGATCCAGAAAATAAAAATTGAAGATCTATTGGAAAGAGATCCAATCAAAATCAATGACGATCATATTCTAAGCCAGACAAAAGGTAAAAGAATACTTGTCACTGGTGCGGCAGGGTCAATCGGAAGTGAAATTGCTTCTCAATTGGGGAAATATGAGCCCCAAATGATTATTCTATGTGACCAGGCAGAATCACCATTACATAATTTACAATTGGATCTGCAGGACGAATTTCCGGATCAGGTGTATCATACCTATATCGCTGATATCAGAAGTACAAAAAGAATGCGCTTGCTCTTTGAAACATTTAAACCACATTATGTCTATCATGCGGCCGCATACAAACATGTCCCCATGATGGAAAATCATCCCTTGGAAGCGGTACAGACCAATGTCCTGGGAACTAAAAATCTAGCTGACCTAGCCGTGGAATTCCAGGTCGAAAAATTTGTCTTCGTCTCAACGGACAAAGCGGTCAATCCAACAAATATTATGGGTGCGACAAAGCGAATTGCCGAAATATATGTTCAATCGTTAAACAATCATCTGGAAAGCCTTCAAGATGGAAAAGTGAACACTAAATTTATTACGACACGATTCGGAAACGTGCTTGGTTCTAATGGTTCCGTCATTCCGAGGTTTAGAGATCAGATCCAGAAAGGAGGCCCTGTTACAGTAACCCACCCTGAAATTACGCGCTATTTTATGACTATTCCCGAGGCATGTCGACTTGTTCTTGAAGCCGGTGCAATGGGACAAGGCGGAGAGATCTTTGTCTTTGACATGGGTAAATCCGTAAAAATAGTAGAGCTGGCCAAGAAGATGATCCGTCTCTCCGGATTTAAACCGAATGAAGATATAGAAATCAAATTCACCGGCTTAAGACCAGGAGAAAAACTATACGAAGAGTTACTAAATGACCTCGAGAATACCCTTCCGACACATCACGAGAAAATAATGATCGCCAAAGTCCGTGAAAATAATTATAATATTGTCAGTCTAAAATTGGCTGAATTAAAAGAAAGGTTAGCCTCTCAAAATAAAAATGAGGTTGTCTACCAGATGAAGCTTATCGTTCCAGAATTTAAAAGTAAAAATTCAATCTATGAACAGCTGGACAAAGAAATCGAATTATCAAATGAGTCCGAAAACAAAAGTTAATTCACTTTAAAATTTCCAAAATACTTGCAAATTTGCTCGAAAAGTGTATTTTTGCAATCCATATTTTACTGATTAGTAATGTCTAAAAATACAAATAATACAAATCAAGGTTTAAAACCTTCAAAAGGATCTTTTTTTCAAGATAACCAAAAAAGCGTCGCGTTTATTTTCGGTGGTATCATTGTATTGATTTTGCTGTACTTTGGGTACGAGAAACTTTACTTGCAGCCAAGAGCGGAAGAAGCGTCAAATCGCATGTATAAAGCCGAACAGCTTGTTACAATTGACTCTTTGCAGAATAAAGCAATTGCAGGTGACGGAGCATTCCTTGGTTTTAAACAAATTGCCGATGAATATTCAAACACAAAATCAGCAAATATTGCAAATGCATACTTAGGAGGTCTTTATTTACGTCAGGGTAAATTTGATGATGCAGTAAAAGCATTGGAAAAATATTCACCAACGGGAAGTCAAATTTTGGATCCGTTGGTCATCGGTTTAACAGGAGATGCCTATTCAGAGCTTAAAGACTATAAAAAAGCCGCTGATTATTATAAACAAGCTTCTGAAAAATCAAGCAATTCGTACACAACACCGTTATTTCTAAAAAAATTAGGACTTGTTTACGAAGCACAGAACGACTATAAAAGTGCTGAAACAGCATACAAAAAAATCAAAACTGATTTCCCTGAAAGCCAGGAAGCATCTACTATCGATGGTCTATTGGGTAGAGTGCAAGCACATTTATAAGGGATCATAAATACACAAAAAAAGAGGCTATTTCGTAGCCTCTTTTTTTGTGACCATCTAAATTCATTATCTTTGTATCTATTATGGCAAGTAGCATTAAAAATCTATCAGACTTTTCGCATATCCAAGTTGCGGATGCAAGTTCATTCAAATTTGCAATTGTGGTTGCACAGTGGAATGCAGAAATCACTGGTGCATTATTGAACGGCGCAATCTCAGGTTTAGAAAAACACGGCGCAAAAGAAAGTAATATTGAAGTCATTGAAGTTCCGGGAAGCTTCGAGTTGACTTCTGGAGCAGATCTGGCATTGAGAAATCAAAGTTTTGATGCTGTCATCTGTCTGGGCTGTGTCATTCAGGGAGAAACCCGACATTTTGATTTTATTTGTCATGCGGTTGCCAATGGCGTTTCAAATGTAGGACTAAAGTATAACAAGCCCGTAATTTTCGGTGTACTTACTACGGACAACCTTCAACAAGCCTTGGACCGTGCCGGTGGCAAACATGGTAATAAAGGTGAAGAAGCTGCTATTACGGCAATACAGATGGCTGCCATTGCTAAAAAAATCTAGTTTGGTATCAATTTTGTCTAGTATTCAGTCATGAAAAGTATTTTGGGCCAAAACATTAAAAAGCACAAGTACTTTTATTTTAAATAAATCGATTAATAAAGTATGGTAATATCTTATTAATCGATTTTTATTTTTTAGATATGATTATGAAAACATTATCGAACATACTTTTGATATTTATGCTATCAATACTCTGCCAGGCACATCTGTCGGCTCAGGATGATAGCTTAAACAAACAGATCTGGCGTAGTATTGGTGGCCAAGCCAAATGGGATTCCCTGCAATTCTTGGCTTTTTCAGCGAAGGGAAATACCGTATCTGAAGAGCTGTCCAATGAAGAACGTAAATTCCTCTTTAACCGGACAACTGGGGAATGTAGATTCGATGGGTATAATGGCTCTGATCAGGTGACCTATTTATTCAATTTCAAAGGCAGCGGCACAGATAAGCTTTTTATTGGTGGCAATGTCGCAACGGATGGTCAGGAAGTAAAGAAAGCTATAAAAAATCAGCTCTTTACCGATTTAAATCTACTATTGTTACCAACACTTATTGAGCAAAAAAGCATCCAGCTTAAAAATCAGGAAGAACAATTTGTTGGGGGACAAAAGCTAACCGTCGCAAGTATTACCTCATCGGCGCCAATCTTTGGGTTAAAACTAGATGGTTTAGTTTATGTCGATCAAAATACCGGTGAGATTACGCGTTATGATTACACCGATAAAACTGAAAAAATCAGTTATGAGGTAAGTAAATATAAAGAGATCGGTGATGGCATTCGCCTACCCAGCTTATTCAACTCCACAAACAATGATAAGAGAACGTGCGTATTTTCTTCTATATCTTCGTTTGTACAAGTGGAACAGAAAAAATTTAAAGAACTATAGTTATGATTAATTGGATAGAATTAAATACAGAAGAACAATTACAGGAACTTTATCGTTCGAATAAAGTCACCGCTATATTTAAACACAGCACAACCTGCGGGATCAGCAACATGGCAAAACGCAGTTTAGAACGTATGTCAAATACATCTGATCAGGAATATTCCATTTACCTGTTAGACCTGTTGCGCTACCGCGCCCTTTCGAATGAAATTGCACAACGGTGGAATATTGAGCATCAATCTCCCCAACTCCTTATTGTCGAGGGTAAAAACAGTCTTTACGATGCGTCACATGGGGATATTCAATTTGATGAAATCGAAAAATACCTTTAGTTATTTTAGCTTAAACATTGCACCTTCATCATAGGCACTCAGCGTGAGATTATCCCAAGTGATCATTCCATTGGATTTCTTCTTTAATCCACGCGGATTTTTGGCAACGATGACTAGGGATTCTCCAACCACTTTCACCGTATTCTGCCGAACTATAATAGCAGTTCCCTCATCAATCCCGATACAGGTCTTGTCAGGGAACTCCGCTAAGGCGGTAAAAAGTCGATTATATCGACTTCTCTTTACAAAGTGCTGATCTATAATCGCAGTCTTAATCAAGCCCAGACCTTTGGCGGTCTCTAAATTTTGATGTTCCAACCTATTGAAAGTAGGTCGATAGACCGTATCTTTTAATTGATTCCCCGTAATCATTGTCTCGCTCATAATAGCAGCACCAGCACTTGTGCCGGCAATACATGCCCCTTGCTGATAGGCCGCATGGATCGCATCGAACAACGCCGTATTCGCGACGATCGACATGAAGCGGTTTTGATCTCCGCCGGTGATATAGATCAATTTAGCGTTACGGACAGAATCAACCAGACGCTTATTTTCCGCATCTGATTTTGAAAAATTGATACTGGTAACCTTATTTTTTGTCACCTCCTTCAGTTGCTTTACCATATCCTCAACAGACTCTTCGGGCAAAGTTGAAGCCATTGGCAAGATCATAATATAGTCCTTTGACGAGAGCTGGGCCGCCTGTACCAAAGCTTCCATCAGGTGCTCATCCTTATGCCCGCCACCGATAACAAACAGTGTCCCTTTAGGTGGAATCTTTGACTTTTGGCTGGTGAAAGAGCACAGCACCACGACCACTATAATACACAATAACTTTTTCATGACAGCTATCCCTCTATGATATGTTTGATTATTTATAAATTTCTACTTTTATCTTACCATCCTTGGTTACAGTTCCTCTATACATCCCTTCAGTATTAAATGGCATCGCGACATGCCCCTCTTTATCCATAACGATCATTCCACCATCGCCGCCCATCTTGCCGATCCTGTCAATGACCGCTTGACCAGCTTGCCATACATTATCTCCTTTATATTCCATTAAAGCAGAAACAGAATATGCCGCAACATTACGAATATAGAATTCGCCCCATCCAGTGCAGGAAACAGCACAAGTCATATTATTTGCATAAGTTCCAGCACCAATAATTGGAGAATCGCCTACACGTCCAAATTTTTTGTTTGTCATTCCGCCTGTTGAAGTCCCCGCGGCTAAATTTCCCTGATGATCCAATGCGACACAACCGACCGTTCCAAATTTAGAATCCTTATTAAGAATCCCCAAACGGGAACTCTGCTTTTGATCATGATCTAGCTGCATTTTAGTACTGTCTTCTTTTTTTACTTTTTGCAATGCATCCCAACGCATTTTAGTCCAGAAGTAAGATGGATCCACCAGCTGCAAACCCGCTTCTTTGGCAAACTCTTCGGCTCCTTTGCCTACCATCATGACATGTTCAGATTTTTCCATCACCGCACGCGCTGCGGAAATTGGGTTTCTGATGGTTGTAACTCCAGCAACTGCACCGGCAGCTAAGGTCTTTCCGTCCATAATAGAAGCATCCAGTTCATTTTTCCCGGCGTTCGTAAAAACGGCTCCCTTTCCCGCATTAAACAAGGGAGAATCTTCCATCACATGAATAGCCTGTTCAACGGCGTCCAAGCTTGAATTTCCTTGCTTTAATTGTTTATAACCAGCTTGTAAAGCCTGCTCCAAAACTGTTTGATAAGCCCGCTCCATGGAGTCAGTCATATTTTTTTTCAAAATTGTCCCAGCCCCACCATGAATTGCCAGAACAAATTGTTCTTTCGCCATATCTTGTGTTTCCATTCTATCATTGTGACTACAGGAAAGCGTCGCCGCAGCAGTACCCATAATCACCGCCATCATTGCATGTATCTTCATTTTATTATTTTGTATAACCTGGATTTTGAACCATATTTTTGTTGACAAATATTTCATCCGCAGGAATAGGAAAATTGTATTGCGCTTTTGTTGACTCCAACAATAGTGCTCCCGCGGTATTTACAGCATCTTGCGCCCCTCGACGGACAGGCATTTTTCTTCTTTTTAGATCAAAAAAACGATGTCCTTCAAATGCCAGCTCCTTATAACGTTCCACTAAAATAGCGTCAATAAGTTCATCTTTGGAAGCGATGACTTGATTTTGATAATCTTGGATTCGAGCTTTCCGCAACACATTCAGATCATTATTTGCCTCATTGAGCTTATTCGTCTCCGCATTGGCCTCCGCCCGGATTAAATACATCTCGCCTGTTCTAAATAGTTTTACGTCAACCAAACCTGCCGTCGCATCATCGTCTTTACGCCCCAGGTACTTTCCTATTAAATACTGTTGTTTACCAGCTCCCCGATTGGGATCGTTGAGGACATAACTACTAAAACGTATATCTTTATTCTTATCAAATAGAGCAAGTAACTTATTTGAAGGTGTATAAAGTGCTATTTCACCATCCTGCCTAAAGAACATCGCCCCAATAGGTCCTTCAGCCGGAGAATCGTCGTCTTTGGGGAGATCAGCGGCTGTCCTACGCAACGAAAAAACAACCTCATTGGAGCTCTCGTCCGACCATATTTTCGGAAAGGAGCTCCTGTCAGCCAATGGTTTTTCTGCGATGACCTTTGATGAAGCAGCAATTGCCAAGGTCCAATCTTTTGCATATAAAGCTGTTCTTGCCTGCAATGCATACAAACCAGTCTTAGAAAAGCGGTAAACAGCCTCTTCATCGCCAATTAAGCCCAAAGCGTCATTAATGTCCTTTTGGGCCAAGCTGATGACTTCGGCAACTGTTTTGCGTGGGGGATGTCCAATTTCAGACTTCAACATATAGGGAATTCCCAATGCTGTAGGCTCATAGCCTGCTGCATATGCTCTCAAAAGCTCAACATGAGCAAAAGCACGGATAGCAAGCAATTCGCCCTGGTAATGCTTCCTCTTATCAGCATCCACTTTCTCTAATTTTTCGAGTCCTGCCAAAGCGCGGTTCGCGCGATCTATGACAACATAATACTCGCCAAATGCACTCGTCACAGAGGAACTTGAAGCAGTATACTGCCAGCGGTATGCACTCACATTGCCAACTGTATTTTCCGAGGGGTAAATCGCTTCGTCCGAGACAACCACGCTATTTCCGATGATCGTATAGGTCATCCCTGCGTAAGCTCCTTTGATGGCCATATCGATGTCTTCCAGATTACGGTAAGCCTTTTCAGGATCAATGGTATCTGAAGGTTTCAGATCTAATTTGTTGCAGGAATAGAAAGTCGACAAACCAACAGTAAAGAGGCCGATTACTAATATATTTTTAAATGATTTCATTACCGTAATCTTTTTAAAAGTTAACACTGAATCCTGCTGTATATGTTCTTGGAGCAGGATAGTTAAAACGACTTATCCCTTCACTATTTTCGGGATCAAGCCCCCTCCAGGACGTCCAGGTCAATAAATTTTGCCCCTGAAAGAAAATTCGGGCTCCTTTAATTACCTTTTGGTCCCCAAACAAAGTCTTCGGAAACTGATAAACCAAATTCACATTCCGCAACCTTAGGAAAGAAGCATCCTGGATATCCTTCGAAGTATAATTGCGCGGTATATCAATTCGCTGTAAAATGGCATTATCCCCCGGTTGTTTCCAGCGATCCGACAGCATGCGTATACTTTGATTACTCGTCATATAGCCGGAATTTTCGTTATAAAAATCCTCGTTATTCCAACGGCGAACGTCACTAACGAATGCAAACAAGGCGTCCAACGAAAGGTTTTTCCAGCGGATAGTTGTGTTAAATCCCCCCACCCATTTTGGAAACATGCTTCCGGATTTTGTAACCGCCTGTGCAGTTTCGTCGTATTCGGTCGTGATACTACCGTCACGGTTATAATACTGCGCATCGCCCGTTTGGGGATTAACCCCTGCCCACTCGGGCGCATAGTAGGTCCCATAAGGCAGTCCAACGCGCATGATACGTGTATCTCCATCTAAAACCTCTGTCAATGCATCAGAAAGATATAATATGGTATTCTTATTATAGGAGGCATTGACTCCTAACGTCAGCCCCCAATCTGCCGTCTTAACAACATCACCGGACAAGCTCATTTCCAGCCCCCTATTACGCATCTTGCCCGTGCTCAATGGTAGCTTACGATCCAAGAATCCCGATGTCAGGGAAATCGGCTGATCAAAAAACATATTCTTGGTTATTTTATTATAATAATCCATGGCAACACGAAGCCGCTTTGATGGAAAAAGCTCCAAATCAAATCCAGCATTGAATTCATCCACATATTCCCAGTCATAATTTGGGTTTCCGGGATCATAAGGACGAATTGCTGTTTCACCGCCATAGGTAATATCCTTTCTAAAAGTTGCTAAATAATTGAAATCACCGTTGATTGTACTGGCCGTGGTGCCATAACTCGCCCGTAGGGATAGACCTTGTATGAATTCATTGGACTTCAGGAATTCTTCTTCCTTGATATTCCAATTGGCGCCGAAAGAATAGAAACCATGCCAACGATTCGCCTCCGCTACACGGGAAGAGCCATCATAACGATAACTTGCCGTCAACGAATAACGATTGCCATAGGTATACCTTCCCAAGGCCATATATGAAGCCAATGCGTATTTCGTACGGCCGCCCAAAATTGCAGGTAAATAGGCCGGACTTACGGTTACACCGTTCGGATTCTCGGGCAGACGACTGTCAATGCCGTAACCTTTGTAGCCAAAGGCGCGGTTACGGCGATATAAATATTCAAAATAAGCCGAGAGCTCCAAATTATGCCTTTCGTAAAAAGTATTTTGATAGGTTAATCCTGTGGTACTGATCACATTGGTAGAGCGGAGATTGTCTTCTGCGAATAGTCCCTTTCCACCAAGTGTCGGATCTCGATCCCTTGATCCGTAATAAGAATCCGGATTGATATAATCTTGGCCGGTAGTTGTATTATAATCTATCCCCAGTCGCGTATGGACTTTTAAAGTTGGTAGCAATTGATAATTTAGGTTGAGACCAACATTGGTATTAAATAATTCAGAAGAACTACTTGAATTGAGCAGACGCTCCAATCCTGCACTCCCCTCACGCTGATCTAAAATAAAGTAATCATCTTCGTTACCAAAATGAATGAGCGTTCCGTCCGGTGCATAAGGATATTCATAAGGTAATGCATAATAAACTGATGCCATAGACGATCCGACGCGTGAAGCTCCTACACCTTCAGTAAATTTCGAATTTGTATAGCCTAGGGTTACATTTACCCCCCCTGAAAGCTTCCCTTTGTCAAAATCTAGGTTATTTTTCAAGGTATAACGATCAAGACCAGATCGAACGGCAACACCTTCCTGTTTATAGTATCCCGCACTGCTATAAAACCGTACATGCTCCCCGCCTCCACTGACATTCACCTGCTGATCCATAAACTTTCCGTTGCGAAAGAAGTAATCACGCCAGTCAACATTAATTCCTCTCAAACTATCCAAAATTTGAGCGGCCCGGGCTTTATAAGCTGCAGTCCCACCCGCTACGTCGGGATTTTTAGGTGAATAGGTCCATCCAGGACCTATACCCTCATTATTATCCGGATCGACAAACGCCCCCAATTCTTCTTCAAATTGCAGACGTTGCTGCGTATTCATCATCTGGAATTTAGGCCGTGTCAGTTTGGAAAGACCATATTGAGAATTAAAATTCACCGTTAACTGACCAGATTTACCTTTTTTTGTGGTGATAACAATGACACCGTTTGAACCTCTGGATCCGTATAGCGATTTTCCCGTTGCATCGCGCAGTACATTCACAGATTCAAAATCATTTGCGCTAAAATTCTTCAGTTCCGATGTGGCAATAGGAATTCCATCGATCACATAAAGTGGATCCGAGATACCGTTTATCGAGCCGACGCCCCGTATGACAACAGAAGCGGTAGCGCCGGGTTGCCCTGAGCTTGCCATTACACTCATCCCCGGAACGCGCCCCTGCAGCATCTGATCCACCGAAGCCATAGGTACCTGCTCTAAATCTTTTGCTTTTACAGTGGTTGAGACATTGGCAGATTGCTTTCTGGAGTAGTTCGTATAACCTGTCACGGTCACGTCTTCCAATACCGTACTCCTATTTACCAATGTAATTGCTAAGGGAGCCGAACCATTGACAGATACTGTCTGCCGATCAAAGCCTATGGAGGAAAACTCCAATTGATCTCCCGGTTTTGCAGCAATACTGAAATTGCCATCCGGAGCAGACTGTGCAGTTGTTCCTGCCGTCAAATTTCTGACGGTGACACCACCTATGGCCTGCCCCTGCTCATCGAGAATTTTTCCTCGAATAGTTTGTTGCAATCCTAAAAATGAATATCCGTAATTGGCAGAGGAGATGGAATTTCCAGACTTGGCAATAGTCGGTGATAGATTTAGGGTGAGCGCTAGTGTCATCAGCGCTTGTGCGTGCATGCTACCTCTCATAATAATTTGCATTTTGGTCAGTGTTAAAGCCTCTCCTATGAAGAGAGCTTTAGCTAACCTAAAATGCAAATAATTATCGAAGAAATGAAATGTTTTTTGCCTTATTCATCTTCTTTATCCCACCAGTCTGAAGCCTGTAAATCATCTATTTCCCGTCGATCTTTCTTCGTGGGCCTTCCCGTTCCGCGGTCACGTTTAAGTACGGGTGCCTGAAACACCGATTTGTAGCCTACGGTCTCTTCCACCGGGGTCTGATCTTCATAAAACTGAACAGCAGTTTTTGCATCTACCCGACGTTCAAGAAGACCGGTCACCTGAACGACTTTCTTTTCTATTCCTTTTTGAATATGATAGACATCACCGATTTTAACTTCGTAAGAAGGTTTAATATTTTGACCTTTCAGCTTGACCCTGCCCGCCTTACAGGCTTCAGTTGCCAAAGTTCGCGTCTTAAACAATCTTATCGACCATAAATATTTATCAATTCTCAATTTTTCTGATGCTGCAGCCATAGTTCAAAAATAGTTATATTAGCGAATTATCGTGGTATTTCCACCGAAAATTAACATATTTCCCCGACGAATATTTTCTTCATGACAGGAGAGATCGATAAAGTTGCTTTTAAAAGCAACTTTATCTAAGTTTGTACATCAAAATAAACAAATTCAAATAAGCAAACAAATAATATGGTAGAGCCACTTAAAAAATTGATTGAGGAAGCTTGGGAAGATAGACAGTTATTGGAGTATAAAGAATATACTGAAGCAATTCGTACAGTGATCATGAAGCTGGACAGCGGTGAAATCCGGGTAGCGGAAATGATCGGAACGAGATGGCATGTCAATGACTGGATCAAGAAAGCTGTGATCTTGTATTTCCCGATCAATGATATGCGTGAAATGACGGCCGGTCCTTTTGTATTCCATGATAAAATGAAGTTAAAAACGGATTACAAACACACGGGTGTACGTGTTGTTCCAGGTGCTTCTGCACGTCTGGGCGCGTATTTAGCTAAAGGAGTGATCATGATGCCTTCTTATGTCAATATCGGTGCCTATGTCGATGAAGGTACAATGGTAGATACCTGGGCGACAGTAGGCTCCTGTGCGCAAATCGGTAAACATGTACACTTAAGTGGCGGCGTTGGTATCGGTGGTGTACTTGAACCTGTTCAAGCTGCTCCCGTTATCATTGAAGACAACGTATTTATCGGATCAAGAGCAATCGTTGTTGAAGGAATCCGTGTAGAAAAAGAAGCAGTATTGGGGGCTAATGTCGTATTGACCGCATCAACCAAAATTATTGATGTTACTGGTCCTGAACCTGTCGAATATAAAGGTTATGTTCCTGCACGCTCGGTTGTCATCCCTGGATCTTACACCAAAAAATTCGCTGCGGGCGAATATCAGGTTCCTTGTGCATTGATCATTGGTCAACGCAAAGAATCTACCGATAAAAAAACTTCATTAAATGATGCTTTACGCGAGCATAATGTCGCTGTCTAAATTCACGTCAGAACTAAAGAAATAAAAAAATGAGCGCATTCGTGGATCGTGAGGATTTAAATAAAGCGTTGGAAACGCTGAAAGCAGGTGGATTAATCCTATACCCAACAGATACGATCTGGGGAATAGGCTGTGATGCTACTAATCCGGAAGCTGTAGAGAAAGTCTTTCAATTGAAGGGAAGAGATAAATCCAAGAGTCTGATCATCCTTTTACATAACGACAACCAATTGGCAAGTTATGTGAACGAAATCCCGGACGTTGCTTATCAGCTTATCGAATATACGGACAAGCCATTGACAATTGTCTATTCGAATGCCAAAAATCTCGCCCCCAATGCCATCGCAGAGGACGGTTCGATTGGCATTCGAATTGTCAAACATCCTTTTTGTGAGCAACTTCTACAGCGCTTCCGTAAGCCTATCATCTCCACTTCAGCCAATATCAGTGGTGAGCCAACAGCCAAGGATTTTGACGAAATCGCTGAAGAGATCAAGGCCGGTGTAGACTATATTGTCGCTTACGATAGACATGTAAAAACCGATGGTAAATCGTCTACCATCATGAAACTGGATCCGAGCGGTAAATTTGAATTTATTCGAAAATAGTAGAAAGTTCTCCTGTTTTTTTAACACGTAAAATGCAAGAAACAGTTTTTGTGATCTTGAATACGACTTAAAAGAAACAGACCATGAAAATTACGCTTGTGCTAACGAAGTAAAGATGAAGCCGTCAAAGGCGGCATGAACCGAACGATGTGAGCTCACGAATACTTAAAAATATCAATTTAACGGGTAAACGGGTTCATTTATACAGATGAGACCAAAGATTATAAATAATTTAAACGGATGAAAAAGATCATTTTATTTTTTGCCCTGGCAATTGCTATAAATACACAACTACACGCGCAAAAAAAGGAGATTCCTTCCGCAAAGCCCGGCGTAAAATATGGAAAGGAAATTCAGGCAAATAAGGCGATTTCTATTGGTAAACTAGAAAAAGAGCTAAGTAACAAAAGTATTTTCACTGGAAAAATTGAGGGTAAGGTAGTCGAGGTTTGTAAGAAAAAGGGTTGTTTCATGACCTTACAGCGCGATGGGCAAGAACCTATTATGGTTCGTTTTAAAGACTACGGATTCTTTATGCCTGCTGATATCATCGGTAAAACAGTCGTTGTTGAAGGTGTAGCCAAAAAGAAAGAAACCTCAGTGGCATCACTGCAACATGCCGCAAAAGATCTTGGTAAATCTCCATCCGAAATAAATCAGATTACTCAGCCAAAAAACGATATTAATATTGTTGCTGACGGCGTACTTGTGATTAGATGAAAAAATTTCATACAGCAACTGCCCCAGCCATCAATGTAGGTGGAAAACTAATGACATTTGAGAAACCTATTGTGATGGGCATACTCAATGTTACGCCCGACTCCTTTTATGACGGTGGGGATAATACCACTGTGGAGAAAGCCTTAGAAAAAGCAAGTAGTCTCTTAACAGCGGGTGCTCAAATCCTCGATATAGGAGCCTATTCTTCACGTCCGGGTGCCCAATTAATCTCCTCCCAGGAAGAAATGGACAGAGCACTACCTCCTATCCTGGCAATCAGAGAAGCTTTTCCAGAAGCCATCTTATCCATAGACACTTTTCGGGCAGATGTCGCTGCCGAAGCTATTGACGCAGGTGTACACATCGTCAATGATGTCTCGGGAGGTACGCTGGATGAGGAAATGTTTGCCACAGTAGCCAAATACCAAGTGCCCTATATCCTCATGCACATGCGTGGTACTCCCGAAAATATGCAGAAGCAAACGGAGTATACGGATATTGTGACAGATGTTGCTACCTTTCTAGGAGAAAGTGTAGCAAAGTTAAGGGATTTGGGAGTAAAGGACATTATCCTGGATCCCGGATTCGGCTTTGCGAAAACGATTGACCAAAATTATGAATTATTATACCGCGTCAATGAGCTCCACTATTTTGGTCTTCCAATTTTAGGTGGCATATCACGTAAATCCATGATTTATAAAAAATTGGGGATTACAGCACAGGATGCCCTCAATGGCACGACAGCATTGAATACATTACTCTTGGAAAGAGGGGTACAGCTATTGCGTGTCCACGATGTCGCCGAAGCAAAACAGCTCATTGATCTCTTTTATTAGAGAGGTAGGCATGATCAATATGTACATGATTTGAGGTATGCAGTTTTTACTTTCCAATAAATGCCGGATCACTTAAAGTTTCTAAAAAAGCGATAATAGCTTTTTTTTCCTTTTCCGTTAACGGAATGCGATTGCCATTTTCCTTTAGGATAGGATCAAGATTTTCTGCCTCAAGTACGCCTTTATCAAAATAATCCAAAACGGATCTTAAGGTCGGGAATTGGCCAAAACTCCCATAAGGTGCTGTATAAGCAGCATTTCTTAAGGAGGGAACACGAAAAGCCATCTGATCAGCACTACGCCCGGTAACCCGACCACGGCCTACCTCCTCAGGATTTGGGTTCATTGGAAAGCCCACATTTCTAAAACTCTGATCAGTAAACAATGCGGTGCCATGACAACTTGCACATTTATTTTTGAATGTTGTATATCCTATTTCTTCCATGTCCGTAAATCGCTCGCCTTCATTCCTTGTTACCCGATCATATTTACTATTGGCAGAGATCAGGGTGTACTCGTATTGTGCAATACTGCGATAAATTCGATCAGCTGTTATACTTGCATCGCCAAATGCTTTCTTAAATAATTCCCTGTAATCGGCGTCAGTACCAATCTTACCGATCACTTCCAGAATTGAAGAGTTCATCTCCTCATGTGTTATGATCGGAACAAGGGGCTGCTTTTCCAATTGCAGGATATTTCCATCCCAATTATAAAACTTCATAAACGCCATATTTTGAACAGCGGGCGTGTTCCGAAGTCCCACCCGTTCATAAATTCCAACTGCCTGCTGTTTTCCATCTGAAAAAGCAAGAGCAGGATTGTGACAACTCGCACATGAAATGGTGTTATTTCCACTGAACCTCTTTTCATGAAATAATTTCTCCCCCAATTCAACGCCATATTTTGTAGGTCTATTCTCAGCAACAGAACTATTTAATCCGGGGAATCCGGCTGGTATATGCAGAAAAATCTCAGGATTATCCGCTTCAACGGATTCCTTCATACCGTCTTTACTGCATGACAATGCAATCAACAACACACTTAAGATACACATGACTGTTTTCATTGGAATAAATTGTTTTGTTATAGGAATAGGACAAGTATACCATCGTTGTTCCCTATCGACGAGCAGGGCGCGGGCAGATTTTTATAGCAAGACAAGGCCACCATCTGAATCGGGTAGCGTTCTAAATTTGAATTTCCCGGCTCCCGATGGCCTTGTCGTTAATTTATATTTCCGCTAGTCATTTTCAACACTTTCGACGGAAAACATGCCGGTTTTATCCTCTTTTCCATCACCACCGATATTATTTACAAATATTTCCATTGCTTCCATGCCGCTATGCTTGCTCGGAGTCGTTGCATTTTTGGCCGTTAGGCTTATTTTCGTTCTGCCACTCAACAGTTTATCAAAGTCCGCTTTTATTTTAATCTTAGGAGTATTATTCCCAACAAAAGCAGTAGTCGTTAGATTCAAGGTGATATCGCGATAAGCATCTACACCCTGTGTATATGTTTCAGGCTGACCGCCAGTTCCATTCAAAGTACTTCCTGTATGGATCTTAAATGCAATATTTTCGACACCATAGAATCCTTCGATCTTTGTGAAACGATAGCCGGTCGCCCATTGCCACATCATATCGGTATCGTTGGCTCCCGCTGCTTCGTAGAATACCGGGAACCTGACCTGATCCAATGTGTTGATTTCTTGCTTTACCCCTAATCCGAATTTGAGCTGATGATATTCGCCTACAGGTATGTTTGTCAATAGATAGTCCAGACTAGCTGGTTTGGCCTGATTCACAACAGTAGCTCCTTTATCAAGGTCATTTACATTGTAAGGAATCTCGGTTCCATCAGCTTTGACAAGCCGAATATTACTGATAACATATTTGAGTTCGGATAGGCGGTGTACCTGATCCTTTTCGGATGTATTAACTGACGCATCAGTGGAGGTCGCTCCGCCAAGGACAATGGTTTTATCTTTAAATGTGTTGTTAAAATGTAAACTGACATTATTTGCAACAGGATTATTATCATTTTTGCTACAAGAAATCATTACGAATGAAACAGCAGATAAAATTAGATAGTTCATTAATTTTTTCATGATATGCGTTATTTGAATGTGATTGATTTTTTTTTAAAAATTGACTTTTAGGGATGTAAAAATGTTCCGTCCCATCCGGGGGATATTTCCCCAATCCGCATAGGTACTATAATATTCATTTAATAGGTTCTCGGCCCCAAGCTGAAAGACAGACTTGAACTTACCGAGACTGAAAGTGTAATCGGCAGATAGGTTCCATATTTTGTAGGCGCCCGTTAGATCTTCACCGTACATCGGGCTGTAATTGGTCTGTGCAAAATCTCCGTTTAAGGAGGTCCGCAAGCCGAGTCTTTTATACCCATAATGCAGTGAAGTCTGATAACTCAGCGGACGTATAAAAGGTAGATTCCCGCCTTCATCATCCTTTCCTCTTGCATAGGTGAACATGGCTTTCCAATGCAGGTTATCCAGGATTTTATAACCTACGTTAACAGCCGCATTAAACAGCGTAGCCTTATTTAAAGAAGTATAGCCTTTTACACCCACGGATTGATAATTCATGGGGCTTCCTAAACTCAAAATTCGCCCGATGATATAATTGTTGATGTAGAAATAGTTAACTTTCGCAGCAATACTTAGCTTCTCGGTCTTGAATCCAACACTGGCATTGGCCTCATAAGAGATCTCATTCTTTAGATCGGGGTTTCCGATATAATCGTAACGGTCGAAGCTATTGTAGATATAATAGCCATAAGCTTCGGAGACGGAAGGCGCGCGATGGCCAAAACCCGTCCCTAACGAAATATCAAACTGATTTAAGTTTAACTCATAGCTGGCATGTAGGCCCGGAAGCCATCTATTCTTTTTTTGTGGTGCTCCGGGATGAAAAATCCAGTTAAATTCCACATATTTGGAATAGTTGTAGTTCCAGCCTAACGAACCACCGAGATTCACTTTACTCCTTTCTGAAATTTCCCAGGAATTATTCGTTGCGACACTTGCAAAACGGGTTGTTACCCAAGGCCAGCTATAAGCAAACATGGTCTGTTTGGAACGATCCTGAGGGTACATCCGCATTTCCGCTATCGAAAGATTATCATAAACATTTAACTGTACCTCTGAAGAATATCGGTCTTTCTTTAAATTTATTTTTGACACCAATCCATACGTCGTGCTCCATCCGGGCATATCCATGTGTACCAAATTCTCCGGCCGTGTCGTATCATCCATATAGTGTTCCACAGCGTTGAAATAAACTTTGGTATCCCATACTTTTACCAGACCTTGCTCAAACAATTGCTTATAGGATGCGGATGTAATAATCGCCCGTGATAACCACAGATCCATCGGTAAAGCCGGGAATCCAACATCTTTTGCTCGGTCAAATATCGCATCTACCCTGACAGCAGAAAGTGGACTTGTCTTATAGGCTAAGCCCAATGATGCATTCAGTTTATTATATTGTGAGTGCAGTACTTCCTTATTGTTTCCGTCATAATAATTACCTGCTTTACGAAAGGCAATACTACCATCAGCCACAAAGTTGTCTGTTGAATAGAATAGACTTCCAAGGTTAAATGTTTGCTTATTATTAAACTCGAAACCTGTCTGATAAGCTCCGCCTATTTTTTGAGGTAGACCAAAGGGGGTACTTCTCCTTTTTAGATCTATACTTCCTGCTACCGTAGCCCCATGCATATTTCCCTCCTGACCAGACTTGATATCAATGGAAGACAGGTTATTGCTCTCCACATAGGAAGTAATGGGATCCATCTTATCCGTGCAGGCACCAAAAATATGCATACCATCAATCGTGATCGTAGAACGCTCCGTACTCATGTTGTTCAGTAAAGGTTCCCATGCATAAGCTCCTCGCTTGATAAAGCTGATATTGTCAGATGAAGCCAAAAACTCATCAACTGAGACAGCCATCTTCATATCGTTTTCGATCTTCCGTTTGATCGTAGCGTCAACCTTGACTTCCCCCAAACGTCTCGTTGTATCTCTTTTTACCGGAACAATTTGTCCATTAACATCCAACCCAAGAGAAATAATAAAAAGAACTAGACTTAATTTCTTCATGACTCTTAGAATAAAATATCGAGATGTAGCTCGCTTTTACGTCCTTCCACTCCCGGTGTAAAATCCTTTGGGACTTCAGTACCACGGATCACTTTTCCCTCTGGGTTCAACAGGATGAAATTTAATGTCCAATTTCCCGTCATGGTATAATTTACAACACCATGGTATAAACCGTCCTTATCCTGAATCAAATCTTTATTGTTAGGAGATGAGTGATTGCCCATGGAAGGTTCAGGCATACGCGGGTCTAACTTTAACGTATAACGCTCAACCTGCGAATAGGAAAGTTGCAGTTGACCAGCGGGGCCTTTTCCTGAGGAATCGAGCATCCTATTCAATTTATAGATGCCGGCGACCAATTTATTTTCGGCGACATTTGGCTTCTGCGGAGCAATCAATGCTATGACATACTGCTCTTCGTCCACTCCTGTGAACATCGTCATATTCAGATTCTTATTCGACTGTTGTTTAACCTGTACCTCTTTTATCAGGGAGAAGGTTTGATTGCCCACGGTAAAATTGATGTGGAGAGCCCAACTCCCCTCGGTACCACTTTCGCTGGTGAAAACGGTATAACCTGAAAAATACTTATCCTCTGATTTATAATCAAAATCATACTGATTTGGACACGAATTCTTTTCTCCCATGACAGTGGTCCTAACGGGCAGAAATGTAAGACCCGACACTTCCGCGGGAGTATTTGTTTGCGTGTTCTTAATCCTTACACGGATATCATTATAGCCGCGATATAATACACCGTTCAGCGCTTCTATACTGACCGTGTAAGCAGAGTTTACAACATTTGAAACCTCCTTAAATTCATTATTCTCTTCAATTACTTCTCCCCTTTCGGCTTCATAATTTGTTTTTCCCTTTGTACATGATCCAAGAAACACACACGCAAGAGCAGCATAAAAAACTATTGTTTTTATCAATATACTTACCTTCATAAAAATACCATGTTAGCTTAGTTAACAGGTGAGGTTTATAACACAGGTTCAAGCATGGTTAGAAGAAAACGAAATATAGACAGTGCCCGCAGCTATCAGAAAGGCAGCCACAATACATATCCTATCATAGAAATTTTTCTAAATTACCCGCAACCCATCGTCCAAAAACCGACGACCTGTTCAAATAAAATTTTCATCCGCTTAAATTCTTTATTCAGTAGCGATGAAGCGATCAAAGCATATACATATCACTATCAGCTAGCGACATACACGCGATGATGATTTCTAAAAAATGGATTTAAACTAATGGAGGGTGAAAAATTGTGAAGATTGGTCTGTAAGAATAATTTTCGTTGTATTCTGGGAACGGGCGTTCCGCAGCATCTTCCTGAAATAAAGAAGAAATCTTAAAATCAAAATTCTGGGTATTATTGATAAAAACAACATCAATAATACGTGATTCCAGGTTCTTTTGCTCCTTCTCTTCGTGCTCACGCATTTTCTTCATCAAGATACATTGTCCTCTACACGAGAGTGCCTTTTCGTTGAAACGGTTGATACATTCGTAACGGGCAATGTAATCTCGATTCAGCTCAAAAATGGACCATAGCCATACTGTTGAGAAGCTCTGGAGGAGCATCAAAGGCAATAAAATCCATATGAACTGTTTAGCTTTCATCTTGTGAGTTCAGCAAATATATAAATGAATCCCCGAATACACAAATTCAACAGAAACAATAAAGGCCCTAGGTAAGGTCTTACCCAGGGCCTGAAAAATTAAAAGTAGCTTATTTTGGTACAACCGTAAGAACCGCTTTTTTATTACCCGCTGTTAAATCCAGCGTAAAAAGATACGTTTTTCCAGCTTCTAAGGTTTTACCCGTTTTGATACCCAGATTTCCGGAGTCACGTCCATTTTTACCGTCACCGATAAAAATCAGATCACTCGGCGTTGTCACATCCGTACCGCCAAATTCCCCACCCCAGCCCTTCTGATGGAAAAACTTAAAGTTGATATTATCGGTGTTGATAGACTCCCCTGCCTTTACTGTAATTTGATACTTCTTATTTCCCAATGGAGCTAAACAAAGTGCTTTATCTGTATTCCAGCCCACCTGATTGCTGGATACTTTTGGTTTTCCAATGCCTTCCCCAATTATCCATACGGCTCCAGTACCATCTTCCTGCAATTTAGCAAGATCATTTCCGGCCATGGCCTCAACCACGAAGTATTTTAGAGCAAAGTCTGCAGTAACTCGGTATTTCCCTGTTATTCCTTTAAACGATATAACCCCATCGGCGGCTCGCGTAAAGAAGTCAGGATCAATCCACCAATCTTGTAGATCTGCAATACCTTCAAAAGTTGCTGTCTCTCCTTGATTCAATATCAGTTCAACTTTGGAATGCGTGTCATCAAGACGGCTGAACAGCGATCCATTAAGCAATACGACAATAAATGGCGAGGCTTGAAACGTCAATGTATTAAATTGTATAGGGTATACGCCAGATGTTGAATTTGAAAACGGTATTTCAGCTGTAGAACCCAAATCGACAGCACTATTAACCCATCCAAAACTCATGGCATTACCCTGTTCGCCAACCTTTGGCGCCTGGATATAGCCCTTTACTTCGGCCGAAAAATTCTCCTTGGCGGCATATTGATTCCGTCCGGTTTTCTCCATCCGATAGGACTTTGATTCAGTAACCAAAGTGAGATAAGGAAAATCCGGACGGCTTAAGTCTATATCAAAGGATTGTTCGGTTTTTTTCTGACTAATATTCTGCAAAACAAACTTAATGGTCGCTTTCCCATCTGGGATGTCTTTCAAAAAAGGAACGTAAATTTTTCCGCTATAGTCGCCATTCTCTTTTGTACGGATCGTCGTTTCGGCGACCTTGTCATCTGTAAAATATAATTGAGCTTTCAGCGTAGACAAAGCGACTTCGCTATCCGATACACGAACATTAAACATTAAGCTATCACCAAAATGAGCAGCAGAAATAGCTGATTTCAATTCTATTTTGGGATCACCAATTTGATAGACATATTTTTCATCCTTTTTACAAGAACTTACTACGGCTATTATTCCCAATAGTATTATATTGATGAGATATCTTTTCATAACCCCGATATTTAGTTTTTCCAACGATAAGAGACAACTGAATTTGCGGGAACCTCGTAGCTAAAATGATTTTTACCATCTGCCAGTGTAATTTTCCGATTATCATTCGATTCATTCAACAACACCACAGCATAGGTTCCGTCCGTATTTTGAAAGGCACTATAAACCAGCCCTTCAGCGGTATATCCTGTGGCACCAATTCGTGTCGCTCCAGACTTAACCACCGATGAAAGATGTCCTACAATATAATAATGCGAGTTGCGTGTAATACTCTTATAATTTGATTTGTTAATATCGACAGCACCATAACAGGTCTGACAACCACCCTCGCGATTCGGTCCCTTATCGGTATCCAACATCAGATTCCAAACAATAACACCTCTGCTCCAGTTGTTTACAGTCCCTAGTGCCACTTCGCGCATATCTTCCATCAAACGCTTATTAAGGTTACGCCCGTCATTCCATTCGCCAATGGATGTCTCTGTAAAGACCAGCTCCTTATCCGGACGTTGATTATGAATATCGATGAGTTCGGCTTTATCTCCCCCATAGTTGTGATAAGCTGCTCCAGCGATAAAGGAAGCCGCCCCGGCGTCATTATAGATTTTAATAGGGTAATCTTGCTGATCGGCCATGTTATCGTAATTATAGTTATGGTCAAATGCGTAGATCTTCGTCGCAATACTTGCAGCCTTAAGCTGTGGTCCCAGAGATTGTTTGATAAATGCCTGCTGTTCTTGCCATGACATGTACATAGAAGCAGAATTTTTCCGATTCAATGGTTCGTTTTGAACCGTAATTGAATAAATATTAATGCCCTCTTTTTTCATTGCCTGAATCCATTGCACAAAATACCAACCATAATCCTGATAGTATTTTGGATTTAATTGACCGCTAGTCCAAGAATCAAAAGGTTTCAAATCTGTCAGATTATTGACCTTCATCCATTTTGGCGGAGTCCATGGCGATCCCATAATTTTGACGTTTGGGTTGATAGCTAGAATCTCTTTCAGCACAGGAATAACATATTGCTTTTCTTCTGACTGCAATCCAAAATTTTCCTTTCCTTCTTTGTCCCAACAGGTATACTCACTCAATGAAAAATCAGAACATCCAATAGCAATACGAATGTAACTCATACCCATACCATCTTTATCGGAGAAAGTCTCCGTAAGAAATTTCGTCCGATCCTCCTTACTCATTTTCATCAGATTAAAACAGGTAGAACCGGTGATAGCCGCACCAAATCCGTCCATTGTCTGAAACTTCTGAGTGGGATTTAAGGTAATTGTGTTGGGCGACATATTAAACTTTGTACTAAAATCGACATATTTTTTGGTCAGATCATAGGCGCGGTTTGTATTCGTCATCACGATAGTGACATCGCCAGAGTTTTTGATATCATCACCTTGTGATGGTGTGAAGCTATCACGGTTACAAGATGTTGCTGTGATCAAACAGGACAACAAGAATGTATATATCATAGTGTTATTATTACGTTTCATAATTAAAATAGTTAGTATCCTGGATTCTGAACTAAGTTAGGATTCTGGTCAATTTTCGGCTGTGGAATTGGCAGACGATAGGAATTCTTTGTGAAAGGATATACTTGCGCCTTTCTTCCTGAGTCCTTCGCATACACGGCATTCATAACTGCTTCTACCTTATCCAAACGAACCAAATCAAACCAACGCTGTCCTTCGAAGGCCAATTCCAGACGGCGTTCTTTCAAATATGCTTCCAATAAAGCATCTTTGTTGGAGCGAATTCCCGCAGGTAATTTGGGCAATTTTACACGTGTACGGATCTTATCAATAATGTCAGCTGCACCGGAAAGATTTGATCCCAACTGAATCATGGCTTCAGCCTTTAGCAATAAAATATCGGCATACCGTAGCTTGACAATGCTGCTCATACCCGAACGCAATTTAAACATAAAAGGATAATGGTTCGACGGGTAATAGTTGCTCCAGGTTGTTGTATAGTAGACAATCGCTTGCTCCATACGAATTTGGTCTGCCTCATTCGTATATGCTTGTATCAAATCACGCGATGGTGTGACCCATTTGGCCCACGTAAATGCATTGTCGTAATTGGATAGGTCGCGGCCAAACATCCAAGTCGCCCAGTTTCCAGATCCAGGCATAAATTGCGCCTCTAAAATTGATTCTTTTGTATTTCGCTGCGCTAAGTCCGTCTTGGCCGCATTCAATTCATATAGATCGCCGTAATTGGGATTCAAATCAAATCCATCTCCTGCCAATGCGTCCGCATACTGAATCACTTTATTATAATCTCTGAGCGGTTTCTCAGCATATAGCTTTACCAACATTGCCCGGGCTACAGACTTTGTAAACAAGGTTTTATTCGCATTGTTATTGACCGGGGCATCAACCAGGGCCTCCAAAAGATCCTTCTCGATCTGTTTATGCGCTTCCTCTTCAGTTGCTTGTTTGGGGAAGTACTCCGGGTATACTTCTTCGATATTTTCTGCCGTAATGTCTCTACCCTGTGTTGTAATGACCGGGATCGATCCAAATATGCGCACCATATCAAACATTGCCAATGCCCGAAAGATTTTACCCTGCGCCTTGTAGACTTTGATGTCAGCGTCACTAATGGATTTATCCGCAACACTATCGACATTGATTATTAGACGGTTGGCCCGCGCAATATCTTCAAGATAACGTGCCCAGTCTCGATCAACAACGGAGTTCGATCCCTCAATGGAATTATTCTCAAATGGTACAACTTCTGCACCTGTTGTTCCCGCGTACGCATTATCAGCATGGGAATCGCCGATTAGCAATAGATCCAGGTACCAATGCTCTTGCCTATCGCGCATCTGTTGGTAAATCCCGGAAAGAAAATTATCAACCTCGCTTTTGTTTTTGAAGACGATCTGTGTTCCGTTTTCAGTTTTACCCTGACTCACATCTGTATAACTGTCCAGTGGATCACGATTTAGCGAGCACGAAGCCAGCAACAAGCCTGTCATGAACAACGGTAAAACGTATTTAATATTAGTTTTTTTCATCACAATTCAATTAAAATTCTACATTTACACCAAGTACAAAAGATCTATTTTGCGGATATGTTCCCCAATCGAGGCCTTGTACTCTTCCCGAATTTCCCCACTGGTTTACCTCCGGATCCATGCCTGAATATTTAGTCAGCGTAAATAGATTACTTGCCGAAAAATAAGGCTGAATCTTATGAATGCCAATCTTTTTCAAACGTTCAGGTGCGATGGAATAACCCAATGAAATATTTTTTACGCGCAAATAGCTTCCATCTTCCACAAAATAAGATGAGTTTTTAATATCAAAGCCTGCTTTGGGCACATGTGTAATCTGTCCCGGAACGCGCCAGCGATCGAGTACGACGGTTGTTTGATTACGGCCATCATACATTCCTTCTGTTTCCATTCGGCTCGCGTTGAAAATGTCGTTACCATAAGTACCCTGAAGAAATATACTTAAGTCAAAATTTTTCCAGGAAAAGCTATTTGTCAATCCATATACAAATTTTGGATTGGGATCTCCAATATAAGTCAGATCGGAAGGAGATGTTTTGCCATCACCATTCAAATCTCTATACATTAGTTCGCCTGTCTCCGGATTTACACCATCAGAGATATAACCGTAAAATCCACCTAAAGGTCTTCCGGGTTCATTCCTAACTACAGTTGCATTGACTAGATTATTTGTAACCGCATCATTGTAGATTTTTGTAAAGACGAGCTTGTCCAGACGGTTTTTATTAAAGGAGATATTAAAATCTGTATTCCATGTAAAATCTCCTGTTAGATTCTTGGAGTTGATTCCGATCTCAAATCCTTTATTGGTCATCTCGCCCTCGTTCCGTTTAATTGTACTCGCCGAAGAAGATCCTGTAGGTAAGCTCACTTCCATCAACATATCTGTTGTTTTTTTATGGTAGTAATCTAAAGTCAGGTTCAATCTGTTATTTAATGTAGAAAAATCAATCCCCACATTTGCCTGGGTCGTCGTTTCCCATTTTAAATCTGTCGCTCTCAATGTAGTCGAATTCCCAATATTCGGCGGGGAATATTGATATTTGTCCTCAAACCAAGGTAATCGCTGAATCACATTGAACGAAAGATAGGAATAGTCACCAAGTCCGGATTGGTTACCAGTCTGCCCCCATCCTCCACGTATTTTCAGCTCATTGATCCAATCTATATCTTTCATAAAATCTTCCGCCGATAAGCGCCATGCTGCCGACACGGAAGGAAAATATCCCCAGCGACCGGAAGGGCTCAATTTAGACGATCCATCCGCACGCATATTTGCAGTTAAAAGATATTTCCCATCGTAATTGTACATCGCACGGGCAAAATAGGATAGGATTGCCCAATTGGATGCTCCGGATCCGGTTCCATTCCATGAAATCTTGTTTGCCGCATTGAGTGTCTGTATGATACCATTAGCATAATTGGAACCATAAATATAACTATTGGAATATTTCGAATCTGTCCAGGATGAACCTGCCATCGCTTCCAAGCTGTGTTTTCCAAAGCTTTTGCTGTAAGTCAGCACATTGTCCCAGGTCAATACCGTGTTTGTATTACGGACGTCAGAAGCCTCCCCAAACTGATTTCTGCCCTGTTGCGTAATCCAAGGATCTAAAAATGTGGTCAGTACGCCCGATCGCCTGTCCATTGAAAATGAAGACTTCCAGGTTAAATTGGGCATAAAAGCGATCAATACACTTCCTGTCGCCAACAACCTATTCTCACGATTATTGTTATTCTTGGTTCGTTCAAGATTTTCTAAAGGGCTGTTAATATTTAGCCCATTGAAATTGGTATTGTACCGATCAGGAAACAGAGGATCCCATATTGGCGCATAAGTTGGCGTATTAATGATCGAAGTAACCACTCCGCCACGATTAGATCCGTTGCCCGAGATAATCCCGTTGGTATTGTAATCTGCATAAGATAAATTGGCATTAACCTTCATCCATCTTTTTACTTGATTATCTATATTCGCTTTGAAGTTATAACGTCTAAAGAATGAACCTTGCAGTGTGCCTTTCTCTGTCAGATAGCCCCCACCCAAATAATAGCGTAATTTCTCGTTACCATCGGAGATTGATAATTGGTAATTCTGTTGAACTCCGGTTTTATAGGTTTCCTTAAACCAGTCTGTCTGATCAGTAAGCCCTTCTGGTAGCTTAACATAACCTGTCTCATCCATCAGCTCCTTGTATTGTGCGGTATTCAGGACTTTTACGCTATTGTTAACCACATTTGCTGTCGCCTGCGCTCCTAAGGTAATTTTTGCTTCCCCTGCTTTTCCGGATTTTGTGGTCACAAGAATAACACCATTTGCTCCGCGCGACCCATAAATAGCTGCCGAAGAAGCATCTTTTAAAATCTGAATATCCGTAATATCACTCGGTGATAAAAATTTGATGTCCTCTACAGGTAATCCATCGACAACATAAAGCGGATCGTTTGAACCATTAAAAGACGTCGTCCCACGGACTTTAATTGACATTTCACCACCTGGGGCACCATTGGGTTGAATCACAGATACACCTGCTGCTTTTCCTTGTATGGCCTGCCCCAAACTTACAACCGGCCTCTTCTCCAAATCTTTGGTAGACACAGAAGAAATCGCAGTGGTTACATCCTTCCTTTTTACGGAACCGTAGCCGATGACAATGACGTCTTCAAGGACATTAGTAGCTGAATTCAGCTGAACAGTCATGGTACTATTGGCCGGCAATTCTTTGTTGTCATAGCCAATAAAACTAAATTGAAGAATGCTGCCTTGTGGAGCCGAAATCTGGAAACGACCTTCTCCATTACTGGAAACCGCATTGCTGGTACCTTTCTGTGTTATCGTTACGCCTGTGAGCGGTTTCTGATCCTGCGCATCCAGCACCCGTCCACTGACCTGAATACGGTCCTGTGCAAATACCGAATTCAACCAGGTACACAAGAAAATCAGCCCCATGGAAAAGGTTACTTTTCGAGTAAAGTAAATCATATGAAATAAAAAAAATTGGTTATTGTTTTGTCTTTGGTTATTCCAAAATTGCGAGGAGTTTCCCCTGCTCCATCGCTCAAAACAAAACTAGCAGGACCTAAACAGGAAAAAAAGTGAAGGTACTCAAAAAGTACCTAACAAAAAATACAAATTACTGGAAAACAATAATTTGTAAAAACAAAAACAGGATAAAAAGTACCAAAAAGAGATCCAATCCACTCCAGTATTGTTACTTTTCGGGTAATTTCACCACTTATTAAGATCGATCAATAGTTGCAATTTGACAAACAGAAGCCTCGAAGTCATCGCGATGACCAGCTGCTTTGTTACGTACCTTGGTCCTATAGTTATAAACTGTACGAAGGGAGTACCTCAGAAAGCTGGCAATCTTAACCGAATCATCTATTCCTAAACGAATCAGAGCAAAGATCCGCAGTTCCGTATTGAGCAATTCGTTCTTCTTTGGATATATCTTCTCGTCCTCCTGAAGAAGGGCATTAAATTCATCGACAAAAGTTGGATAAAGGTTCAAAAAGATGCGATCAAAATTGATATAAAGCTGTTGTATTTCTCTTTCTTCCATCTGTGTCGATTTCAATTGCTCCCGAATTGCTTCCCACTGTTGATTGGATGCTTTTTTTAGTAAAGCTTTTCGTATATCCTCCATTTTGTCGATATAACTTGAACACATATCAAAAAATTGCGCAATATACTCCTCTTTAATGTGATTAGACTCCGAGAGTTTAAGATTTGTTTGATTAATTTCTGTGTTCAATGCGCGTAACTGCTGATTGGTTCCGGACAATTCAGACCTGATCCTGCGCAAATGCTGTACTTGACGATAGATCACGATCAAGCCGATAATTACGCCGATCAACAAAATACTGACCACAACAACCAATGCGATCAATTGCTTATTCTGACTATTGATTTTCTGTTGGTACGCCGCATTAATGATCGGGTAGGAAGAAGTACCTTCAATAATACGGTAACGTACTTTACACAGCATCGCGTCATCAATCGCCTTTTCTATATAGCGAAAAGCACGATCAAAATCCTGTTTGTCATAATAAGTTAGCGCTAAATCATGAAATGATGCATTGTCTCGATTCGCCATCTCAATATCCGCACTTGCCGACACAGTCAGATAATAAAGTTGACCGGCCGTATTTTTTTCATATTTATAGATCAAGCTAATAAAATAGGACAATAAGGCTCGCTGCTCCAAGTCTTTCTGATTTTCGGTCCAGAGCTTGAAAAATTGCTTTTTTGCATCCTCCCGACTGCCGTTAAATAAGGTCTTTATCGCAATGGTCGTCCGATATTCCAAGGAAGATTTCGGTAAAACCTGTAATAGTGAATCGCGATAACGTTCACTCGCCTGATAATATTCCTGACGGTTGTTACTTTGTCCGTAATGACTATAAAATGAGCTATAGGTATCGTAATATTTGGCTAAAAGTTTGGTACCAAGGCCTGCGGGACTAATCTCATTCAACAATTTTGACGCTTCAATATAACGTCCAATCGTCGAATAAACCCAGGCTAAATCTAATTGAATAACTGTATGCAGTGAATCATTGTTGGCCGGAGCTAATTTTTGGCAAAGCGTGATATAGGCAAGTGCGGCGTCGGAATCGAATTTTTTGTAGTTCTCAAAAATTTCATAATTCTTCTGAAAAAAACGGTTCTCATCAGCTTCCAGTGATTTTGCTTCCTGCTTTAGTTTATCCAATTTATCTTCCCGATTCTTAGCGTACATCTTCTGATTTTCCATTAGATATTCTAACCTTTGAAAAATCTTGGTACTATCCGAATAGTTCTGGGCAGATAGTATAAAACTTAAATGAAATAGAAAAATGAAAACAAAAATGCGCTGCAACATAATAAAGCCAAGTTCAACATAGTCAAAGCTAAACTACATAAAAATAACAATAAAAAAGAGGACATCTCACGACGGCCTCTTTCCCTGACCCGATTAAGGATCTAAGAATTAACAAGTTAATTCTTTATCGCATGAAAAATAGTTTTCCTAATTAGTTGGACATTTGGTTTATTTCCACCCACCGCCCAAAGCTTTGTAAAGTAAAATCTGGTTCAGGGCATTTTCTTTCTCCAGTTCGACTTTTCCAATCTGGGCCTCCAAAGATTCTTTTTGTGCCGTAACGACGTCCAACGATGTCACCCGTCCAGCAATAAATAGTTCTTGTGCGGCCTCAATGGATAGATCCAACGCCTTTACATGCTCATCCACAAACGTTCGCCGTTTGCTGATCGCTTCTTGGGTCATGATGACATTAGATACTTCATTATAGGCGTTTACAACAGTTTTCTCATAGTCTAAAAAAGCAATTCCATAATCAGCCTTTGCAATTTCATACTGCGTCTTCAATTGTCTTTGATTCAATATAGGTAGTGTAATGCCGCCAAATAAATTATAGGCAATGGACTTGTCCAGATTAAACAACTTGTTGAAACTGAAACTCTGCAAACCAACAAAAGGGCTAATAGCTACCGAAGGCAAAAAAGCAAGCCGGGATGCTTCCTGGCTGTTTGAAGAAGCCATCATCTTCAGATAGGCTGTTTTGATATCCGGACGCTGGTTGACCAGATCATCTGGTGTACCGAAGGTCATTGCATGATAGAGATTGGTGTTCTCAACGTATGCACTGCGCTCGATAGGTTGATAATATCGTCCCAGCAATCCATTGATATGATGTTCCCAAAGTGCAATCTCCTGACTCAATTTTTCTTGAGCAGATTTGGAATTTGCCAATAGCGCTTTAAACTGTTGAACAGACAGCTCCGTGGCATAACCGGCATCTTTTTTTACCTCCACCACTTCAAGGGCATTCGTATGCAATTCAATATTGCGGTTATACACCTTGATCTTTTGATCCAAAGCCATTAACTCATAATAGGCTGTTGCAATGTTGGACACCAATTCCGTTTCCAACAAACGCTTCCCTTCCTGTTCGGCCAAAAGACCAAAATAAGCAGCTTGTTTTTGACTTTTTAATTTACCCCATAGATCAATTTCCCAGGAAGAACGAAGTCCAATAAAATAATCGGGAATAAATGGTTCAGGCAGCTTTTCATCACTTTTTAAATTATCTGAAAAGTTTGAATCATAGTTACCGATACCCGATTCCGTATAGTGACCATACTTACGTATCCCGCCCTCGACAGCAGCTTCCACTGTAGGCCCCAATGCAGCTTTACGCTGTTTAAAATAAGCTTGTGCAGATTCCAATCGTAAGATGGATTGACGGACATCGATATTATTCTTCAGAGCGGAATCAATCAATGCGACCAGAAGGGGGTCCTTAAAGATTTCCCGCCAAGACCGATTCCCTACATTTACGCTATCAATAGCAGTCCTTTCCGCAAAGGCGGTCGGTACGGCAATTTTCTCAGGCTGTGCCGCCTTCTTCGGGACGGAACAACTACCAAAAAGAATGAGCGCAGCAATCACCAATGAGGTCTGTTTGATAACCTGTTTTTTATTCGATTTTTTCGAGAATAAGATCACCAGCCCCGGGATAACAATAACCCCTAATATCGTCCCGATAAGCATCCCGCCGACCGCAGCAGTACCGATACTTCGATTTCCCAAAGCTCCGGCACCATTAGCCATCATCAATGGGATCAATCCAGCTATAAAGGCAAAAGAAGTCATTAAAATAGGACGTAAACGAGCGACAGCCCCTTCAATTGAAGCTGTTACAATATCCATTCCCTGCTTATATTTTAAATTGGCATATTCGACAATTAGGATGGCATTTTTACCCAAAAGACCGATTAGCATGACTAAAGCTACCTGTGCATAAATATTGTTTTCCAATCCAAAGACTTTGAGGAAGATAAAGGCCCCAAAAATTCCGGCAGGTAAACAGAGTAGCACTGGTAATGGTAATAAAAAGCTTTCATATTGAGCACATAATAACAGATACACAAACAGCAAACAGAGCGCAAAAATATACAGCGCCTGATTTCCTGAAATCTTCTGTTCACGCGTCATACCGGACCATTCAATACTATAGCCCTGCGGCAAAGATGAAGCGATCTTTTCCACTTCTTCGATTGCCTGTCCCGAGCTGAATCCTGGAGAAGACTGACCAGTAATCATCGCCGAACTAAACATATTGTATCGTGTAATCTGTTCAGGGCCATAAATACGCTCCATGGAAATAAAGGCATTGTAGGGTACCATCTCCCCTGTTTCATTCTTGACATATAGTCGGAGTACATCTTCAGGTCGCTGGCGGTACTCAGGCCCGGCCTGTACCATCACCTTATACATTTGACCATAACGGATAAAATTTGTAGCATATAGACTTCCCATCAACGTCTGCAAGGTATTCATCGCATTTTCAACAGAAATACCCTTCTTTGCGGCCATATCATAATCCACCTTCAGCATATATTGCGGGAAGTTAACGTCAAAGCTGGAGTTGATGTCCTGAATGACTTCACTTTTCTCCATATCCTCCATAAACTTCTCCAGTACCTCCGCAGTCTTATTCAGATCCTCATTACCACTACGGTCCAACAGACGAAGTTCAAATCCCGAAGAGTTACCAAAACCAGGTACTGTCGGCGGTGGGAAAAAATCAATCTGCCCATCAACAAAGTCCTTTGTTTTCTCACGCAGTTCTCTGATCACATCATCGACCGTCTGATTACGTTCTTTCCAAGGCTTAAGATTGATCATCCCCATGCCATAAGAAGCCCCGGAGACTTCGGTAACGATACTATATCCCGATAACGTTGAAACGGTTTCAACAATATCAAGTTTGCGCGCCACAGAGTCAACCTTATCCAATACGCGCTCAGTACGATCTACTGTCGCACCGGGAGGAGTCGTTACGGAGACATAGATCATCCCTTGATCTTCCGTTGGAATAAAGCCCGATGGCAATATTGCACTACTTCCCCAAGTTGCTACGAAGAACCCACCTAAAAGCAACAGTGTAAGCCCACGTCTGGCACTGGTTTTCACCAATATTCCCTTATAACCGAAAGCTGTACGATCATAAACCTTATTAAATTGTTTAAAGAAACGGTCCAACCAATTATTAGACGGTTTGCGGTCGTGTGGTGACCGAAGGAAAAGCGCACATAGTGCCGGTGTCAATGTCAAGGCATTAATACCTGAAATCACGATAGCCGCCGCCAGAGTTAGTGAAAACTGTCTATAAAATATCCCCACTGGCCCCGACAGAAAAGCAACAGGAACAAACACGGCTGACATCACCAAAGTGATTGCCACAACCGCACCACCAACTTCTTTCATCGCTTCCAAAGTCGCTTCCATAGGCTGCAAATGTTCTTCTTCCATTTTAGCGTAAACTGCCTCCACGACCACAATCCCATTATCGACCACAATTCCGATCGCCAATACTAGTGCAAATAGAGTAAGTAAGTTGATTGAAAATCCCAACATCTGCATGAAAAATAAAGCTCCGATCAGACAGACCGGTACGGCTAAAATCGGGATAACTGTCGCTCGAAAATCCTGTAAAAAGATAAACACGACAATGAAAACCAATAGAAATGCTTCCAATAGCGTCTTTATTACAGATGAAATAGAAGCATCCAGAAAACGGGACACGTCATAGCCCATAGTATAGGTCATGCCGGCTGGGAATGAAGTCTGCTTCAGTTCCGCCATGCGATCTTTTACCCGTTGAATCACTTCCTGCGCGTTGGATCCGGGAAGCTGTTTTAACATAATAGAGGCCGATGGCCGTCCATCAGTCTTGGAGACCATTTCATAATCCAGGGAACCAAACTCAACATCGGCCACATCCTTGATACGAATAATGGAACCGTTGGAATTTGCACGAATAGGTACATTCGCATACTCGTCAATTTCTGTAAATTTTCCAGGGTAACGCAAAACGTACTGCTGCATATTTCGCATCTTGTCGGAACTTATCCCAGTTTGTCCGGGTGCTGCTTCAATATTTTGTTTGCGCAAAGCCGCCACCACATCTTCTGCAGAGATATTATAGGCAGCCATACGATCCGGTTTTACCCATACACGCATCGCATAGTCACGCATACCCATAATCTGGGCCAAACCAACCCCCTCGATACGTTTTAACTCCTTCAGGATATTAATATCGGCGAAGTTATAGATAAAGCGTTCGTCAGCAGTTTCATCGTCGGTGAACACATTCAGGTACATCAGCATCGAGTTGACTTCCTTCTCTGTCGTTACCCCGGCTTTAATAACCTCTTCAGGCAACTCATCGAGCACTGTCGTTACCCTATTTTGTACGTTTACCGCAGCAATATCCGGGTCCGTTCCCACCTCAAAGAAAATCTGGATCACCGTGCTTCCGTTATTGGTCGATACGGAGTTCATATAAGTCATCCCGGCAACACCATTGATTGCTTTTTCAAGTGGAATGGCCACCGCATTGGTACTTACCTCTGCATTTGCCCCCGTATAATTGGCATTCACCACCACAGAAGGCGGAACAATATCCGGAAACTGCGTAATCGGTAATGTAAATAATGCCAGTAAACCCAAGAGTGTAATAAAAACCGATATGACCAGTGATAATATAGGTCTTTTTATAAATGTTTCAAACATAATTTATCCTCCGCTACAGCTTCCTCAATTTTGGATTAATCTTCATACCGTTACGCAAGTTTTGCACACCTTCATAGACCACTTTAACATTGGGATCAAGACCGCCTTCAACAATATAATAATGCCCCACACGAGCCCCAGCAATAAAGGGTGTCATCTTGACTGTACTATCAGCTTGCATGGTATAGACATATGTTTTATCCTGTATTTCAAATACTGATTTTTGATGTACAAATGCATGCTCTCCAGTTTCCATTGGTACGGCAATCTTGCCGGTAGCTCCATGTTTTAAGATATGCTCTGCATTGGGAAATTGTACACGGAGGGAAATTGATCCTGTATTTGCTTCAAATTCACTTTCTACAATATGAGCAACGCCTTCATGTGGATATAAGACCCCATTCGCCAAGATCAGTTTTACAGTTTTACGGGTTTCTTTACCATTCATTTTATCCTGCATCATGGTTAGATACTCCCGTTCAGAAATATCAAAATATACATTGACCTGGCTTAAATCCGAAATCGTGGTGATAAGACTTCCTTCTGTCAGTAGTGATCCCTCCTTTAATAAAATCCGGTCTATCCGACCATCAAATGGTGCCTGGATCACCGTATAATCTAATCTTGTCTGAGCTTGATTAACTAAAGCACGCGCTTCCTCGATTTTGGAATTGGCGGCCTTTAATTGAATTTTCAATAGATTATATTCTGAAGGACTCACAATATTTTTATCCACCAATTTCTGGGTTCTTTCCATCTCAAGCTTAATTTTTTGCGCTTCAGCAATGGAGTTATCATATTGCGCTTTCGCTTTGGCGAGTTCCGAACGATATTCTTCGTTATTGTATCTGAACAAGACCTGACCTTTCTTTACCCAGGCCCCTTCATCCACAAAGATTTTATCCAAAAAACCATTCAGCTTGGACCGGATCTCTACATTTTTCAAAGCCTGAATATCTGCAATATATTCTTGGTAGACTGTTGTATCCATTACAATCAAGGGTGTAACGGGTATATTTTTAATTTCTTCTTTTTGCTCGGCATTCGCATTGGAGGAGCGACAAGAAGCCAGCATCCCTACCGTACCCAATAATAGGCACAGCGCAAGTAATTTCTTCATAAAAACGATAAAAAATAAAATGTTAAACTAGATGGGAGCTACAATAATATTGCATAACAACGCAAGGAAACCACTGCCCTGTGACATCATTAACAAGAGTTAAAAAACAGTAGATTTTATAGACTCCGATAGAAAAGTAAAAGGAAAATACCTAGAAAGGCCGGAATCTATACAAGAACTCGTAATATCCCGGTCGACAGAGCGTCTTTGACCGATAAAAAGGATGCACCTTATCTTTCGAAAAGCACAACGCAGTAAATACAATACCAAAAACAAATATAAAGATGGATAGTACCTGACTATTAACAGAAAATATACGATAATCGTCCTGTAACAGTACTTTTTCTTCCTGTGAAGAATGAATAGGTTCTAAATCCAATACATCATCCAAAAAATATTCCACGATAGTTTCCCCCGCATGCAACACCTGTCCTGTCGCTGATGAGAATGACTCATACGTCAAGAGATTGAGATACGCAAAGAGTGTTAAAAGATGGAATAATTTACCTAACATATCGAATTTTCGAACCACAAAGGTATGGTTTTAAACTGCTAAGATTATTTTATTAATGTAAAAAAACCATGACAGCAACCGAATTCCTGTTCATGGCTTTTACCATATTAAAAAAGGATTACACACAAGAGAACAGAAAAATCAGCTTGTCTGTAAACGCCATTTTAACGCTTTTCCTTACTGAAAGAATAGGGTGCATCTTCTTTCTTGATCCCCCTGTTTTTATTCGGCTCTGCGCTCATATTGAACTCCAATTTCGCTCCCTTTAAGAGTTCGGCGTAGCGAAGGTAGTTTTTATCATACACCTTTCCATTCCAGGAAAGGCGATCTACATAGACTTGGTCTGGGCCCTGCTGTTTTGCATAAATATGAATTTCTTTTCCATTTTCGAGTTTTAAGGTCGCCTTCTCAAACTGAGGAGAGCCAATAACGTACTCTCCGGAGCCCGGCGAAACAGGATAAAATCCCAGCGAAGAAAAGACATACCATGCAGATGTCTGCCCATTATCTTCATCGCCACAGTAACCATCCGGAGTAGGTAAATAAAGTTTATCCATTATCTTGCGGATCCAATATTGTGCCTTCCAAGGTTGTGCCGCATAATTGTAGAGATAAGGCATGTGCTGGATAGGCTGATTGCCATGAGCATACTGTCCCATATTCATTACCTGCATTTCACGCATCTCATGGATCATGCTACGGCTCTTCATTCCCTCATAACTTGGAATAGCAAATACCGTATCCAACATGGAAACAAATGATTTATTTCCGCCCATCAAATCTATTAATCCCTGCGGATCATGAAATACGCAGAAGCTCCAATGCCAGGCATTTCCTTCAGTATATTCACGCGACCAGGCGCTTGGATCAAAATTAGTGACAAACGATCCATCAGATTTTTTGCCCCGCATCAACTTTGTACTTGGGTCATAAAGATTCTTGTAATTCATCGCACGTTGCGCATAAATGGCTATTTCGGATTTTGGTTTCCCCAGCGCCTTTCCAAATTCATAAATACACCAGTCATTATAAGCGTATTCTAAGGAACGTGCTACATTCTGGTCCACCTTGACATCTGCTGGAATATAGCCCAATTTATTATAATATTCATGGCCAAAGCGTCCGGTAGAGGAATGTTTGGGATATGCATTATGCGCTCCGTGTTTTAGGGCCTCCCAAAGCACTTCTTTATCATAACCTTTTCGATCAGTTATCAAAGCATCTGTTACTATTGAGGCAGAATTATTACCGATCATAGATGCGCGGTGTCCTGGTGATGCCCATTCAGGCAAATAGCCACTTTCCTTGTAAGCATTCACCAAGCCGGCCTGCATACGGTCGTTCATCGACGGATACAATAAATTCAAAAGTGGAAACAAACTTCTGAACGTGTCCCAAAAACCTGTATCCGTAAACATCTCACCAGGCAAAACCTGTCCATTGTAGGGACTATAATGGATTCTATTTCCAGAAGCATCAATTTCTGAAAAATCCCGGGGAAATAATGTCGAACGGTAAAGGCAAGAATAAAAAGTGCGTAAACGGTCTATATTGTTATCTTCAACCTGGATATGGCCCAATACTTCATTCCATTGCGCTTTACCCTCATCAGCAACCTGTGCAAATGTTTTGGATTTCACCTCCTTGAGATTAAGTTCGGCCTGTTCAAAGCTAATAAAGGAGGAAGCAACTTTAGCGACTACTTTATCACCCCTTTTTAACGAAGGGAAACCCACGATCGCCCCAGCGTGATCATCCCGAACTTCCAGCTGATTGTCTTTAATATTACCATTCGTTACACCGGCTTTGTAGGAAAAAGGCCGATCGAAAGTAATGACAAAGTAATTCTTAAAATTGTCCGGAACACCGCCGCTATTTTTTGTCGAATAACCAATGATTTTATTTTCCTCCGGAATAACTTTGATGTAGGACCCTTTGTCAAAAGCATCGATAACCACATAAGCCTGATCTGTCTTGGGAAAAGTAAATTGAAATACCGCTGCCCGCTGTGAAGGTGTAAGCTCGGCCGTTACATCATGATCCGCTAGATAAACACTGTAATAATAAGGTTTCGCGATTTCAGCTTTATGCGAGAACCAGCTCGCGCGTTTTTCTTGATCAAACTGTGGTTTACCCGTCATGGGCATCAAAGAAAATTGGCCATAATCATTATTCCAGGGGCTTGGTTGATGCGTCTGTTTAAATCCCTTGATTTTATCCGCAGTATAGGTATACACCCATCCGTCGCCCATATTCCCCGTCTGTGGTGTCCAAAAATTCATTCCCCAGGGACGTGCTATCGCCGGATATGTATTTCCGTTTGACAGTTCATATTTAGATTCTGTACCGATCAATGGGTTTACATAGTCTACGGGTGAAGCTTGCTGTGCCAAACTCAGCTGAGCCGCAAAAAGAAATAGAATGCCGCCTGTTATTTTTTTAATATTGAACATAATTATTGATTTGGTTGATGCTGCCTAAAAAACAACCTAAACGCTAAAACGTATTAGTAAATATAATTAAGAATTTTAAATATAAGCAATAAAGCCCCTGTTTTTCACAAGATGGTTACAATTCAAACCCGATTATCTGGGAGTTCTGATCCTTATTTTTGTTGTTTTTTTATAAAAAAAACAGCATTGAAGTCCAGGTCTTTTATGACCTGTAAACCTCAATACTGTTTTCTAAAAATCACCCCACTTTTTCTAGCGTGCATACATTCGATTGCAGCTAAAATTATTTTTTTCGTTATTGTGGCAACTCTAATAACCTGAACTCTGTCATTTGAAAGTTTGATCCTGATGATACAGCTTTCACAACGTAGCGGTAATAGCTATAAGATTTTGTGTTCGAGAACGTAAACGGTTGCGATCTTCTTCGGTCTGTGGGCGCTGTACCAAAGCTATAACCTGTGACAGTATTCAAAGTCACCCAAGTCTCGCCATCATTAGACCCCTGTATTTCCCAATCTTTGGGATCCCGTTCAGGCGAATCGTTTCCTGTCGTTATGGTATAGGCATTAATTACCTGCGGTTGGTAAAAGGCGAACTGCCAATACATGCCCGGTTGATATCCACCAATAAATAATTTGGAGGTTAGATCATTATCAATCAATTTTTTTGATCCTTCACCAGCATCAGGTCCGCTGGAATTATCCTGCGAAATCCGGAATGTGTTATCAATATTTGTCCAATCCTTTACAATACCTAAATCCGTGAGGAGTTTAGAAATAATGACGCTGGAACCTTTAGGGGTAGTAACATTAAGCCGATAAGTCGCAAAAGTTCCTACAGCGACCGACACATCGGCTTTTGCCTGATCAGAAACCTGTTGGTATTTATCTTTATCCGTCATAACAGACCAGGTGACGCCTTTCACTGCAATATCACTATCGTAGCTAAGCATCAATTTTCCGGTTCCGTTTTTTTCGGCATTGAAGCGAATCAACTTTTCCGCGTCAATGTCAATGACTTCTTCGCGCTGTGCCCAATTTCCATTTTCATTAAGCACCATCAGTTTCACAACAAAACTCCCTGTATTTAAAAATGTATGCTTTGGAGATGCCGTCGAAGAGGTACTGTCATCCCCAAAACTCCACCGCGTTTCCGTATAATCTTTGGACTGATTCGTGAATTCAAATGTAAAAGGATCATCCTTTGCGACCTGCTTTATTGAAAAAGCCGATACTGGATTAGGAAGTTCCGGTTCTTCAACCACAACTTCCTTACTTTTACTGCAGCCCAACAACACGAATAGCAAAAATAAACTATACACGTGTTTTTCCAATTTCATAGCCATAAAATTTCATTATTATATAAAAAATAACCTACCATAATACATCCTATAAAAACTCGATCATCCGCCATTCCGAACATTGGAATAGACTACTTCCAACATTTTCTGTAATATTGAGGCGATAAAATTTATAACTGCCCGGTTTCTGAACATTAAATCGTCTCGTTTGGATCCGATTTGGGAAGCTTTCATTTGTTCTCGTATCAATAATAACCCAATTGGTACCATCCAACGACCCCTCCAGGAACCAGCTTTTTGGATCACGCTCAATGGCGTCATTTCCGGATGTAAGCGTATAAGCTCCAATTTTTAATGTTCTTGTAAATGTCAATGTACATTGGAGATCACCTGTAAATGCACTTTGTAAAAATTTAGTGCTTGTCAGGTCATCTACAAATTTCAGACTTCCTTCGCCTGCATTTGGTCCACCATTGTTATCTCTATTGACGGTTAATACCGCTTCTTTGGTTACATCAAACTCGACCACATTGGCGCAGTCAATCAAAATAGTGGTATAGTTTTTTTGTGGATTTATTACATGCAGTGTTGGGTCCTTTAGATAGACGGTTAGCGCAAGAAATTTATCTTTATTTTTTGCGATAATATCCCAGGGAACAGAAATACTGAAGTCAGCAGATGATTTATTTCCTTGGACTTGTACACGCGACGGCAGCGTATACTCATTTTCCTTCATTCCCACGGTATTCACAGGCAGCACCTTCTTTGAAATCCAATTTGAGATCGAATCTGTTGTACCTCGTATTTCTACATAAAACCATTTACTTGGAAAGGATGCCAAAGAAACGCCCAAAGGGATTTCAATTCCCGATGGTGTTGTATTATAATTGGTATGTTTGCTCGCGAGAATTATACTCGCCGGAGAATTGGTGATCGACAGGTAATGAATATCGGTCGGAGTCAATAAGCTCTTGGAATCAAAGGTCACAATAACACTATTTGGATTTCCCAATTGATTACCCTTTCCAGGGTTTATTAGTTTATAAGAAAGCGCAAATTTTTTCCCATATATCCTTTCGATCTCCGTTCGGGAAATGGTTAACACAAATGATGTCGTATCGGATCCATATTGGAATTTCACCACATTTGGAAAAGAAAATGCCTGATTGGGCAGTGTGACAACATCTTTTAAGGCTCCCGATTCGATCAATTTGATTACGGTGTCCGTATTCAACTGCAGCTCTACATCGAAGGTTTTGGATGCCGGATTGCTTAACTTAACTTTCAGGGGGATCTGGACATAGTCGTTTGTCTTCACCAAATCCTTCCCACCACCTTCGGCAATAACCTGTACGGGATTGTTCCCCAGTAAATCAAAGGCCTCAAGCTTATCTTTTGAACAGCCCATAAATTGGCTATAGATCAAAATCATTGTTAGAAAATAAAAAAGTCTTTTCATAATATCTCTTTTAAGATTATTTATCCACCCAAACTCGGCCATCCAATTGCCAGCTTTCTTGCCTAGCAATTTGCAACCAACTGAAGATCTGCGCTGTTATATCGGTATTTTTGGGTACCAGGGTACTAATGGTTTCTACTGAAGGCGCACATAAGAAATCATTGAGTTTTGAAATCTCATAAGTTGAATTCCCAACTTTTAAGGTATTTCCAAAAGGCCCTTCATCGTAAAGCAAACCGTTGGTCACGGTACCGACAACCGGCCAATTTGCCGCAAGGTTAGGATAGTAAGGGTGATCATCGCTTATACCTACCTGACAGTTATATTGGGAAATCACCGACTCAGGTAGCGCGATTTTCCAAAAACGTACATCGGCGATGTAGTAATCTCCTTCATTCCAATTACTATTTCCATTCATTAGGCCCAATCGAAACTTCGCCGGACTATTGATGGCTCCCCAGCCACTGACATCTATTTCATTTCCCGGAAGACCGTTGGTATAGGTTTTGATCAGCCTTTTACCATCGCTTGTAACCGTTCCTACCACGGTCACGTTGTTCCATGTCGCATTATTTAATTTCGGACCATTTACCTCACCACTTCCATTCGGACCCCTCCCATTGAACATCCAATAGTCATCTTTGAAGGCCATAATCCAGCCATTTGTAGGTGCACCAGATTCCCATTTTTCACGTTTACCAATAAAAGATGGATAATTAGGAAATCTATACGTATTATTTGGTCCTTTATTTTTCTTGACTTTCAATTCGATGGTAAATTCTTCATCTTTATCTCCCAGATCAAAAAGTGAATTATCCCCTTCGGTCATTTCAGCAAATATGCCCCCCTTAAACCGTAGAAAATCACCTGAAAAACGGCTTCCCAAATAAGGTTTATTAATGTAACGCGAATTGTATTTTGGAGAGTAGAAAATTGTAAAGGTATTGACATTAGGGTTGCTAAAAATTGTATTGTCATTTTGTGCAGGCGGAATTTCAAAAGGTCCGCCTTTACTTGATGTAATAATAACTAGCCAGTTCTCCTTTTTAAAGGTAGTACGTTGCTCCAAGGCCTTGAGAATTTCGCCGACCTGTTTATCAAAGTTATCTATCGCAGCTTTGTAGGTGGCACTGCTATTGTCATAGGCGCTCGCCTTTCCAGCTTTGTCTATTGCTGTGAAATGAGCGGTTAACATGGTGAGTTCAGGCTGTTTCAGCCCCTCTTTAACACCGTTAACAACAGCTTCATCTGAACTTTCAAATTTTGCCGCGGTAACGGGGGCTAAATGATCCACAAACAATTGTGAACTGCTATAAACTTTAAATTCAGGTGTTTTTATATTCGCCGCTATGCGGGTATAAACAGTGGGAAAGGTCTGCAAGTTATTATTGCTAAAATTATTTCCAACGACCAGGTGTTTAATTTCACTTACGCCGGTAATAATATTTGTCAAATCTGCCCCTGTTGAATTGATATCCGTATGCTCCTCGCTTAATGAAACCCAGGAGTAAATGGAATGGTCCAACAATCCGTTGATGGTGGAAATATTGGCGGTGCGTACGGATTCTCCCCGGGCACCATCCGCAATTAGCAACAATACTTTAGGCTTACCATATACCAAATCCACAGTGTCCTGTGCGCCTGTGTTATCAGGTAACAATCGCCCAAACTCATCCTTACAAGAGCTTACTGCGAAAAAAACAATTAAACACAGTAGCCACATATATATATATCGAAAATTATCTTGACTTCTCATCAGTGTAATATTTAGGTTATTGTTCCAATTTAATTCGAATCAGATTATTGACTTGCTCATTATTAAATCGGCTGAAGGACCCCATGATCAACAAAGCACGTTTGCCATCTTCTGTTCTTGTCTCCACCGCTTTATTCACGTACCCAGAAAAATATCCCGAGGTATTATAAGCCGCATTGAGCTCTCCGGTTGGATTTAAAATCATAAAACCATTGCGGGCAATATTGTTATATCGCACAAAATCACCAGCAACAACAATTAGACCGTCGTCCAACTGTACCGCGTAGGAAGGGTTACCTCCATCAAATATTTTGGGTTGAAAAGACGTGTCCAGTGTGCCATTCGCGTTCAACATCATGATCTTGACACTCGTTGCTCCATTATACTTACTAAACGCCCCAACGACGATATATTTATTCGTTACACTATTGTAAGTAACTGAATTTACATTGTAATCTGCACCTGTTCCCCCGGCATTAAATGTTGGATCCAGCGTTCCATTTGCATTCAACCTTGTAATATAACCTTTTGCTTCACCATCGAAACGGTTGAAAGTTCCATACACTAAAATTTTTCCTTTCTGTGCACCTATCGGATGATAAACCGTATTTACCGCTCCATTACCCCCGGTAAATGCTTTACCATCTGATCCAAATCGAAATGTTTTGTCCAGGCTACCATCAAGATTCATTCGCGCAACATGTCTAATCTCCGTACTATCCAAGATAACCGTATCCCTTGTTTCCAATTTGTTAGGCTTTCCATAAGTCCGGTGGATATAATATCGGAAATTTCCAGTCGCTAGGACCTTTCCTTCAGATTCATAAATATTACCCACATTGCCATCAAAACCGCCATTAAATGTCGGATAATATTTTAAGGTATCCTGCTGACCGGGCCTCCGGAATGGCTTTATCCCCATTGTATCAATGGCTCCAGTCAAATAGATACGCGTCAGATTGCTGATGTCGGCATTTCGTTGACCATAACCAGAGAATGAACCCGCCAAATAGTAATAGTTGCCTAATTTCAGGATGCTGTTCAATGAATTGTTAGCTCCGGTACCTATACGGAAGCTTGCGTCATAAGTACCATCTGCAAATGTTCTTACTAATCGATTGATCGGCCGTATGGAGCCTTTGTTGTTATAATTGGTAAATGATCCCGCAAAGATCATTTTGCCATCCTCCAGGAAGAGCACATCCGAAACCGTATTGTTTGTCCCCACCCCGACTTGAAACGTAGCATCCAAAGCAACATTCCCCAGCACGGTAAACTGTGGACCAAAAAAAACGATATCATCTATGGTAACCGAAAGCACACCGGTGCTTGCGAATGGTGGAACTTTTAGCTTCACATGATCCGCAGTCAACTCGACAACTTCCGCCTTTTCCCCATTAAATCTGATAACGGCCTTATCTTTATATTTATCCAATCCCTTTATCCGCATCACGGTTTCGGCACCAGTTTTCCCGGATTCAGGTTGCATCTTATCCGTTGGGTTTATTTCGATATCCAGTGGCGGTAAGCCCTCTTCATAGGGCGCCGAAAAAGTCTTATTGTCCTTGTTACATCCAAATAATAATGGAATAAAGAATAATAAAGCAATATATTTCCACGTCGTTCTGTACATAACTTTCATAATTTATTTCACAACTGGTTTTTAACGTTTACTTTCCAAAATATCAGCGATAATCTCTCCCGATCTATAACCGAAATCAGCTTTTGTATAATCAATCACATGCACAACACCATTGTCAGGTTGTATATCCGAAGAAGCGATAGGGCAAGTCCACCACTCCATAGGTCTACTGATATCCGGGATATAAGAAATATGAAGCTGACGATAGCCCATATACTTTAGCCTGGTGATGTTATTTTTATCCGAATCATTGATCGCATCGTTGTATACCACTCCAATATTAGACACAGTATTTCCCAAGGAGGTATAGTTTTGGCCTTTAAATACATTCAGCAAGTCAAGATCAAGCTGTGGGTAATCCATCAACTTGCGTTTGCCATTGAACATATAGCGCAATAGATATTTTCGCCAGATGGTACTGTCAACGTCTGCCAATGTTTTTACCGTATCCCGCCCAAGAAGATACAACAGCATATTCACCCCGGATGCACCCCGCTGGGCATTGCCTTTCGCCAGACCAATTAATTTTCGGACACTCTCATCTCTGGGAGCGAAAAAAGTAAACTCTTTGGTCTGAAAATCATTTTCCAGTCCCGCAAGCCGAATAATCTGTGCGATGGAATCAAATTCCCTTGGTTTTGAATCTAAATACTCCATGATTGAGCCATCGAACTTTGCCTGAGCTAAACCACCATCTTCGTAATAATCATCTTTTTTACAGGATCCCATACTCAAGAGCAATGCGGTGATCATAAAAATGTAGCCTCTAATTTTAAATCTTCTCATAATACACATAGATTTAGTTTCCGCCAGTCCAATAACTATTTAACACGATCTTAGAATTGAAATTCTTCGCTGAAGGATCCAGCGGCCAGGTCCATGCACGACGATTGTATTGGTCAATTGTCATCGGTGTCATGGTCCACTGTGGATTTAATATCCGTTTTGTTCTGATTAGGTCAAAATACCGCATACCTTCACCGATTAATTCACGGCAGCGCTCCTCGAAAATAAAATTCTTAAGATCGGTTCCACCACCTGAATAACGGGTTGCTTCGGCACGGTCCCGAACGATATTGAGTACAGCAATAGCTTCGGCTTCCCTTGACGTCCCAAGATTGGCTAAGGCCTCCGCCTCTAGGAGAAGAGCATCGGCGTAGCGAAATATCATAAAAGTGTTGTCGGGGTTAGAATCTTCGTTGCCAGAAGCAAAGACGTTGGCCGCGAATTTTTTAAGTACAAACTGGCCATTATCGGCATACATATCCTCATACCAGAGTTCCTTCCGCTTATCCGCGGGTCCATTAAGCGGGTAGATACGGTACATAAAAACAGATGAATAATATGCGATACTAAATTGCTGGTTGTATCGGGGAAATTTATAGGGCCATCGCAGGAAATGATCCCAAAGCGGTGCATAAGCATTATTTTGATCGCCGTAGTTAATGGTCCGATAAAACTCAAAAAGTGATTCTTCTGTTCGTCCTTTGGAGACTTTTGCCCAATTTTCCGGTGTTAAAGCATAAAGGTAATGAACGCCACTTGTTCTCAGCTCCTTGCCCAATGCTGCCACACTTTCATAATATTTTGTTGCATTAGGTGAATCAAAATTGGCATTCCACATTTTCATATGCATCAACAGTGCAATAATACTACCGCGGCTCGCCCTTGCACCACGCTGCGACGCGTCACCAAACGACCAGGGCATGATATCTTTGACAGATTCCAAATCCAAAATACATTTACTGATCACAGAAACCATGTCTTCACGTGCCAGCTGTTTAGCAAAGTAGGCTTCCGTATAGTAGACCACATCACCATATAGGCGGACCATCCAAAAATAGCTGAAACAACGCATAAAAGTCGCCTCTGCTTTGTAACGGTCTTTGTCTGCCGCCGATAACCCCGGAATTCCTTCCTCCAGTTTAGCAATCAAAATGTTGCAGCTCTGAATAACCTTGTAATAGGTATCCCAGCTCGACACCTTGTACATGGCATAACCACTGGAGCGCCCGCCGGACAAGGTATTGACATAAACGGCATTCATATTGTTCGTTCCAAGATCCCTCAGAATCATACGATCATTTGATGAAGTGGGCGAAGGGAAAATCTCGCCAGATCTGGCCTCTCCTATTGCGCCCATTACCCAAGACTCATTTATCTTCTCAAAAAATTGACTGTATATGCGCGCGATATTTGCCTCTACATCTTCTTTTGACTGATAAAAGTTATTTCCTGTAAGCCGATCAATGGGTTCGACCGTCAAAAATTTCTTACAGCCAACGGTCAATATGACGCATAGGCTTAAAACAAATGCGATTCTTGTAAAATTTCTTTTAATTTTCATAACACCTAGCGATTAGAAATCTATATTAACACCTACACTATATTGCCTTGGAACAGGATATCCACCTGAAGCGTCCCTTCCCATACTACTCACGTTTTCCGGGTTCGGTCCACTGTATTTTGACAAGGTAGCGACGTTTTCAGCCGTTACATATACCCTTAAACGTTCCAGACCGTAGCGTCTAACTGCGTTTTTCGTAAACATATAGGACAGGGTAACACTGTTGAATTTGAAATAGGATCCATCTTCCGCCCATAAACTTTGGTCCATGCGAAATGGATCGATACTCGAATAACGTTTAAAATCGTAGGCATATGGATACTTCGCGATATCTCCCGGCTTCATCCACATATTAATGTCGTCCAACGGAACGACAGCCTGACTTCCATAAGGATCATTCATTAGACGCAGCCGCTCCGCAAGCGCATTATTTAAGATCGTACGTTTAGCTGTGTATGAGCCATACACATTTAAGCCAAACGTTCCTAAAGTCTCATGGTTATAATTTAAATTCAATTGTAGACCTCCAGTGATGAGCGGCTGAGAATTACCTGTTCTCGCATAATCGTTTTCATCTAAAATATAGTTGCCATCTAGATCGGCAAAAATCGGGTCTCCTGCCTGAAATTCTGTCCCATTAGCCATGCGATACCGGCGGCCTGACACAGGGTCCACAGGAACATCCGCATCGGTACTATAAACACCTTGGTTTAATAACATGTAATTTGACATGGTCGATGTCCCTACTCTAAAAACAATATGCTGTCTCAGGTCATTAGTATAATCCCAGCGAACAAATTGACCGCCATAATGTTCTGGCAATTTGAGCAATACATCCCGGTTAAAGGCACCATTTACACCGACGGACATGGTAAAGCGACCTTCGGTAAATGGTCGATACATCACAGCGAGCTCATGGCCATAGTTAGCAATAGCGGCTGAATTGCTGTTCACTTTGTCAAAGCCCAATGAGGTAGATAACTTCTCCTCAAACAAGATATTATCTACTTTCTTGTAATAAGTATCATAGGTCAGTTCAAACCGGTTATTGAAGAACGCCATGTCCAAACCCAGGTTATATTGACTGGTGGTTGTCGGTTTTAAATCTGGATTAGGAATCTGTTCGTAATTGATTCCGATACCGATTTTATCATTATACCCGCCTGTAATATCATATTTTCCATAAACCCGTTCCAAGGTACTATTAGGCATAACGTTTACCCCCCAGCTGGTGCGGATCGACAATAAGTTGATCCAGTCCACTTCTTTTAAAAAGTCTTCATGGTAAGCATTCCAACGGAACCCAACGGCGGGGTTTTTGGTGTATAGATTTCCAAAACCATTTTGTGATGAACCGTCCATACGGTAAGAAAGATCCACAACATATTTTTTCATATAATCATAGGTACCGGCAATTGCAAAAGACAATCCACGCTCCTTTCCGAAACCTCGGCGCAGCAATCCACCGCCTTTAGAAAAGTAACCATCAAACCCTAGTGGTCCTTCAAATTGATCATTCGGTGTACGCGCCTGCAATGCCGCATTTGCTTGCTTTTCCAACGTACGGATCTCATTGAACAGATTGAAAAACACCGTATGCTTTTCTTTAAACGTCCGGCTATAGTTAATGGAGTTCCGGTTATATAATGAATTGTATCGTCCATAATAAGCATAAACCTGCGCAAACTGACCGTTTGCTTCCGCCGGAGTAAATGTACTTTCGTTGTCGGACGTAGATTCATAACTTACCGTCGTGGTTGCCCGTAAACCCGGAATAAATTCATACGATGCTTCGATAAAAGGTTTTATCGATTTAGAAGAGTTATCATTCCTTGTTTTTAGCGCTGAATTATACCCCGAAGAGGCTAAGTAAAACGAAGGGCCAGGCAATAGAGTTGAAGCCATACCATTTTTTGCCACGCCGGACTGCAAAATCCCTAATCCATCACCTTTACTCTTTGACCCGAGCGAAGCATTGACCTGAGCCGTGAATCTAAACTTCTCATTTGGATAATACTCAAATCGCATATTGGCCATGTAACGGTCAAAACCCGTATTTTTTATAATTCCATTTTCATTATAATAATTTAAGTTGGCTTTATAATTTAACTTTTGATTCCCCCCGTCTATTGCAACGTTATGGGTCTGATTATAGGTTGTCGCATAGAATAAATCCTGCCAATTGGTCGAATTGTTAAAATAAGCATTTAAGCTATCCGAAAGTATGGGTGTTTGTGATATTCGATCCCAGTCATCCTGCGATAGTGCATTACCATAAATTTGCAATAACTTAAGCCTACGCTCGAGATTACCACCCAAAGTTTCTCTTAATTTTGGTGGTGTTTTCAGGAAGAAGTTTCCTGTATAACGTACACGGGGCACTTCTGAATTTCCACGTTTTGTGTTAATAATGATAACACCATAAGCTGCCAATGAACCATATAAAGAAGTTGCTTGTGCATCTTTCAATACCTCTATATTTTCTATGTCCTCGGGAGGTATGAGTGATAGGGGGCTAATACCGGGTCCCTGTTGACTGAGGCCGAGCTCATTGGCACGATCCGCATCCATCGGCACCCCATCGATCACATACAAAGGCGAAGTCGGTGTCAAGAATGACTGATCTCCCGAACCTGTGACACTAATTGTTGAAAGCCCCCGAATCTGTGTAGACCCTCTAAATCCTGGAGCACCTGTATTCACCTGTACATTCAAACCCGCAACTTTACCCTGGAGTAGATTCTCCACATTTGCCGCCGGAATATCTTGAAGCTCTTTTCCACTGATTTTGGTCGAGGCTCCCGTTGTTGTTTCCCGAGGTCGCTTAACATAACCACGAACAACAACTTCATCCATCTGATTATCCAATTCTTTCATGCGTATGCTGACATTGCGGTCTGCACGTATGGTGATTGAAACGCCGTCGTAACCGATCAGTCTAAACGAAATGGATGATCCCGAGACCGCAGTTACACTAAATGCGCCCGATGAATTTGTGGATGTTACCTCTCGCGCTGTTTTTCCGTAACGCACCGTTACTCCGCTCAATACCCGTCCTTTCTCATCAGTCACTTTCCCCGACATAATGATCGCTTGTGCAGATACCTCCAACGACATGAACATGCACAATATCAAGAGAACACAACTATTATAAATTATCTTTAATCGCATAACTATTTCTATTATTCGTTATCAAATCGTGGATTCTCTCTTTGGAAATGAAAAACAATTTCCCAGTCTCCTTTTGTAAATAATTTAAAATTCAATCCGAAACCGGCTGTAATCAACGTCCCTCCGAATCCTCTTCTGGAATAATTAAAATCTACCTTTGCGCTTCCGCCATTTGTATATTTAGTCGGGTAATTTGTCAGGGGAATGGGATAGGCGACGTCATATTGAACATAACTCTCCGTTTTTTTCATGTTAAAACCATGTATCAGTTCGTTCCAATTTGTTTCGTTGAAATTATCGGGGTTGATCGGATTTTTATCTTTGTTTAAAAAAACAAATCTTAAATTATGACCATTTCCACCCGTAAAAGGGCGTATGTAAACCACTAGATCTTTAAACTCATCGTTGGTTCGTAACAATTGGTTACTGGATTCTCCATAAATATTACTCATATAGGAAGGCCAGATATAGCTTTGCTTCTTGGGATTTTTAGGATCCTTAGGGTCAGGTGCTATCTCACCATTATACGGATTTTTATCCGAATAGGGTTCATAATCCTGTACTCGCCATGGTAGGATCATAAAATCTTTAACAATGGTAGTCCCCCCTGAATTGGAAACTTTAAGATCGAAATAGCGAACATTTTGCACCAGATCAATACTATCTTTGGCCCTCGGCGCGATCAGCTCATTCGTTGAAGAGTTCCATAAAATAAATGTCCCTGTTGAATCGACCTCAAAGAGTGGTCTGTTGACCTGTTTTCTTTTGGCTTCGATTTCTGCGAGGTTTTTCTCCGTTCCATCGTACCGCGAAATCCACTCATAGACGGGTTTTACCTGAAAAAGATCCGTATAAGGTCTTCCATCGCCGTAACGCGGATTGACAATTTCAAACTTTAACGGCGTTGTCGAATGGTCTGTATTCACTATCCCCATACGTGTGGTTCGTCCTAAAATGGGATAGAAGGATTTCCCGTCGTAAGTCAGATTTACACTTAAAAATTCCTTCTCTTCGGGCAAATTATACATCTTTTTACACCCATTTAAGCCTGCGCACATTAAAACAAGTAGACTACCATAAAAACATAGTCCCTTGTCCAGTATTCTGTATTTTTTAAAAATTCTCATTGCTTAGACATTCTTAAATTGGTTATTGATTTCGGTTCATTGTCCAGTCTGCAAGTTGGAAATCACTGCCCCCATACATGCGCGCGATATTCAAACGATAGATTTTATATGCTCTGGTATTGGTAAAAAAGAATACCCTTAACTGGAAACGCTCATCAAAAGCTTCATCTTTTTTGGTGTCTAGAAGATCCCATTTGGAAGTCTCTTCGTTCCATCCCTGTAAGGTCCAATCGGTGGGATCCCGCTGCTGAATGTCATTCGCTGACCGAAGCGTATAGCTGTTTGCAGCAACCGCAACTGGAAAATCCCATTGGATATAAAATTGTCCGGGGCTTGACAGGAAGAATTTGGTCTCTGGATTGCCATCGAATACATACTTGGATGCTTCCACAGCATTCGGACCTCCAGATGCTTCTTTTGATGCGGATCCTGCTCCGCCAATTGTTTTAAATAAATTTTCAGGTGGTGGGATATAGATAATCTGACTGACAAATTTATTAAAACCGAAAACATGGTCAGAATTAAGCACATGGACCACCGCATTATCTGTCTGGATATTTAGCGAACTTGTTTCCGTCGTCACCCAATTGCGATTAAATACGGATCTTCTTGTGTCGGAGAAATCAACTATTGTCGGGCCTCCATTCATATATCCCGATGAGGCCTGTCTATTAAGACCGATGTGCATGGGGTAACCGTAGCGTATTCCCAACACATCCTTCCCGTCTTGATTTGTGAGTGAATCACTGGAAATCCTTCCCTGGATAATGTACTGGCACATCAGCGAATCCAGTATTTCATATTTCACAGAATTTAAATACTGGGCCGGTTTGTCGGACACATTCAATGTATTATTCAGGTTCTGAACCGCCAATTGGAAGTTAGCATTTGTCAGTGCAAACAAAGTGACTGTACTATCTTGCAGTTTCTTTTGCAGTCCGATCCGGTCGATAACTTTAACCAAGGAATCATATACCCCAGGCTTACTTTTCAGATAACTATATAAATTACCCTTATAAACAGGTTCCTTAGCCATGGGCGAATAGTAACCTTTATCTTTGGCACAGGCGTACAACAGAGATGTAACTGCCAATGCGAATATGCACCGTATAAATAAGTTCTTTTTCATAGCTGTTACTTCTTTACTTCCAATAAGCATTTTGTTCTATTAACTTATTCTGCGAGAGGATTTCCTTTGCGATCGGCCAGTAAATTCCATCTTCGGCAATCAGTTGTGCCAATTTCGGATTGTCATGTTTGATCTTCTCACGGCGGATCATATCATACCAACGATGCCCCTCTCCCATCAGTTCCCGTTTCCGCTCCAAAAAGATCGCGTCAACCAAATCACCATTGGCAGTTTCGGTGTATGCTTTAAGGCCTCTTCTTTCCCGAATTTCATCTAACAGCTCGATAGCGGCCGATTTTTCACCAAGTACAGCCAAGGACTCCGCCCGCAAAAGAGCCATATCCTCCAAGCGGGTTAAAATTGTCGCACTTGTAAAAATCCGAAAAGTGGGATCAGAAGTCCCCCCCATAATACATTTGATCTTACTGAAAATCGGGTATTTACCATTGAAATTCCGGAAGTAGACTTCCGTGTTCGGATTGCCCAGGGTATCTATGCTGAAACGCTGATCTTTTTTCTCACTGAATGTCTTTAAAATCGTCTCTTTAGGCATGTAGATATCGGGCACAGATTTATTCACTACAGGCGCAGCCAGTGTAAGTTCCTCAATATGGCCTGTAAATGAAGCTTCGACATGTGCCCAGATATAGGGGAAGGAAAACATCTGTTCGGACCGTTTTTCAAAGAAAAAACCATTGCCATCTGTCAGGAAAGAAGACGATAAATAATAAGCTCCTCCTTTTGAATAATTATCCATCACAAATTTGGTGTAAGATGCGACATCAGCATAATTCGCTTGCCAGGCAGCCAAATGGGCTAAGATCGCATAAGCGGAAAGCTTCCGGACCAATGCACCATTCCACCGGGAAGAGTTTTCATTATAATAATTCCCAATCTGTTGTTCATCGCCAGTACTATAGGAATAAGGCAGCAGTTGCGCCGCGTCATACATTTCTTTTTCGATCCAGGCGTAGAGCTTTAAACGATCTTCGCGAGGTTTATTTTCAAAATTTCCATCATGGGAATTTAAAATCAATGGGACATCACCCCAGATACGTACCATATTAAAATAGGCATAGGCACGTAAAAATCTCGCCTGGGCAACATCTACTACCAGGTTATTTTCGGTATAGCGCAGATCTTTTGTCCGTACTTCCGGAGCGCGTTCCATAAATATATTGGCGGCATTGACCACCGCAAACCAGCGCCGCCAGTTGGATAATGCATTTAGCGATTCATAATTCGCTTTAAGATCATTTTTTATAATGGCTTTCAGGTCTTGTCGATTTGGACTTTCAAAATCACCGGACCGTACATCTCCGTAAAGCCAGTATCCGTTGTTATCGTCCAATGCGGCCTTGGTTAAACCATAGATCCCCATCAGCCCAGCACGCGTATCTTCCAAAGCATTCCACATATTTTCTTCTTTGACCGTCCGCGAAGAATCTATATCAAGCATTTTCTTGCACCCGCCAAGGGCTAGCAAGAAAATTGGTAACACACGAATAATGAAATAATATCTTTTCATGTCTATTCTTTTAAAAATCAACTTTAATACCTAAGGTGTAAATTCGGGGAATGCGCAATTTGGACCCAATATCGTAACCCGTATAATCTACAATCTCGGGATCCACACCACTATAAGATGTTATGGTTGCGACATTATTCGCAGAAACATAGGCATAGGCATTTTTAATGCGCTGTGTACGTCCACCGAGCAAAGCCGTCAGATTATAGCCCAAAGTGATTGCGCGAATCTTTAAAAAAGAAGCGTTCTCCAAGAACAGATCCTGATCGGCCTGATAAGCGATGACCGAACTCCAAGGGTTATACAACGGATATTTACTATAATCGCCTCTTTTCTCCCAATAGGTAATCTCTTTGACCGCATCCAACTTCCGGGCACCTTCATTATTAATAAAATCAAAACGATTTGCCATCTCTTGATTAATGAGCTCACGGCCAATATTGTAGTACATATTGATGCCTAGATCCCACTTCCCAAATACAAAGTTGTTGTACCAATTTCCAAAAATGGCCGGTAGACGATGGCCCTGCAAAGTTCTATCATCATCATTTATGGTATTGTCGCCATTTTGATCTTTCCAAATGGGATCACCTGCTCGCAACTGAATAGCATTATAGGTCATTCCCGATGGCACTTCCGCATCTGTCTTGTAAATCCCTTCATTGGAAAGAAGCCAATATTGATCCAGCGACTTCCCAACTTCCAATAAATTATTCCCGATAACCAATCGATCAAGTCCATTTGGCAATGCTTTAAGTTTGTTTCGATTGTGAGACACATTAAGTGCCGTAGACCATTTAAATGTTTTGGATTGGATCGGATCAAGCCCAACTGTTAATTCCGCCCCGGCATTTTGAACATCCATTCCTGCGGAATAACTTGATTTGTATCCGTACTCACTAAAAGAAGGGATATTGATCAGTTGGTTTTTAGTCTGTTTCAGGTATAGATCCAAGGAGACATGAAAGTTCTTTTTTTCGATTGCATAGTCAAGACCTAAATTGCCCTGATCAGTGTAGGCCCAGGGAATATTATAACCTACCCATCCCGATTCGTAAGGTCGCACCAGTCCCGCGATCGCATTATAGCCAGCAATCAACTGATTGCCTGTAAAGCCCATTTGAGCGACATAGTTAGGTCCCTGTGCAAAATCATCAAATACATTGTTTATTCCAATACGTCCCAGGCTCAATCGAGCTGTCAGGTCTTTCAGGCTTCTATTTGTATTGAAATAACTGTTTTTGATATTCCAATTTACGGAAAGCGATGGTGTAAACAGCCATCTTGCATCGGGCTGAGCGTTAGAGGATCCATCGGATCTCAGCAGTAAAGAGACATCAACCTTTTTGTCATAATTATAGGTTGCCTTTCCATAAAAAGAGACTAAATTATGGCGGATACGATCTAAAAATTTAAAAATAAGCGCCTTAGGGTACGCCGTAGCTTCCAAATAATTAGAAGCATTCATATCATCTTCCAAAAGATTCACTTTAATAAAATCATTTACTCCTTTGTAAGCGTAAGCATAATTGTAGCGGTACGTATCCCATTGCAAGCTATTTCCGATCAATAGATTCAAGTTATTTTTAGTATCAATTTTCCAGTCATAATAAGCTTTGTTATCAAATACAGCACGTTGATTATAACCATAATAATTGGATGCAAAATTATTGGATTCCATTAGCTTGCTATGATAAAATTGATCCCGGTAACCTTCATTATAGTCGACCATACCGGTGGAAAGAAAATGGAAATTGCCAAAATCGAACTGTAGTTTACCATAGCCCTGTACAATATTTGACTTGTTGTTGTCAAATCCTTTTTTGTAAAAGCCCAAGTACTCATTATAGACGTCCTTATTAGGAGACAATGGAGCCGATAAATCGGGGAAATAGGCTAACTGCGCAAAACGATCTCTCAGATTTAAGTTTCTGTTACGATCAAGTCTAGTGAGATTCGCCTGCATGGAGAATGTCAACCAAGTCAGTGGCCGCATATTCAACCCAAATAAGGCGTAATACTTATTTAGTTTTACTTTCTCCGAAATACCCTTATCCTGAGTCGATCCGGCTGCAAATTGAAAATTTGCCCGTGGGCCACCACCAGAAAGGTTGGCATTTAAATTATATACCAAACCATTGTTATAATAGGAATCACTCCAATCCGACTTACCAAAGTAATTCATATTGAGTGAATCACTTAGATATACTGGATAAGAATCACCATCGTCATATTTACCATTCGATGTATACAAATCATAAAATTGCCTTCTGAATTTATTCTCGTAGTCACCGTTGATAGTCGTCACTTGTGGACGTTGTGCCACCCCTGTATACATATTGACGGCTATACGATTGGTTTTATCGGATTGGTATTCTTTCGTTTGGACGACAATTGCTCCATTGGCAGCATTAGGCCCGTACATGGCTATTGCTGCAACATCTTTAAGGATCTCAATAGACTTGACCATATCGATATTGATATTGGCCAAGAGATTTGTTGCCGGACCAATTCTTTCAAGGTCATAGGTTTGTACAGCATAAGCGAATGGATGCTCTCCCACCAATGGAATGCCATCAATCACAACTAATGGCTGATTTTGAAAAACATCGATGTCAGAAAGCAATGGTCTAGAAATACCACGAAAATACATGGGCTGTTTAGTTCCAGGTTCGCCAGAGGGTTCGGTTACATAAAGTCCCGTATTGTTCCCTTTTAAATACTGCTGAAGGGAGGTGTAAGGTAACAAGCCTTGCTTCTTGATTTCAATCGGATTGACCTGACTAACTTTGGTCTGAAATATGGAGTCTAATTTTACAGCTCCAATCTGAAGCTTAAGACTATCCGAAGGAGTCAATTGCTTATTGTCCTGACCAGAAACAAGAGAACAGCAAGCACAGGACCATCCCAAGACAACGAGTCCACTCAAACACCTCTTTTTAATCATGTACATAAGAATGATATATAATTAGGTTATTTTACTTTTCTAGTTTAAATTGGTTATAGCACCCCTGAATCAGGGGCCAATTGTGTATAGGGTCTTCGAGACAAGAAAATTGGCTTATTCTTTCTCAAAACACGTTATGCAGTATCAAATAGAAGTACCATCATAATTTAAGGTTTAAAGTGTATATAAAAAACGTTTTAGCATAACAGGAAATACCTCTCTGTCAAAACTGGTTTACTTGCTTAATTGGTCAGCACTTATCGCTTTCGGTTATATTGAAGATATATAGAAAACGGAGAAAAAAAAATTTTTTCTCCGTTTTTTTTGTTTTGCTAAACTGGTTTAGTATGCGACATTAAGCTGTTTTATGCGAAAAAACTCGATTTTTGACCACCAAAATTAAGATTTGCTAAAAAAACTCATGAGTTATTTTTTTTACAAATTGTAACACTCCGCTCCGTCTTGGCGACTAAAAGCCCCCCAACTATCCATACAAAATGCGTATAAAATATCTCTATTGAAAATGCAGTCCAAAATTAAAGACAAGCAACACGGACGTTAACAAAAAAAGACCGATCAGTAAATGATCGGTCTCTCCCAATAGTAAAGTTATGGTTTACTGGACGGCTACTTCCCTTTCTTGGGCTTACTTGTCATATCAAAAACCAGTTCACCACCATTTATCAACGCGCTATACGATAATTTTAAATCATCCAGCACTTTACCGTTCCATGTCACAGATTTGACATACACATTCTTTTCAGACTGATTACGCGCAGTGATCTGGATACTTTTCCCGTTTTCTAGTTTAATCTTCGCGGATTTCACTAATGGGCTACCGATCCAATACCCATCATCTCCTGGCGCAACAGGATAAAATCCAAGTGCAGTAAAGAGATACCAGGCAGACATTTGTCCACAGTCATCGTTTCCACCTAAACCAGCGTGCCCATTATGATATTGATTCCGTATAATCTGACGCAATCTTGCCTGCGCCTTCCAAGGGCTTTGGGTAATATTATACAGATAAGCCACATGATGAGAAGGTTCATTTCCATGTACATAATTGCCAATAATACCATCCCTTGTTATATCCTCCGTATGCTCAAAATATTTATCCGGCAGTTCCATTGTGAATAAAGAATCCAGATAGGTCTCCAGTTTTTTTGGGCCGCCCATAACTTGCATCATCTCTTTGGGTTGATGCGGCACGTACAGGCTATAATTCCAAGAATTCCCTTCTATAAAACCCTGCCCGTGTGTATCTAGGACATCAAATTTTTCCTTAAACTTCCCTTGGGAGCTTTTTGGACGCATAAAACCAATCGTCGGATCATAAAGCGCCCGCCAGCTCTCCGCCCGTTTTGAAAAAGTCTGATAGATATCTTCTTTACCCAGCTTCTTTGCCAATTGAGCAATACACCAATCATCATAAGCATATTCCAACGTATTGGATACCGAAGTACCTGACACATCATCCGGGACATATCCTTTATTGATATAAGCGCCAATTCCTTCATAATTACGGGTATTTGCCGTTTGTACACAAGCCCTTAAAGCAGCTTCCGGATCGCCTTTATAGACACCTTTTAATATCGCGTCAACGATGACGGATACAGAATGATAACCGCTCATACACCAATTGTCGTTTGCATAATGCGACCAAATAGGCAGCATTTTCAACACACTCTGATCGTAATGTGCCATCATTGAAGCGACAATGTCTGAATTGCGGGAGGGATGAATTAAGTTCAGCAGCGGATGGAATGCCCTAAACGTATCCCAGAGCGAAAACGAGGTGTAGTTCGTAAATCCCTTAGCCTGATGTATCTCCTGATCCAGTCCCTTATATTCACCATTATGATCCATATAAATGGTAGGCATTAGACTGGCATGATACATGGCCGTGTAAAAGTTAACCAAGTCTTCCTTGTTTAACATAACCACTTCCATCTTTTGAAGTTCTTTTTCCCAAGCCGATTGCCCTTTACGCACGTAGCCGTCAAAATCCCAGTTCGGGGCTTCCTCCTCCATATTGCTGAGTGCATTTTTCATACTTACAGGGCTTAATGCAACTTTCATCTGGATAGACTCTTGCGCTTTGGTATCGAAATCCAAATGCAACTTGATGTTATGAGCCGCCAGATCGGGGAAATTATGCTGCTGGTCAAACTTGCGCCAAAACCCATTGTATACGGACTTGCCATCTTCATATTTCGCACCGTAGTTTTTGAAAGGTTTGGACGTCTTTATCGCAAAATATACGGTACGTGTCCGGGACCAACCATTGGTCTGGCGATAGCCTACTAAAGTTGAGTCATTTAAAACTTTGACAACCGTCCAGACATTTTTACCATCATAGTTATAAATTCCAGCCGTTAAATCCACGACAAGATGCGATGCATCTGATTGGGGAAAGGTATAACGATGGATTCCCACACGAGTTGTCGTCGTTAATTCGGCCTTAATCTGATGCTTGTCTAACAAAACACTGTAATAGTTTGGCTCCGCCCGTTCATTTGCATGTGAATAAGGTGACCTATATCCTTCCTGAGGTTTATCCGCCGTTCCCGGATTGAGCTGTACCTTCCCTTGGGTTGGCATGACCAAAATATCGCCAAGATCAGAATGGCCGGTACCACTAAAATGGGTATGGCTAAAACCCACAATCGTGGGGTCGCTATACTGGTAGCCGGCGCAATACTTATACACATCGCCATTGTATTGTCCATTTACGGCATACGATAACGTATCTGTATCCGGACTAAGCTGCACTGCCCCAAAAGGAACTGTCGCACCGGGGAAAGTATGGCCCATTCGTGCCGTTCCTATAAGCGGTTTGACATATTGGATTAATTTGGTTTCCTGTGCCCTTAAAAAAAATGGAATACATAGTAAACCGACACCAAGTAAATTTCTTACGTTCATCACTTAAGGATTAAATCTTAGGGTTTTTACTATAAGCACTCCATAATTCATCAATCGTCTTGCCTGTCTGCTCTTTCCAAAAATCATCAGTATACGTTTTACTGCGCATTGCTCCGTCCAATTTTTTAACAAAATCCTTTTTCACATTTTTGTTAATCCAATAAAGGAATCTTGCCGTCGTACGATATGAATCCGTATATTTTTGTTTCTCTGTATACTCCGGCAATTTCCAATTTGCACCAGCGTTGTCTATTCCTTCATCAAACCGCACGAAATCGGCTATTCCCTCGGTAATCCACCAAGGGCCGGCCCCATCTGGATACGCCTGAACAATGTGCATGACTTCATGCGTTACAACATCTATATCGCCCGGATTTTTAGCAAACCAGTCTGGGCTATACCGTACAATTCCCCCTGCTGTTGCAGCTACTCCTTTGTAATCTGGATCAATAACGAAAGACACTTTTCTTATGGTCTTGTTATTATATTTTTTTGCCAGCTTGGGGTAATTAGTAAAATACGCAGCCACCAATCTATCCTTTAAGGCTGGATTAAAATCCTTGTCTTTATTAATCCAGATCAAGGTGTATCCATTTTTGGTAATGCTATCAACATCCACCGCTGCCTTACGGTCATTTTCGGTATGTTGCCAATTATCCTGTGCCGAAACTGAAAAATAATACAGCAGGCCTACGATGGCCAATGCTTGTTTCAAAAAACTAAAGTTCATAATCAGAGTTATAATTTACCTATTTTTTCTTCTTTGATTTTGTTGAATTCACACCCACCTTCAATTCATTCGTCATCGAATATGGAACTGCGCTCAAGGTAGCCCCTCTATTATAGTTCGGTTTAACGGCCATATCAAAATTAAGATTTCCACCTTCATGAAGAGCCTTGTGACTCAACCAGTTTTTACCATAATTTGTTCCATTAAACTGCAAAGCATTCACATAAACATTTTCACTGGAATTCTTAGGCGCATCTATGGTCAATGTCTTACCATTTTCAAAAGTTAAGGTAGCTTTTTTAAACAATGGAGCACCGAGCACATATTCATCTGTCGCCGGACAAACAGGATAAAAACCTAAAGCTGAAAACACATACCAAGCTGATGTTTGGCCATTATCCTCGTCGCCACAATAACCGTCAGGTGTCGGTTTGTACATTCTGTCCATGACCTGGCGAACCCAATATTGTGTTTTCCAAGGTTGGCCGGCGTAGTTATACAAGTATGGCATATGCTGGATTGGCTGATTACCATGTGCATATTGCCCCATATTGGCAACCTGCATCTCCCGAATTTCGTGGATAATACCGCCATAATAACTATCATCAAAATCTGGCGATTGAACGAATACGGAGTCCAACATACCGACAAACGTCTTTTCGCCTCCCATTAAATTGATCAGTCCTTGCACATCGTGGAAAACACTCCAGGAGTAATGCCAGCTATTTCCCTCAGTAAATGCATCACCCCATTTCAGTGGATTGAAAGGTGCCTGGAATTTACCATCCTTATTTTTACCACGCATCAGATTGGTGGAAGGATCAAATAAGTTCTTATAATTTTGGGCACGTTTCGCATATAAGTCAATCTCGGCCTTAGGGCGATTTAATGCTTTTGCCAATTGGTATATGGTGAAATCATCATAAGCATATTCTAATGTGCGGGCAGCATTTTCATTGATGTTAACGTCATAAGGAACATACCCCAGCCTGTTGTAATATTCAACACCTTTTCGCCCGACAGCAGTCATTGGTCCCTCATTATTTGCACCATGTTGCAAGGCTTCATACAATTTGTTGATATCATAACCACGTAGACCTTTCATATATGCATCCGAAACGACCGAAGCGGAGTTGTTACCAACCATGATGTCAGCATATCCCGGGCTGCTCCATTCAGGTAGAAAACCTCCTTCCAGATAGGCATTGAGAAGACCTTCCTGCATTTCCTTATTGATGGAAGGATACATAAAGTTTAAGAATGGATACAAGGCTCTGAATGTGTCCCAAAAACCTGTCCCGCCGAATAAATATCCCGGAAGCGTCTTACCGTTATACGGGCTATAATGTACAGGCTGTCCTTTTGCATCAATCTCATACAACTTGTTCGGGAAAAATAAGGTTCGATACATGGTCGAATAAAATGTACGCAACTGATCGATATCATCACCTTCTACTTTAATTTTTCCTAAGGTAGAATTCCAGATCTGACGTCCATCTTCTTTTACTTGATCAAAAGATTTGTTACCTAATTCATTTAAGTTTAATAAAGCTTGTTCGGCACTGATAAAGGAAGACGCTACTTTCACCTGTACTGGTTTCGTTTTGTCTTTTACCTTAAACCCTACGATTGCACCTGTGTGATCACCTTTGATCTGAAGTTGCCCATCCTTCTTCTCTTTGCCTTCCCAAGTAGCAACACTTGCAAAAGGTTGATCAAAAACCAAAACAAAATAATTCTTGAAATTAGCAGGTAGTGGACCGCGTGCATATTTCGAAGAATAGCCAATTATCATATTTTTTTCTGGAATAATCTGAACTTCAGATCCCTTTTCATATGCATCCAAAACAATATAAGCATCGTCTGTTTTATTAAACGAGATCCTAAATATGGCTGCGCGTTCTGTTGGTGTCATCTCTGCAGTCACATCGTGATCTGCTAGATAAACCGAATAATAATACGGTTTTACAATCTCCGCTTTATGTGAAAACCAGCTCGCACGCTCATCTTGATCAAATACAGGCTTTCCAGTCACAGGCATAATAGAAAAAACACCGTAATCATTCATCCAAGGTGATGGCTGGTGAGTCTGCTTTAATCCACGGATCTTATCAGCTGTATACTGATATTGCCAGCCATCGCCATTTTTACCTGTCTGTGGCGTCCACATATTCATCCCCCAGGGCCTTGCAATGGAAGGATAAGTATTCCCGTTGGAAAGCTCAAATTTGGATTCCGTACCCATTAAAGGATTCACCAGATCCACAGCTTCTAGTTGCTGTCCTCTAAACTTCTGGGCCAAAACCGGTTTTGCGCAAAACAAACCCAAGGACAATAATGACCCTAGAAAAACATTTAATGATTTCTTCATTATTTAGGATATATATAAATATTTCTACTAAAACGTATTAGTAAAGATATAAAAAGAATATGAATTAAAAAAAACTCGATACTTTCTAAGGTGTCCGTCTTATGATTTTTACAATTGGGCTTACGTTCATAGGGGCAATCCGAAGTGGATAAAAGTTCCAAGCAGTATATTATCTTTTAATCAAGTCTGTTGAAATCACATATTCTCTGGGAATGGAAATGCCACGGTCTATTTCTTTTAGCAAGACCTTTACACATGTTTTTGCTAACGGTTCCAGTGGCTGCCGGATACAGGAAATCTTAGGATTCAGTATATCGAACAGCTCATGATCATCAAAGGAAAACAACGGGAAATCGAAAATTTTCCCTTCCTCTGTACGTAGCGATTTCAGGCCTAGGATACACAGATAATTGGTCGTAAAATATAAACCATCCAATTCGGTATTTTTCGACACCCAATTCCTTAAGGTCGTCATACCCTTCTGTCGCAAACTGTGGTAGGGCAAATGTAATATCCGCGCTTGCATTCCTGTTTCCTTACAAAATTGTAAATAGGCATTTTTACGCGCTAGCATCTGAGGTTGGTCCGAATCAATTGTAACCAATCCAAAGTTTTCACAGCCGATCGACTTCAAATGTGAGCAGGCCTTCAGGCTGCTGTCTCCATTGTCAATATGCACATAATGTGTGGCTACTTCTGGCGAATTTCGGTCAAAAACAACCAAAGGGACTTTATGTTCCAAGATCTTTCGCTGATGTTCTTCCAGATCTACAGTAGGTGCCAGAAGGATTCCTTCAACTTTCTTTTCAAGCATAAAATCAATGATATCCTGCGCATTTTGAGGATCTCCCAAAGTGCTGCTATAGAGCACATGATAACCCTTCTTGCGCAAAAGCTCTTCAACATATAGCGCAAAAGGGCCGAAAAAGGAATCACCAATATTTTCTACAATAAGGCCAATGGTATTCGAACGGCCCGTAGCCAGACTCTTTGCTAGTGAGTTGGGTTTATACCCAACTTTCTTGACGTAATCCAGCACACGCTTCTCAAGCTCTTTACTGATACGAGCCTGTTCCGCTTTATGATTGATCACCAACGAAACGGTAGATTTGGATACATTAAGTTCCTGTGCAATTTCTTTAATAGATTTGGCCATGCGAGCTATTTCGTAAAATTAAGTGAAATTAGAAAATAAAATGAGGAATACGCTCTTACTGAAGCCAATGAATATCAACACAACCGTTTGCGCGAATTAAATCAGTACTTTTCGTTGTTCCCACAACATTGCGCAATAACAAACAAACTTTTTTCGATAACAACATTTTAAGTTAGCTAAAGTAGCTTCACTGTAATACGATAACAATACCTAAGCCATACTTCAAACCTACTGGAAGCCTATTTCGTCTATGAGCAGTTATTGGTCAATTCATATTAAAAAATATAAATTTTTGTTGAATTTTAATAAAAATACAAAAATGAATGCAAAAAACAGCGCCACTTTGTCAATCTTGTAATGAGAATGTTAATTTTTTTTTAAATTTACTGGCGACTAGCTCCTTATGAAAAACACTGGATCATATCACTACCAAGATCTCCTCCCCCTTATACAGCAAGGAGATCAGCGTGCTTTTTCGGCATTGTATGATTTATTTGCCCCTGATCTTACTTCTTTTATTGCAAAAAAGATCAACAGCCGCGAAGTAGCCGAAGATATCCTGCATGACCTATTTATTTCAGTATGGAAAAATAGGGCGTTAATTGAAGAAATAGAGTCTCTTCCAGCATATCTATTTAGTTCCTGCCGGTATTTGGTGCTTGCCCATTACCGCAAAGAGATGAAAATAAAGGTTACCCAAAACGTTGAACATTTTGAGTATGAAGATCAATCCATAAACATCGAAGATCGACTCTATTACCGTTATATTATCGATATAGTTGCCAGAGAAGTAGAAAATCTTCCTCAAAAATGTCGGGAAGTATTCAAATTGAGCAGGGAATATTATATGAGTAACAAAGAGATTGCTATAAAATTGGAAATCAGCGAATCCACGGTAGAAAAACATATTAACAAAGCCATCCGACATCTACGTACAGCAACAAGCCACCTTTTCCACTTTATTTTATTCTTTTAGTTGTCAGTAATCGTCAATTTCAATAAAAAAAACTTTTTTTTACTTTTTGAGTAGAAGCTCTTCTTCTTTTACATCACTTGTATTATAACCAACCAGTATAACGTTGCGATTTATGAAGCAAGTGAAAGAATTATATAGATTGATAAGCAGTTTTCTGAACCGGGCCGAAAATATCGAGGAACGTAAACAGCTTTTTGATTGGTTTGATCAGCAATCGGCCGATCAAATATCAGAAGAGCAGTTTTCGGACATCCAAAAGAATGTCAAAAATCGTTTATTGAACGAAATCGGGACAACTGAAAGAACGTCCACTACACTAAAATATGTGCAATATATCGGTACTGCCGCTGCTGTACTACTAATTGGTTTCTTCGCTTACAACTTATGGCCCTCAACCGAAAATATTGCTTCTGAAGAATTATTGGCTTCTGTCCCAGCTGGAAAAGAACGAGCAATCATTACTTTAGGTAACGGAAAAAAGATCGACCTCGAACAGCTGAATTTAAATCAGCGCATTCAAACCGGTGATGTTATCATTATTAAGGATGGCAATGGGCAGGTAAGTTATCATGATGCGAAAAGCAACAAGCCAATAGTTCAAATAAACAGCATGCATACCCCCAAGGGCGCCACGTATGACTTGACCCTTTCTGATGGCACCTTAGTTACCTTAAATGCCGATTCCAAAATTACCTATCCCACCACATTTAGTCAGGGAAACAGAGTCGTAGAACTACAAGGAGAAGCATACTTCCACGTACGCAAGACGAGCAATAAAAGCAAATTTATTGTTAAGACAAAAGACCAACAGGTGGAAGTTTTAGGAACTCAATTCAATATCAATGCGTATCCAGAAACTGGAAAGACACAAACTAGTCTGGAAGAAGGCTCCGTCCTTGTTTCCTTAGAAAAAAACAGTAAATCAAGTGTTCGGCTCCTGCCCAATGAGCAAGCCGTACTAAAACAGGGTGGATTGCGTGTTCATAAAATCGACATAGAAGAAGCGTTGAGCTGGAAAAATGGTCAATTCTATTTCAATGGAAATAATACGGCCGAGGTACTTCAACAGATTGCGCGATGGTATAATATTACGATTACTTATAAAGCGAATAGCAATAAGGAGCAATATTCCGGAAAAATTCCCCGTAACCTCAGCTTGGATAAATTAATCAAGCTGTTGAATTTTGCTGATTTAAATACAAAGGCAGTGCTAGATAAAGACAATAAAATCAACTTAATCATTACATAACCAAAATTGCTGAACTATGAAAAGTAAAAAATTTCCTCCTTGATCAGATCCGTAATATCAATAAAAAGACGGATTCTGTTGGCGCAGAACCCGTCAAGTTTGTTGGTATTAAAGTATCGTCTAACTTCTAAATTATTAACACGTTAAAACCAAACGAATTTAATGAAATTTACACTAACTCCGTTCAATAAGAGGGAGAAAGATTTTCATTCGACCATCTTGGCGGCAAATGCCGTACCCAATCCGTGGCGTTCCTATGAAAAACACAGCCCTTTTTTTGCGCGCCCATTATCAAGATCTCTTATGAGGATCAACCTAATTACCTTAATGATCGGCCTAGGTCTTTCTCAAGTAGATGCAAACACCTATGCACAACAGATCACCCTCAAAAAGCAAAAGGCGAGCCTCGAAGCTATTTTGAAAAAAATTGAAAAACAAAGTGGATATACATTTTTTTACAAGAAAAATGAGATCAATCAAGTCATTGATTTATCTGCTGATATAAAGGAAGCGCCCTTCAAACAGGTACTGAATATCATTTTTAACAAAGCGAATCTTTCTTACGATTTTTTCGACAAAACAGTAGTCATTAAAAAGAGAACTACAGCGCCATCGCTTCATGCAATAACGACCATTTCGCCCGAAAAGGTTGTCAACACCAGTATCCAACACGGAATCAAAGGTAGAGTTGTAGATGAGCAAGGTAACCCCGTGGAAGGCGCATCAATACGTCAAAAAAACGATGAAAAAAGATCTGTTAAAACCAATGCTGACGGGGTATTCAACCTACCAATCACAGCACTGAATGAAATTCTCGTTATCTCATTCGTAGGTTACGAAAACCAAGAAATCAAAGCAACATTGTCCGTCAGTGGAATGCTGGTCAAACTTCGCAAGAAGGACAATACGATTGAAGAAGTCGTTGTTACAGGAACAGGGATCAATAGAAATAAAGATAGCTTTACTGGTACGACCACAAAATTCTCCGGTGCAGAATTAAAAGCAGTAAGCAACAACAATATTATTCAGAGTTTGAAGACATTGGATCCTTCGTTTTTACAAATTGAGAACAATTTAGCAGGATCAAATCCAAACGTCATGCCGGTAATTGAAGTCCGTGGCAAGAGTAGTATTCCTAGTTCCACGCTAACGGACCAGTTTGGGGCCGATCCCAATCAACCGCTATTTGTATTAGATGGTTTTCCAACAACAATACAAACTATTGTTGATCTTGACATGAATCGCGTCGCATCAGTAACGATACTTAAAGATGCTGCTTCCACGGCACTATATGGTTCACAAGCATCTAATGGTGTTGTTGTTATAGAGACTGTAAAACCCAAACCTGGTGAGTTACAGTTTACATACACACAAGACTTTAGATTCGAAATGCCCGATTTGTCCGCATACAATATGATGAATGCGACTGAAAAATTAGAATTTGAAAGACTCTCCGGACGTTACAACTCATCGTCAAGTCCTACACATCAAGTCTATCTCGATAGCCTATACAATCAACATCTTTCATTTGTGAAAAAAGGAGTTGATAGTTACTGGCTAAGTGAACCGCTACAAAATGGCTTCTCGACGAACAACTCGATCAATGCAGCCGGTGGCGATGAGACTTTTATCTACAATCTTGGCTTAAACTACCGGAAAGGAAAAGGAGCCATGATTGGATCAGGGAGGGATAGTTATAGCGGTAGTATCAACCTAACTTATCGAAAAAATAAGGTAAATATTAACAATATTACCTATATCAGAGGCAACAAGACAACCGAATCGCAATATGGCTTATTTTCTACTTGGGTAAATACAAATCCATATTATGAAAAAAATTGGGAAAACCCCTTTCTGGAAATTAGTCAAAAATCCAACTCTTCTGTCGATTTCTATATTTCCAACCCATTATATGATGCCATGCTGCCGCAATATAATAAATCCAAAAATTTGGAGGTTCAGAATAACTTTAATGCCAACTATGACATTACGAGTTATCTAAGAGCGAATGCTGCGCTACAAATGACTAAGGGGACAACAGAAGGTAAAATCTATAAGTCGCCCGAAATGAGCGATTTCTTTGAGACACCAACCTTACGGAAAGGAAGATATACGGACAATCGGAATAACAATTTTTCCTATCAGGGAAATTTTATGTTGACCTTTTATAAAACCTTTGCACAAAAGCATCAATTAAATGCCAACTGGCGCAATACAATAGCTGAAAATAAAAACGACGCCTATACAACTGTAGCTGAAGGATTTCCTGCAGGGAACACGGGCAACCCACGTTTTGCCTATAGTTATTTACTAGATGGTGCTCCGGTAGCATCCAGTAGCACATATAGATCGGTTAATACAACGCTAAGTGCTAATTATTCCTATGATAACCGCTACCTGTTTGATGTTGTATACAGATTGGATGGCTCAACGGCTTATGGCAGTAACAAGCAATTCTCTCCTTATTATGCCGTCGGTTTAGGCTGGAATATCCACAAAGAAGCATTCGCAAAAAAAATGCCTTGGATAAACTCTTTACGACTAACAGGAAATGTGGGTATCACAGGTAATCAGAATTTTGCTAATATCAGCTCAATTTCGCTATACAATTATACGAGTACAAATTACAATCAGTTCGGTCAGGGCGTAACTCTTAATATGCTGGGCAATCCCAATCTAGAACCCCAAAAGACACAACAGATCAGTACCTCTTTAGATTTCAGCCTATTCAACAATCGTTTTACAGGTTATATCAATGCGTACAACAAGAAAACAGATCCATTAATAGTTCCCGTAGACTTACCGTCCTCAACTGGCGTATTTTCCTATCCTTATAATATCGGCAACCTGACCTATAAAGGATTAGAGACTAAGCTAACAATTTATCCGATCTATAACCTTGAAAAAGGTATCACTTGGAATATCGGCCTTACAGCAGCAAGTTACAAAAGCCAATACGGTGGATTTGGCGACATCCTGCGAACCCTTAACAAGCAGCAGGAAACATCCAAATCCTTGGTCAGATATATAGATGGAAATAGCGCTGAAGCCATTTGGGCGACCCAATCCTTGGGAATTGATCCAACCACCGGAAAAGAAGTTTTCTTGACTAAAGATGGACAATATACATTTGATTACAGCGCTGCTGACGTAGCCAATGTCGGAAATACAGCACCTAAAGTCGAGGGTGTAATTTCCACGAACCTTCGGATTAAAGGATTTACATTCGGACTGGGCCTACGCTATAGATTAGGTGGTGATATCTTTAATACAGCATTATTTGACAAAGTGGAGAATATTAACTTCACGAACGTTGTGAACAACCAGGACAAACGTGCCTTATACGACCGCTGGCAAAATCCAGGGGATATTGCACAATTTAAGGCGATTTCCCAAACGGCAACTACACCGATATCATCACGATTTGTCCAATCGCTGAACACACTCAGCAGTGAAACCTTAAACATTGGCTATCTATTTGACAAAAGTCCGTGGCTGGAGAGCATGAAATTGAAGACCTTGTCCGTCAACCTGATGGCAAATGACTTCCTATATTTCTCCACCGTCAGAAGAGAGCGTGGTATATCCTACCCTTATGCCAGAACTTTTGCCTTCTCCTTCAGAGCATCATTTTAATTATTGACTTATGAAACGCACTATTAAAATACTTCTAATTCTGCTGACAACTGTCTCTTTTTTCTCCTGTAAAAAATTCCTGGATGTTCAACCGGAAGACAAGGTTTCAGAATCTCAGTTATATAGCACCAAAAATGGCATTCGATCCGTGCTCAATGGAATCTATCTGGACCTCGCAGCAAACCAGTTATACGGAGATAACCTAACACTTTCTACCATCGAAATCCTCGGTCAGCGCTATAATATCAGTACTGAACATAACCAATATAAGACAGCCACTTATGCCTACAAAGATAAACCAACGGTGGATCGTATGGAGGATATCTGGTCGGCCGCTTATTCGACGATCCTAAATATTAATGTCTTCTTGGAAAATCTCGATAAATACAAAGGTGTTGTCGATCAATCCACAGAAAACATGTATAGAGGCGAAGCAATCGCCATGCGCGCATTCCTGCATTTCGATCTATTACGGCTATATGGCCCTCGCTACTCAACTGTAGACTCTACAAAACAGAGTTTGCCCTATTATAGAAACGCGAAAACCGAAGTAAATCCTTTATTACCAGCCAATGATTTTATGGATAATGTAATGGCTGATTTAAATCTTGCTGAAACTTTACTACAAAACGATCCCATCATCACGACTGGTGTAAATATTGCCCAACCAGAAGACTTAGTTGACTTTCTAAGCAATAACAGAAACTACCGCTTTAATTATTATGCCATAAAAGGTCTCAAAGCACGGGTATACCTCTATCGTGGCGACAAAGCCAATGCTTTAACCACGGCCAAAGAGGTGATCGCTATAAGCGGCAAGTTTCCTTGGACAACTTCTGCCAATGCTTTGGTTGAAAAGCAAAATCCCGATCGCGTATTTTCATCAGAAATGCTATTTGGCGTGATGAATTCCCAGCTATACAATCGCTACCTGAATTGGTTCGATCCATCTCTTAGTGACAGGCAAATATTAGCACCTACGCCAAGTAGGCTAGCTACCGTATACGAAAACAATGAAAATGATTACAGGTATAATCTGAACTGGCAGATGCCATCCAATGGCTCCAAACCTTATAAAACGTTTCTTAAATATGCCGATGTCGTAGACAAAACCAGAACTTTTCGTTTCAGCATTCCTTTGCTCAAAATAAGCGAAATCTATTACATCGCTGCCGAATGCGAGCCCAATGCTGCCGACGGAATAACCTTGCTGAATATTGTGCGTGCCAACAGAGGCTTACTGCCCTTGGCAACGACGGTAAACATCTCGACCGAACTTCAAAAAGAGTATCAGAAGGACCTTTTCGGAGAAGGCCAGCTTTTTTATTATTACAAACGAAGGAACGTAACCTCTGTAGCCAATGGCTCTTCGACAAGTGGTAACGTAACGATAAATTATAACGTTCCTTTGCCAGATTCTGAATCAATTTATAGACAATAAAATGCTACACATGAAAAATATATGCTACTTATTATTAGCTCTCGCAGCTATTACTTGTCTCAGTTCATGTAAGAAAGAACTTCACAAGTATGAAGGAAAGCCAACCATTTATTTTAATGAAACGGCCCGGCCCCTCGCCTATTCCTCTGAGGTCCTTAAAGATTCTACCCTGATCTCTTTCAGTCTGACCAAAGAGGCAATAGTCGACTCCCTTGTGCATATGGTCATTGCCACCATGGGAAACGCAACAGATAACGACCGACCGTATAAAATCGTCCCAAATGCATCATCTACTGCAATTGAGGGCAAACACTACGAAATCATCAACAAGGATTTTTCGATCAAAAAGAATCAACTTCGGGATACCATATGGCTCAGATTTATGCGAACTTCTGACATGAAAGACCAAAATTTCCTGCTCAGCTTTGACCTTCTTGAAAATGAAAGCTTTTCGGTCGACATGCAGTATAAGGTGACGAACCAAACTACAGGCCAAAGACTGAATTTCATTAATTATAGATGGTTTATCAATGATATAATAAAAAAGCCAACCCGTTGGCTGGACTTCTATCTCGGAACCTTTTCGCGTAAAAAGCTCAACTTAATGGTGGAAGTCCTGAATGTCGACCCCCAGTATATGGATACCAATATCTCAATTGCTGAAACATTAGCCTATGGCAAATTTATGCAGCGGTATCTGAATGAACAAAAGGCGGCTGGCAACCTTATCTTGGACGAAGACGGCCAACCAATGAGTATGGGGAGTGCTGCTCAATAGCCTGTAAACTTAAAACGAAAAAAATGAAAATAAATATCTCATATTCGATCATTAGCCTGTTGATGACATGTATGTTCTTGGGGGGCTGTAAAAAAGATCTTGGAAATTATAATTATGTTCAAATAAATGAATTGGATACGATCGCAGAACTACCCAACGAAGTCACTGCTCTTGTCGGTAAAGACCTCCAATTGACGCCTAAAATCCAATTCACACAAGACAGCAAATTTATTGAAGATAATTATCAGTACCAATGGACTTATATCGGTTCCAACGGCCTTGGAGGCCAGACAATAATCTCATTAAGTGAAGAAAAAGATCTGAATATTAAAATAAATCTTACTGCGGGAAGCTATCAAGCCTATTTTTCTGTCACAGAAAAACAGACAGGAATAAAATATACACGTCCATTCAAACTCAAAGTCGTCAACGAAATCAATGAAGGTTGGATTATGATGAACGAAGCCAATGGTAAGGCCAGAGTCGATATGCTCGTGTTAAATGCATCCAACACCTTTGATGTTTATAACGACATTTTAGCTTATACGGGATCGGAGCTTACATTAACAGGCAAACCTGTCATGACCTATACATATGCTACAGGATTACTACTCGGGCCTGACAAGATCAGCTACGGTTTATATTTCGGCACAGATAACGGTACAACAAAAGTGGATCCCAACACCTTCAAATGGACAAATACCATGGAACTATCATATGAAATGATTGGTGCAATTCCCGCCGGATTTTATGCCGACGTCATCCAACAAAGAAATGGCTCGTCTTCCTATTTGATAGGCGGTGGAAACGCCTACTTTTATGATCGCCCAATGAATATATTCTACTCATCCCCGATCAATTACATCGCAGCTGAGGAAAAAAGTTTTGAGGTAGCCCCCTTCATAGGTGGATGGCATAGGGACATCTCCAACCCTATTATATTGTATGATAAAACCAATCGAAGATTTGTGCGTCATGTATCTACTGCCTCAACTTGCACCACGCTTATCGACCCGGAAAAAGATCTTAAGTTATTCAGCTTTAATACTGGACTGGACATGGTATACATGCGCTGGATGGCATACAATGGCGGTGAGATCTTCTCCATCCTAAAAGAACCTAAGGCCTCAAAAAAATACCTCGCACGATTCAACGCTGTTAGCACCGCACAGACTTACTACAGCGAAATAACAGGTACGGACATCGATAAAGCAGAATTCTTTGCCTTTAATCCCGAATTTGGCTACCTATTTTACAGCGTCGGAGGCAAAATTTATGAATACGATATGACCTATAAAACGTCCAAATTGATGGTTGATCTAGGTGACAAAAAAGTCAGCTATTTGAATTTCTATGAATTCAAGAATTCCACCAAATATACCGATGGAAATAAACTTATGGTGGGTCTTTATGATCCAAGCAAAACAGATGGCACAGAAGGCAGCTTAAACATATATACTGTCCCTGGTCTAAATGCAAATATCGCGTTGGATAAATCCTATACGGGATTTGGCCGGATCAAAAGTTTAACCTACCGTGAACGTTAAACCTACATCAGAACATCAATATTAAAGGAAAACTAATCATGAACAAACTTCAGCTGTTTCTTTTATGTTTTATACTATCCCCCCTTGCTTTGTTGGCACAGGGGGATAGTATCACCATAAAAGGACAACTTCATACAGTTGTTGGCAACTCCGTCAATAGGATCATCCTATCTTTTACCGACAACAGCAACAAGAAACAAGTTTTTTCTCAGACAATTCCTAACGGAGGATTTGAATTCAAGGTGCCCAAACAACCAAAAATAGTAGAAGCTACGTTACGTACAGCAGACCAAATGACCGCTACGAATCCGATGCAATCACCGCTTAACTTATTCATTGGAGAAGATAATATCAGCATTCAATCCGATAACGAAGAGCTCCAATTTGCAGATGTCGAAGGTGGAGAAGAAAACAATGCTTACAATAGTTTACGCCAGTCTACCGCAACTTTTATTAAACAAAAACAAACACGTTATACCCCAATCTTAACAAACAAAATCTCTACTGAATCGCCAGAAGGGAAAAGCATACTTCAACAAATCAGTCAGCTCGGTAAAAAAGAAAACCAGCTTCACAAGGAATTCGTAAAGCGTCATCCCCATTTGTACAGTAGCTTATTTCTACTCTACAGAATGAGATCTAGCTATACGTCTGCAGATTACAAAACGGCCTTTGATGAATTGTCCAATACCTACAAATCAACGAGCATTGCAATGGCGGTACAAGCTCGTATCGAAAAAGAATTAGTGACTGAAAAAGGTAAAGCTGCGCCCCTTTTCGAACGTCCTACTTCAACGGGAACACATTTTAAGTTGGAAAACTTGCGTGGGCAAGTTGTTTTATTGGATTTTTGGGGGAGCTGGTGTAGTCCCTGTCGGGCTAGTATGCCCCACCTCCAAGAGCTCTATAGCCGCTACAAAGAAAAGGGATTTGAAATTGTAGGTATCGCCCACGAACATGGAAAAAGCCTAGAAGACTCCAAAAAAACTTGGAACAAAGCTATACAGAAGCTCAACTTACCTTGGATCAATGTACTCAATAATGAAAAGAAAGAGCAGATGGATATCGTAAAGACTTACCAAATAAGTGGGTTCCCAACGAAAATTCTAGTGGATGAAAATGGTAATATTCTCTTACGTGTTATTGCTTCCGCTACAGACGATATCGACGTCGCCCTGAAAGAAATCTACGGATTTTAATAAGCGTTATAACAATTTTCATCTTTTTTTCAGCTTACACGTAGGTGCTTGACAAACTTTTTACAACTATACTTCTACATGGCAACCAGAGAGAACAATGAAAAAAAAACAAATGTGTTATACTTTGTCTAAAAGACACCAATAGATCACCTTCTTTCCTCTCTTTGAGGGACTATTAAAAATGATAACCAATTTTATGTGGTATACACAAACTAAAAAATCAATTTTAACTGGAGTATGTACCTTAGTGGTATTCAGCAGTTATGCCCAATCCAGTGCTACATTCGCTCAAAAACTTTTTCAAGCGTTCCAGCAAAAAGACACGACCTTCCTAACTGGCGAGTTGGCATCCAACTTTTCCATTGCTGGACACACAGACGCTGGAGCTAAATTCCGTCTTGACCAAATTGTCAAAAATTACCAAATTTCAAAAATTGACATCAAAGCAGATAGGAAAGTGAAAAGAGGGCACGTCATGCAATTAGCTATCCTAGATAAAGTAAACAAATCGATCAATGCCGAAGCATTATTCGATACAACAGACAAATTGGTCCGCCTGTCGCTATTCGACCAGCTTTATGGAATGCAACGTATGGACTCAGCAAAGTTACGGGCTGTCATTCCCTTCGAAAACCACAATGGCTCCATCTATCTACAAGTCAAAATCAACGGCTACGACAAACCACTACGCCTACTTTTCGACACAGGAGCGGATGGCATGGCCGTCAGCCAGCAACTCGCTGATCGCATCGGTTTAAAAATAACAAGAGAAAAAAATGCGTCTGTGGTAGGCGGGCATGCTAAAATCCAAATTTCTGAAAACAACACGGTTGGTCTAGATACCCTCAACATTGAAAAACAAAGTATTGCCATTTTTCCAGAGATGGGCCGCGATGGTGATGGCATCATTGGCAATACCATAATTCGACGATACATCACCCATATTGACTACGACAATAATCTCCTGTCTCTCTATGAATTCGGTGGTTTTCAATACAGTGGACAAGGCACTCTAGTGCCAATCAGTATGCCCTCCGGGGTCATGGTACTTCCCGGACAGCTCGATATCACGAAAGGCAAAAGCTACGCCGGTCGTTTTGTTTTCGACACAGGAGCTTCGTACGACCTCATTTGTTTCAGACCTTTTGTACGCCAAAACAAATTACTCGTCAGCGGTTTCAAACCCGAGGCCCAGGCCGCGACAGTCAGCATGGGTATTTCCTCACCTACATTTCTAGGTAAAAGCCACCAATTTGCGATTTCACCACTTCCCCCAATGGCAGGCCTACCTATAACATTGATGGGTGGTACTGCTGATAACGAACAATGGCAGCCCGGCGTTGACGGATCTATTGGTATCCGTCTATTGAGCAGATACAATATGACAATCAACCTCGCAGAAAGCGAAGTCTTTTTTGCACCAAATAAACTACATGCACTACCGCAGGACTTTCTGATTCGAAACCATCAATTTGGCTGGGATAATACCGGACTGTTAAAAGCACTTGGCTCCGTTGGTACTCCTCCAAATGAAAGCCCGCTGAAAAATAGTGATCTCATCCAACAGATTGATGGCTATTACGTCGATCAACTCGAGAAAAACCCCAGATTGATCGACCAAATTTGGCTAAAAGCCAAAGAAAATGAAATCACGATCATGCTAAAGGACAACACCCAAATAACGCTATAAGTATACAACCAGTACGAAAATCCTAAAAACAACAAAATGAAAAAAATCTTTCTTTATTTGGCAATTCTTAGCATGGGCATTTTTTATCGACAGGCATTAAATGCTCAGGAAAAAGCTTTTCAAGGAACGTTTGCCGAATGCCAGACCCAAGCTAAAAAAGATAATAAATTGATCCTTATCGACCTCTACTTTGTTGGCTGCATCCCTTGTGCGCAGATGGATAAGGAAGTGTTTCCGGATGCTAATGTCATCAAAGAGCTCAACAAAAATTATCTTCTTTACAAAACCGATGTAATGAAGGAAATGGATGGCAAAAAATTGGCACGTAAATATGGTGCGCCCGGTTTCCCAACGTTTGTCGTCGTGAATCCCGATGGCCAAACCATTTTGATAGAATCCGGCTTCTTTTCAGTGAATAGGTTGATTGCCCTCTTACAGGAAGCTAAGCAACGAGATAACGCGCAACAGTATTTAGCATTTAACAAGACATTGGACAATCCATACCCCGCTGCTTACAGCGAACGGTTTATCAAAACTGGAGAAAAACATGATTTTGCTGAATTAGAAAGCTATCTAGACCAACAAGAAGATCTTTTCAATGAAACGGCTATCTTAGCCAACTCCGTTACCGGATTTACCAAGTACAACAATTGGGCTTACAATAACCTGCCAAAACTGATCAATATGTACGGAGGAAATCTACTGCGAAACAAAATTACAAACATAGCAAAAGCAAGAAGCAAGGAGTTCGGTAACAGACAACAGCTGGATAGTCTCCACAATATGTTTAAATACATACGCCCCACCTTCACCGATAGATTATGGGATGTATTTCTACCATCCTTTATTACAAACTATTACACGGGCTCCAAAGATGCCCGAAGCTATTTAGCATTAATCGACCAGTATAAATTATATCCGACCTGGGACGAAAGAAGCAATGCTTTAGGGCCAGTTATTATAGACCAGTCAAATAATTCGACAATTTTACAAGCCATTCGTTCACAATACCTAGAACAACAACAGCCTTTAGATATAGTTGACAACTATCGGCTAGCTCTTCTGCATTATTATCTACAAGAGTATGATAACGCTGCCAAATCCATAGCGATTGTACTTAACACCTCAACTTCACCCTATTTCTCACCCAATAAAAATGAGTTTCTCGCACTACAAAAAGCAATTGAGAAGAAAGACAATACACTATTTAAAGCCAAAGACATAAAAAAAAATATTCCAGTTAAACTAAGTTAAACGAACTTTACTATGATCAGAAAAACCCTTTTATTAATTACAGCAGCACTGGCATCGTTCGCCGCATTAGCCCAATTGCCAAGTAACATCAATGGCTCAATAACTCCCGGAAAATTAAACCGCATCGGGCTCTTTAAAGTCCTTAATGGCCGCCTGAAAGAAATCGCTACTGCCGTACCGGATGGACAAGGCCGATTCGGATTTCGGTTCACTCCAGAATATGAAGGTCTATATGCGCTGGGGAGTGGAAACCCACAAAGCCAACAAGGATTATTTCGTTTCTATTTCAAAGGTAACGAAGAATTAAACCTCAAATTAGACCAAGGGGCCTACGAATTGACAGGAAAAAATAGTCCGGAAAATCAAGCATTATACACATGGGATCAACAGTCCAAGTCTTTTCACGACAAAGGACTCACACCTGGAGGTAGAAGCACATACGTGGACTTCTTTCCAGAAGTAGAAGATTTCAAAGGAAAATTGGATGGCATCAAGAAAAAAACTAAAACAGGAAATGCAAATTTTGACAAATTGTTCTCCGAGCTGATAGACTATGATTTTGCCTATTATGCGACATCCTACTTGCAAATGCCACGAACAGCACATCCGAGCAAAGAGGAAATGAGTGACTATTATACCGCATTCAAAGCAGACAAATATCTTACACCGACTCTATTGAAACTCCCTTATGGTGATCGTTTCTTAACCAATCTGGTGTATCGAAAAGTTGATTTAGCAAGTAAACCGACTGTAGAGCAGCTGGTGTCTACCATCGGCCCCGATGTGCTTAAAGGACAATATATTTTGCAACGTTTAGAAGGAGTTCGCTCGTACAGCGACTTTCAGGAGATGAACAACACTTATAAAAAATATTTCACTTTACCCGAACAGATTGAGCGAGCAAAGGCCATCGAGCTAAAACTGGTAGAAACAAAAACAGGTGTGCCAGCTTTCCAATTTAGCTATCCCGATCTTAGTGGCAAGAAAACAAATCTCGCCGATCTTAAAGGTAAGGTGGTATTGGTCGATATGTGGGCTACATGGTGTGGACCTTGTCGTGCGGAAGAACCACATTGGGAAAAACTTAACGAGGAGTTTAAAGGAAAACCTATCGCATTTGTTGGTATTTCTGTCGACCAGGACAAACCAAAATGGGAAACCTATGTTAAAGAGAAAAATATCAAAGGAATTCAATTACACGCCGGACCGGGAAATGAGTTAACAAATGCGTATAAAGTAAATGGTATACCACGTTATATTCTGATCGATAAGGCGGGAAACCTAATTTCCGCAGATAGCCCGAGACCTAGCGACCCAAAATTGAAAACATTACTTGAAGAATGGAGTAAAAAATAAGGATCACAATAAGTTAGGGTAACAATATGAATGCCCTAACTTATTTTTATTTATTCATTTTTTAAATACTTTTGTATGGTAACTACCCGAAAATGGAAAACAATATTGCATATTGGCTACAGCAGATCGCAGAAGGCGATCGTACGGCATTTGATGCATTGTACAACCACTTTTGGAAACCAATATACCAACAGGTCTATCAGAGAATAAAAAACACCGAAGCCACCGAGGATATCCTACATGACCTCTTCTTGAGCATATGGAAAAACCGAAACAGAGTACAAGAAATCAATAATATTGAATCTTACTTAAAGACCGGTGCACGTTATCTAAGCTTCACGTACCTTAATAAAAACAATGCACAATATGCTGTCGACATCGATAGGGTTGACATTATTCTAGACGATGCCCCCATCGAAGATCGTTTACATTACCGCTATCTACTCGACCTGATCCAAGAGGAAATTGAAAACCTGCCCGAACGATGCAAACTGATCTTCAAGGAAAGTCGCGTCAACAACAAATCCATCAACCAAATCGCCCTTGAATATGGGCTATCCAAGAGTACAGTTGAAAACCAAATCAATAAAGCCCTTAAACGTTTACGCCTCATAACCAAAGACTTTCACCTCTTTATTTCATTTTTTTAATTTTTTTTTATTTTTACATAGGTGCTTTTTATTCTTTCGGTGACTATATCTATACAAGGCTAACCAAAAGAAATAATGAACATATCTAATTCATTCGCCGCATTAATACGTAAATACCTGCTCGGTTTCGAGACAAAGGAAGAATACCACACTTTAAAGGATGCCTTTGACGAACAATCTTCATTACAGCTTCCTGCCGAGGATATTATCCAAGGTGGTCAAAAACGGGTCCGCGAGCGCCTATTGGGGCATCCTGCATTTATCGAGGTAATTCCTTTTCACAAAAAGCACCGCCTCCAATTACAGGCAGCTGCCAGTATCTTTATAATCGTAAGTGCGAGCTTAAGCTATATTTACTATAGAAACAACTTTGTCTTCAATCCAGTTCCTCTCGCTCAATTGGCCGCTATACAACCTGCCAAAGAAAAGGTAAAACTATCTTTTGAGGATGGTAAAGTCATCATATTGGATAAAACAGGAAAATCCGTACCGGCCATAGAGGGTATACAGGAAATCAAAAACGGAGAAATTGTTTATAATAATCAGGCCGATAAGATTGTCCAGAATACATTATCGACACCTAGGGGGCAGCTATTCAAAATAGCGCTGCCCGATGGTACCAAAGTGTGGATGAATGCCCATAGTTCATTAACATATCCATCTAAATTTACCGGAACCGAACGCTTGGTCGAACTGCATGGTGAGGCCTATTTTGAAGTAACCAAAAATCCTGCACAACCTTTTATCGTCAAAACATCGAGCCAAGACATCAAAGTCCTTGGAACACACTTCAACGTACAAGCCTACGACAATGAGCCACTGACCAAAACAACCCTAGTCGAGGGGAAAGTAGAAGTGCAACAGCGAAATCAAAAACTTGTCCTATACCCCAATCAACAGGCGCTATCCAATGCCTCCTCGATCAGCAAAAAGTCTGTAGATGCCACGGAATACGTTGCATGGCGCGAAGGGTACTTTACCTTTAATAACGCCAGCCCCAACGAAATAATGCGCCAACTGGCGCGTTGGTATGATCTACGCGTTGAACTGGACAATTCAAATGTCAGTGAAAAATTCAGTGGTAAGATCCTGAAACAAACTAATCTAAAAGAGGTGCTTGAAGTGCTGAGGACCGCTGGTATATCAATAAGAATTGAAAAGAATAACAACAACGTAAGAATGATCCGTTTAGCAAACTAACTAAATACGAATTAACACCTACCTTTCATGAAAGAATTTAACAAAACAAGACCACGGGTACCTTGGGTACCCCTCCTATCCACAGCCCAAATTTTCACCGCCGCCTATTGGAGTAAGCAGCAGACAAGCGACCACCATAATATTAAACACAAGCCGGTTGGGGGAAATAATACAAATTTTCGCCTGTTACCAGCGTTATTAACTGCCGGTCTTTTACATGTATACGGTTCACTAAGCGCTCAACAAATTTCCATCAATACCCAAAACGCCAGTATCCGGCAGGTCTTACAGCAATTGGAAAAGCAATCGGGGTACAGCTTCTTCTATAAAGACGTCGATATGGAGAAGATTCGGACCAATAAAATTATACTCAAGAACACAAGCCTTAAAGAAGCATTAAAAGCTATTCTCGAGCCAAATGGTCTAGATTATGAAATCGTCAACAAAACCATTGTTATTAAATCCATTCCGAAGAAAGCAACATCCAGTAATAACAATAACCGAACTGATCAGATCACAATTACAGGGCGTATCGTAGATGAAACTGGGCTTCCTGTAATAGGTGCTACAATACGGCTCAAAAGCGATCCACGAAAAGCCATCCAATCCATGTCCAATGGAAATTTCTCTCTTCCATTGTCAGCGGATGGACAACAGGCACTAGTTTCTATGCTTGGTTTTGAAGACAGTGAATTCACGGCAAAAAAAACATCTACAGGTCTGCTCATCAAACTGAAACGTACTGAACGTATAGTCGACGAAGTAATTGTAACCGGTATGATGGAGCGCAAAAAGGAAAGTTTCACTGGGGCAACAGCAAGCTTCACTGGCGAAGAACTCAAAATGGTCAACAACCAAAATATAGTGGCCAGCTTGCGCGCACTTGACCCTTCCTTTATCCAAATTGAAAACAACAGTATAGGTTCCAATCCCAATGCGCTTCCTACAATCGAACTGCGGGGACAAACCAGTATTGCCACATCCTCACTTCGCGATGAATTTTCGTCCGACCCCAATCAGCCCTTATTTATTCTCGATGGCTTTGAATCCGATCTACGAACCATCATGAGTCTTGATATGAATATTATCAAGTCGGCCACCATCCTAAAAGATGCTGCTTCAACAGCGATATACGGTTCCAGAGCATCCAACGGTGTCGTCGTCATTGAAACCATTAAACCTGTTGCCGGAAAAGTACGGTTAAGTTATACCTCAGATCTGAATCTTGAGTTCCCTGACTTAAGCAGCTACAATATGATGAACGCCGCAGAAAAATTGGAGTTCGAACGCTTGTCTGGAAGATATACAGCAATTTCAAATAACTTTGAACAACAAATAGCCTTAGACAATATCTATAATATCCGTTTACAAAATGTCTTGCGAGGGGTAGATACATACTGGTTGGACAAACCTATTCAGACAGCCTATTCACAACGTCATTCATTAAGCGCCAGAGGAGGTGAGGGAGCTGTAGTCTTCGACCTTGGGGGCAACTACAGAACAACAAAAGGAGCCATGATCGGCTCTGGAAGGGAAGATTGGGGGGCCAATATTAATTTAAATTATCGGACGGGGAAACTAAATATTGCCAATAGAGCCTTTGCTTCAGGATATACAGGTAATGAATCACCTTATGGTAGCTTCTCTCTCTGGGTAAACACAAATCCGTATTACGAATTCAAATCAGCCGATGAAAAATATCTAGCCCGTACAGAATCCAATAGCCCGGGTGCTTTTTTATCAATAGCCAACCCACTTTATAACGCTTCATTGTCCAGCTATAATAGGACCAAAAATTATACGATTAGCAACAACCTACAGCTGACCTATTCTATTAGTCCCGCTTTACGTATAACAGCCGGAGCACAGATCAGCAAAAGCACAACCAATTCAAATACCTTTGCCTCGCCATTGGATACCCAATTTGATGAAGTGACCAATGACCTCAAAGGGAAGCTTACCTATCGCGGAGCTGAATCATTTAGCTATACAGCCAATGCCATGTTGACCTATGCAAAGGTTTTTCAAAAACTGCATAGCCTAACAGCTAACTTACGTGGCGAAATCAATGAAAATAATAGTCGATCCAATGGGTACATTGCCGTGGGATTTCCTTCAGCGAGTAACGGAAATCCATCCTTCGCCTTTGGTTATCAAACTGGCTCAAAGCCGAGCGTAGCGACCAGAATCGCACGCCGAAACTCCATTGTCGCTTCCGTCAACTACTCCTATGACCAACGTTACAATGCGGATTTTAATTACAATATAGACGGTTCGACAAGTTTTGGGTCCAACAATCTCTATTCCCCCTATTACTCCATCGGTTTGAGCTGGAATGCACATAAAGAAAAGTTCCTCAAAAACAATACATGGATCAATAACTTAAGGATTCGCGGAAATATAGGGATTACGGGCAATCAAAGCTTCGGCAATGTCAGCCAGTCCATATTTGACTACGATCGCAATGTCAACCGCTTTGGTCAAGGTATTTTCCTTTCCGCTTTAGGCGCACCAGATCTCGAATGGCAACGCACACGGCAGACCAGCATCGGTGTGGACGGTACATTTTTCAAAAACAAACTGAACATACAATTCAATGCTTTTGACAAATACACAGATCCGCTCGTCGTCGCTGTCACATTACCTGCCTCCACAGGGCTTTCCAACTATCCTTTTAACGCGGGTACATTGGACGTCAAAGGAGTAGAAACAATCGTCAACTATTCGCCCATATATCGACCGAAAGATCAATTCGTACTAACCTTTGGTCTCACAGGAGCTATCACAAAGCAACGGTATGACAATTTTAACGATAAGCTCAATGCTCTCAACGAAGAAATGCAAACCAGCCAGTCTCTTGTTCGTTTCAAAGATGGTTATAGCCCCCGCGATTTATGGGCTGCACGTTCTCTGGGCATAGATCCAGCAACTGGGCAAGAAGTCTTCTTATCAAAAGATGGCCAGCAAACCTTTAATTATAACACCAATGATATTGTCGTGGTCGGAAGTTCGCAGCCTTTGGCAGAAGGAACCCTGCGCGGTACCTTGGGCTATAAAGGATTTACAGCAAGTGTCATTATCCGCTATAAGCTGAAAAGTGACTATCTCAATTCCGCTCTGTATAATAAAGTAGAGAATATATCGATCAATAATGTCGAAAACAATCAGGATAAGCGGGCATTATACGAACGTTGGAAAAATCCAGGCGACATTGCACAATTTAAAGCAATAGCCATTACCGGTTCAACCCCTATTTCTTCCCGTTTTGTACAAGACGAAAACACATTTAGTGGTGAATCCATTAATCTCGGCTACGAATTTAGAGGCAAACACTGGCTGGATAAGGCCAAACTCTCCAATCTACGGCTCTCAGCCTATATGAATGATATATTTTATACCTCGACCGTCAAACGCGAACGTGGTATAGACTATCCCTTCACAAGATCAATATCCCTAAGTTTAAACGCAACACTGAAATAATGAAACAGCTAAAAAAAATACTCATCCCATTTTTCGTTTGTGCATACGCATTAACTGGCTGCAACAAATGGCTAGATGTAAAGCCTGAAGATAAGTTTATCGAAGATGAAGTCTTCCAGACCCCTCAAGGATTCATTGACGGACTCAATGGCATCTACCTCAAGTTGGGTGCCGACAACCTCTATGGCAGCGAACTAACGCTACAAGTGCCTGACCTCCTGGCACAATATTATTACATGTCCTCTACACATGACCTTGGAATACAAGCTCTCACAAATTTCAATTACGATGAAGCAGGACCAAAAAACCGCATCAGTGCAATCTGGACAAATCTTTATGTCAACATTACCAATATCAATAAATTTCTGGAAAACATCGAAACCTATGGTTCGGTGTTGGACGAGCAGTCCAAAGCCATTATGTCGGGCGAAGCGCACGCGCTCCGGGCCTATCTTTACTTTGACCTTGTCCGCATGTTTGCCCCAGCTTACACAGTAGCTCCAGAAGCCGCGACAATTCCTTATTACGAACATACAGGCTATGAATCGGCCCCATACTCAACCACCAAGGAAGTCATCTCCAATGTCCTTGACGATCTCCAACTTGCAGAACAATTACTGCAAACGTCAGATCCCGCACTTACAATGACAAAAGTAGATCAGACCACAGGTACTATTGACTATGGCAAAAAGCCATACCTGCAGGCGCGTAATTATCACCTCAATTACTATGCAGTTAAAGGACTACAGGCACGTGTACTATTATATGCAGACCGGAAAATAGAGGCATTAGCGGCAGCCGAAACTATTATTCAAAATAAAAGCAAATTTCCATGGGTACAAAGTACAGATATCAGCGATCCCAGTACAGTAAATCGTATTTACTCCACCGAAGTTCTTTTTGCTTTTGAAAACCGTAACTTGTATGGCATATACAACAACCTCTATAATCCCGCACTAGCGGACAATACCATTCTAACGGCCGGAACAAGCCCATCTTTCTTGAATGCTATCTTTGACAATTGGCCCAATGATTATCGATACAGTCTCAACTGGCAGGTAGCTGGCGGCAAATCATACAATGTCTTCCTTAAATATCAGGATCTCAGCAACACCAGTGCCCCAAATTACCGATATACAATAGCAGGGCTTAGGCTAAGTGAAATTTTTCTGATTGCCGCAGAATGTGAAACCGACCCAAACAAATCACTAGCGTACCTCAACGAAATTCGGACACACCGCAACTGTCAGGTATTAGCGGAATATGCAGACGCTACACTTGATATCATGAAAGAATACCGTCGTGAGTTTTATGGAGAAGGCCAACTTTGGTATTATTACAAACGTACAAATACAGCCTCTATCTTGAGCGCTACGTCCAATGCACAGAAAACAATAACGACCACACAGTACACCTTTCCATTACCTTTGGTCGAAACTGAACCTAGATAAACCAACATGATGAAAAAACTAGCTTACCTTTTTATTGCAACATTAATCTATGCAACAGGTTGTAAAGAAGACACACTCGATCTTTATCAATCTCAGAATAGCATTTATTTTCCGGGAGAACGAGTCTCCAACGTATATCGTCCGATAGACAGCAGTTTCTTTTCTTATGGCTATATCTCTGAACTTATTCAGGATACACTATTACTGGTCCCCGTCACAACCACAGGCGCAAAAGCAGCCACCGATCGGGGATATAATTTAGAAATACTGTCTAGCAGTACGATGGTAGAGGGAGAGGACTATGAAATTGAAAATGCGACTTTCCAGATTAAGGCACAACAGCTCCAGGATACAATACGAATTCGGCTCAAACGATCTAAATCGCTACAAACAGAAAAGCGAATCTTAAACCTAGCCTTACGAGCCAATGAAAATTTTGCGCTGCAAATGGAATCGCAGATGATTGGGACAGGAGACCAACAACAAATACGTTACTTCAATCGATTTTCTGTTATTGCGGACGATATCGTTGGTCCTCCTTGGTTCTGGGATGAATCTCGAAATAAATACGCCTATCTAACTGTCAACTATCTTGGTGCTTATAGTCAAAAAAAATTCCAGCTATTAATCGGTGTGCTGAACCTCGATATCAATGAGATTACCAAGGAAGTGATGCCCGGTAACAGCTTGCCTGCTTGGGGATATGGACTCCAGGCTTATCTCAATGATATGACAGCAAAAGGAACACCCATTTTAGAAGACGACGGTACAGCAATGAAAATGGGAAAAAATGTACAATAATAAACCTATGAAACTAGAAAAATGAAAAACATACGCTACCCCCTATTCCTCATTACATTGTGGATTGTAGTCCTTTCAAGCTGTAGAAAAGACCTAGGCAATTACAACTATACAAGTCTGGATACCATTGGTATCAGAGGTATTGAAAAAGCATATAGTGGTGCTACCGGGAAAAACCTAACCATTAGCCCCGTATTTATTACTTCGTTTAGCAAAGCTATTGATAGCACCAACTTTACCTTCGAGTGGTTTGCCTACAATTGGCAGGCGACAGTCAATGCAGATAAAAAGATCCCTTTGGCAACAACAAAAGATTTAAATATAAATTTACCCCTGCCAACAGGTTCTTATGTATTGTATTATCGTCTTGTTGACAAAAGCACAGGTGAACGTTGGCAATATACCTGTAATCTTACCATGACATCCGAACTGGGAAATGGCTGGCTCATTCTTAATGAAATCGATGGAGGAAGCCGGCTTGATATGCTCAACTATAAAGCTGATACACTGCCATTTGATCGCTATACTGATCTTTTATCTACTACCAGTGACCTTAAATTGGAGGGGAAACCAATTCAGGTATATTATACGCCCAACAAAGACATATTTAGCAACAATGATAATAATCGCGTCTACATCAGCACGGATCTTGCCACCTATAGTATCAACAACCATACACGTAACTGGAGCGATTACCGCAATTTCAAAACGGAAGTACTTCGTTCTACTGGAGCGAAGTATCACGCCAACCGCATTGTAGGCATGGGAAGTAGCTCTACGCCACAAACTTACGTTGTGGATAGTGAAGGTATCTTAATGTTCGAGTACAAACAACAAGCCATTTTGTATGGTCCGCCGATTAATAGGCTAAATTCGGGGAGTAATATAAATATGGCTCCCTTTTTAGCTTGTTATGACGGAAACCGTGATGCTTACACTGTTTACTACGACAAAGATAGTCGACGTTTTGTGCTGCATATGGGAACAAATAGAGTCTCTGTAATACCTACGTCGACAGATGCCACTATCGTCAACCCAGCCAATATGGGACAGGATTTATTGTATCTTGAATGCGCATTGACCAGTACCAAACAGTTCTACGCTTTACTCAAAAACCCAACGACCCAAAAGTTAATGCTCTATCGCTTTGTACCTTCAAGTTCCAAATTTACACCATTGGGTTATGACGAAGTGGAGAATCTCAATCAGATTGATCAGGCGGATTTTTATGCGATCGACCCCACCTACGGCTACCTGATATACGCTGTCGGAAGTAAAGTCTATCAATACGACCCTTTCAACAAAGTTCACAAACAGCTGCTTGACCTTGGAAATAGAAAAATCAGCCTGATTAAATACCAACGTTTTATACAAAATAGAACTAGTGCCCGCTATAAAAATTATGCGGCAAAGCTAATGGTGTGCAGTTACGACGAAACAATCCCCAATACTTCGGGTAAAATGGAATTCTATCAAATACCATTATCTGGTACTGCATCATTATCCTCTTCTTTTGACGGATTTGGAAAAATTGCTTCGGTAACTTACCGCGAATAGCTCCTGCAGTACTTCATTTACTGGAGCCTTGGCTTTAAATGCCAAGCTCCAATGAAGGTAATCGATAAAAAATCAAACAGCTACTTATGAAAAACTATACCAGCAAAATATTTAAAGTTATTTTCCTGATAGGTATCGGTCCATCGATCCAAGCGCAATCCCTGCTGCACAAAAAAGATCTTATGAAAATGGAAACGTATTTCGACGCACGCCTTGCAAACGTTGCCGCCGAAGATTCACTAGTCCCCACCTCCATAAACACCAAAATAAAAGCTACTGAGATTACAGCGCTACAACAGGAAATATGGGCTGTATGGCATTCCGTGAACAGTCAACGCGAGACACTTCCTTTGCCAACACAAGCAGTTCGTGGTCTACAGGACTATAAACTACACCAATGGGAATTGGTCAATGAAAATCCTTTACCCTTTTATTACATCCAGAAAGACTCGATAGGTCACACAAAATTACCACTATTTCTCAACCTCCATGGTTCTGGCCCAAAAGAAATGGAACTCAAAGCAACGCTAGCTTGGTCGCTGCGTTACCGCGATTCACCATCACGTTATTTTATTCCACAGATTCCCAATGAGCGAAGATATCGGTGGTGGTTGAAGCCTGTTCAGCTAGCTTGGGAAAAGCTACTTCGTCTTGCCATGCTTGACCAGCAAATTGATCCAAATGCGCTGTATGTCATGGGGATTTCCGAAGGAGGCTACGGAAGCCAGCGATTAGCAGCTTTTTACGCCGATTACTTCGCCGGAGCCGGGCCAATGGCCGGGGGAGAACCCTTAAAAAATGCTCCGCCCGAAAATTTCAAACATTTGGCCTTTTCATTTCAAACGGGTGCCAACGATACCGGATTTGGAAGGAACAAACTCACCCTTTCCGCTAAAAACGCGCTCGACAGCTTGGAACATCTATTCCCAGGAGATTTTGTACACAATATTGTCCTGCAGGAAGGGAGAGGACATGGGATAGATTATACACTCACATCACCATGGTTAGTTCAATATAAACGTAAACCAAATCCACGATACGTCAATTGGATCTGGTTTCCGATGGATGGAAGATATAGAAAAGGTTTCTACAATATCGCTATCGAACAATCCCCGGTATCCCTCAAAGACAATCCCCAATACGACCGTGTCAGGTTTGATATTGACATGGATAAAGCGACAAATACCATTACAATAAAAACTAAATTATTAAACCCAGATATGACTGCGCAGCAAGCTTTGAAAAAAGGAAAAATCGCAATTTTTGTCAATAATGAACTTATCGACCTATCCAAAAAAGTCACAATTATATATAATGACAAAAATATAGAGCAGCAAAAGATTGTACCTACCGTTTCTGCTTTGATAGAAAGTGTCGCATTGTTCGCAGACCCCAATCGCATCTACCCTGCGAAAATACAGCTTGCTTTATAAGGGAGTGCAAGGAATAGTATATTAAAAAGATCCCGATTCCAATAAAACCGGGATCTTTTTTTGTTTATATAGCAAGTAGCCCCTTATTCTCAGCTTTGCTTATATGATTATTATCCCAATTGTGGATCAGTCTTCGAGTGATTTCCTGTCTCCACACGACCGGCAAATTGGCGAACAAATCTACTTCCCACAATCTGTAAAGTAACATCATACCAACCGCTAATCTTCTGAGAGTCTACAACCCATTTGGTGGTTTTACCGGCACCCAATACAATATCTTTCCTCCAGGAACTGTAGGCATTATCTTTCACCTGCACATGAAGCACTTTGTCTCCTTTATTGCTCGCTTCCAAGATCAGGTTTCCCGTGGGAACACCTTTTTTCCCGATCTCATAAGTTGCGACCACGGACAAAGATTCCCTATCCCCTTTAAAGCTACGCATAAATCCATTCGGCCCGTATACGGTTAAATCATAATATCCATCTTTAAAGTCAGCTCGATTCCAGTCAAAACTCAATTCTTCACCTGCAATCACCGCAAAAGGCCAGAAACTGACACCATCTTTATAGCTCGGTCCACTATACACATTAAAAGGACTGCTTAGGGATTTCGTTCCGAATAGCTTATTCCCAGCGGACATCGTCAGTTTTACGCTGTCCTTATCAATAGTTTCACTTGCATATAACTCATAGGCCAGCGCATTGGAGTTTTTTTGACCTTTTTCTTGTCTCGCCAACTGTGCGGCCTTTCCGGTAGATCGCAAAGCTTGCATCTCATCTTGGCTCCATACATGGAAATTATTAGGCAAAGGTTTAGATTTGGCTTGATCAATCGCATAAATCTGTTGGTTACGGTTCAAGAACGGCAAATCCACATGAACACCCCCTTCTGCTTTCCGAAATACCGAAGTCAGATCTCCCGTAATGGCACGGCGCCACGAACTGATGTTGTGTTCTTTCACATCCTTACCAAGCTTCTTGTCGAAGAAATACTCCATAAATTGAATGGTCGAAGTGATGTCGCACACCTCCGAATTAACCCAGCCACCTTTGCTCCATGGAGATGCAATGATCAACGGCACCCGATAGCCCAGACCAACCGGCCCCTCTGTAGCGTGTTCCTTTTTCTCACCGCTGGCAAGTTCCTGCTCCAAACTTACATATTCACCACTATAATCCAATACGGCGGAGGTCTTTCCTGACCGTGCATCTGCCGGATTAGGTGCTACAAACGGTGGAATATGATCGAAGTAACCATCATTCTCATCGTAGTTCAATATAAAGATTGTCTTCTTCCACACATCAGGGTTTTCCGTCAGAATATTCAGGATTTCGGACACATACCATGCACCATACATCGGAGCACTCGGATGGTCTGAAAAACACTGCGGCGCTACAAGCCAAGATACAGCAGGCAGTTTGCCCAACTTGACATCTTTCCGGAATTGATGGAGTACATCCCCTTTTGGAACAGTAATCTCTTCACCATCATGTAGGACAGAAGCTGTCTCACGATAGAACGCATCGTCTTCATTGGTCTGAAAAGCACGTTCATGTAATGCTATTTGCTCTTTGGGAAGTCGTTCAAAAGCCTGTTCAGTCAATCGCTCTAGCCGCGTTTTATAACTGCTGAGCTGTTCCTGTTTTTGCTTAAGTTTATTTTGGGTCTTCTGTACACTTTCAGCTCCATGATTTGCCAAGGATTTTTCAAGTTCCTGAATCTCCACAGGCAGTTCGATAACACGCTTACGCATAAATTCCAGGTGGCTTTTCTTGAATTCAATATGGTATTGTGAAAACCACTCCAAGTTATTGTCTGTAAAGTTACCTAACCATTCATCGCCATGAAGGCCACTTTCCATACTAACTTCATTCTGGTATACTTTCCAAGAAATACCTGCTTCCTCCAGACGTTCAGGAAAAGTTTTCCAATGGGCCCAGCGGTTAAAATAAATATCTGAATTACGAATCAATGGTTTGGCGCCTTTTTCAGGCACACAAGTCCCCGTCCAAAAAAAATGTCGATTGGTAGTTGTGCCCGTAATCGAAGAACAAAAATGTTGATCACAGATCGTAAACGCATCAGCCATCGCGTAATAGAAAGGGATATCTTCACGAGTATAATACCCCATAGTCAATGGAATATCACTCAGCACCTTTCCACTGGGACGTTTGGCTTCGATCCAATTATCGTGTTTACCCCCGTTGCGAGCTGCCATTTGATTTTCCCATGAGTGGGGAAGATTTCCTGTCCAGGCTGCATTCGAATTCTTAATATCCAATCGAAATGGAGAATATGTTTTTCCCGATCTGGAAGCCTGCAACCATACCGGATTTCCACTAGGCAACTCGATGGCTCTTGGATCATTAAATCCCCGAACCCCTCTCAGTGTACCAAAACTATGGTCAAAGGAGCGATTCTCCTGCATTAACAAAACAATATGCTCGGCATCTAAAAAAGAACTCCCCGCAACTGGTTCAATCGCTAAAGCGCGTTGTATCGCATCCGGTACAGCACTTTGTAAACCAAAAACCCCAGCCAGCAATGAAGCTTTCTTGATAAAATCTCTTCTACTATCCATAAAATTATTTATTATATCTCCTATAAATTCGATGGTCTATCAGCGAATATATTCATTCGTCATCGCTTTTTATGTAACGTTTTTAACAAAAATCCCCGCACACGATTGATATGGTGCGCGGGGATAGTTTTCACGATAAAAAATCAACAGATCAAAGTATTACCTATTTTAAGATCCACATCAGTTGATTGATTTCATCATTACCATCATACTGACGTTTCATCGCCTCGTCCAGGTTTGACGCATTGTAGTTATACTCCAGAGCCGGGTAACGCCAGCGTACAGGTATCTTTTGTGGCGCTACGGAGTTCAAACTCGATGCCGGATTAATTTTCCATTTTGGATAACCTGTTCGTCTATAATCATAATATGGTGTCATCACTCCCTGCAAATAACTTGCTAAATATTTCTGTGTTATAATCGCCTCCAGTTGCCCTTCAGGAGAAACGGGAAATTGGTTTCCATAAGTTGTCACGGCTAGATTAATATAGCCCTCATCTAAAGGCATATTATGTGTAAATTGAGCTGTATTAGGTGTATTATCCGAAATAAATTTCATTGAAGCAGCAATGCCTTTCTTATACCAATTGACAGGAGATTCCGCAACCCAGCCTCGTGCAGCAGCCTCTGCAACAACAAAACATAAATGGGCATAACTATATTGTTGTGTAGGTTCACCACTCACCAACTCGGTATAACGATCATTTAATTTGGAATAATCATTCTTCTTTTTCAGTTCAGCAATCTCACTGAAAGAGAGGGAAGGATCTGTTCCCACATACGCATTAAAATCATTAGACTGTTTCCCATTAGCGATTTGTAAGGCAGAAGGATTCGCATAGTAAAACAACCTTCTATCCTGATATTGTTTTAACCGGTCTATGATCTCCGTCGACACAATAGGATAGATTACAAAACTATTACTCACCTTATAGAATGGATAGGTCTGATCAGCCTTGTCTTCGTGCGTTACTTGAAAATTATCCGCATTCCCTTCAAAAATCGGCTTATTTATGAAGATGGATTTAAAACGCTCTTTGACATTCAGCTCCCCATCAGCGTCCTTTTTGCTTAATTGAATCAATACATTCAAAGCAAAACTATTCACTAATTTTCGCCATTTTATAATATCACCGGAGAAAATGGGATCCCCGTCAAACTTTACACCTTCAGCAAATAATTTGTCAGCTAGCTCCAATTCATTTAAGATCCCAAGAAATACTTCTTTCTGTGTATCGTATTTGGGGAAATAGATCTTTTCCGTTTCACCTTTTAAGGCATCTTTGTAGGGAATATCTCCAACACTCATCGTTGCGTCATAGAATTTCATGGCACGGGCAAAATACATTAAGCCATTATAGGAATTTGCTAATGCATCACTGGTTGCAAATTTCGCCATAAAATGTGCGTCATTAATTGCCATCATCGAGATATCCCGCTCACCTAAACTATTATATTGATAACTTTCCGTCAACTCAGTCCATGCAATCTCCTTAGTAAGCATGTATGGCTGCATGAAGCCTTTGGTATTCGACTGACGCGCCAAATTTAAAACAATTCGTGTCGCCAACATGGATGGTCGTACCGTTGAAGGCGTTTCAGGATTTGTATTTATTTCATCAAATTTAGAACAGCCTGTTGTAAGCAATACCCCTCCCAGCGCTAGATATGTCCATATTTTTTTCATTTTCACAAGTGTTTAAAAGGTTAAAAGGTAAGGTTCACGTTAAATCCGATATAACGCATCGATGGCGAATTCAAGTCTTCCGATCCGGTATCGGGATCCGAGAAACGAAATTCTTTTGTCCACAGCAGCAGATTCTGCCCAGTTAAACCAACACTCGCCTTTTTTGCCTTCAATTTAGAAGCAAATTTATCCGATACACGATAGCTTAAAGAAAGTTCCCGTAACTTAATGAATGTTTCATCCCAGTAGTTCCAACGACCAGAATAAGCCCTTTTATAGTATCCTTCATACGATACAACCTGATCATTTTTTTCAAACACACGCGTATCTTCAGTGATCTGACCATATTTATCATATTTCACGGTACCCGAAACAATCTTCACACCCGGAGCGATAAACGTCTTATTACCATTAACAACTTCCTCATAACGGAATTTGGTATCAGAATCCGGATGCGAGCCGGTCTGCCATAAACGGGCATTCATTGTTGAATAAGACATTCCTTTTATGCGGCCGTCGAGACTGAAGCCGAAAGTAAAATCCTTATAGCGGAATTGATTCGAAAATCCCCAAAACCATTTTGGAGCGGTATAACCGACCAGCTGATTCGCATATTGCGCCGAGATCGGCATTCCCGAACTATTCAAAACTAACTGTCCATCAGGTGCGCGCTCCCAATCTTTATATTCAATATAGTCAGCACGAAGTCCCTGTTTTACATACAAAGCATCTTTCGAATATTCTGGGTCTAATTTGTGAAAATAACGTAAGTTCTGAGAAAGATTTATGGTAGCATCCCATTGAAAGTTCACTCTTTTGATCGCGGTTGTTCCCAAGGTAATTTCATGCCCCTTGGTCATTTCCTCTTCTTTTGTATTAATCAGACGCTCTTCAAAACCTGTTGTTTTTGAGATCTTTGCTTTAACAATCTGATTATGCAACAATCGATAATAACGCGTATAATTACCGTAAATCCGATTTTTCAACATAGCAAAATCAAACCCAAATTCTGTTAAATCACGTTGGGTCGGAGAAATTGAATAGTCTTTGATAATATTGGGGTAAGATGCCGTGGGCATACCATTCCAGACATTGCCTTTCACTGTAAAAGCCGAATGAACTTCATAAGGGTCCAAGACAGATTTTGTTACTGCCCAGGATGCCCGCACCTTAAACATATCTAGCCACATTGGTTTTGAAGCCAACAAATCTGTCACCACCGCGCTTGCAGATAATGATGGATAAAAATAAGAGCGATTTTCTTTTGTCAATGTTGAAACCCAATCATTTCGTCCGGTTGCTTCCAGAAAAAGCGCATTTCGCCATGAAAGTGACAACCGCCCATAAATACCATTACGCATTTGACGCGGGCGGATTTCTACGGAACTCACTGGACCGATCGAATTACGCAAGGAGTAAAATCCGGGAATCGAAAGTCCGTTCATTGTACCCGTAACCAGTGTCTGATCCGAGCTATAGAAAATAGACCCTCCCAACAAGCCGTCTAGACCAAAATCGCCAAAACTCTTCTTACCAGTTAAGATTGCGTCATTCGTTGTGCTAAAGCCATTGTCATTCGCCTTGACATATTTCCCCTTGCTATCAAATCCGCCAAAAACAGACAGGTCATTCCTAAAATCACTAAATCCTCCACGAGTTCCATAAATACCAATTGGATTGCGTTGCGTTCTGTTTTTACCATAATAATCATAGCCTGAACGCAACATAAATTTTGCCCAGTCATTTATTTTGTAATTCAAGGTCACCGCAGCATTTACCTTATTGATCAATTCTGGCGTGATTTTCTCATGGGCAATCAAATATGGATTATCATACCAACCTTTATACATCCAATTTTGCGACTGGTCTTTAACAAGCCAATAATCCTTGTAATCTCTCAGATCGTATTCCGGACCGGTCCAGACAAGGATGTTATAAATATATCCCTGATCATTATAACCTGATCCAAAATTGGTTGAGGAAGAACTCCGATTATACCCCAATCTAGCCTCCAAATCTAATTTATCATTTATTTTAGTAGTCCCGGTCACCGAAATATTGGTCAGATTCAGCTTCTGATTCGGATACTGTCCCTTGTTGTAAATATGATTAATTGACGTCCGTATACTACCATGTTCCCCTTGGTTTGTAAAGCTTACCGTGTTATTGGAAATAAACCCCGGTTCTAGGAAATTTTTAAAATTATTTTTCCCACGGGAAGTCAATTGCTGTACTTCATAGGCTTTTGTAATCGGATTCCACTGCTCCGCGGTACGGCCTATATCCAGTTTATCCCCCCAAACATAATCATCGTTGTTAAACTTCCCGGATTCGCCAGAAGAATAACTATGTTGAACCTCGGGAAGAGCAAGATAACCTGAAAAGAACATATTATTGGTATTAACCGTTATTTCAGTTCCTTTGTCAGCTAGTCCTTTTTTCGTGGTAATCATAATTGCTCCACCTTCTCCTTTACTACCATAAAGTGCTGTAGCAGTTGCTCCCTTCAAGATATTCATGTCTTGTATATTATCCACAGGAACATCTCTCAAATCCATATTTTCGTACGCCACACCGTCGATTACTAGAATTGGCGTCAGTCCGCGTACTTGTATTTCGGGTGTTTTATTAAATTCCGTGCTATTTAACACCCGTACGCCCGAAACACGTCCGGTTAAGGTAGTTCCAACATCGACCCCTTTTACACGTGTTAGATCCTCTCCTTTTACACTTTGCGTTGCATATCCCAAAGCCCTTTGCTCACGCTTGATCCCCAACGCTGTTACCACAACTTCTTCCAGTGCTTCCGAGGACTTAACCAATTTTACTGTACCTGCCTGTGCAACTGGAATATCTACCGTTTCATACCCCAGATAGGAAATTTGAAGCACGGCACTTTCGGTCGCAGGCGACAACTTGAACAAACCATTTTGGTCGGTTGTCGAAGCTAGGTTCGACCCCTTGATCCGTACAGTAACTCCAGCAATAGGCAAACCCGTCTCCTGATCTACAACCTTGCCACGCACCTCCTTTTGGGCATTTATTGCTCGCCCATTTTCGTTCCTTGAAACCGCTATATTTTTCTTGGAAACGACATACAGTTTATCATCAATTTTCTTCACCTCGAGATTTCCATCTGAGATCGTCTGTATAAACTGGACAATCTGATCTTTTTTGAGGTGATCGACATTCGCCGTCGCATTGATTTTTTGATCGGAGATGGAGGCATCGTAACCAAATTTGACGTTGAATTTCTGTTCCATTCGGGCAAGAATCTTTCCTATGCCTTCACTGGCAGAAAATTGGGAAGCCATACTTTGATGCGCCAGAGACTGAAATAGCAATGCTCCGCCCATAAGTTTTAGATAGTAATTGGTTCTTTTCATAAATTACTTTTTGTGGATAATTATTTGATTAAACGCTGTATTGAGAATTTTCAATGATTTTTCTAGATCACTTGCGGGCAGATAGCCAGTAAAACTTTTTGTTTGAAAGGAATCGATCAATTCTAAGTTATAATCCGGATAAAGATTGTTCAGGTCATTCACAATTTGCAAAAGTGGAACTTGATTAAATGATAAAAAGTCACTTTTCCAATTGGATGCTGTTATGGTATCAACAGCAGTGACATTAAATTGCTTATGATGTACATCATAAGCTACTTGCTGCCCAGGAAGAAGAACAGCATGTTGTTCACCATGGTTAACCTTAACTTTACCATGATTTAAAACTAGATGTGTCTGTAGAGGAGAACATTTCAAATTGAATGCGGTACCCAAAACCCGCACATCAAAATCGCCTGAATTGACAATAACAAATGCCTTATTGGGATTTTGGGAGACTTCAAAAAATGCCTCTCCTGACAATTTCACCTTTCGTAAGCTGTCAACAGCGAAATCGGATAGTACTGAAATATTAGCTCCCTGACGCAGGGAGATATGCGTGCCGTCCAACAAAATAATACGCTTGACAAATTTTGTTGGGTTCGAATATTGAATCGCAGTAAACTTAGCTTCCCGCTGTATCGGTTTAAATACAAGAGAAAAAAGAAAAACAAAACCTGCAAGTAACAATGTTGCTGCGATCGCAAGTACCGCCCTTTTGCGGCTCCAAATTGATTGAATTTTAGGATTTAATTCAGCTCCCGTGATCGAATAAAAAATATCATCCGAGATAGAATTATCCAAATCACAGGTACGAGCATCCAATGCAATTACCTCCTCCAAATCGGGTAAATCATCTTTATCGCAAGAAGTCAGTAAATCTAAAAATATGGTGTTTTCCTGCGGAGTCAACTCCCCCAGGAAATATTTTTTGTATAGTGCAACTAGTTTAGGATCCATCATCTTCGTGATCTTTTAAATACATATACGTATCTAAAGAACGATAAGACGACTCTACACTAAAAAATAGTTAAGAAGATCAACAGGGCTATTGAAATCTCAAAATTATCCAGGATATATTGGCGTACAAACTTATTTCCCTTGACCAGCTGATCACGGACGGTATTGACAGATATGCCTAAACGATCCGCAATCTCCTGATTATCCAAAAACTCTTCCTTGCTTAACAAGAATATTTCAAGACGTGCTTTGGGAAGTTTTTGAATTGCTTCCCGATAGACACGTTCTAAGTCTTTAAAACGGATAGATTCTTCATTCGAATTATCCACCAAGGTGGTGGCATCAATCCCTGCAAGGTTAAATTGAAACCGTACTTTTTGCTTCCTAAGTTCATCAAATACGAGATTTTTAACGACGGTATATAAGTAAGACTGGGGATTTCTTGTTTCATCCAATTCCTTCCATTTATTCCAAATACGAGAAAATGCCTCCTGAACCAAATCAGCGGCAGTATCCTTTTCTTTCACATGTAATAAGGCGTATTTATAAACCTTATCTTTGTAAGACAAAAAGAATTTTTTAAAATCTGGGATATTGTTATTTTCAGTAGGCATCCTTCATCACTTATAATTGATGCTACAAGTTTAGGGAGAAATTTTCAAAATATTTGAATGAAAATGCACCATCGCTCAAAGCACGGTTTCACCTTCGGTAGCCATAACGTTTTAAATACAATCCGTTTACATACAATTAACCCTTGTAGTTCAGATTCCAGAAATTTTCATAAAGGTATTGTTGTAAGGTCAGGAAGTCGATTCTTGTAATAAGATTAAATTCATTAAAAAATCCCATTGGGATCTCCAATGGGATTAAAAAATGTATACGCACTGAATAGACAAGGTTATTTTATGAGCGGGAATGGCCCCAAAAAGTAACTTCCTCTTTTATAAAAGCGTAGGAAGAAATCCAGTACAGCTTCTTCTAAAGGAAAAAAGAACTGCTTATCTACCTCCGTTTTGAATAAGCTGGCGTAGTACTTTGACAATTCACCCGGAAAAAAGTCTTCGACCAAAAGATTCAAGAAATAACGGGCAAACGGAACGTCTGCTCGGGTTCCCTCCTCTTCCTTTTCAATAAATGGATTATGTTCCAATGGAAAGAACTCTTCTATTCCACCAAATACCTCTAATCCTGTCTTTGGGTTGAAGAAAACCGTCACTTTCGCATCTGCTGTCAGATCCAAATTCGATTCCGGAAGTGCTGATTCCTCTTTGCCTGGATATTTTTGCAGATATGTTTGAAAGAATTTGCTTGCAAACTCTTTCACTTCTCGCCCCTCCATAAAAGCTACAGCGGCCTTTTGCTCAGACTGGAATAATTTACCCATATCTTTCAATTGCTTCTCTGTTTTTTTCAAGCTTTTGTCCTTACCGGCCATCGCTTCAATGCGGTAGGTCATCTCATATTGTTCCGGCAGATCGAAATTTACTTCCTCTGGATTGACCACCGTCATAATTCCGGACAGATTCCAGGCATCTTTCCAAGGAACAATTTCCATGTAAAAAGATAATGTCGTTGAAGGCTCTGCAAATTCCCGGATTGAATCTTTATAAATCTTGAATACCGTTTTTGTATTGATATGTTTTACATGGACAAACTGTTCATCCGTTTTTACATAGTCAAAAAAGCTATGGATGCGGTTCCCCAGCGTCTTGACGGAACTATAAAGGGCATGTTCCTTACCAACCACTTCCGCAACAAATTCAGATGATTTAAGGGCAAATAAGTGCAGTCTATAATTATTGAAATGATTATCACGGACCCGATAGATCATTTGCTGCAACTGTGCCTGATCGTGCTGATATCTTCCCAATTCTGCAACCTGCATCAGATGGTTAAGATTGGTATTATACTCTCCTGCTGTTAGATAGTTTGTTGCGACAAGTTTTTCGATAAAATTACGAACCTCAAAATAATCCGCATTTTCATCCAATGTATATTCTGATTTTAACTTTGGATTCTCAGGGGCCACTTCATAATGTTCCTCCAGAATAGCATAGGTAAGATCCGTTACCAACTGTATCAAACGGCCATGAGGATCAATAAACAGATGCGGGTTGCGCTCACTAAAAAATAACCAGGCTAATACAGCAACATCTTCACTATTGATATCCTCAGGATAGTAATCCAACAGATCGTTGTCCTTGTAGAAGGGTAGGAACTCATTGTACAATTCTTTATGAATGGTTCTAAAAGCCGCAAATATCCCTGTGTTGGCAATAACATCCTCCAAATAACAGGTCAGGTAAATACTTAATGTTTTTAAGGCATCAGTCTGAATTAGGTCATTCGTTTCCGGTTCTTCAAACCATAATGTCGATAAATTATCGTTGATCTGATTGGCAACTTTTAAGTAATAACTATCTATATCGTTTGCTTTTTGGTAAGTATGATGTGCAATCCAATCTTGAATAAAAATTCTGTTTCCTCTCATATGAAAAATGCTAAATCCAAAAGTAGCCAAATTTTCGAAATTTCCATGATTACAAAACACATGCATAAACGAAAATAATTTCGACAAATCCATCTGACCGGTAAAGAATAAAAGAACTCCCGATAAATTCGTCCCATCGACATGAATGAGCGTTTAGCAGAAACAAAAAAAGATGCCTTATGAGCATCTCTGTATCGTATTTTTTTTCCTTTATCCTGCGGCGGTGACATTATCATTGCTTCCCAAATGATCCTGAAGCGTCGGATTTAAGATATTACATGTTTTTAATAAGTCGCGTATGGGATATTTCGCAACAATCTCCTCCAGCGCAGTCAAATGACGGTTATGATGTACATCCGTCCCAACGAAATCGTACATACCCGATTTAATCATCGTTAAAGCTGCAGATTTCACTTCAACACCATAGTATCTGCTGACCGACAGCAGGTTTAATTGCAACATACAACCAGCATCTTTGATCTGCTTGTACATATTAAAATTATAATGGTAATAATTATAACGTTCTGGATGTGCCAATATAGGCTGATAACCAAGCTTTTGAATGTCCAGAATAGTTTGAAATAACGCTTTGGATTCCTGCAGGTAAGACATTTCAATGAGCACATAGCCCCCAGGCATTACACAAAGCTCGTTGGTATCGATCAACCTTGCAATTCCGTCATCTATCATATGCTCAGCTGCAGGATAAATCTCAGGAATATTAGGCAGGTGTTTTATACCATTCACCAACTTGTCTTTGGCATCCTCGATTGTTTGGATTGAATTCGGATGCACCCCGTCCATAATATGCGGTGTACAAATATATTTTTCAAATCCCATTCTTCCCAAGCCTTTCAACAAATCAATTGATTGTTCAACGGACTGACTTCCGTCATCTATTCCCGGGAGAATATGGTTGTGCATATCCACTTCTAAAAAGGCGAGTGTCCCAACAACCTTTATTTTTGAATCTTGAGTTTTGTTACCAAACAGTTTTGAAAATATCCCCATATCAAGTACAAATCGTTTTTTTATCCTATTATTTGCAAATAACAAACCACAAAAATACCATTATTGGTCTAAACATCGTGTAACATTATATCAACATTATAAAAATATAACCTTAATATTACAAACTTTGCATCAAACAATTCTACAATTAAATTGTTTGATGCTCAGTAAATCTTCCTATTTGTCAATCTCCAGTAGAATCTGGTCAATCATATAACTAATTGCCCCCTCCTTTGTCTGTGGAAGCTTTGAAGACATCTCTGCCTCCATACGGTTACCGACGATTCCTTTCGAGGTGATTGCCATACTGCCATATTGATTCAGTTGTGCAACAGTTTTGTCCCATTGTCTTCCGGGACTGATGCCCATCTCCTGAAGCATATCGGGCAACTTTTGCAGGTCAAAAGCTGCTGACATTTTATTTTGTTTCATCAATTTAATAAAATCTTTATTCGCAGGGGCTGCCATCTTATTTTGGCGGATATCAAATAGCGATAAAGAATCATTACTTACCATCACCAAATCATCTTTCAACAGCACATACATCGGGAAATCCATTGCTTTTTTTGAAGAAAATGCATAGATACCATCCTGTGTTTTACCTAAGGTTTTGGCAATCGCTAGATCCAGTCCTTTTTTTATCAGACGTTGATCCTTCGAAGTAAACATCCAGATAAATACCGGTAAGGTTTCATCCTTTGTTTTCTTTACTTCCGTGGCATTATAATCATCGTCATAGGTATAATCAATATATTCTTTTCTAAATTTACGCAAACCATTGACCACAAAAAGATGATCTCCGGGCATTACCTGTGCAATGGCTTTCTCATCTAGTGCAACTTCAAGCGCCATCAGCCCCCACTCAACTAAATCTTGCTGAGGCCCCAATAACCCGCCATAGTATTTGGCCATATAACCAGGCATATCCCGTAAATAAGCTTCTGAATTAATATTAAAATTGAAGAACCCAAGCGTTTTATCGGTCAAATATTTACTGAATTTTCCATTTGGCTTTCTGGCATAAAACCGTTTTGACATTTCAGCAAGATCTTTATCTAAGCCTATCGAACCCTTTAATTTCACTATATTTCCTTCTTGCGATAAATCGAGCATTCCATCCTGATATCCTGTTCTAAATTTATCCATATTGATGCCCATATAGAGATATGGAATCGATTTATAAGGCATAAGGCCACGGTAAAGTTCTTCAACATGCGGCACGTACAGGCGGATCAATCCCAGGTTTTTCAGCACCTTATTCTGATCCGAAACAGAGAGCGGTTTATAGGAAGCAGACAGCAAACGCGTAGCTTCTCCTGTCAACCATTTATCACGAAGCGCATTGCGTATGGAATCATTTTTTCGATTTTGATCCGCATAGGCTGTATAAAGCGAATCGTAATAACTTGGATCATGCAGTTCCGCCGGAGCGACATCCATTGGCACTGGCAAAGCTTCCTCCACACTCGCCACGACCGTATCTGGCACACTCTCTACAATAATCGGCGAGCTCGGTAGTTCTATTTTCTTTTCCCCTTCTTCCCATTCTACTGCCACTGCTGCCGAATCCGCAACTGCCGCCGCAGAATCTATCTCTGAAGAATATGCATCAGCCGCAGGGGCAATATAGGATACTTTTTTTATTCCATAGCGGTTTGCAACGGAGTCGTTGTCGAAGAAGGTACTACTCATCGTCGACGAAATAAAGCGTGCCAGTCGGTCATTATAAACCAACATACTCCCCGGTTTCAGTGCTATCGTTGAATAACCATTGGCAAAGGGTTTAGACTCACCCGCATCATGTAATAATTTTTCAAACTGACCTTTATTGGACAGCGGAAATATAAACTCGATAAAACTCACGCTATCTGTCTTTCTGCTATAGAAATAAGACGTCTGCGTAAGGTCAATACCTAGGTTTTTGATATCATTCCCAACTGAAGCACCCGACTTTTCAATCTTTTTGAAGAGGCCGGCTTTCTGAAGCAATTCGTTCAATTTGCTTGCATTTGCTTTCTGCACAATCTCCTTTACATTAAAGGCCGCTATCATTTCAGCTTCTTCGGGAATGAGCTTAATTAAATCTTGCGATTTCACGCTCCCCATTAGGGACAGACATACCAGTCCGGTCAATAAAATTTTTGATTTCATATAGGTTATTTTGTTAATGTGATTTTATTTGCCAAGGTAGATTTACCATAGACCAGATCAGTAAATAATAACTTTAATAGTACTCCCCTCTTGTTTCCGGCTACTTTTGCTTTACTATTTTCCTGTGACGCAAGCGGTTTTTCAAACCGAATGATCTGGGTATAAAAAGCATCTGCAAATTGCGCCGTGTTATCGCTTCCCAACTGATTGAATTTAGCCTTCCAGGTGTTAGAGGCTACAAATTTACGTTCAAATATATTGGTCTGCACATTATAATAATATCGATTTGAGTTTGAGATCTTCGTTTTAAACCGATTTGCCAATATATCAGAAAAAGCATTTAACGATTCGATCTGACTAAAATCACAAGAAATATTGACAATAAAGTTTGTGAAATCTGTTCGATACTGTACATTAGAGATACCCTTCGTCTGTTTAAGCATCTGAACCGCAGCCCGGATCTCCTTTTCCATTTCAGCTTGCGTTGGTATCTGTATCCCTTTAATACTTTTCATCTTCATCAGGGATGAGACTTTTGTTTTACTTTTACTTAGATTCAATGTTGCTGCGATATGCCCCGAACCGTTAGGCTTAAGGTCAATCTGTTCGACAAAGTCAAAACAACCGGACAATGTAAAAACCGTTACCAATGCACATAAAGCCATACAAAGTCTGTTCACTAGTCCTTTTAATTCAAATACTCCCTTCATTTCTTATCCGTACAGATTAATAATTTATCAAATCAATATATGTTCGGACATTAACAGCAAACATTGTGCTATTTTCTTTTCTTTAGGAAAATTTCAATAAAAACTCCTTAAAATATACCCTCCAAACTACAATAATACACTAACCATCATTGTTCGTAAAACCTGCACAAAATCAATTAAGGACTAAAATGTCACAGCTTGAAGTAGTTGAGAATACCATTTGAAGCCAATCAAAAAAAATAATTACATCTAAGAATCAAACACATACTTTTGCGAAACATTTATTGAAGCAAAAATGCAGGTTAGTGCTCTTTTTGTTTAGTTTTTCTAGTTACTTTTGCCGTCTCATTATTTACAAACACTAACGATCAAAATGATTTACAAGCTAATGGCTATTCCACAGCATACCATGTGTCGGATAGTTTACCTGATGACCGCATTACTTACCTTCAACGCATGTCAAAAAAATAATTCCCGAATTGAACATACTGCGCTACAATTTACACCTACCATCGTGGGGCAAATAAACACGAATGCGATAGAAAGCCCCTGGAATAAGAATGATCAAATTGGCGTTTATATGATCAGAAACGGACAGCCATTAAGTTCAAGTTCTATTATGAATGGAATTAATAATCACCTATTTACCATTAATGGCAAAGTATTTCAAAGCAAAACTCCCAGTTATTTACCCAATGAACCAGTAGATTTCATTGCCTATTATCCTTACAGACCCATTAGCGATTTTAAATATCCTCTTGATGTAAGTGATCAAACGAACCTATCGGCATTGGACTTCATGTATGCAAGCAATACAAAAAACATCAGCAAAACGAACAATACCGTCCCGCTTAATTTTGTAAGACAGTTAAGCAAGATTTCTATTCACCTTTCCATAACAAATACGGCCGCTTTGGAAGCCGGACCGATCACAGTAAGTATTCCATCAGTACATACAACAGCAGGATTTGATCTCTCAACAGGCAAATTGAATATCAATACGAATGAAAAAAAAGATATTCAAGCAAACGCAACGGCGAGCAGCACGCAAACCGCTACAATAGAATTCATACTTCTTCCCGGAGAGAACATCACCCAAAAGACAATTAAATTTATAGCTCCGAATGGCGATCGTTATACCTGGACAACACCGCAAAATGAACAGCTAAAAAAACTGATCGGCGGGAATCTTTATCGTTTTAATATCAGCATTAACAATGGTAAACTAAGTGGTGAAACCGGCAACTCTCAAGCTTATCTTGAAATCCCCAAAATGAACGATCTGAGTAATGATGAGGTCTTTGTACAGCACTTTCTTCCCGACGCAAAAACCGAAAGAAACTATGCGATGTTGTACAATAAAACACTTAAAATGGCTTACTGGGTTGCTTATCCGTTATATCGTGATATTTTAGGCTCTGGCAATCGCACCGATGCATGGGCATATGACCCCGCCGTATCAACAGCATTTCAACCAACGCTATTTAAAGGATTTCAGCCCACAGGTTATGACCGCGGCCATCAACTTCCCAGCGCGGATCGAAACCTGAATATAACGCAGAATAAAACAACATTTTACTTCACCAATATGACAGCACAAGCATCCCGTCTCAATCAGGGGCTCTGGGCAAATCTGGAAACAAAGGTGAGAACCTGGACCGCACAGTGTGACACCATGTATGTTGTAACAGGAGCAATGCCTACAAGTGAGATGGACAACCTACTTGACTTTGCCACGGATAATGACGGGAAAGACATTGCAAAGCCAAAGTACTATTTCAAAGCATTGGCCATGAAAAAAGGGAACGAATACTATACCATTGGCTATAAGATCGACAATATTACCCCGCCATCAGGAAGTACTTTTGACAGTTACAGATTAACGGTAAGCGAACTGGAAAAAGCAACAGGCTTTACTTTCTTTCCCGATTTAGACAACGCAAAAAAAGGGAGTATAGATAGCCGTATCTGGAAATAATTCATCGTTTAATTATACTATTTCATTCAGATTAAAACAGCCGTTTGGCCTGGATAAAACAAAAAAATCCGAAGATTTCTACTGTTAAAAGGTAAAGCACGATTATTTGTGCTTTGACTTTTTACTTAACCGTATCACCACTTGTGCTCCAAAAAACTTGACATTCCTAAAAAAACACCATTTTATAGATGAATATCACTATAAATCCATCGCGGTTTTTATTAGATTTAGCCCATGAAGCTAATAATATTTGATCTGGACGGTACATTGCTGGATACTTTGCAAGATCTTGGGGACAGCTGTAATGCCATTCTTCAACGATACGGCTATCCCATACATCAACTGTCCGCCTATAAGAAATTTGTAGGCAATGGGGTACAAAAATTGATTGAACGCGCATTACCTGAAGAAGCACGATCAGAAAACATAATTACTACTTTGCTTACTGCATTTAAAGCATATTACGAGCAAAAGCCTGTCTCGCACACAAAACCATATGCCGGAATTATACCGCTACTAGAAGAATTGAAATCGTCGGGTTATTTGATCTCAATAGCATCCAATAAATATCATGAGGCGGTTATTCCTTTAATTAAACAATATTTTCCCACGATCGCTTTTGATCTCGTCCTTGGTCACCGCACAGGACATCCGCCCAAACCTGATCCAGACATTGTCCTGGAAACCCTACGAAAATTAGGCATAGCAAAAGAGAACTGTTACTATGTCGGTGATTCTTCCATTGATATGGACACCGCCAATAACGCTGCTGTGACTGCAATTGGTGTGACTTGGGGCTTTCGCGAGGAGAACGAATTGAGACAGCACGGCGCAAAGCATATTATCCACCATCCACTGGAACTGTCGGCTATTGTATAAAAGAAAAAGCGGAATCTAAATCAACACTGATTTAAATCCCGCTTTTTTCGATCACTCCCAATCGTCCGCTGGAGTAGGGTTCATACGCATTTAAAATGAAATGAAATTGTGAAATCCAACCTAATGCAGGAAATTACATCTTTGCATCCATTAATTTATCACTTTGCGATTTTGGTTTACCTAGTTTCATTTTTACAACAAAAGCTTGATCTGCACGAAATGTCCCCGGAAGAACAACATCATAGTAGGTATTCCTGTCAAGATCCAATCCAATGTCGGAACGTTTAAGATCCAAAGATTGACCATCTTGCAACAATACAGCTTCCACCGGAACCTCCGCAGCGTTTTTAGGAACAGCAATACGTACAATATTGTTGACAGGGCGGTTAAACACAGTAAGGTAGAGGTTGTCGGCCTTTTTCGTGAAATACCCCAACTTGGATGGCGCAAGCCCCGCATGTCTGACACCATATACAGCTTCACCATTTATTTTGATCCAGTCCCCGATTTCCTTGGCTAGCTTATCCTCTCCCGGATGCATAAGACCGTTCCCATCAGGCCCAAAGTTCAATACAAAATTGCCATTCATGGAAACACAATTCATCAACATATCGATCAGATCTTCTGAGGTCTTCGTATAAATTCCAGACCAGTCTTTCATATAACCCCAACCATTCGGAGGGATCGTCATGACACAGTCCCAGTCACGTCCCTCCAACCATTCAAATTCCTTCGGCATTTTGCGTTCCCAACCTTGTTCATAATCACCTAACATTTCACCATTGGAGTCGAAATGCCGTTTTCCAAATTCGTCATTTCTAAATCGGCTTCCGATAATCAATCCCGGATGTTTTTCACGCAGCTCCTTTTCTAATTTATACGTAAAATCATACGCCTGGATCCACGATTGATCCCAGGTACCATCAAACCAAAAACCTTTTATCTGCGGGTAGTTTTGTAAAAGTTCCAGCAGCTGATTACGCGTATATTCCAAAAATTTATTGAATTTAGCCTTCTCTTCAGAGGTAGAGGGTGCTTTGGACATATAGTTTGAATTATTCCATTCGAGAATTGAAAAATACAAAAATACATCTATTCCTTCTGCTGTATAAGCATCTACGACCTGCTTGACAATATCTTTTTTATAAGGGCTCTTTTTGATTGTATAATCTGTATACTTAGATGGCCATAGGGCAAATCCATCATGATGTTTTGTGGTAAAAATAAGATACTTCGCCCCCATTTCTTTTGCCTGTTTAGCCCAGTTTTTTGCGTCAAAACCTGTAGGATTAAACTGTTTATAAAGGTTATCATAAGTATTCTTCCAATCTTTCGGTGCAGTTGGTCCGCTCCAGGTACGTATCCATTCGGATGCCGCCGCTCCTTTCCGCGCACTCACTCCTTCCCATTCATTACCGGGAATCGCATACAAACCCCAATGGATAAATTGTCCCAATCCATAGTTTCGGAACCGCTCCATCGCTTCATCTGTCCGATGTGCGGGCGTTAAAGGTCCATATTTTACGTCTACTTTGTTTTCTACTTTCTTGCGAGGACCAGTCCACTGTGCCGAAGTAGTTTTTATCCCAAGCAATATATTGCCGAGAATCAATGCTGTGATCAATTTATTATATTTCATCTTATCATTTCTTTAAAAATCGACTCCACCCAACGAAAGATTGAATCGGTGTTTATTAACCAGTTATATGTTGCCCGTCCGAAGATCACTTTGGATGATCTATATATTGTTTTTGTGATTTCTTAATTACCGCAGGTTCTGGATTACTATCCTTAAAGGGATCAAAGTAATAAAGCCCCTGATCGCGGTATAAGGGTAAATGCTTTTTTAATTTTTTTGCAAATTCATCAAAATTTCGACCTGTTCCCGGCACCCATGCCGCCTCCGCCAATGCCGCTATTCTCGGAAACACAAGGTAATCCAAACGATTGACATTCGTCACTGTCTCTGTCCACAGATTAGCCTGAATACCCAAAACCTGTTTTTTTCTATTGCCCAAACTATCCAATTGACTTCCGGCAAAATTGTACACATCCTGCAAAGGATTAAATCCTTTCCCCCATTTACGGCCATACTTATGATTCTCTTGTTGCACAAAGTCAAAATACATGGGCAGCCTGGGAGTTAATATAGTCTGATAGCCTTTATCCAGAATTTTGTTCAGCTGCTCCGGCTTATCATGACGCCACCACATCATGACCGTCTGATCTTTGGCCAACTTGGCATCCACCATTTCGTCCCAAACAATAATCTTTCCGTTTATCCCCGCCACAGAATCAGCCATACGGCGAATAAAATATTCTTCAACTTCTTTGTTGGACTTTAGACCTGCTGTCTTTTTCAGTTCCTGAACTTTAGCATCATTATCCCATGCATCGCTGCCAAAGGCAACCTCATCTCCTCCCAAATGAATATAGACAGAGGGAAACAGCGATTTCACTTCACGCAAAACATCGGTCAAAAATGTATATGTTGTATTCTTGGCGGGGTGAAAAGTGAAATCGGGGTGCTTTTCGTTCCCCCCACCAGAGAGAAAAGGATAAGCCCGGTTTGCGGCTGTTGCATGTCCTGGCATATCAATTTCAGGAATGACCTCAATATTTCGCTCAGCAGCATAGGCAATGATTTCGCTGATATCTGCCTGACTATAATACTGTACCGAGGCATAAGGATCAAGATAATTGCCTATCCCGCCAACCTGAGTTAACCAAGGATATTTTTGTATGCTCAGGCGCCATGCCGGTTCATCTGTCAGATGCCAATGGAACTTATTCAACTTATAAAAAGCCATCCAATCCAGTAGAGATTTCACTTTCTCCTTGCCGAAAAAATGGCGCGATTCGTCCAGCATAAACCCGCGCCAGGCAAATTGCGGTTTGTCTTCGATCTCTACTGTGTGTAATCGAATCTGATCACCTTTGTGTTCAGCCGCAGCGAGTAATTGGTCAATACTCGATACAGCGTTGAGCATGCCCGCCCGACCGGAGGCATAAATTTTTATAGCTGTACCTTTAATCGAAAGCTTGTAAGCCTCTTCAGCCAATTTATCGTCTCTTAGCAAACAGATATTCGCAGCATCTCGTTGGTCTGTAATAGAACTGGTCAGACCATATTTGGCTAATACAAGTCTTTGAAAGTACTGTCTTCCTGCTCCGAATACCGGATCAGCAAAAACAAGGAGTGTATTCTTTACTACAATCTGTTTATCCGAGACTTTCACATACAGAGGCTTTGGAATAATATCAACTTGCCCCTGAACATGTTGCAAGACAAAAAAAGAAAAACAAAAAAGAAAGAAGCGATTTAAGTTCATCAAAATTTGGTTTTATAAGTTTCTAAACAATATTCCAACATATCATCATCGGAGATACTGTTTATCAAATTTAATCATCCACGGAAAACAAAAAAAGGAAGATATCCAAAGATATCTTCCTCGTTCTTAATCCCACTTGGGATTCTGTGTAATTTTGGGATTTTTTGCAATCTCTGAAGTCGGGATTGGCCACAAATAATCTCTTGGAGTCTCAAACCTTCTTAAAGAAGCATCCTGTAAAATAATATAATTTTTGTCATTTATCGGAGTCTTTGCATCCCATTTTTGGTCTTTATCAGTCAGATACTCTGTGAATAGATAACTTCCCAACAACGTTTTTGGCAATTCAACTTCCGCTGTTTTCCAGCGGATTAAATCCCAATAGGCAAATCCTTCAAAAGCCAATTCTACATTTCGCTCCCGGCGTATTTCTTCGCGCATATTCAAGCCATGACTTGAGACCAAAGCATTAGTTAATTTGCCCATAGAAACAAAATTAGGTGCAGCAGCTGTACCGATATTCACCTGTGGCAAACGTGCTCTCAACTGATTAATCGTTCTATCCAAATCTACATCATCAATAAATTCGTCCGATTCTTTCAATTCATAAACAGCTTCAGCATAGTTCAATAACACCTCTGCATAGCGCAATACTGGCTTATCTATATAGGAAGCCTGTCTTGCCCAAAACTGCTCATTAGCATACTTACGGATTCCAAACCCGCTTCGTTGTTTGCTTGGGTTAGGAATCGTATAGTTACCACCTGAAATATATTCATCTCCTCTTTTAAACAAAGTAAAAGCCATCCGCGGATCACGTTTGTTAAAATATTCGGCATGTGTCATCGTCTTATCGGGTTCTTGATACAGGGGTGACTTATTCGTAGGAAGCCCATCTACCATCACATAATTATCAACGAAATTCTGGGTGGGAACAATAGAATTCCCTTCATAATAGCGTTGCACAGGCGTAGAAACGATACTATTATCCTGACTGATACCATAACCCCTGACCAGAATATTTTCTCTGTTTGCCCGGCCTTCTCCAGCCAATTGGAATAAGTTGAAATAGGCATTGTTTGTAATTTGACCATTTACTGTCGCCGGTTGAGAAAACAAAGCATGCATATTAGAGCTCATCACAGCTTCTGCCGCTTCTTTTGCCATTAAAAGGTGTTTCTTAAATTCGCCATATTTATGAAACTTTTCCCGTGTCCCTTCAAATAATGCGACCCGCGACTTAAAAGCCAGCGCTGCCGTTTTCGAAACACGACCATATTCTTTTGCGGTATTAATCTCATCAGCAGTACGCAAGGCCTCGATCGCATAATCCAGATCGTCAAAAATTAATTGCAGTATCTCCTCTCTCGAAGCTCTTGGCAAATAGACATCAGGATCATCCACCAACATGGTTTTAGTAATCAATGGAACCCCGCCAAAGCGCTTGAACATCTCAAAATAATACCACGCTCTAAAAAAGTGAGCCTCACCGACATACCAATTCACCTGTGTAGGATCCCCCCCTTTTGCCAATACTTCTTTGGACTTTTCAATCAATTTATTTGCCTGAAAAATATTGGAGTAGTCGTAGTCATCACTTGTTGCGGGTTTTACACGGGAGCCGTCCGAAATAGGATCTCCTTTGTCATTGGGATAAGCAAAAGTCGACCAGTTGTCCATATTTACTTCCTTTTGTGTCAGTCCCGGCAATGTTGTATAGAAATAGTTTGCCGCCAGGCGTAAATCAGCGACTGTATTCCAAAAACCGACATCTGGTACAGTCGTTTCTGGCAATTCATCAATTTTACACGATTGCACCGAGCCAAGTGTAAGTGAAGCGAGTAGTATATATATAAATTTTCTTTTCATGGTAATCAATTCTTAAAAATCAAGGTTTATTCCAAACGATATTGTCCGAGCAAATGGATAAGGGGAAGCGATCTCCGTCGTTGAACCTTCTCTCGTTGGTTTCATCTCAGGGTCAACTACACCTTTGAATACCCCCATTTTGGATAATGTCAACAAATCCTCTCCTGAAGCATAAAATCTAATCCGTTCAAACGGCAGTCTCTTCATCTGATCTTTTGTCAATGTATAGCCGATCTGAACGTTTTTCAAACGGGCATAAGCACCGCTCAGATACCATTTACTTGACTCCTGGAAATTCTGCGTTCCCTCAAGATAAGGTCTTGGGAAAGCTGCATTGGTATTATCCGGTGTCCAATAGTCAGTCTGGAAAGACATAGGCATATACCAAGAAGCCAGTAAAGGTTGAATCAGTTCATTGCTAGGTTTAAATTTTCGTTTGGCAATACCCTGAATAAACATACCCAAATCAAAGTTTTTATAGCTCAAATTGATATTAAAGCCATACTGATACCTTGGATTGATATCCCCCAGATATACTAAGTCACCAGAATCTCCCAGTCGACCACCCCCTGGGCTTATTTTTCCATCACCATTGACATCGACATATCTGACATCCCCCAACCCAGGAACTCCTGCCTTGTTTAAGAGCTCTTTATAACTCGGTGCTTGTGCAAGATCTGCTTCGGTTTGAAAATAGCCATCCGCCTGGTAACCCCAGATTGAATTCAGGGCATAACCCTCAACCCGTGGATTGACGCCAGCTTTGATGATATTACCGGCTCCACCATATCTTACCAACCGATTCTGATTGTCTGCGAGGTTGAAATTTACATTATAGGAGAAGTCCTCACCGACCTTATCGCTATAGCCAAGGTTGAATTCCCAACCCCAAGTTTTGAGCTTTCCATCGTTTGACCGCGGGATTTTTATACCCAACGTTTCGGGCAGGTCAACCGCCACCAACATATTGTTGTTATATTTGTTGTAATAGTCGAACGAACCTCTAAGTTTACGCTTCAAAAAGCTAAAATCTAATCCAAAATTCTGCGTTTCAACGGTTTCCCAACTAATTCCCAAAGCAGGAAGCATATCCTGATAAATATAAGATTGTTTGGTATCACCCAAAACAACACCAGTTCTTCCTGGGTCTGTATTAGGTCCGATCTTTAATTGCGCCAGAAAATCATAATAACCAATCCCAACCTGAGAACCGACTTTACCCCATGATACACGTGGCTTCAATTCACTCACGACATCAGAAATTGATTCAAACCACGCTTCGCGGCTCATATTCCACCCCGCAGAAAAGGATGGAAATACCTTCACACGGACACCTGGAAATAAACGTGAACTTTCATCACTTCGAACGGTGGCCTCAAAAAGATATTTTTCATCATAGTTATAGTTAAACCGTCCAAAATATGCTTGCATCTTCCCACGTTCAGCGCGCTGTTCGTGTGATTTATTCAAGGGATCAGAGGTAAAATTTAAACTTGGATTATCATTGACATACAAGTTCTTTGCACTCGCGGTAATCTGTCCAAAATCGTAAGACTGAAACTGATAACCACCCATAAGATGAAAATTATGTTTCTCTGCTAGCTTGAAATCATAATCCGCAATGGCCTGATAATTTAGCGATAATGTCTTATAGTCCGTGACAGCATAGTTATTCGGATTATTCAATTGACTTGCCGTTTTGGGATCTGGACCAGAATAATAGGTAACAGTCCTTCTAAAATTGCGATTTTGTTGGTTTGTGTTCTCGCGGCTATACATCAATTTGACATTTAAGCCCTTTACAAAATTACTCAACGTCGCCGTTACATTATTGAAATAGGTATCTTTTCGGTCTCGGTTAAATCCACCATCTTTCATTAAAGCGTAACCGATAGCTGACGAGGTACCGCTCCGATAGTAAGTACCATCTTCGTTATAAAGTGGAAAACGCATACGTGAAGAGTAAAACTGGCGCAAGATTCCATTTCCACCACCATCAATACCATAGCCACCATCCTGTGGATTATCGGTTGCCTGATTGATATAGGCAGACCCAATATCCAATTTTAAATATTTATTTACCTGAGCTGAGATATTTGCACGGGCATTCCAGCGTGTGAAATGATCTTCCCCCACTTTGAACATACCCGCCTGGCTCATATTACCAAGTGAGGCCATGTAGGTAATTTTCTCACCACCTCCCGAAAATTGGATATTGTTATTGTACAGATTATAGGACTTCTTAGCAACCTCATCAATTAGATTCTTTTGATTATAGGTACGCCATTGTCCGTTCGCGCCCAAAACGAATGTTGGACCGTTAACCGCGTAGTTTAGATCCTCATCATTATACTCTGGTGCTAAACCGGCATTTGCGCGACCAAGATTCATATATTTCATCTCTTCAACAAGCGAAAGACGGTCAGGCATATTCGAAGGCATCTGGATACCCATATTGCTCATCACAGTAATACGGCCAGGGCCAGTTTTTCCTCTTTTGGTCTGAATCAGAATAACACCACCTGCAGATTGAGAGCCGTAAATCGCTGTCGCTCCACCATCTTTTAGTACGCTGATATTTTCAATATCGTTCGGATTTAACCCTTCAAATGTTGAGGGAGAACTGATCACACCATCGATTACATACAGAGGCGGCACATTATCCGTAGCGGAAGAAGCGCCCCGCAACTGGATCGTTAGGCCCTGTCCCCCTGGTTTACCCGATTGCCTGGTAACGACCAAGCCGGGAGCCGCTCCTTGAAGCATATTTGCTACTGTCGGTGCGGGACGGTTTTGTAAGACCTTGGTGTCTACCTGTGTCACAGCACTGGTCATATTTGTTTTCTTCTGGGTTCCATAGGCGACCACCACGACTTCCTCCAGCATATCTTCCGATTTCGCAAGTTTCACTAAAGATGATTGATTCGCTACGGCTTCTTTAGCGACGTAACCAACAAAATTAAAAAGTAGCACTGCATTCGAGGAGGTCACAGCTAACGAGAATTTCCCCTGACCATCCGTTGATGTAGAATGTGAAGTTCCTTTCTCGGAGACCGTCACACCCGCGATAGGTTTTCCATTTTCATCAACAACTGTACCATTGATTTTCTGCTGAAAAGCAGACATTGAAGTGTTATTTTTTACTGTTGATAGATGGGAATTTTTAGCCTGCGCAGTGCCCATTACCGAAAATGCGACCACCGGCGTCAAGAATGCGAGATGACAATACAACCTGGTTTTTCTAAATTGGTGCAAGTAAGGTCTATTCATATTATGTTTTCTAAGGTTTGTTAGTGTTGGTAATTTGGTCCTATATCCGATGCAATTGTAAAGAAATTATTAAGTTATTACCCAAAGCCAAATTCAGTCAATCGTTTGCGCAACTCTCGAAAACGTTGTAGTGTATATCATACAAACAGATCAATAAAGAAATAAAAAATGTTTTCACGGAAAAATAAACTACATACAGTTAATTTGTTTTCAATAAATTGTTTTCAAAAAAAAGGCGGGATTAGGCATTGTCTTTTTGTTGGTTATATTTGAAAACGAAACAAATACCCTAAGTTTAAAACCACATGATCAAAAGGATTTTTTATACGCTCTTCTTAATCGGGATAACGATGCTGAACCTGCATGCCAGAACCGTCATTCCGTTCAATGCAAACTGGTCGTTCAAAAAAGGTCCATTTTCCAGCTCAGCCCTTGACTATAACCTCACGTTTGATGGAAAATGGCAGCTTGTTACCTTACCACATACCTGGAATGCAACAGATATGCAGACAAACGAAATCAAACCAGGTAGCCTTGGAAAAAACGAACGCTTTTATACTGGTGACGCTTATTACCGCAAAACATTTGTTCCTGGATCAGATTGGAAAGGTAAACGCATTTTCATCCGATTTGAGGGAGTTAATACAAATACCGAGGTTTATTTAAATAATAAACCCCTTCCTGCCAAAACGGGGAAAAATGATATCACTTATGATAACGCGCTACGAAATGGCAGTTACAATTTTGTTGGCCGGCATCAGGGGGGCTATTCCGCTTTTGTCTTTGAATTAACCAATATGCTTCAATCGGGAGTGGACAACGAGCTGTTGGTCAAAGTAAATAACGAAGCAAGCCCTCAGGTTATTCCGGTCAACCATACTCTATTCCCCATGTACGGAGGTATTTATCGGCCTGTTGAACTTATTATTACTGAAGATATCCATGTTGCCGTGAATGATTTTGCTTCCCAAGGAATCTATGTCACGCAGCAAAATGTTTCGAAAAAAGCTGCGGATATCGCTTTGAAGATAAAAATTGACAACAAGTCTGGAAAAATACAACCGATCGAATTGCTAACAACCATTTTTGAAAAAAATGGCAGTATTAAAGCAAAGCAACAAACGGCTTATACATTACCGCCTCAGGGCCGTCAGGTATTATCACAACAAATTGCAGTCAAAAATCCACATCTATGGCAAGGATTGGATGATCCTTACCTCTACCGTGTGGTAACACAGATTAAAAAAGATGGCCAAATCATCGATGAAGTGACGACACCTTTAGGTATTCGCAAATTTGAATTGCGTACTGGCCAAGGTTTCTTTTTAAATGACATCAAGTATCCTCTATATGGCGTATGCCGGCATCAGGACCGCTGGGGCAAAGGCTCAGCCTTGAGCAACGCCGACCACGATGAAGATCTATCCATTATCAAAGAAATGGGAGCCACTTCCATCCGTCTGGCACACTATCAGCAGTCAGCATATTTCTATTCCAAATGCGATAGTATCGGGCTTGTGATCTGGGCTGAAATCCCATTTGTGAATCGTGTGACGACATTGGAAGACAATAACGCCCAACAGCAGTTGAAAGAACTAATTCGACAAAATTTTAATCATCCTTCCATCTATATCTGGGGGATGCATAACGAAGTTTACTCCCCGTCTGCCTACACCGTAGAACTCACGACCAAACTAAATGATCTCGCTAAATCCGAAGATCCGGATCGTTACACCGTCTCCGTCAGCGGATACAATGTAATTGATCATCCGGTTAACAACAACGCCGATGTACAAGGGATCAACCACTATTTCGGCTGGTATAACGGTGAACTGGAAGACAAATCCCCAAAGGATGACGATGTAGCCACATGGGCGCAACGGATAAGTAAAGAGTTCAAAGACTACAAGATTATCTTTTCTGAATACGGTGCCGAAGCAGTTCCTGAGGATCAGGCGGAAGAGGTAGGCAATTTCGGCAACCAATGGAGCAATCCATCATTTTTCCCAGAAGAATATGCGACAAAATTCCATGAAGTCCATTGGGGCGTAATCTCCAAAAGCCCTATTTTTCTAGGGTCATACGTGTGGAATACTTTTGATTTCGCCACACCGATTACCGCACTGAACGTTAATCCAAGAAATTATAAAGGACTGGTTTCTTTTGATAGAAAATTGAAAAAAGATGGCTTCTACTGGTATAAAGCAAATTGGAGCAAAGAACCGGTATTGTATCTCACCCAACGCCGTATGATCAATCGCGGAAATGAAATTACCCCGGTAACCATCTATTCCAATAGAGGCGAACCAACTTTAACCGTTAACGGAACTGTTATCAAAGAAGTTAGAAAAGGGCAAACAGATGTGCACTACATTTTTGATAACGTCAAGCTCACGAAAGGAGCGAACACCATCGAAGCTAAGATTGTACAAAAAGACGGAAAGGTATTAACAGATCGTATTCATTGGAATTACGACCCCTCTTATAAACAAAATGCCGCTGGACCAACAAAATCCAAAACCGAGCATGTGGGTCTTTAATTCCAATACGACATAACACCACTCAAAAGAAGCACCAATAGTCCCTGTATTATTGGTGCTTCTTTCGCCACTGACCGACGCATGCCCGTCATTTACCGAGATTCTTTCCTGATTAGCCTAATGACGCTCCCCCCTTCAGCAAATCTCCCCTACCTTTGAGATATCAAATAAGAAATAAAAACATTAAAAAATAAACATCATGGCAACTAAAACAACATTCAGCATCAACAGCAAAACGATCACAAAAGCTTTTCAAGACCTTTTTGATTCATTTAAAAGCTCACGCTTAAAGGTTTCTTCCAAAAATGGGCAGGAATACCTAAATATATCTTTACTGCTTGCGGTAATCATCGGTATTATTTTTCCTATCGCTTTTGTCGTTCTTATTATCCTTATGCTAGTTTGCAATCTTCAAGTAGCCATTTTACAAGAAGACAAGCAGGAAGATGAAAAACAAAAAATGATTGAATTAAAATAAGCTGTATCCAACATAATTTAACGCGAACGGGATGCTCATTGCTTAGCATCCCGTTCTATTTTTATGCATATTTTACTTATCAGATTGGAAAACACATTACTCCAGCGTTGGATTAAATTCTCCGCCCCAATCCTTATTTTGTTTGATATTCGGATTCTTGTCTATCACCGATTGTGCAATCGGAAAGAAATAGTACGTATCGGGCACCAGATTGATTTTATTTCCGGTACTAGGCACCTGTAGTATCGTATACTTAAATTGATTTTCCTTCAATTGATACGTTTTGGCCAGATCTGCTGCTGCCTTTAGATCCATATCCGTTCCGTTTGAATTTATAGCGATTGCTTCCACGCCCTGTTTGGTTTTATTATTCAAGACAGCAAGCTTGCGCAATCTGCGTAAGTCCCAAAAGCGATGGCCTTCAAAACAGAATTCGATATTGCGTTCGGCGAGTATAGCTTCCCGCATGTCTGCTCTATTACCCGCTGTAATACCATAATTATTGTCTGTTCCTGGTTCGATGCCCGCACGCATTCGGATCTGCTTTAAAAGCGACATTGCTGTGGCGAGATCACCGGTTTCATTCGCTGTTTCAGCATAATTCAATAGCACCTCTGCATAGCGCATCAGTACGAAATCCACATCATACTGGGTTTCTACCTGTGTTTGCCGTAAAGAGAGTTTTGAGTTTTTTAGAATAAAGAATCCCGTATAACGATCCCTGTTCGAAGAAGTTGTTCCGGCTTTCGGATTTTCACCAAAATTGTCCAGGGCATCCGCAATACCCAATGAAGTGTATTGTCTTTTACCGGTTTTACCCGAAACTTCGTAGATTTTTCCGTTCCAGACGATAGATTTGTCAAAACGAGGATCGCGATTCTCCCAATATGACTGTAAGAATTGTTCATCTGTTTTATGGTATTTACCCGTTGGATCGGTGTAGAGTTTGCCATCTTTCATCGGGAATTCTTTCACAAAATCCCATGTGGGGACAGCACTGGCAGTTCCACGGCTTTCAGACCCCGGCCGCACCCCATTATCCCAGTTAGCGACCTTGTTGGGATAGGAGTTGATCACGGCAAAGATCACCTCAGGACCTTTTTCCACTAAGGCAATATTGTAATAGTCAGCGGTCAAACTATAGCCTTGTGCCTTCAACTGCTCATAAGCTTTTTTATTCACAGTGTTGGCTTCCGCCCAATAGGCATTGCCATAAGGGTTTGAAGGATTAAATTGTGGTGAAGCCTTGTACAACAATATTTTCGCTTTAAAAGCCAGTGCGAAATTACCGTCAATACGTCCATAATCCGCAGCGCCTTTTCCAATTGTCATGGGCAGATAGGTCATCGCTTCATCGAGATCTTTTACAATTAAATCAAAACACTCCTTGGTGCTGTTGCGCGGAACTTTCAGTTCATCGTTTTCCAGATCCTGTGGTTTGGTGATGTAGGGCACCCCGCCATGATACTTGACCATATTGAAATACATGTAAGCACGCATGAAAAGTGCCTGACCTAAGATGGACTTCTTGGTAGTTTCATTTAATCCGGTACTTTCTGATACCTTCTGGATGGCGGTATTGATCTTGCGCATGGTTGTATAATCCCATGCCTTATAGGCGGTATTATTAACGGTAACGGCATTCAAGGGGAAGTTGATTCCGGCCAGCTGTTGTGAGTTATTATCAGCGGCGCTGTTCCAGTTCCCAAATAAGGTATATAAATTAGCCAGATAGGCATTGACGAGATTAGGGTCATTCCACACCTTATCTTCGTTCACCGAATTAAGATCCTCAATATCCAGCACATTTTTACAAGAAGCCGTTGTCAACAACAGAGCAACTAAGGGATAAAATATCTTTTTCATCTTTAAAAATCAATTAAAATTTAACATCTAGGCCCAAGGTGAACGTTTTCATCACTGGATAAGAATCGTACATTTTCTGTTCCGGATCATGAAATTCCTTCATTGGTGAGAAAACAAATAGATTGGTACCATTTAAGAATACGTTTACACTCTTCATTTTGATTTTTTCCATCATGGCCTGTGGCAGCGTATACGAAATATTTAAATCCCGCAACCGCATATAAGCTCCGTTGCGAATCCAGAATGATGAAGAAGCGGCTCCAGATTCCTGCCAGTTATAACCTACAGGACGCGGGTATTTGGCATCCGTGTTTTCAGGTGTCCAGACATCTGAAGTCCAGATCGGATAATAAGGTCTAAAGGTATCCCCATGTTGGCGCATCCCGGCCCCTTCCTGATTACTGATTACACGATCATAGGCCAAAACCCCCTGAAATAAGGCCGAAACATAGAAACCTTTCCAGCTGGCATTAAACCCAAATCCATAGTTGATGCGAGGCGTGTTATTCTCTGAAAGCAACTGCATATCATTGTCATCAATAATGCCATCAGGCTGGTCGGCATAATTCTGTCCACGGATATCTTTATAAAGAATCATCCCGGGATAAGGGTCACGGCCATAGGTCTTAAAACCTTGCGCTTTCAGCGCATCGGCCTCGGCTTGTGTGCGGACCAGCCCCGAAGCTTCTAAACCAACAATACGATTTTCAGGCCGTCCTACTTTGGAGCGGAAATTTTCTCTTCCACCTACTGCATAAGAGGGTTCTTCATCAAAAATATCCCAGCGGTCTTTCGCATAGCCCATATTCGCATTCAGACCATAAGAAACCTCCCCGATCCGGTCGTTCCAGTTGAATGAAATCTCCCCTCCCCGAAAGCTTCGGGCAGCATAATTTTCCGGTGCCAGCGCACGTCCATAATTATCCGGCACCTTTATCCCCCTCGTTCCGAGGATATCGGATTCCTTCCGGATAAATCCATCCAAACTACCCGTTAGCTTATTCTGAACAAAACCAAAGTCGATCCCTACGTTATAGCTCTTTGATTTTGTCCAGGTCAGATTTGTTGTCGGATTATCCAGATAGGTTACCCCAGTGTAATAGCTATCCCCAAAAATATATCCAGGTACCGGGGTTCGGGTTCCCGTCCGTGAAGTGATGATCGAACTATATTTTTCCATATACGAATAAGGTAATATCGAATTGCCGTCGACATCCACAAAGTTGCCCGAGCTTCCGTACGATGCCCGTAGTTTTAAATCACTGACCGTATTCTTGATGGATGAAAAGAAATTTTCATCCGAGATGCGCCAGCCAAGAGACATCGATGGAAAAAATCCCCAACGCTTATCATTTGGGAATAAAGGCGAACCGTCGTAACGAAAGGAAAATTCTGCAATATACTTATCCGCATAGTTGTAGTTCGCCCGACCGATTACTCCGCGTCGCGCATCCATTAATTCAAAAGCATCTGTCGATCGCATACTCCTGTCGGTCGGATAAATATACATTTGATCTAAAGGAATAATTGGATTTTCTGCCCGTGATGTTATGTTGGTATTACCCGATTTAAACTGCTCATAAACCACTAGACCATCCACAGTGTGTTTACCAAACTTGCGGTTATAGTTCAAAAACCAGTCCACCTGGTATTGCCATTTTCGCTGTGGATTGTAGTCCATAAATGGCTGGGCCTGGCTGAAAGTAAATACATTGGTCCTATCTTCTGAGGGCGGTGCCGGTATAAAACGGTTTCCATCCGGATTCAATGAGGTGAATGTATAATTCTTTTGGAAACTCATATATCGCTTGCGCATATAATCTTCTGCCACATAACTTCCCACCAATTTAGTTGAAAGTCCTTCCAACAGCTTATCCAATTTCAAATTCAGTGTCATTATCGGATTTACCTGACGCACCTTACGATCGATATACCGGTCGCCGATCACCTGGTCAATTACATTCCAAGCCTGCCAGCTTCCCATTGGTGTCTGCACCGGATAAGCTGTTGGGGTATTGCTCGGTGTCCCGTCTGCCGTCAGATAAAAGGGATACATTTTAGGCCAGTTGAAAGTAACCCGATAAAAATCCGAAACATCGAAATCATCATCGTTGGATGAAGTACTAAATGGCCAGAAGAACCTGTTTGAGTTTGTCTGGTTGGCCGATATATTAAAATCCATGCTAAATGCATCACTGATTTTCGCCGAAATATTGCTACGTAGATTGAATTTTTCATGATCCAGTGATTTGTAAGAACCATTTTCCTTTCTGTAACTCAGCAATGCATAGTAAGTAATCTTGTCTCCCCCACCATTGACCGCAATAGATTGTCGGTGGCTAAAAGGGTTTCGCCAGATGACATCGTTGGCATTGTAATTTTTGTCTTTAAAGTAGTCAAATTCGCGCTGTCCATTCGGCGCTACCCAAGGCGTACTCTTGCTTCCCTGTTCCCAGCGGAATTGGGAAACCCGATTCTGGTAAGTCAATTCATCTGTAGCGGTAGTCAGGTTAGCTAATAAGGTCTGCGTGGGTGAGCTAAAGGAATAATTACTCTGCACATTGAACACCGGCGCTTGGGCTGTTCCTTTTTTTGTTGTCACCAGTACAACGCCATTACCCGCTCTGGTACCATAGACAGCGGCAGTTCCGGCATCTTTCAAGAAACTCATCTGATCTACTTCATTGGCTTCCAAGGCATCAAAGGCCGCTTTATCACGTACCACACCATCGATAACATACAAAGGTTCGACAGCGGCTCCACGGATACGCAGCGAAGAGGAAGCTCCAGCCATTCCTGAAGTATTGGTCACATTCACGCCAGCAGCCCTTCCCGCCAATGTATTGGACAGATTGGACGGGGAAATGTTTTTCAGTTGTTCAGAATTTACAGCAGCCACAGCCCCGGTTAAATTCCCTTTTTTTTGCTTACCATAGCCTACGATAACCACTTCTTCCAATGACTCCGAGTTGCTCAGCATCGTTACGGCGACAGCGCCACTACCTACCGCGACTTCCTGTCGTGTGTAGCCTTGATAGTTGATCACCAAAAAATCGCCTTGTTTGGCGCGAATAGAAAAGTTACCGTTAACATCCGTCGAAGCTTGTACCGTACTACCCTTTACGGTAATGGTAGCACCTGCAAGTGGATCACCTTTCTCATTTTTTACATTCCCTGAAATTTGTTGTTGATCGACATGAAAATAGTTCGATTTCAGGTTGCTCGCAAATAAATTGGGGGACGAGCACAAAAGACCAAGCCCTAGGAGACTTAATGGTCTGACTTTTCGGCAAAAAAGATAATTCTTTTTCATAATTAAGATGAAGGTTTAGATAATAGTTTACAAACAATTACTAACGGTTTATTGGTATCATGTCTTTTGTAAAAAAATCACAAAAGATCATGGATTATTATAGGAAATTAAACAAAAGATTCTGAAAATAAAAATGAAATTGAACAAAAGAGACTGAAAATTAATCCGTTTTTGATATTTTACAGAATGTTTATTAAAATAAATCATCAACTTTTTTATAAAACAGCGCCTCTAAGCTCAATTTCATTTAAACAACATGCCTATTTTCATAAGACCAAAGCATTCGCCTGAACAGCAATAAAAAAGCAGCTACCAAGGCTGCTGCTTCATCCAATGGAGCAATAGAATGTATTATTTTTTCTCAATCTTGTTGAAAGGAACACTCGGCGACAGATTAAACATAAAATTTCCTTTCGAATCTACACCACCAGCACCCCTTATCCGTGCTCTAATGAGATTGCGCACGGCTTGCCTGCCAGTAATCAACGACACATTGCTGAAATAATGATCTTTTTCATCAGATGACAATTTGTTCTTACGTTTTCACCTGTAAATAGAAAATAAAAATTGTACTATGGGTGCACCCTCTTCAATTAAATGATTGTGTAAGTTTTTCAAAATGTAGCGATTAATTGACAGCACTACACAGCGGCTTTCATTTTTAAGTCTTAAATTTGAGTTCCATACAAAATAAAGAGGCTATAATTAATTTATTGGTTGAAAGAATAACGACGTGAAAAATAATAGAAAAATATTTATTTTCAGGACAATTTTAATTGCTTTCCTGATTCTTTCTTTGGTGTATATCGGCTCGATATTCACCTATCAATATATTGAATATCAAAAAACAGAGGCCCGCCTAAATAAAGCTTACAGTTCTAAAAATCAGTTAACCAGCTTATTTTATGAGCTTTTTGCGTCTTACAATGACGCCGGTAATGCGTTTCGCTCCTATACCGTGGATTTCAGTGCTGAAAATTTAGCAAACTATACGAAAAAACTCGATAGCCTCCGTTTTTATATTGACTCTCTCTCGACCCTCTCTTCCAAAAAGGGGATTTCTTTTTCGACCAATACACCCTTGGAGCAGAACATCCATCTCTCCGACGAATTCGCGCGTATAAAGAAATCTGTTGATAACATGATTTTCCTGGCAAAAGATTCCCTGCCTCTTTTGACTAAAACCAGTCGTACGTTGCGTCCGATAAGCAACCGGATAGATGCGGATTCTGTGGTCAGTAAAATACTACGAGATACTGCCTTAAATGTCAGAAAAAAAGATACAATTGTCAGAAAAAAAGAAAAACTCTTCACCCGGATTTTCAAAGCAAAAAATGACACATTAGTTGCTGACAAACTTGAACAGCAATTTAATGTTAATCAGATCAAAGCTATCCACGGCCAGATCCAAAACTTGATCGAGCAGAATGAATCCTTTTATAAACAAGATTTCAGCAAAATTCGTCGGTCTTTCACCGAACTCCAAGTTAAGGAAAGACAGCTGCTGCAATCGAATTATGCGCTTTTTAGTACCATCAGCACTGCTTTGCTCAAAATAAAGACACATGAAGATGAGTCTTTACGGGCCGCCGAAATACAGGATTTCACCTTGTACAAGAAAAATTCCGCCATCTTCGGGAAGCAGGTTATTGCATCAATTATACTCATGATTATTATGGTAACCCTAATTCTGTCCTATCATTACAATACCATCATTTATGAGCGTAAAATCACCGCTGCGAGAGATTATGCACTACGCACAGCCAAGGAAAAAACAGGTATACTTGCCAATGTGAGCCATGATGTAAGGACGCCGGTCAATTCACTGATCAGCGTTATTGACTTATTAAAAAACAATACATCTAATAATCGTATTAATCCAGCACTATTGGATTCCATTACACAGGACATCCAAGTTATCAACGATACGGTTGAGGATATCCTCAATCTTGGCAAATTAGAAGCAGGCATGCTGGAAATTAAGGAAGAATACTTTTCACCGACCAACCTCCTTGCCAATCTGATAAAAATGCAGCAAGCCCAAGCCGATAAAAAAGGTCTTCAGCTCATCAGTCATATTAACATTGACCGGGATAATTTAATCAAGAGCGGGGCATATCGATTGCGCCAAATTGTATCCAATCTCCTGAGTAATGCAATTAAGTATACCGATAAAGGGCAAATAGAGATAAAAGCTTTTATCAGTTCCGAAGCAGAGAAAACCCTTCATATCCAAGTTATTGATACTGGAAAAGGCATCCCTGCTAAAGATCAGGAACATATATTTGAACAATATTATATGTCCGACCTGAAGTCCAAAAACAGTTTTGGATTGGGATTACATATTTCCAAGCTTATGACTGAGCAGCTCAAGGGGACCTTAAGCGTACAAAGTAAGCCAGGAAAAGGATCAACATTTACGTTGATCGTTCCTATTACCGATGAAAAGAAAAGCACGAATCAAATTTCCCTACAGGACAATCTACCAGAAAACTTACGTTTTGTGATTATTGATGATAATGCGATCAATAATTTATTTGTTAAACAAGCCTTGAAAAATTTCAAAAATGTACAGGTTTTTCAGGATCCCCAACATGCGATAGACTATCTGCAAAAACATGCAAGTGACATTGTGATCACCGACCTTAGAATGAAAGGTCCGAGTGGTTGGGACATACTGAATACAGTTAAAGGAAACAATACCACTCAGGGATTAAAAAGTAAAGTCATTGCATTGACATCAGACACGTCACAGGTGATCACACAGGTACCTGAGGGACAGACGCATCATTTCGATGGGGTGATGGTCAAGCCTTTTAATCTGTCGACCCTTGTGCAAATTTTAGCAACAATGTCATAGATCCTATTAGTAGTGCAATGATCCTTTACATTTCCAGAAGCATCAACTATTTTAGAAAAATCAAGCCGTATTGGCTTAACCAGCTATCAAAGGGCGACAGTGAATACTGCGCCCTTACACTATATTCCACGACCACATTCTAACATCTGTAAAAATTCCTACCCTCGTATTTCACACTGCGGATCGTTTGCTTCCCGATACCTATTTCACCCCACTCTGCCGTGTTATGCCCATTTTCTGATGTGAGGATCCACCGGCAATGCCGATATCTTCTAAACCTTTTTTGTTCGTCATATTTTCTTTAGCATCAAGTGGGCACAAATATCTTTTCCAGCAGTTCTATCATACTACATACAGAGACAGCGTTCTTATCAATCAATACGGAGTCAACATTTAGGCAGAAGCCCCCACCCCCAGATGAATTCTCTTTGTATCGTTCGATCAGCCTACCTACATGCTTACCACTTTCCAGGCCGGGTGCTTATAAACATAATTCAATACATAGTCTCTTTTGCTCCACAGCAGTATACAATAAGGTGGCCGGGACTGCTTTGCGGGTCCCTAGTTGCGTACCCGTTTCCCGGAGTTTGCTCGGCCCGCCGCTTCTTGATAGCGAACATGGAGCGGGGGCATGGTACCGGCAAAGGGAGGAAATGGACCGGAGGATAAATAAAGGTCCTTGGGGAGCATCCAAACGAAAGAAGCCCTTGACTGTTTCCAGCAAGGGCTTCCGTGTAAAAAAAGGCACCGACCTACTCTCCCACCTGTTACGGCAATACCAT